>Ga0080064_1000820_pt1 | contig 74136 bp, 86 predicted proteins | sample Subgrocontami54m_FD_69260 | JGI IMG/M metagenome (GOLD analysis project Ga0080064, IMG submission 69260) | Subsurface groundwater microbial communities from S. Glens Falls, New York, USA - GMW46 contaminated, 5.4 m (SPADES assembly) (version 2) ...
AAGGCGCCGTAGTCAGATCGCTCACTTGTACTCGCAGGCAGCGGTCGGTGCTCGCCTCGTTCATCCACGCGGCCGACTTGGAGCTGTAACATATGTCCCATTACTTACGCAATGATCAATAGAGATGTCACTGCTCTTGCGGCAGGCAAAGATCGACCGTACGGTGGTAAATGACGCCCGGATCATGATGACAACGAACCCCGGGTACCAGCTTTACCTGCAGGCAGGCATCCGACAGGCGCGACTCGACGTCGAGGTGCTCCACCCGGCCAAACTACTTGTCCGCACCTACGGCACGAGGCCGGGAGGGTAGTGCCCTTGCCAGAGACGACTGCCTCAAAAGATGGAGCCCTGCGGACCATCATTGCCCTCAAGGTCCTTGGCGGGGTCCTGTTCTTGCTGATCAGCCTCGGTGTCTTTGCCCTGATCAACAAAGACATTTCCGACCTGGCAGAGGGAACGGCCGATTCGCTGGGCGTCGATCCGGAGAACTATTATCTCCTGCAGTTACTCGGGTGGCTCACCGGAATCTCTCCGAAGCAGATCGTTGCGATAGGGTTCGTGACCATCCTGTACTCAGCCCTTCTGCTGACTATGGCCTGGGGACTCCACTTGGAACGGGTATGGGCCGACTGGCTGACGATTGGTGCGACGGGGCTCTTCATTCCCATTGAGTTATACGAAGTGGTTTGGTCGCTCCACCTCACCTACTCGATTGCGCTCGCGATCAACGTCTTTGTCGTCTGGTATCTGATCCGTCGCCGCATTCGATCGTCATTGCTTTAACGGACAGTGACGCGCAGCGCCTGTCCCGCGACGTCTTCGCACCTCCTCCCGCACTTCGATCGTGACAACACCCATTCCAGACACGCCTAGTGTAGTGTCCCAATAATATCTTTACAATAGTACCCCATCGTGTTATTCTCCGGGGCATGTGGGAAAAAGCGAACGCTTTGCAGATGACGAACGAGCAGCGCACGACACTGGAATCGTGGCGGCGGGCGAAAACCAGCCCCCAACGGACCGTCTTGCGGGCGCGCATTTGCCTGTTGGCGGCAGATGGCCTGTCGAACAACGCGATCGCCGCTCAACTGTCCACCTCTCGCCCGACGGTGATCCAATGGCGCACACGGTTCGAGGAACAGGGGCCGATGGGCTTGGCCGAGGACGCACCCTACGGCCCGAGTCCGCAGGCGCTTGCGCCGGACCGGGTGAAGGCGATCGTCGACGCGACGCTCCACACGACACCGGGTGATGCCACGCATTGGTCCGTGCGTTCGATGGCCAAAGTCCAGGGGGTCGGCAAATCTACCGTACAACGGATATGGGACGCGCACGGTCTTCAACCCCATCGGGTCGAGACGTTCAAGTTGTCCAAGGACAAGCGGTTTGTCGAGAAACTGACGGACGTAGTGGGGGTGTACCTGAATCCGCCGGACAAGGCAGTGGTGCTGTGCGTGGACGAGAAGAGCCACGTTCAGGCGTTGGACCGGACGCAACCCGGTTTGCCGATGAAGAAGGGGCGCTGCCAAACGATGACCCATGACTACAAGCGCAACGGCACCACGTGCCTGTTCGCGGCGTTGGACGTGCTGGAAGGGAAGGTCATCGGCTCCTGTTATCCGAGGCATCGGAACATCGAATTCAGGAAGTTCCTGCGACAGATCGACGGCACCGTGCCCGCAGAGTTGGCCATCCACATGATCTTGGACAACTACGGCACGCACAACCATCCCAGGGTCAAAGCGTGGCTGGACACGCATCCTCGTTTCCACCTGCATTTCACCCCAACCAGTTCGTCCTGGTTGAACCTGGTGGAGCGATGGTTCGGAGAGATCACGCGAAAGCGCATTCGCCGCGGGGTGTTCCGCAGCGTCCTGGAACTCGTCGCGGCAATCGAAGATTTCATCCGGGTCAACAATGAGCATCCCAAACCATTCATCTGGACGAAGAAGGTCGACGCCATCCTGGAAAAGGTCGCTCATTGTAAAGCCATCTTCGGGACACCACACTAGCCTTTCACAACGCTCTCGACCACAAGGTCACCCATGTGCGCCGTACCGACGAGTACCGCGGGGCCAGGTTGCCAGATATCGGACGTTCGGTACCCTGCCTCGAGCACCCGGCTTACCGCAGCCTCGATAGCGGCCGCTGCTAACTCGTGGTGGAGTGAATGACGGAGGAGCATCGCGGCGGATAAGATGGTGGCAAGGGGGTTGACTGTGTCCCGCCCTGCGATGTCGGGGGCGGAGCCATGGATCGGCTCGTACAGGCCTGGTCCGTTACCCAGGCTTGCTGAGGGTAGCATCCCGATAGAACCGGCGAGCATGGCGGCTTCGTCGCTGAGGATGTCTCCGAAGGTGTTCTCCGTGAGCAGCACGTCAAACTGGCGGGGATCGCGGATGAGCTGCATCGAGCAGTTGTCCACCAGCATGTGGTCCAGCTCGATACCCGGGAACTCCTTGGCCACCTCGGTGACCACGCGGCGCCAGAGCTGGGAGCTGGCCAGCACATTGACCTTATCGACGGAGGTGAGTTGCTTCCGGCGCTGCGCGGCGATCTGGAATCCGATCCTGGCGATCCGCTCGATCTCATGGGTGGTGTAGATGAGGGTGTCTACAGCTCGTTTCCCTTGGCCGTTGGGAAGGGGGTCGATCCCCTTTGGCTCGCCAAAGTAGAGGCCGCCGGTCAGCTCGCGCAGTACCATCAAATCGACCCCCTCGATGATCTCGCGCTTCAGTGGCGAGGCATCGATTAGGGGCGGGAACACTTTAACCGGCCTGAGGTTGGCGTAGAGTTGTAGCTCCTTGCGCAAGGTGAGCAAGCCCCGCTCTGGACGGCGATCCACCGGCAGGCTGTCCCACTTCGGTCCGCCGACCGCGCCGAAGAGGATCGCATCGCACGCTTTGCAGAGGCTCCGCGTCTGTGGCGGAAGCGGCGTCCCTTCCCGGTCGATGGCGGCTCCTCCGACGATCCCTTCCTCGAACTCCAGGGGGATGCCGAAGCGGGCTCCAGCGCTCTTCAGGACCTTCACCGCTTCCCGGATGACCTCCGGCCCGATGCCATCTCCCGATAACACCGCAATCTTAGCCATTCACCCTCCTTACTGACCTCATCGTTCAGTTACGGTGCAAACTGGAAGGCCTGGACGGCTAGGCTGAGCCGGTTGGCGGGTTGCAGGGGATCACTTCCTGCCACCACCAGCCCCGCATAGGTGAAGTAGGTGCCTGCAGGTTCAAAGCCCGTGAACGTGGACGAAAATGGGACCCCGAGAGGTACCAGCGTTACGTTCGCGAGGAAGGGGGTAGGGGAGGGGCCGAGGGCGATCGAGATGACTCCAGGCGATACTTGCACCAGGGAGAGGAAGGTTACCCCATCTGGCAGGAGCGCCCCGAGGTAGATATCCACCTGGGCTGGAACGGACCCCGGAGTCAGACTGGCTTGATAGGTGATGGCCTGGCCCGTATGGAAGACCGACCCATTAAGTGCGACAGCGGCATTCGGCGGCGTAGTTCCTGAAGTGGTTGAGACGGAGCCCCTACCCCCAACCGCGTTGGCAAAGTAGGTAACCCAGCTTGAGCGAATGGTTTCGATCTTGCTCAGGTCGGTTGACGATGGCGTCGTGCCGGCCCTGACCAATAGAAGGAACGCTTGGTGCCAGACGGTCGTCGGGTTGACGCCGGTAAAGCCCGGCGGCCGAATCCCCTCGATGGCCGTAATCTGAGAAATAGAGACGTTCTGTCGCGTGCCGCTGACAGTCACGCCTATTTCAGGCGAACTGCTCCGGGTTCTTGTCGTCCCTGTAGGATTCCTGATGAAGAAGAAGCCCGGGACCTCACTGGCTGATCGGAGGCCCATCGCATACTGATCCAAGAGACTATACCGGATGGTCAACTCATTCGAGGTGAAGGTTCCGTTGGCGTTATCGATCCAATTGTTTCCTTCCATATCCGAGGCATCGCTATCAAGGAAGAAACTCCAGTGCGACAAATCCCTCCCCAGGAGGAGGTCGCTGCTGATCCCGCCATCGTTGAAGTGTAACCGCGCTAACCACTGATGCCCCGCCTCCTGGCCGATAAGCGTCAACGTGGAATCGTTATTCCCCGACAGACGGCATTGCGGGTTCGCCAAACAGGTTGGATCATCGGGATAGACCGAGAGCGTGTTCATATTGACCATGCTATGAAGCCTTCCGGGGCTGCCGAAGAACGAGCTAAGATCGAAGATCGATTGTCCGGTCCCGGTCATGGAGATTCGGATCGGTTGCTCAAAAGCGAAGGCATTGCCGAGGGCGTTGCTGAAGTTGGCGAACATCACCAACTGATCGAAGCTTTCGCCGTGGGTTTGATAAAACCGTCTGGCTACAGCGGGGATATGGACCAACGGGTTCGGCATACCCCCGAATACCTGCATCAGCGGCTCTTGATTCGGAAATGCCGAAGCGGAGCCGCCGCCCCCCGTGTGGAGGTCGAGGGCCGTTGTAAAGAGGGCGAACGAGCTTCCTGGCGAGATGCCGACAAGGAACCCGCCAAAGATCGGATCGGTCGAGGGCGGGCTGATGCTTCCATAGGTGAACTGAATGACTCCACCTGGAAAGAGGGCGATTTGAAACGTGTTTGAGGTGCCGGGCGCGCCGAACAGCGGGACGGCATTCCAGGTAATCAGCACCCGGTCCGGCAACGTATTGAAAAACACCTCGCCGCCCAGTGTTGGGTTGAGGTCATTCCAGAGGGGGGCGATACGAGGTAAGCTTTCTGCCATCCGATCTAAGACGGTGCTGAGGTCGGTCGCGACAGAGGAGTTGAAACTGACAAAGCTGCTCGCAGTCCCAAGGGTCGCGTACCCATTTGAGTTGATAAAGAGTGCGGTGTAATTCGCGCCAAAGAAGGGGAAGCTGAAGCCAAGGGCGAGCGCGCCTGTCGAGACGTCATCACCCAGGCTAAGGTTGGTCCCGAGGTTGGGATTGATGGTTCCGGTCGCAATGCCGATGCTATACCCGCCGCCAGCCTTTGGCGTAAAGGTTAACGTCTTGCCGGCTAGATCGAACTCCTCTCCAGGCTGAAGGATTCTGGGGTCGGTCTCGACGACGGCGATGTCGCCGGAGTCAAAGTCGGCCCAGACTGGGGTCGCCAGGAAGGCTACGAGGAGGAAGAAAACGGTTGGTATGTACTTCGTTCGAAATGGCTTGCACCACTCCACGGGGTTCACTCCTCAGTGGCTCTTGCCGTTCACGGGTGTTGCCCTGTGTTCCCGACCCCCGCGACCGGCTGCCATTGGACCTGAATGGCGCCTGTGGTTGTGAGGAGAACGACTTTCTTAGGGTCAGAAGGATCTTCGGCCAAGGTTACCCCCTGAGCACTCGAGGGAACCTCGACCTCCAGTGCAAACCAATGTTGTCCGCCGTCGGAGCTCTGGTAGACAAACGTCTTGACCAGCCGGGAGTGAAGCGGGCGGAGGAACATCGCCATCATCTGTCGGGGATCGACGCGGCTGATCACAATGCTTGGGCTCCCGACACGCCACGGCAGAGGGAATAGTCCCAACCCTTGATTGATGGCGGCCCATGACGTTCCGCCATCGGTGGTCTTGTACAGGCCGTGAAGCTCAGTGCCGGCAAAGGCGATCGAGGGGTTGGTGGGGTCAACCGCTAGACTCCGGATCGGCGCTGATCGCCCGCCTGCCAATGCCTCGGGTAATCCCCGACTGGCTGAACTCCAGGAATTCCCTCCATCAGGACTTCGGAAGACCCCCTCCCGCTCGGTGCCGACATAGATCGTCTCGGGAACCGTCGGCGCAACGACGATGGAGCGGATGGCTGATCGAGCCTCTGAAGGAGTGGCAAGCGGCCTCCAGCTTACCCCGCCATCCGGACTCTTCCAGAGTCCGCCGCGTCCGCCGACAAAAAGCTGCTCCGCATTCTCCGGATGAACCGTCATGGCGAGGATGTCATCATTTTTCAGGGGAGCAGTCTGAAGCCGGTCCCAGTGACGGCCTTCGTCCTCACTGGCGAACAGGCCGGTCTCGGTCGCCACATAGAGCCGTCTGGCGCCGCTCCGTGGTTGCGCCACCGCCCTGGGCCGACCGACGGGAAGCCTGCGGCCTGGCTCGCGCATGATGCCTGGCGTACCTGCGGTCTGGTCTCCCCCCCATTCTCCAGACGCGAAGGCCGAGACGGCCCACACCAACGCCACAATCACTCCAGAAACGCAAAGCAGCCGACTGATCATGCTCAACCCCTATAGGTTTCTCAGCAGTTCGGCGGAGCTTATCAAAGGGTCTCAGAGGTGTCAAGCGGCCCTTGCCGCAAGCTGTGCTATACTCACGCCATGAAAATCCTCTCTGCCGAGTTTGTTACAAGCGTAGCGTCGCTCGCTCAGCTCCCGTGTGAGCAACGAGCGGAGATCGCGGTCGTGGGCCGTTCCAATGTCGGCAAGTCCTCGTTGATCAACTGCCTGCTGCGCCGTCGTGGGCTTGCCCGCGTCAGTGCCGTGCCAGGCCGAACGCAGCTTCTTAATTTCTTTCTGGTGAACCAGGACTTCTATCTGGTTGATCTTCCTGGCTACGGCTACGCAAAGGTGCCTGAATCGATTCGGCGGGCGTGGGGACCACTGGTGGAGGGGTATCTTGCTGCGGGCCGCGACCTCAGGGCTGTCATCGTGCTTATTGATGCGCGACAAGGGGCCACGGAGAAGGACCTTCAGATGAAGCGATTACTGGACGATTTCTCCATCGGCTGGGTTCCCGTTCTCACCAAGATCGATAAGCTTCGGCGGACGGGCCGCGACGCGCAGATTCGCGATGCCGCCCACGCCTTGGGCTTGAGTGATCCTCGGGAGATCATCCCGTTTTCTGCGAAGTCTGAGGAGGGTCGAGAATCGTTGCTGGCCATCATCGGTGGCTGCGCGCAACAGCGACCTGACCCGAGGTGTTCGGCGTTGACTCCGACCTCTGGACCTGCTAGGCTCAGACCGGAAATGACGGGGCGGTGAGAGCTACCTGGCACCGTAGGAGGCGTGAGGAACTGGATGAGTATGGTCAGGTCAGGGTGGGTCCGACAATGCTTTTGCGGATTGTTGGGGCTGGCCGTGTTCGGTCAAGGGTACGTGGCCGCGCAGACGGTTGGACCTGAGCCTGCGATGAGGCGTGGGGTGCCCCTGGCTGCCGACGCTTCTGTGGCCGAAGGGACCGAGCGGGAAGGAAAGGCCGAGGCCTACTACCGATTCATGAGGAGCCTGCTGGCAGAGCAAACGGGGGATTATCAGGTAGCGATCACATGGCAGAAGGGGGCACTGCACGTCGACCCCCGCTCTGTCGTCATGCACAATCACCTGGCCTCCCTGTACATGAAGCGAGGCGATGTTCGAAGTGCGATTAACACGGGAGAGGATGCGCTCGTCCTTGATCCGAAGAGCCTTCCAGCTCACCTGCTCTTGGCTGCCGTCTATCAGGGTTTGCATAACCTTCCGGCCGCCGAACGTTATCTCCGCGAGGCGGTCGACCTGAACCCCAGCCGGACCGAGACGTACCTGCAACTCGCGGCCCTCTATGCGGAGGTCAAGCGAGCGCAGGAGGCGATCGCTGCATACCAGAGAGCGCTGGACGTTGATCCGGGTTCGCTGGTTGCCCGCTATAACCTGGGTCGTCTCTACCTGGAGGAGGGACAGTCGGAGCAGGCCAGCCGACTCTTCCAAGAGATCCTGGAGCGCGATTCAGACTTCGATCCCGCGTTGGCGGCGCTCGGGATGAGCTTCGAGGCACAGGGGAGATTAGACGAGGCCAGGGAGATTTACCAACGTGCGATCGAAGGCGATCCCAGGAATGGCGAGCTTCGGGAGCGTTTGGCTCAGCTTCACTTGAGGCAGAAGGATCTGGACGCCGCCCTTATCGAGTATCGGTGGCTGCTCGATCGGGAGCCGAGCAATCGCTCATTCAAACTGCGGGTTGGATTTATCTACTATGAAAAGAAGGCATATGCCGAGGCCATAAGGGTCTTTCGGGATATCCTCAAAGAAGAACCGAGCAACTACGATGTCCGCTACTACCTGGGGCTGACCCTTGAGGATGACAAGCGCCTCGATGAGGCCCTCGAAGAGCTGGTACAGATTCCCAAGGACAGTCCACGCTACCCCGACGCGCTGTTCCACCGCGGGTACATCCTCAGCCAGAAGGAACGGTATGCCGAAGCCAGCGATCTGCTCTCTACGGCGGGAGCCCTCAGGCCGAACGAGGGCAATATTCCGTACCTGATGGGTCTGATCTATTTCCAGCAAAAAAGCTATGCTCAGGCCATCGCGCAACTTGAGCGCGCTCTCGGCCTGGAACCGAGTAATACCGCCTACCTCTATCAACTCGGCTCGGCCTTTGAACGGAGTCGTCACATTGACAAGGCCGAAATGATCTTTCGCGAGCTCTTGGTTGTCGATCCGAAGAATGCGGATGCGTACAACTACTTGGGCTTCATGTTTGCCGATGAGGGGATCAAACTTGACGAGTCGATCGTCCTGGTCAAGAAGGCTTTAGAGCTTCAGCCCGATAACGGGGCCTTCGTAGACAGCCTGGGCTGGGCCTACTATAAGAAGGGAATGGTGGACGAAGCCCTGGTGGAACTGAGACGTGCCGTGGAACTCACCAAGAAGGAGGACTCCACCATCTTTGAACACCTCGGGGACGTCTACTTCAGGAAGCAGATGGTCCGTGAGGCGATCAGGGAGTGGGAACGATCCCTTGCCATCGACAGCAGCAACGAGGCAGTCCAGCACAAGCTCAGAAAGGCCCAGGACGTGCTCTCCAGAGAGGGTGGATGACCGGTTGCCCAGCTCTCCGTCTCCTGGCGCTTATAACAGGAATAGCGTTGAGTGGATGCGCCTATGCGCTTGATCTCGTTGCAGAGGAAAAGGATCTTCCACGCTCTTCGCGGCCAGTTGCACAGGAGATTCTCCGTACCTTACAGGAGCGCGAAGCCACGGTCACAAGCCTGCAAGCCGTACTCGACCTCACAGTGCGGCACGGGGGGACGCAAGAATATCGTCAAGAGGTGGTCGCCATCGAACGACCCGACCTGATTCGGCTGGAGAGCATCGGTTGGGGTGGGTTCACGTCATTGGTTGTATTGAGCGACGGACGCCGACTGGTCGCGCATGCACTACTGCAGAACATATTCGTAGAGGGGAGTGCGACGCCTGATAACGTGGCCGCGGTCACGGGATTCCGCGTGGCGCCAGCCCATCTGGTGCGGCTACTGCTTGGATTACCGCCCCTTTCTATTCAGGTTGAGAAGACAGAACTCTATGGCCCGGATGACGATCACGCGTACCTGCTGCGAGAGCAGGAATCGTCCTTCACGCAGCGCCTCTGGTTATCCGATAACGATCTGAGCCTTCTGAGGGGGGAGCTGTACGACCGACAATCACTTCGCCTAAGGTTTCGATACTCTCCTGCGAGCCACGAGTTGCGTTCACTCCTCTTGGAGGAGCCCTTGAAGCAGATGGCGGTGGAGGTATCGTACCGGTCCTACAATCTGAATCCCGAGTTGCCTCGTGAGCTGTTTCGAATCCCGCAGCCGGCCCAAGGGGCGCAGGTGGTGAACCTGGACGCAGGGTTAGCCCCATTGCTCAGGTTCCCTTGAGACATGAAGCAGGTTACGCTGACTTCTCCTTCTAAGATTAACCTCTTTCTAGAGGTTCTGGGGCGGCGCGACGATGGATACCATGAGATCTGCTCGATCGTGGTCCTGACCGAGTTAAGCGATACCATCACCTTGGAACGCCGTACGAGCGGGATTACAATCTTGGCCAGGGATCCCAGGGTTCCGTCTGGACCTGATAATCTGTGCCACCGGGCGGCCGATCTGCTGCTGCGACACAGCGGTACGCACGGCGGAGTGAGTATTCGGATTGAGAAGCAGATTCCTATCGCTGGAGGGATGGGGGGCGGATCGAGCAACGCTGCGGCGACCCTGTGGGGGCTGAACCTGTTGTACGACCTTGGGTGGCCTCGCGAAGAGCTGATAAGCCTCGGATCTGCGCTGGGCTCCGATGTTCCCCTTTTCTTTTGTCGGGGGGCCGCCTTTGTAAGGGGGCGAGGGGAGCGGGTAGAAGAGTTGGCTGCGCTGACGCCACGATGGCTCGTGATTGCCAATCCCGGGATCGAGATTCTTACGGCCTCGGTCTACCGCCGTCTGAGATTGCCATTGACATCTGAGAAAACCGGGGTTACAATGCGCGGTTTGTTTGAGTCTGGCCAGGAGGAGGCTGCACTTTCGCATTGTTTCAATCGGCTGGAAGACGTGGTTCTTGAGGCCTATCCGTCGGTGGCCAACCTCAAGCAGCGGTTGTTGCTGTTGGGCGCAAGTCCGGTCCTGGTCAGCGGGAGCGGGCCAACTGTTTTCGGCGTCATGCGAGAGGCCGAGACGGCCAAGCGGGTAGCCTCGAGTTTGGTCGAGAGCGGAATTGCCGCTATTGCCTGCCGTACCCTGGAGAGGAACCCTCTGTTCATGACGGGTAAGTAGTGTACCTGGGGACTGGATGCCCCGTTCCTTTATCCAGCGAGCAGAGTCAGTCCTTGGGGGGTCGGATAAGGGTAATCCGGCAGACTTTGGATCTGCACATCGAGGTTCGAGTCCTCGCCCCCCAGCCAGCAGGTGGCGGCAGGCCACCGTCGAGTGTAGAGGGGCAGGAGGAACTATGCGGTATTCGGAGAACGTCTGATGACTGACCGGTTAATCCTTTTCTCTGGCAACGCCAATCGAGTCTTGTCACAAGAGATTGCGGACTATCTGGGCGTCCCGCTGGGTGACGCCGAGGTGTCACGCTTCGCTGATGACGAGATCCTGGTCCAGATTTGTGAGAATGTCAGGGGCGCCGACGTCTTCGTGATCCAGCCCACTTGCCGGCCCGTCAACGAGAACCTGATGGAACTACTGGTGATCATCGATGCCTTGAAGCGGGCGTCGGCGTGGCGGATTACAGCCGTCATACCGTACTACGGCTATGGACGGCAGGATCGAAAGGTTCAACCTCGCGTGCCCATTACCGCGAAATTGGTGGCTGACCTGCTCACGGCGGCTGGGGTGCATCGGGTCTTGACGATGGATCTTCACGCCGGCCAGATCCAGGGTTTCTTCACGACCCCCGTCGATCATCTTTATGCCGCTCCGGTTCTACTTCGGTATTTCGAGGAGCGGAGGTTGGGGGATACGGTGGTGGTCTCTCCGGATGCAGGCGGTGTGGAGCGAGCCCGTGCATTCGCCAAGCGCCTGGGGAGCCCCCTGGCATTTATCGACAAGCGTCGGACACGGCCCAACGAGGCGAAGGTGATGCATATCGTTGGAGACGTCGAGGGTCGGGACGTGATCATCGTGGATGACATGATCGACACTGGTGGAACCCTCACGCAGGCTGTCTCGGCGCTCCTTGAAAAGGGAGCGAAGCGGATCTTCGCGAGCTGTACGCATCCAGTTCTCTCGGGCCCGGCGGTAGAGCGGATCGATGGATCAGTCCTCGAAGAGGTGGTCGTCACGAACACCATCCCGCTTCCCGAGGGCAGAATGTCTAAAAAACTGACCATCCTCTCCGTGGCGCCCCTCCTGGGGGAGGCTATCAGCCGCATCCACAAAGAGGAATCCGTGAGCTGCCTTTTCGTCTGACGGTAAGGATGTAGATCTGGTGCGTAGGTACGAGGGGGTTCCACCTGTGTCTCGCGAGAAGGAGGGTGCAATGGCAGAAGCGGTGCTGAAAGGGCAGGTCCGGACGCGGGTTGGCAAGGGGGCCGCGAGAAAACTTCGGCAGCAGCAGCTGATTCCGGCCGTTGTGTATGGCGGTACCTCCGGGCCGATGGCGGTGACAGTCAATCCCCTTGAAATGCTGAAGCTCCTGGGGACCGGGGCGGGTGAGAATGCCCTGATTACCCTCTCCCTTGAGGGGGATGGCGAGCGATCGAAGACTGTAATTCTGAAGGAGTTACAGCGAGACCCTGTGCGATGGGGGCCGCTGCACGCCGATTTCCTCGAGATCTCCATGGAGCGAAAGATCAAGGTTCAGATCCCGATCAGGCTAGTGGGGGAGGCCATCGGTGTCAAGCTGAAAGCAGGCATTTTGGAGCAGCATCTACACGAGGTGAGCGTCGAGTGCCTGCCAGGGGCGATTCCCAGTCACATCCAGGTGGATGTCAGTCACCTTGATCTTGGCCACGCCGTTCACGTCCGCGAGCTTACCGTGGGGGGAGACATCAGGGTGCTTGATGATCCCGCCAGGCCCGTAGTTGCGGTGCTGGTTCAGCGGGTGGCGGTGGAGGAGGCTGCGGCTGCAGCGGAGGAGAAATCGACTGAGCCGGAGGTGGTTGGTAAGAAGGAGGCGAAAGAGGGCAAAGAGGGTAAGCAGGAGGGCGGTAAGACCGCCTAGCGGGGTACCTCGTTGTGGATGGTGGTGGGCCTCGGCAATCCCGGTCCGGAGTATGAAGCGAGTCGCCACAATGTGGGATTTCAGGTGGTAGACACGTTGGCCGGTCGGGTCGGCATGGCCCTCAAGCGTTGCCGATACCGTTCGCTTTTCGTGAGGGGCTCCCTGCATGGGGTGCAAGTTCTGTTGGTCAAGCCCTTGACCTTTATGAACGACAGCGGCTTCACTGTCTCTAGGTGGCAACAGGCCTTACGTCTTGAGCCCGGTCGGATTATTGTGGTTCATGACGACCTGGACCTGCCTACCTCTCAGTTACGGATCAAGGTTGGCGGTGGTCACGGGGGCCATAGGGGTGTCCGTTCCGTCCTGGAGGCGATGGGCAGCGCTAACTTTTTACGAGTCAAGGTAGGAATCGGACGGCCTCGGGAGGGACAGGATGCGGTAAAGCATGTGCTCGAGCCTTTCGAGGAACGTGAGTGTGACGCGATACAGGTGGTGGTACAACGGGCCGCCGATGCTGTAGAGGTACTGTTGCAGGAAAGTCTCGAGGCGGCGATGAACCGATACAACGTCCGAGGCGCCCGTCAGGCTCGCATGGCATAATCTGGAGGAGGTGAAGAGAGTGAACCAGCACGAGGTAATTATCATTCTGGACCCAGCCCTCACGGAGGATGGTGTCGAGACGGAGATCAGCGGACTTCGCGCAATCGCCGCCAAGAAGGGGGGGGAGGTGCTGGAAGTTCAGAAGTGGGGGAAAAAGCGACTGGCCTACGAGGTGAAAAAGCGGCGGGAGGGCCAGTACGTCATGATGAAAGTGGGTGGCATGGGCGGAGTCGTGGTCGATCTCGAACGGCATTTTCGGATTACTGAGGCCATCCTGAAAGGGATGGTCTTCAGGGCTGAGGAGCCCCGGAGAAGGCGCTTCAAGGCGAAGTCGCAAGCCACGATCGAGAGTAGTACCGTGACAACTACCCAGGAGGTCGGGGATGGTGAGCTTCAATAAAGTGATTTTGCTGGGGAATCTGACACGGGACCCGGAACTTCGACATACGCCGTCCGGCATGGCCGTGTGTAACTTTGACTTAGCGGTCAATCGCTCTTTTACGGCGAAGGATGGCGAGCGGCGAGAGGAGGTTTGTTTCATTACAGTGGTCGTCTGGGATAAGCAGGCGCAATCCTGCGCCGAGTTTCTGAGCAAGGGGCGCCAGGCACTGGTCGAAGGTCGGCTTCAGCAACGGTCATGGGATACACCGGATGGCCAGAAGCGGAGCAAATACGAAGTGGTTGCAGAGCGGGTGCAATTTATCGGCGGGCGAAAGGACGCAGCGATCTCCGAGGAGGAACCACATCGGTCCAGCGAAGAGGGACCACCTCGGTCCAGCGAGGAGGAGGTACCATTTTGAAACGCGATGACGCTCAGGGGGGTGATGGCGGATGCTGACTAAGCGGCGAAGCTTTCGGAGGCAAAAGGTCTGCAAGTGGTGCGTTGATAAGGTCGAGGCGGTCGATTTCAAGGACGCCAAGAGGCTCAGGAACTTCATTACGGATCGAGGGAAGATCATTCCGCGCCGGATTTCCGGTAACTGCGCGAGCCATCAGCGCCAGGTAGGCGGAGCCATCAAGAGGGCTCGCAGTATCGCATTGCTCCCATTCGCCGCTGATCTGCCCTGAGCGAGGGACTTGGCAGATCGCTACGGCGGGGTTGACGAAACACGTTCGATGAAAGAGGGATCGGCCAAGACGTTTGTACAGGGCGTTGCTCTCTGCCTCGCGTCTCTCACGCTCGCGCTGGCCGGCGGGATGATCCCGATCGCCGGGGTCTTTTTCGGTCTGCTGACTCCCCTGCCGCTTATTCTCCTGTCATTGAAACAAGGCCGAGGCATCGCTCTGCTTGGAGTGGTTGCCGTGGGGACCTGCCTTGCCGGCCTTCTGGGTTCAGGACACGCCTGGATCTTCTACATTGAATTCGGCCTACCTGCGATTGTGCTGGCGGAGGCTATCCGCCGCCAGTGGGCCCCGGAGGTATCGGTGGCCGCAGGGAGTCTGACCATCCTAGTTGGCGGCCTGGGCGGCCTCTTCATCCTGTCTTGGAGTGCAGGTGGGTCGATGCTGGATCTCCTGAAGCATCGTCTCGACATCGCTGTGCGGGAAGCGGTGGAGTTGTACAGCAAGGTAGGCGTTTCTCCAGGCGAGGTTGAGACGCTGTTCAGATCTGGCGAAGAGGTACGAAATTTTCTGCTCACAACCTCACCTGGCCTCTTTATGACGGCGGCGCTACTCAGCACCTCAGCCAACTTCTTCCTGGCAAGGAGGGGATCGGCTCATGTCGCTGCACCCGGTGGTGCGAAGCCGGGGTTTGCCTGGAGAGTTCCGGACTCGCTGGTGTGGGTGTTTATTGGATCTGCTGCCTTGTTGCTGAGTGGCCTGCCGATTGCGAAAGAGATCGGTCTCAACGGGCTACTCATCATGATGACGCTGTATTTTCTGCAGGGTCTGGCGATTGCCACGTTCTGGATCCGGAGGCTACAGCTTTCGCCGTTAGTGGGAATCTTGGGTGTCGTGTTGTTGCTTCTTCAACCCCTACTGTTGCTCCTCTTGACATTGGTTGGGCTATTCGATATCTGGGTTGTTTTTCGTCGGCATTCGTTTCCGAGGCTCCCTGGCGCGTAGAGCGCTACAGGTGAGGTCGTACGGAGGAGGTAGCGCGTTGATAAAGCTCATTCTCTTGGAACGGGTGGAAAAGGTGGGATCTGCTGGTGACCAGGTGGAGGTGGCGGATGGCTTCGCACGGAATTTCCTGATCCCGCAGCGTAAGGCGGTGGCGGCGACATCCGCGAACATCAAGTCGCTGGATCACCTGCTTCGGCAGAACACGGGGCGCGAGGAGAGGCTTCGTCATGCGGCGGAGACGATAGCAGGCCGAATCACAGGGCTCCACTGCGTGATTAAGCGCCGGGGTGGCGAGCAGGATCGGCTCTTCGGTTCTGTCACCAACCAGGACATCTGCGCCGCCATGGCTATCCAGGGACTTGAGGTAGATCGGCGAAAGATCCTCCTGCAGGAGCCGATTAAGGCTCTTGGCAGTTACACCATCCCCATCCGCTTACACCCCGAGGTCGTTGCCGAACTCAGGCTCACGGTAGAGCACGCGGAGGGCTAAGCCGATGGGGCAACGAATCGGGCGGGAGTCGGCCCTCGATCGGCGTGAGGTGGCCGGGGAGCGGGTTCCGCCGCAGAATCTGGAGGCCGAGATGTCGGTCCTCGGGGCGATCCTGCAGAGCAACGAGGCCTTCCTGAAGTGCCTTGAGATGCTGCGGCCCGAGCACTTCTACCGGGACGCTCATCGCAAGATCTTCGCCGCAGCCTCCGCTCTGTTCGGGGGGGGCGAGCCGGTTGATCTCATCACCATCACCAATGAGCTTCGCCGCCGCGGCGCACTCGACGAGGTGGGCTCCGCGGCCTTCCTCGCCTCACTGGTGGAGGCCGTCCCCACCTCAGCGAACGTCACCTACCATGCGCGGATCGTTCGGGACAAGGCGCTTCTGCGTCAGTTGATCGATGTAGCCACCGATATCGTCGGGCTTGGCTTCGCCGGCCAGGACGAGGCTGACCAGGTACTTGAACAAGCCGAGCAGCAGATTTTCGAGCTGGCGGAGGATCGGGTGCGGCGCTCCTTCCTCCCGTTGAAGTCGATCCTGAAGGATGCCTTTGAGCAGGTGGAGAAGCTGTTTGACCGGAAGACGCAGGTCACCGGGGTGCCCACTGGGTTTTCAGATCTCGACATGAAAACCGCCGGCTTTCAGCCGTCAGAGCTGATCATCATTGCGGGCCGCCCCGGAATGGGAAAAACGAGCTTCGCCCTCAATATCGCGAGAAACGCTGCCATCGATGAACGGATACCGGTCGGGATCTTCAGTCTGGAGATGTCGAAGGAACAGGTGGTCCAGCGACTACTTTCCTCTGAGGCCGAGGTCGACTCCAACAGGATCAGAACAGGGTGGTTGCGTGAGAACGACTGGCCGAAGCTGACCAACGCGGCTGGCCACCTCTCAGAGGCACCCATTTTCATTGATGACTCAGCCACCATCTCTGTCATCGAGCTGCGGGCGAAGGCGCGGAGGCTGAAAGCTGAGCATAACATCGGGATGGTGGTGATTGACTACCTCCAGCTCATCTCGGGTCGTTCCCGGTCCGAGAATCGCCAGCAGGAGGTCTCAGAGATCTGTCGGAGCCTGAAGGCGATGGCCAAGGAACTGAAGGTCCCCGTAGTGGCGCTGTCGCAGCTCGCGCGGAGAACCGAGGAGCGGGAGCGCCCGCAGCTATCGGACCTCCGGGAATCCGGGGCCATTGAGCAGGACTCGGATGTCGTGATCTTCCTGTACCGGCCTGGCTACTATCAGGTCAGAAAGGCCGGGGCCCCGGATCCGGAGCGGGACACCAAGACCGAGATCATCATCGCCAAGCAACGGAACGGCCCGACCGGGACCGTGGAAATGGCCTTCCTCAGGGAGTACGTCAAGTTCGGCGCTCTTGACCTCGTCCATCAAGGGCCGGATGAAGCAGAGGAGATGTGATGGGCTGCGGTTCAATGCTCGATGTTCAAGGCTCAAGGCTCAACGTTGAACGTTCAGGATTCGAGGTTGAACATTGCGCGTTGAACAGTTCGGCGTGTCTACCTCGGGTAGAGAGGAGCGATGGCTAAAAGCCTGAGCCACTACCTCTGTCAGAGCTGCGGCTATCAGACCGCTCGCTGGATGGGTCGCTGCCCCGACTGCGGAGAGTGGGGAAGCTTGCTGGAGGAGCGCGTCACGAGCGAGCGGCATCGCGGCCCTGGCGACGGAGCGTCCTCGGTTCTACATCTTGCGACACCGATCACCGCCGTGGATATCAGGGCACTCCATCGGGTGAGTACCGGTCTGGTAGAGTTGGATCGGGTGTTGGGGGGTGGGATTGTTCCTGGCTCGTTCGTGCTCTTGAGCGGTGATCCGGGGATCGGGAAGTCAACCCTACTCCTTCAGGCATCAATGCAGATCGCGCAGGGGGAGGGGATAGTCCTGTATGTCTCTGGCGAGGAATCGCTTGAGCAGACCCGATCCAGGGCGAGCAGGTTGGGCCCCCTCTCCGATCGCCTTCTGCTTCTCGCTGAGACCTCCCTCCAGGTGATTCTGGATCAGACCGACCGAATTCGGCCGACCATCCTGGTGATCGATTCCATCCAGACTATTGCCTCGGAAGAACTGGAGTCCCCCCCAGGTAGTTTCAGCCAGGTTCGCGAAGCTGCCGTTCGGCTGATGGCGCTGGCCAAGAAGAAGGGGATCAGTACCGTTGTCATCGGCCATATCACGAAGGAAGGGGCCATCGCGGGTCCGAAGGCGATGGAGCACCTCGTAGACGCGGTCGTGTTCATGGAGGGGGAGGGGCATCAGATCCATCGCCTGCTGCGAGCCGTGAAGAATCGTTTTGGCCCTACTCCCGAGGTCGGTGTGCTCGAGATGACGGCGGCCGGACTGCAAGAACTCGCAAACCCGTCGGAGGTCTTTCTCTCCCAGCGCCCCTCGGGGGCGTCTGGCTCAGTTGTCATTCCGATCCTGGAGGGGAGTCGGCCACTTCTCGTGGAGCTACAGGCGTTGGTGGCGGCACCAAGCGCCGCAGTTCCCAGACGGGTGTTCAATGGGGTGGACAGCAACCGAGGCGTCCTGCTGCTGGCTGTGCTGGAAAAGCGGCTCGGCCTGCCGCTCAGCGCGTGCGATGTCTACGTAAACGTCGTGGGGGGCGTCAGAGTAGGAGAGACCGCCGCCGATCTTGGCATGGCCGCGGCGATCCTCTCAAGCGCCAGGAACCTTCTACTCGACCCTGGGCTCTGCGTGTTCGGCGAGATCGGTCTGGCAGGTGAGGTGCGGGCGGTGCCGCTGGCGGAGCGACGGCTCGAGGAGGCCGCCCGCCTAGGGTTGTCCCATTGTTTGATGCCCCGACACAACCTCGATCGGATCCAGCCTGACTTTTCCTCTTTACGGGTTAGTGGGCTATGCACCCTGGAGGAGCTGATGGAGAAGCTAGAGACACGGCAGGCAGCAAAATCTCTTGACCAGCTAGAGAATCCCTGTCATAATCCGTAGTAAATAATGTATAACACTGGGACAAAAGTAGTCTATCCCACCCATGGAGTTGGGTTAATTGAAGCCATCGAAAAAAAAGAGGCTGCAGGTGGGTTGCAGTCTTTCTACGTAGTTCGCATCATCGGGAACGGAATGACTATTCTGGTCCCTACGCAGAACGCAACACGGGTCGGCCTTCGAGAGGTCATCAAACCCTCGGAGATTCCAAAGGTTCTTGCGATTTTGAAGAAGAATAACCTGGAAATCAGTTCGAATTGGAACCGCCGGTTTAAGGATAACTTAGAGCGGATCAGGACAGGGTCGCTCTTTGAAGTTGCTCTGGTCCTGCGAAAGTTGGTTCTGCTCCAGAAGGAACGGAGCCTGTCATTCGGAGAGAAGACGATGCTGGAGAATGTCAGGAGGTTGACTGTCAGCGAGATTTCGCATGCCTCCGGGATTGATCAGGAGAGAGCAAGAGCGCTTGTTGAGCAGGCGGTGGGTAACCACTGATGATGGCTATGCGTAAGGCCATCGAAGCTTATGAAAGGGGGCGATCGGTTTGAACACCTATCGCGTTGGTCTCCCGATCAGTGTTGGAGGGGCGGCCATCGGTTTCTATCTAGCCTTCCAGGCCGCCCCAGCTTCTAACTATTGGCTGTTTGGGTTGGTCGGTGGGCTGGCCGGTCTCATTCTAGGGGCCTCGTGCGGCGTTGCTGTGATGGTCCTTCAGCGAAAGTTTCATCAGGCTTCCTTGCAAGCCATCGTCAGCGGAATCATCGGTTTCGCCTTGGGTCTTAGCTTGTCCGAACTCTTATTTAGCTCTATCTCCAGCTTTCTGGACTTCCTTTCTCCGCACACCGCTATGACCATGCGGATCATTATCACCATCGGGGCTGCGTACTTGGGGGCTGCCATCGCGATCGAGAAGAGCCGAGGGTTCAGCGTGTTGGGTCTGGTTCGGCTTTTCAAGGAAAAGCCGCTAGGTAAGAGCTATAAGATCCTTGATACCTCGGTGATCATTGATGGCCGCATTGCTGACATCTGCGAGACGGGGTTTGTTGAGGGGACGCTTCTCGTTCCTCAGTTTGTCTTGCGGGAGTTACAGCAGGTTGCCGACTCATCGGATCCGCTGAAACGAAACCGTGGTCGTCGTGGACTGGATATTTTGCAAAAGATGCAGAAGAATGCCGATGCGCATGTCGAGATCAGCGATGTGGACTTCCCGGAGATTCGTGAGGTGGACGCGAAATTGGTTGCACTAGCCAAGACCTGTAATGCCAAGATCGTGACAAACGATTTCAATCTGAATAAGGTGGCAGGGCTGCACGGGATCGGAGTATTAAATATCAACGAGTTGACCGGTGCGCTAAAACCTGTTGTCCTGCCTGGGGAGGAAATGCAAGTGTACGTCCTTAAAGAAGGTAAGGAGTACAACCAAGGCATTGCCTACCTTGATGATGGGACGATGGTGGTGGTCGATAGCGGCCGTCGATATATCGGCCAGACTGTCGATGTACGTGTCACCACGGTGCTGCCGACGATAGCTGGGCGCATGATCTTCTCACGCCTGAAGGAAGAGGCCGAGGCCGCCTGAAGAACAGGGTTAAGGGTAGAGGGTTTAGGGTCTAGACAGAAACGTACATCCGAGAGATTTTAGACCCTACACCCTATACTCTAGATCTTACACCCTAGACGCTATACCCTATGATTGTTACTGCAATTGTTCCCGCGGCGGGAGCGGGGATTCGATTCGGGGGAGCGGTCAAGAAACAGTTTATCGCGCTGAATGGTCTTCCGATACTCAGCCACACATTGCGAGCGCTTGCGGCATCCAAGGCGCTTTCGGCCATCATCGTTGTGGTTCCTCCCGGGGAAGAGTTAAGGGGTCGAGAGGCGCTGGAGCTGGCCGGGATTGATCTAGAGACGGAGGTGGTCCCAGGGGGACAGGCACGGCAGGATTCAGTCTATATCGGTTTGCAGAGGGCGAAGGCGGAGACGGATCTCGTATTGATCCACGACGGCGTTCGCCCTTTCGTTTCGCGTGAGGTTGTGCTGGCTACCGTAGAAGCCGCGAAAGAATGGGGTGCGGCGATCGCAGCCGTGCCCGTTATTGATACCATCAAGCGAGTAGACACCGACGGCTTCGTGGTAGAGACGCTGCAGAGGGGACAGCTCTGGTCGGTCCAGACTCCTCAGGTCTTCCGTTACGCACTCTTGATGCAGGCTCACCGGGAGATTCGGGAGCGCGGGATTGTTGTCACCGATGATGCCGCGCTGGTGGAGCGAATAGGGGGAATGGTCAAGGTTGTGAGAGGAAGTTACGAGAACCTCAAAATTACGAGCGAAGAAGATTTGCCCCTCGCCGGTCTGATCCTGAGGCGGTGGGTAGTCCAATGACAGTTGGCATCGGGTTCGACACGCACCCATTAGTGCCCGGTCGGCGCCTTGTCCTGGGTGGGGTGGAGATCCCATTCGAGAAAGGCCTTGAGGGCCACTCGGATGCGGATGCCCTGGCCCATGCGGTGATCGACGCCATACTTGGTGCGGCGTGCGCCGGCGATATCGGATCCTGCTTTGGGACGGACGATCCTCAATATAAGGATGTGTCGAGTCTCCTACTCCTCAGGGAGGCCTTCCAGCGAGTGCAGGCCCTTGGCTATACGGTGAGCCACATCGACGCGACCATCATCGCAGAAGCCCCGAGGCTTACGCCGTATATTGCGCAGATGCGGGCTAACCTGGCAGAAAGCATCGGAACCCCGGTCGAGGGAGTGAGCGTCAAGGCGGCGACGGCGAATCGGGTGGGCGCGCTTGGGGCAGGTCACGGTATTGCCTGCCTCGCCATTGCGTCCCTCCAGCGCCATCGGATACGGCCGTAGCATGACGGGGATAGTCATATGGCGCTAGCCATCTACAATACCCTGAGCCAGAAAAAAGAGGTGTTTGAACCGTTCGTACCCGGCGAGGTCCGGATGTACGCTTGCGGACCGACCGTGTACGATCATGCCCACATCGGCCACGCGCGCGCTGCTCTGACCTTCGACGTGATCTGGCGCTACTTGGAGTTCCGAGGCTACAAGGTCCTCTACGTACGTAATTATACGGATGTGGACGATAAGATCATCCAGCGGGCCGCAGAGCGGGGGCAGTCGTATGAATTACTGGCCGAGGAGCAGATCGAGGCCTATCGCCAGGATATGCGAGCTCTGGGCCTCAGGACGCCGACGGAGGAGCCTCGGGCCACGCAGCATATCCGGGAGATGATCGAGATCATCCAGGCCTTGATGGTGAAGGGAGTCGCGTATTCCGTAAATGGCGATGTCTATTTCGAGGTCAGGCGATCGCCCGACTATGGGAAGCTCTCCCACCGAGATCTCGACGAGTTGCGGGCAGGGGCGAGGGTCGAGGTGGATCCGCGAAAGCGCGATCCACTCGATTTTGCCTTGTGGAAGGCATCGCGGCCAGGAGAGCCTGCGTGGGAGAGTCCGTGGGGCCCAGGCAGGCCAGGCTGGCATATCGAGTGCTCAGCCATGTCGATGAAATACCTCGGTGAGACCTTCGACATCCACGGTGGGGGGGCTGATCTGATCTTTCCCCATCACGAGAACGAGATCGCGCAGGCAGAGTGCGCCACCGGCAAGTCGTTTGCCCGCTACTGGGTCCATAACGGATTTGTTAACATCCGCGCCGAAAAGATGTCGAAGTCGGTGGGCAATGTCCTGACGGTCCGAGAGCTCCTCGGGCGCATCAGCCCCTGTGCGCTCAAGCTGTTCCTGCTCGGAACCCATTACCGGGCGCCGGTAGATTTTTCGGAGGAAGCGCTGATCAGCGCTGAGCGCGCGCGGGAGCGGTTCCGCGATACGCTAGCCGATATCGACAACCGCCTGCGCCGGTTACCCAGCAATGACTCCGCGGATGGCGACTCTCCTCTCTTGCGCCAGATCAGCGAGGCTGAGCAGGAATTCACGGGCGCTATGGACGATGATTTCAATACACCACGCGCGCTGGCTGTGATGTTTAACCTGACAAGAGATATCAACGTTGCCTTAAGAGATACCGACCGTACATCAGATAAAGGGCTCTCGAATGATGGGCTGCGCCTTGCAGGGAAGGCTTTGCAGGGGTTTGGATCGGTCTTGAGCGGCTTGTTTGAGGGTTTGGAGGAATCGGTTTCCTACATCGATAAGATGGGTCGCCTGGGAGCCAATTTCGACCAGGGTGGTATGGATATGTCGGTCAGGATCATAGACTTACAGGCAGATCTGGAGCTTGTCCGGAAGTCGATTGAATGTGGACAACCCTTGCCGAAAGACGTGGTCCATCGCATCGTCAAGTACCGCAATCAGCGACGTGATCAAAAGGATTGGGCGAAGGCCGATGAGATTCGAGACTGGCTGGCCGATCTTGGTGTGATGGTAGACGATACGACTCAAGGGGCGCGGTGGTGGGTGAAGGCCACACACGTGAAGACACAGCGACCATGACGGAGCACATACTCGTTGGTCCTCATGCTGTGCTAGAGGCGCTTCGGGCGAGGCGACGTCACGTCGATCGGATTTATCTGGCGAGGGAACGGTATGATCCCAGGATCGCCGAGATTGTGAAGCGCGCCCGCGACTTGGGCGTGCCCTCTACACAGGAGAAACGGGAACGGCTTGACGAATTGGCCAAGGGGGTTACACACCAAGGAGTCCTGGCCGTTGTCAGCGAGGTGGGCTACGACGACCCTTTCGCGCTGGTTACTCGAATCAGGGCTGCCACCCCGCTGCCGTTATTGCTGCTGCTTGATGGAGTGCAGGACCCTCAGAACCTCGGAGCGATCATTCGCACTGCGGAGGCTGCAGGAGCAGACGGGCTCTTCATCTCGAAACATCGCGCTGTCGGGATCACTCCGGCGGTCGCAAAGGCCTCTGCCGGCGCTGTGGAGCATCTGCCTGTGGCGAGAGTCGCGGGTCTGCCGGCGTTTCTCGCGTGGCTGAAAGATCAGGGTGTCTGGATTCTCGGGGCTGATCCAAGTGCTGTACAATCCCTCTACGAGATCGATTTGAGCGCTTCAATGGGCGTGGTCATCGGGGGAGAACACCGGGGGCTGACAGTGTTAGTACGACAGCGGTGCGATCTGCTCGCGCGAATCCCCACGCATGGTCGTGTGGACTCTCTCAATGCTGCTGCTGCTGCTGCCGTCTTCCTGTTTGAGATTCGTCGGCAACGTAGCATCACGAAGCAGCTTTCAGCGAATGGACAAGAAACTGCGATCGTCGCTCAAGAACACCCTCAATAGAAATTATTGCTTGCTTTTTGCTTACAGTATCTTTATATTTGCCTTGCGCGTTTCTCAAATTCTTCATAGTCTAAGAGTTTGTGTGCTGGCGTAGCTCAGCTGGCAGAGCAGCTGATTTGTAATCAGCCGGTCGGGGGTTCAAATCCCTTCGCCAGCTCCACGGGGAGCTAGCATCCGGGGAGATACCCAAGCGGCCAAAGGGGGCAGACTGTAAATCTGCTGGCGTTGCCTTCGGAGGTTCGAACCCTCCTCTCCCCACCATCGGAACGGACTCGTACAGGGGGCGCCAGACCAGAGATGAGGTACTCCCTCTACAAGATTCTCCAACGCCTGGGGCAGCTGCTACAAGCGTGGGCGGGAATAGCTCAGTTGGCTAGAGCGTCAGCCTTCCAAGCTGAGGGTCGCGGGTTCGAATCCCGTTTCCCGCTCCAGAGAGCGTATTAGTTTGTCATTCGCATCGGCTTGCCTCTCGACCGTTATTCCTTTTCTCGTTCTCGCTCGTGGGCGAAAAGGGAAATAGAAAGAGTGTGTGTTCGGAGGAGTCGGAGAGTAAAGAGTCGCGCAACTACCCCATGTGCATGAGTTATCCCATCGTGGATTGGGACCTCGGCAGACCAGCCCACGTAGCTCAGTTGGCAGAGCACATCCTTGGTAAGGATGAGGTCACCAGTTCAATCCTGGTCGTGGGCTCCAGATAGTCTTCGTTGGTATTGACTCGATAGGAACGACTGGATCCGCCTTCGGCGGATGAGTGCCGGAAGGGGAAAAAGGAATCGCCCTTCAGGCTGGGAGGTGCTATGGGCAAGGCGAAGTTCGAGCGGACGAAAGAGCACATGAACATCGGGACCATCGGGCACATCGACCACGGCAAGACCACGCTGACCGCGGCGATCACAAAGGTCCTGCACGCGGCGAATGCGAAGGTCGCCTTCGTCCCCTTCGATCAGATCGACAAGGCGCCGGAGGAGAAGGAGCGGGGGATTACCATCAACATCGCCCACGTCGAGTACGAGACGGCCAAGCGCCACTATGCCCACGTCGACTGTCCCGGCCACGCCGACTACATCAAGAACATGATCACCGGTGCCGCCCAGATGGACGGCGCGATCCTGGTCGTCGCCGCCTCCGAGGGGCCCATGCCCCAGACGCGCGAGCACATCCTCCTCGCCCGCCAGGTCAACGTCCCGAACCTCGTCGTCTTCCTGAACAAGGTCGACTTGGTCGATGACCCCGAACTGATCGAGCTCGTCGAGATGGAGGTCCGTGAACTGCTGACGCTCTACAACTTCCCCGGGGACGAGACCCCGATCATCCGCGGCAGCGCGCTGAAAGCGCTGGAGGCTGGCACGGGTCTGCGCACCGACCCCAACTCCGTGCCCATCTTCGAGCTCATGGACGCCGTAGACACCTTCTTCCCCATGCCCGTCCGGGTCCTCGACAAGCCGTTCCTGATGCCTATCGAGGACGTCTTCTCGATCTCCGGGCGCGGGACTGTCGTCACCGGCCGCATCGAACGCGGCATCATCAAAGTATCAGACGAGGTCGAGCTCGTCGGCATCCGGGACACCCAGCGGACTGTCGTGACCGGCGTCGAGATGTTTCGCAAGCTCCTCGACCAGGGCCAGGCGGGAGACAATGTCGGGCTCCTGCTGCGGGGGACCAAGCGTGAGGAGGTCGAGCGTGGCCAGGTGGTGGCGAAGCCCGGCTCTATCCCTCCCCACCTGCGCTTTAAGGCCGAGGCGTACATCCTCACCAAGGAAGAGGGCGGCCGTCACACCCCCTTCTTCAACGGCTACCGGCCCCAGTTCTACTTCCGCACGACAGACGTGACCGGCGTCTGCACGCTCCCCGCAGGGACCGAGATGGTCATGCCGGGGGACAACGTGAGCCTCACGGTCGAACTGATCCAGCCGATCGCCATGGAGAAGGAACTGCGATTCGCGATCCGCGAGGGGGGCCGTACTGTTGGGGCCGGCGTGGTGAGCGAGGTCGTGGAGTAGGGGGTAGGGTTTAGAACGGGGTTTGCGGCTTACAGGTGGCGAGAGCCTTCCCTTAAAGATAGAGTAGGGAGCGTACGGAGCATTGATGCGTGAGATAATTACATTAGCTTGTGGTGAATGCAAAAGGCGAAATTACACAACGACGAAGAATAAACAGAATACGCCTGATAGGGTCGAACTGAGTAAGTACTGTCGTTGGTGCCGCAAGCACACCGCCCATAAGGAAGCCAAGTAAAACTGTTCCAAGTTTCAGGTTCCGGGTTGATTGCTGAGGCGCTCGGGACATGGAACCTGGAACCTGGAACTTCTGAGAGGCCAGTAGCTCTAACGGCAGAGCACCGGACTCCAAATCCGGGTGTTGGGGGTTCAAATCCCTCCTGGCCTGCCATGTGATGGCGTGAGAACCTTTCGCAGTTCCAGAGGGGAAATTTTCGGCAGCGGGCCGGTGGTATCAGATTCATCCCTCCTAAGATCTCAGTTCTGCGTGTAAGGTCTTTGGAATTGGAGTGAGATTGCTACCGAAGTCGGAGAGCGCGAGGAGTAGAAAGACGACGATGATGGAACGGTGGGGGCAGCTGGTTCAATTCTTACAAGAGGTCAGGACTGAGCTGAAAAAGGTCCATTGGCCCACAAGGAAAGAGGTTGTGGGCTCTACTGTCGTTGTCATCGTGTCGGTTTTTATTCTCTCGTTTTTTCTCGGGGCTATAGACGTCATCTTGCAGAGGCTGCTCACTTTGGTGGTCAGGTAGCCGGATCAGCCGATGCCAGCAGGTCAGACTATGTCGCAAAGTTGGTATGTAATCCATACGTATTCGGGTTTTGAGAACAAGGTGAAGGGGAGCATTGAGCAGCGGGCTGCTGCCATGGGGCTGTCTGATAAAATCTCCCAGGTCATCATTCCCACCGAAGACGTGGTCGAGCTCAAGAAGGGAAAACGAACGGTAACCTCGCGGAAATTCCTTCCGGGGTACGTCCTGATCAAGGCGGAGATGTCGGAGGAGATTTGGTATCTCGTCAAGAATACCCCGAAAGTGACTGGCTTTGTTGGCCCAGCTACGCAACCAACTCCGGTTCCAGAGGAACAGGTGCAAACCATCCTGCAGCAAGTAGAGGAGGGGGCCGAGCGACCGAAACATAGGGTCATGTTCCTTCGTGGAGAAAGTGTTCGGGTTATCGATGGTCCGTTCGCCAACTTCACTGGCCTCGTTGATGAGGTGAAGCCCGAAAAGGGGCGGTTAAAGGTGATGGTCAGCATCTTCGGAAGGCCGACCCCGGTGGACCTTGAGTTCCTACAGGTTGAAAAGGTCTGAACGAACGTTACAAGAACAAAGAGCGAGGTTGGATTCTAGGTCGTTGGATATCCGCCGGTACGAAGCGCTCTTTTAACCATCCAGCGTCCATGTTTCAAGATCATGAGATCTACGCGCTAAGAGCGAAGATCGTTTTCCTTTGAGGTCCTTATGGCGAAAAAAGTTACAGCGATCGTAAAGCTTCAGGTCCCCGCCGGCAAGGCTAACCCAGCGCCGCCGGTCGGCCCTGCACTCGGACAGCATGGCGTCAACATCATGGAGTTCTGCAAGGCCTTCAATGCACAGACAGCATCGGAAGAGGGTCTGGTGATCCCCGTTGTCATCACTATCTACGGGGACCGGTCTTTCAGCTTCATCACTAAGACTCCTCCAGCGGCAATCCTGTTAAAGCAGGCTGTTGGAATCGCGAAGGCCTCGAAGGAACCGAACCGCACAAAGGTAGGAAAGGTGACCAGGAAGCAGGTGGAGGAGATTGCGCGAACGAAGATGCCGGACTTGAATGCGCTATCACTTGAGTCGGCTGTCAGGATTATCGAGGGAACGGCGAAGACCATGGGAATCGAGGTAGTCTAGGATTGTGGGGTGGAGAACATGTCGAAGGCCGGTAAACGCTACGGGGTGGCTACTGAAGCGGTGACACGGGTGGGCTCGTGCGACTTGGCTAAGGCGATAGAGGCAGTGAAGTCGAATGCCGGCGCGAAGTTTGATGAGACCATGGAAATTGCTGTCCGCCTGGGGGTTGATCCGAAGCATGCTGATCAGATGGTGAGGGGCACGGTTGTGTTGCCCCATGGAACAGGGAAGAATGTTCGGGTGCTGGTCTTCATAAAGGGCGAACAAGAGAAAGATGCTCGTGAGGCTGGTGCCGATTATGTTGGCTGTGAAGACCTGATAGAGAAGATTCAACAGGGATGGCTTGAGTTCGATCGGGCAATCGCTACCCCGAACGTCATGGGTCTGGTGGGACGCCTCGGAAAGGTTCTCGGGCCTCGGGGATTGATGCCCAACCCTAAGACCGGCACTGTTACCTTCGATGTTGGAAGAGCGGTCAGGGAGTTTAAGGGTGGAAAGATTGAGTATCGCACGGAGAAGGCAGGGATCGTGCATGCGCCTTTCGGCAAGGCCTCCTTTACGGCGAACCAGCTCTGTGAGAATGCCGTGGCGTTGCTGGGGGCGTTGCTCCGGGCCAAGCCGGCCTCCAGCAAGGGTCGATACCTTAATGGGGTCACTATATCGTCGACAATGGGGCCGGGTGTAAAGGTGGAGCTTGACACCTTGGTGGGGTTGGCAAAGAGCTAGGGCAGCCACCTTGCCTTGCAGGGAGGGGACAGTGAAGCAGGCGGAAAAGGCAGCGGTAGTTGATGAACTCAAGACCGGGCTGGCAGGGGCGACGGTCGCCATGTTGGCAGATCCTCGGGGGCTCAGTGTAAGCGATTTAACTGAACTGAGAAAACTGCTCCGGCAGCAGGGGGTGGCTCTCCGGGTCGTTAAGAATACCCTCGCCAGATTGGCCGTCACGGGGACGGAACTCCAGGAGCTTAAGCCTCACCTCGTCGGCCCGACAGCGATTGTCTATGGGAAAGGTGATCCTACCGCGCCGGCTAAGCTCTTAGCCTCTTTCATCAAGACGAAATCGACCTTCCAAATCAAAGCCGGTTTCGCGGAGGGAAGGGTGCTGGTCAGCCAAGAGGTAATGGCGCTCGCCGATCTCCCTCCACGTGAGGTACTTGCGGCTAGGCTCGCTGGTATTCTGCAATCTCCCCTTCGCAGATTCGTGGCTGTACTTTCTGGGCCGCTTCGTTCGCTCTTGATGGTCCTGGAGGCGGTGAGACAACAGAAAGAGTAAAGAACCGGCCCTGGCCCTCAAGCGGCTTGGGCATCGTCGACACATGTGGTACTACGTAGTCAAGGAGAGGAGTGACGATGGCAAAGGTCACAGCTGATGACGTATTGGACTCGATTGAGCAGTGGAGTGTCTTGGACCTCAACAAGCTGGTGAAGGGGATTGAGGAAAAGTTTGGCGTCTCTGCTACGGCGATGATGCCTGCGATGACGGGTGGCCAAGGAGGGGCTTCCGTTGCTGCAGCGGCACCAACTGAGGAAAAGACGGAATTCTCGGTCATCCTCGCTTCTGTGGGAGAAAAGAAGATCCAGGTGATCAAGGAGGTGAGGGCAATCACCGGACTTGGCCTGAAAGAGGCAAAGGACCTGGTCGAGGGCGCTCCTAAGCCGGTGAAGGAAGGGCTGTCGAAGGCTGAGGCTGAGGCGATCAAAGCGAAGCTCGAGGCGACTGGCGCGACTGCAGAACTTAAGTAAAGCAGGAAGAAAAGGAGTCAAGGACGTATGGCCCTCGTGAAGAAGAGCGTGGCTGCCGAGCGCTGGAGTTTCAGCAAGATCAAAGAGGTGATCTCTATTCCTAATCTTATTGAGATCCAGCGGCGATCCTTCGATCAGTTTCTGCAAATGAAGGTTCCTCCGCACGCGCGAGAGGAGATCGGCCTTCAGGGGGCATTCGCCAGCATCTTCCCGATTTTCAATTATGACAGTTCGGCGTCCCTGGGCTTTGTCAAGTACGAGTTCGGGGTGCCCAAGTACGGTGCAGAGGAATCCCTGGAGAAGGGGATGACTTACTCCGTTCCGCTCAAGGTGACCCTTCGCCTGATGGTCTGGGATAAGCCAGTTAGCTCAGAGGCCAGCAGCATCAGGGACATTAAAGAGCAAGAGGTCTACTTGGGAGAGATGCCCTTGATGACGCCGCAGGGTACCTTCATTATCAATGGGACGGAGCGGGTGGTGGTCAGCCAACTCCACCGCTCCCCAGGGGTCTTCTTCGACCATGACGGCGGTAAGACTCACCCGAGCGGCAAGATCCTCTTCTCTGCTCGCCTCATTCCGTACCGAGGCTCTTGGCTGGAATTCGAGTTTGATGGGAACGATGTGCTCCATGTCCGGGTGGACCGAAGACGGAGGTTTCTAGCGTCGATCCTGCTGCGGGCGATCGGCTACGGGAGTAATGAGGAGATCCTGAACCTCTTTTATAAGCGGGATGTGTTGCGCATAGAGAAGGGGAAGGAGATCCTGCTTCATGTGGGTTCACCTGGCGCAACCAGCTTTCGAGTGAGCAGGGATATTCCCGATCCTCACACCAAGCAACTGATTCTTGGGGCGACCAAGCGCATCACGAAGGTGGCCCAGAAGCGACTGCAGGCTTTGAAGATCACGGAGGTACCCCTGTATAAAGAGGATCTCATCGGCCGGATTCTAGCCGCTGATATTGTGGACACAAAGAGCGGCGAGGTGATCCTTGAATGTGCGCAGGAGGTCACAGAAGAAGTACTGGAACGGGTCCTCAAAAGCGAACTGAGCGGCTTCGCCGTGCTTGCCAGTCTCGATGGTCGGGATATGTTCGAGATTCGGGAGAACGTCATCCGCGACTCGACTCGCTCTGAAAAGGAGGGCCTGACCGAGATTTACCGGAGAATGCGACCGGGGGATCCGCCTAACGAGGGAGCGACCAAGGCGTTCCTCGAATCCATCTTCTTTAATCCGAAGCGCTACGATCTTTCCAAGGTCGGACGCCTGAAGATCAATCGCAAGCTTGGTCTTGAGGTGCCGCTTGAGGTTCATACCCTCATGTGCCCCCGGTATCGGCCTGCCGGTATGGAGGGGCGGATAGACCATGTAGACGACATCGTAGAGGCCATCCGATACCTCCTCAGACTGAAGCACGGGGAGGCCGGGACCTCCGTAGATGACATCGACCATCTGGGCAATCGCCGGATTCGGTCGGCTGGGGAGCTCTTGGAAGAACAGTTCCGGGTCGGATTGGCTCGAATGGAGCGGGCGGTCCGAGAGCGAATGAGTACACAGGAACTGGAGACCCTGATGCCGCACGACCTGGTGAACGCCAAGCCGGTTACGGCAGCGCTGAAGGAGTTCTTCGGTAGCTCCCAGCTCTCCCAGTTCATGGACCAGACCAACCCGCTGGCTGAACTGACTCATAAGCGGCGGCTGTCAGCCTTGGGCCCTGGAGGGCTGTCGCGGGAGCGGGCAGGGTTCGAGGTCCGGGACGTGCATCCGACACACTACGGTCGGATGTGTCCCATTGAAACGCCGGAGGGCCCCAACGTCGGTCTTATCGCCAGTCTCTCTACCTATGCCCGCGTCAACGATTTTGGCTTCATCGAAACACCTTATCGCAAGGTCCGGGGTGGGGCCGTGACCGACGAAATCGAGTACCTGACGGCCGATGAAGAGGAGAAGTACACTATCGCACAGGCCAATGCGGAGTTAGACGGACGGGGACGCTTCACGTCAGATCGGATCTCAGCACGATCCGGCGGTAACTTTGTCACGGTTCCCCCAGCCAACGTCAACTACATGGATGTCGCCCCGAAGCAACTTGTTGGAGTCTCTACTTCGCTTGTCCCATTCCTCGAACACGATGACGCCAATCGTGCCCTGATGGGCGCCAACATGCAGCGCCAGGCGGTCCCCCTCCTGCGGCCGGAGGCTCCAGTGGTCGGAACCGGGATGGAATATCCCGCGGCGAGGGACTCTGGGGCGGTCGTAGTGGCCAAGCGTGGGGGGATCGTCGAATCGGTGACCGCTGACCGGATCATCGTCCGCTCCTCTGACGGCAAAGGTGAAGACGGCGGGGACGATTCAGGAGTAGACGTCTACACTCTGGTGAAGTTTCGCCGTAGCAACCAGAATACTTGTATCACGCAGAAGCCGATCGTGAGCAAGGGAGAGCGGATCGCCAAGGGCCAGGTGATCGCCGATGGTCCGGCGACCCAGAACGGCGAACTGGCGCTCGGGCAGAATGTCCTGACGGCCTTCATGGTATGGGGTGGGTATAACTTTGAGGACGCGATCCTGATCAGCGAGCGGCTCATCAAGGAAGACCGCTATACCTCTATCCACATCGAGGAGTTCGAGATCGAAGCTCGCGAGACCAAGCTGGGGAAGGAGGAGATCACGCGAGACACCCCGAACGTGGGCGAGGACGCGCTCAAAGATCTCGACGAGAGTGGGATCGTCCGGATCGGAGCCGAGGTGAAGCCCGGGGATATCCTGGTGGGGAAGGTCACCCCCAAAGGTGAAACCGTGCTCACTCCAGAAGAGCGACTGTTACGAGCTATCTTTGGCGAGAAGGCCGAGGATGTACGGGACGCCTCGCTCTATGTCCCGCCTGGGATTTGCGGTACCGTCGTCGATGTGAAGGTCTTCTCCCGAAAAGGGATCGAGAAGGACGAGCGGGCCAAGTCGATCGAGGACGAAGAGGTCAGCCGACTCCGCAAGGACTTCGAAGACGAGATCAGCATCATCGCTGCAGATCGTGATAGGAAGCTACGCTCCCTCCTCGAGGGCCTAAGTGTCAGTAAGGAGGTCCTGAGCAGGCTCACGCGCAAGGTTATGGTTCCCAAGGGCAAAAAGTTGACTGGCGAGATTCTGGATACGCTGTCCCATGAGAACCTGGTGGATCTCGCAGGGCGATTGGACGAAGAGTTGGGTCGGAAGGCGAGCAGGATCGGCGACGCGGCCGATAACCAGGTCCACGTCCTGCAGACGCTCCTGGAGGAGCGAATCAGCAGAGCGACCAGAGGTGATGAGCTCGCCCCTGGGGTCTTCAAGATGGTCAAGGTCTACGTGGCCATGAAGCGAAAGCTCTCCGTGGGCGATAAGATGGCTGGTCGACATGGGAACAAGGGCGTTATCGCGAAGATCCTACCCGAGGAGGATATGCCCTATCTACCTGATGGGACGCCTGTCGAGGTGGTCCTGAATCCTCTGGGCGTGCCTTCCAGGATGAACGTGGGCCAGGTCCTAGAGACCCACCTGGGCTGGGCGGCCAGAGCCCTGGGGCTGCGGGTCGCCTCACCGGTCTTTGATGGAGCTACGGAGAAGGAGATCAAGGTCTGGCTCAAGCGAGCCGGTCTCCCCGTTACGGGGAAGACCGTTCTCTACGACGGACGAACCGGGAAGCCGTTCCATCAGGAGGTGACGGTTGGCTATATCTACCTCATGAAGCTGGCCCATCTCGTGGATGACAAAATTCACGCTCGCTCCATTGGTCCCTACTCGTTGATCACTCAGCAGCCCCTGGGGGGCAAGGCCCAATTCGGCGGACAGCGATTCGGAGAGATGGAGGTGTGGGCCCTGGAGGCGTACGGGGCCGCCCACACCCTGCAAGAGATCCTGACCGTGAAGTCAGACGATGTGGTGGGGCGAACCAAGATGTACGAGTCGATTGTCAGGGGCGACTGCACCCTCGAGCCGGGGCTCCCGGAATCCTTCAACGTCCTGATTAAGGAGCTACAAAGCCTGGCGCTGGATGTTGAGCTGAAAAAGGAGTAGCCCTGCGGAGTGCGGAATTCCGCAATCGGCAGGGCATGTGGAGGTGGTAGCGTTGGATAAGTTTTTCGGGTTCTACGACGAAAAGACCATCGATCCCACCAGCTTCAAGGCTATCCGGATCGGACTCGCTTCGCCGGAGAAGATTCGGTCGTGGTCCTTCGGAGAGGTGAGGAAGCCGGAGACCATTAACTACCGGACGTTCAAGCCGGAGCGGGACGGGCTCTTCTGTTCCAAGATCTTCGGTCCGACAAAGGATTGGGAGTGCAACTGCGGCAAGTACAAGGGTATCAAGCATAAGGGGGTTGTCTGCGACAAGTGCGGCGTCGAGGTGATCAGGAGTAAAGCGCGACGACAGCGGCTGGGCCACATCGAGCTGGTCTCCCCGGTGGTCCACGTCTGGTTCTACAAAGGCGTACCCAGTCGGATCGGCTATCTCCTCGATATATCCCTCCGGGACCTTGAGAGGGTCCTCTATTTCGAAGCGTATGTGGTGGTGAACCCGGGCAAGACTCCCCTCTCCTTGAACCAGCTCTTGACCGAGGATGAACATCGCCTGGCCTATGAAGAGTACGGAGACAGCTTTAAGGCGGGGATGGGCGCAGGGGCTATTCGGGATCTGTTGAAGCGGATAAACCTTCGCGAGCTGGCGGAAGGCCTCCACGCGCAGATGCCCCAAGAGACCTCTCAGCAGAATCGTAAGAAGATCACCAAGCGGCTGCGAATCGTGGAGGCCTTCATCAATTCCGGCAATAGGCCGGAATGGATGATTCTGGACGCGATTCCGGTCCTACCGCCTGAGCTTCGGCCGCTGGTTCCCCTTGACGGGGGGCGTTTTGCCACATCGGACCTGAACGATCTCTATCGGCGGGTGATCAATCGCAACAACCGACTCAGGCGTCTCATTGAACTCCGGGCGCCTGATATCATCGTCCGTAACGAGAAGCGGATGTTGCAAGAAGCGGTTGACGCCCTGTTCGATAATGGCCGTCGTGGCCGCGCGCTGAAGGGACAGAACAACCGTCCTCTCAAGTCCCTTTCTGAAATGCTGAAGGGAAAGCAGGGACGCTTCCGCCAGAACCTGCTTGGGAAAAGGGTGGACTACTCCGGGCGATCGGTGATCGTGGTGGGACCAGAATTGAAGCTGCACCAGTGCGGCCTGCCAAAGAAGATGGCCCTCGAGCTATTCAAACCCTTCATCTTCAGGAAGCTCCTCAAAGACGGCGTTGTAACCACTATCAAGAGTGCCAAGAAGCTGGTAGAAAAGGGTAAGACTGAGGTGTGGGACGCTCTGGAGGAGGTGATTCATGAGCACCCGATCCTCCTGAACCGCGCCCCGACGTTGCATCGGCTGGGCGTGCAGGCCTTTGAACCCGTACTGGTGGAAGGGGAAGCGATCAAGATCCATCCCATGGTCTGCGCGGCGTTCAATGCTGACTTTGACGGTGACCAGATGGCCGTCCATGTGCCTCTGTCGCCGGAGGCCCAGATCGAGGCCTCGGTTCTGATGCTGGCTTCCCATAATATCCTTTCTCCGGCAAACGGTTTACCCGTCGTTACCCCCAGCCAGGATATCGTGCTGGGTTGCTACTATCTGACCCGGAGCAAAGCTGGCGAGAAGGGCGAGGGTCTAGTGTTCAGAGATCTGGACGAGGCTCGGGCGGCCTATGACGCCGAGGAAGTGGGTCTGCTGGCTTGGGTCAAGGTCCGCGTCGAAGGCGAAATGATCGAGACCACCGTCGGGCGCTGCATCTTCAATGAACACTTGCCAGCGACGCTCCGGTTCGTCAACCAAGAGATGAATAGACGGGAGCTGGCCCGCCTCGTCGCGCAGTGCCACTACCTCCTCGGGAATGCGGAAACGGTAAAGCTCCTGGACAACCTGAAGGACCTCGGGTTCAGGTACGCCACGCTCGCCGGTATCTCGATGGGTATCGAAGACATGCATATCCCATCTACCAAAGGCAAGTTGATCGACGAGGCCCATAAGGAGATCGTCAAGATCGAGCGTGAATATCAGGATGGTCTGATCACCAAAGGCGAGCGTTACAACAAGATTATCGACATCTGGACCCACGTAACCGAACGCGTGTCGGATGAGATGTTCCGAGAGATCGAGGCTGAGGAGAAGGGGGAGTTCAACCCGGTCTTCATGATGGCCGACTCTGGCGCGAGAGGCAGCCGGCAGCAGATCAGGCAGTTGGCAGGCATGCGCGGCTTGATGGCCAAACCCTCCGGAGAGATCATCGAGACCCCCATCACCGCGAACTTTCGGGAGGGGCTCACTGTTCTTCAGTACTTTATCTCAACTCACGGGGCGCGAAAGGGTCTGGCAGACACGGCCTTGAAGACGGCGGATTCCGGCTATCTCACGCGCCGACTGGTGGACGTGGCGCAGGATGTCATTGCGGCCGAGGTGGATTGCGGCACGCCCAATGGGATATGGGTCACCCCCCTCATCGAAGGGGGCGAGGTCATCCAGCCCCTGCGTGACCGAATCCTCGGTCGGGTAGCCCTGGATGATATCTTTGATCCCTTCACGGGAGAGGGGTTGGTGGGGGCCAATCAGGAGATCGAGGAGGTGCTGGCCAGCAAGATCGAAAATGCCGGCATCGATAGGGTCAAAATCCGCTCTGTCCTCACCTGCGAGGCGCGACGAGGCATCTGCGTCAAGTGCTACGGTCGTAACCTTGCTACCGGCAGGCTGGTGGAACTGGGAGAGGCGTGCGGTGTCCTGGCGGCGCAGTCTATCGGTGAGCCTGGGACCCAGCTGACCATGCGGACTTTCCACATAGGGGGTACTGCGAGCCGTACTGTCGAGCAGAGTACTCTCGAATGTAAGGGAGCGGGGATCGTCAGGTTCGCGAAGGTGCGTACGGTTAAGGCCGCCAAGGGCGACTACGTGGTGATGAACCGGAATGGCGCGATCAGCGTCATCGATGAGAAGGGCCGCAAGAAAGAAAGCTACCCGGCGGTCTACGGCGCTCACCTGAAAGTGGAGGATGGCGCGACGGTGAAGGCGGGGCAGGTGTTGATGGAGTGGGATCCCTTTACGAATGCGATCTTGGCAGAGCACGGTGGAATGGTGCACTTTCGGGATGTCGTCGAGGGGGTGACCATCCGGGAGGAAGTAGATGAGGTCACCGGTCTATCCCAGCGCGTCGTGGTGGAGCACGGACGGGAGGACTTGCAACCTCGGGTCTCGATTAAGGATGAGCATGGCGCGACCGTCTTCCGCTGCCTGCTGCCTGTCAGTGCTCACCTCATGGTGAGCGAGGGGCAGATGGTGTCGGCTGGAGACAGTGTTTCGAAGATCCCGCGGGAGACGATGAAAACCAAGGACATCACGGGTGGTCTTCCCCGGGTGGCTGAGCTATTCGAGGCACGTAGGCCAAAGGATGCTGCTGTCATCTCCGAGATCGACGGTCGTGTAGAATTAGGTGGGATCGTTAAGGGCATGCGCAAGCTTTCCGTCAGGGACGAGCACGGCGGCCTCAGAGAATACTTGATTGCTCGACGCCGGCATATCAATGTGTTGGAGGGGGATGAGGTCAAGGCTGGCGAACCCTTTATGGACGGCCCCATTAACCCGCATGATATCCTGGACGTGTTGGGTGAACAGGAACTCCAGAAGTATCTGGTGAATGAAATCCAAGAAGTCTACCGGCTCCAGGGGGTGCAGATCAACGACAAGCATATTGAAGTGATCGTCAGACAGATGCTCAAGCGAGTGCAGGTCGAGGCGTCTGGCGATGCTAACTTCTTGGTCGGCGAGCATGTTGATAAGGCCGTCTTCCTCGAAGAGAACCAGCGGGCAATGGCCTCAGGAGGGACTCCGGCCACCGGCAAGCCTCTTCTCTTGGGGATTACTAAGGCGTCACTCTCCACTGATAGTTTCATCTCTGCCGCCTCATTTCAGGAAACCACGAAGGTCTTGACAGAGGCAGCCATCAATGGGGCGAGGGATGAATTGCGTGGTCTGAAAGAGAACGTCATTATGGGGCGACTGATTCCGGCTGGCACAGGGATGAGGTGGTACCGAGAGACGACGATTTCCACGCCGGAGGTGGCGCTGTCGAGGGGGGCCTTAACGGGGGCGAGCGTGGCAGTTGACGAGAGACCAGACGAGCTGAACACGCCGCTTGATAATTAAATGAGTAATCAAAAAGCTTGACACTGGACATTGAGTCTGTATAATAGCCAGATCGCCTAAGAGAGGGAGGAGTCGGTGCCCACCATTCACCAGTTGGTTCGTAAGGGTCGATCTGCGGCCGTCAAGAAGGCCAAGACGCCGGCGCTACAGGGATGTCCGCAGCGACGGGGGGTCTGCATTCGTGTCTATACGACCACCCCAAAGAAACCGAATTCAGCCCTTCGAAAGGTGACCAGGGTCCGCCTCAGTAATGGGATTGAGGTGACAACGTATATTCCCGGAGTCGGGCACAATCTGCAGGAGCACTCCATTATTCTGATTCGGGGAGGTCGCGTCAAGGACCTGCCAGGCGTCCGCTATCACGTGATTCGCGGCGCCCTCGATACGGCAGGGGTTCAGGATCGCAAACAGGGACGATCCCGTTACGGTGCCAAGAGACCAAAGATCGGTTAACGACCTTCGGTACAGAAAATCGGTTCTTCACGGACCTTGCCTGAAGCGCCGATTTTAATTTTCTGGTTACGTGTGAGACTTACTGTTTCGGAGAACGCTCAATGCCCAGACGAAAAGTAATTGAGAAACGAGAGACCCTCGCTGATCCGGTATATAGCAACCGAATGGTTACGAAGTTTATCAATACCATCATGGTTCAAGGTAAGAAAAGCGTTGCCGAGTCGATTGTCTATGGGTCAATGAAGATCATTGAGGATCGGGCGAAAACCGACCCGCTGCGCATGTTCAAACAAGCTGTTGACAACGTTAAACCGGTACTTGAAGTCAAGTCGCGTCGGGTAGGAGGTGCGACCTATCAGGTGCCGGTGGAGGTCCGAGCGGAGCGCCGAACCTCCCTGGCGTTTCGTTGGATCATTGGCTTCTCCAGAAAGCGTACGGAGAAGACGATGACAGAGCGGCTGGCTGCTGAGTTGATCGAAGCGGCGGCTAACCGGGGAAACTCGGTGAAGAAGAAGGAAGATACGCACAAGATGGCGGAGGCGAATAAGGCGTTTGCCCATTATCGCTGGTGAGAAACCGTTCCGGGTTCCGTGTTCCAAGTTGGCGAGCAACCCTTGGGGTCCTGAACCTGAAACATGGAATCTGGAATTTGGAACATCGAGATGACTGAGATATATCCTATAGAGGCGGTCCGGAACATCGGAATCATGGCCCACATCGACGCGGGGAAGACCACCACCACCGAGCGGGTCCTGTACTATACCGGCAAGACCTATAAGATCGGGGAGGTGCACGAGGGTTCCACCGAGATGGACTGGATGGAGCAGGAGCGCGAGCGGGGGATTACGATCACCTCCGCCACCACCACCTGCTTCTGGCGGGACCATCGGATCAACATTATCGACACGCCGGGACACGTCGATTTCACGGTTGAGGTTGAGCGGTCGCTTCGGGTCCTCGATGGGGCCGTGGCCCTCTTCGACGCGGTAGCCGGCGTAGAGCCCCAGTCTGAGACGGTGTGGCGCCAAGCAGACAAATACGGTGTTCCCCGTATCGCCTTCGTCAATAAGATGGATCGCATGGGAGCCAATTTCGACCAGTGTGTTCGAATGATCGCCGAGCGTCTAGGAGCTCTTCCATTGGTTGTGCAGCTTCCCATTGGCCGAGAGGATCATTTCGAGGGTGTCGTGGACCTGATCCGGATGAAGGCGGTGATCTGGGACGATGAGACACTGGGGGCGAACTACCGGGAGGATGAGATTTCCGAGGAGATGCGTTCACGGGCTCAGGAGGCTCGCGAGCGGCTGCTGGAGACCATCGCTGAAGTGGACGATAGCTTCCTCGTCCGATATGTGGATGGCCTCGCGGTTGGACCGGAGGAGATCAAAGCCGCGATTCGCAGCGCAACACTCAAGCTCCTGCTGGTCCCGGTCCTCGCTGGCGCCTCGTTCAAGAACAAGGGTGTCCAGTTATTACTCGATGCCGTGGTGGACTATCTTCCGTCCCCAGCTGATCTGCCGCCCATTGAGGGTCTCGATTCGACAGCCACGAAATCTGTGGTGCGGGTCCCGAAGGCAAGCGAACCCTTCGCAGCCTTAGTATTTAAGATCATGACGGATCCCTATGTGGGACAACTGGCCTTCTTTAGGGTCTATTCAGGCACCCTCGCCTCAGGGGGCCACGTATATAACTCTTCGCGCGGCAGTCGGGAGCGGGTCGGGCGACTGCTGCAGATGCACGCCAACAAGCGCGAGGAGATTAAAGAGGTCTTTGCCGGTGACATTGCCGCTGCCGTAGGACTCAAGGGCGCCAAAACGGGCGACACCCTGTGTGACGAGGTCAACCAGATCGTTCTAGAATCGATCGAGTTTCCTGAGCCGGTAATCTCTGTGGCCATTGAGCCGAAGACGAAAGAAGGACAGGATCGGCTTGCGGTGGGGCTTCAAGCATTGGCCAATGAGGATCCGACCTTTCGCGCTGCCACGGACGAAGAGACTGGCCAGACGATTATCTCCGGGATGGGAGAACTGCATCTCGAGATTATTGTCGACAGGCTCATGCGGGAGTTTCGGGTCGAGGCCAATGTCGGCAAGCCCGAGGTGGCCTATCGTGAAACCGTGACGACCTCGGCCGAGGCTGAGGGTAAGTATGTGCGGCAAACCGGTGGGCGTGGACAGTACGGACACGTCTGGATCAAGGTGGAACCCTCCCCTGCTCTATCGGGATTCGAATTTGTCAATAAGATCGTGGGTGGCGCGGTGCCCAAAGAGTATATCCCCGCGGTGGAGAAAGGCATTAAGGAGGCATTGCATACCGGGGTGGTGGCCGGCTACCCCGTAATCGATATGAAGGTCACCCTCTTTGACGGATCCTATCACGAGGTGGACTCCTCGGAGATGTCGTTTAAGATCGCTGGCTCAATGGCTTTCAAGGAGGCGACCAGGCGGGCGAAGCCGGTGCTGCTGGAACCGATTATGCGAGTCGATGTCTCGACGCCGGAGGCCTTCCTTGGGGAGGTTATCGGTAATCTGAACTCGCGTCGTGGTCGGGTGATTGGGATCGAGGCCAGATCTGTCGCCCAGGTGGTTCAAGCGGATGTACCGCTCTCGGAGATGTTTGGGTACGCCACTGACCTACGTTCAGCGACTCAGGGTCGGGCCGCCCACTCGATGCAGTTTTCACGGTACGAGCCGGTCCCAGCCAGTATTGCTGGGGAGATTGTGGCCCGTATGGGTGGGCGAACCGGCGGACGGTAATCGGATTCGGTTTCTTATCTAAAGGAGTTGGCTATGGGCAAGGCGAAGTTCGAGCGGACGAAAGAGCACATGAACATCGGGACCATCGGGCACATCGACCACGGCAAGACCACGCTGACCGCGGCGATCACAAAGGTCCTGCACGCGGCGAATGCGAAGGTCGCCTTCGTCCCCTTCGATCAGATCGACAAGGCGCCGGAGGAGAAGGAGCGGGGGATTACCATCAACATCGCCCACGTCGAGTACGAGACGGCCAAGCGCCACTATGCCCACGTCGACTGTCCCGGCCACGCCGACTACATCAAGAACATGATCACCGGTGCCGCCCAGATGGACGGCGCGATCCTGGTCGTCGCCGCCTCCGAGGGGCCCATGCCCCAGACGCGCGAGCACATCCTCCTCGCCCGCCAGGTCAACGTCCCGAACCTCGTCGTCTTCCTGAACAAGGTCGACTTGGTCGATGACCCCGAACTGATCGAGCTCGTCGAGATGGAGGTCCGTGAACTGCTGACGCTCTACAACTTCCCCGGGGACGAGACCCCGATCATCCGCGGCAGCGCGCTGAAAGCGCTGGAGGCTGGCACGGGTCTGCGCACCGACCCCAACTCCGTGCCCATCTTCGAGCTCATGGACGCCGTAGACACCTTCTTCCCCATGCCCGTCCGGGTCCTCGACAAGCCGTTCCTGATGCCTATCGAGGACGTCTTCTCGATCTCCGGGCGCGGGACTGTCGTCACCGGCCGCATCGAACGCGGCATCATCAAAGTATCAGACGAGGTCGAGCTCGTCGGCATCCGGGACACCCAGCGGACTGTCGTGACCGGCGTCGAGATGTTTCGCAAGCTCCTCGACCAGGGCCAGGCGGGAGACAATGTCGGGCTCCTGCTGCGGGGGACCAAGCGTGAGGAGGTCGAGCGTGGCCAGGTGGTGGCGAAGCCCGGCTCTATCCCTCCCCACCTGCGCTTTAAGGCCGAGGCGTACATCCTCACCAAGGAAGAGGGCGGCCGTCACACCCCCTTCTTCAACGGCTACCGGCCCCAGTTCTACTTCCGCACGACAGACGTGACCGGCGTCTGCACGCTCCCCGCAGGGACCGAGATGGTCATGCCGGGGGACAACGTGAGCCTCACGGTCGAACTGATCCAGCCGATCGCCATGGAGAAGGAACTGCGATTCGCGATCCGCGAGGGGGGCCGTACTGTTGGGGCCGGCGTGGTGAGCGAGGTCGTGGAGTAGGGGGTAGAATTGGTAAAGATGGAAAATCAGCGGATACGAATTAGGCTAAAGGCCTATGATCATCGAATCCTTGACCAGTCGGCCAGGGAGATTGTCAGCACGGCGCAGCGAACGGGCGCAAGGGTGTCTGGACCCATCCCACTACCGACAAAAATCAGTCGATTTACGGTCTTGCGCTCACCGCACATCGACAAGAAATCTCGCGAACAGTTCGAGATTCGGACGCATATTCGCCTGATGGACATCCTGGATGCGCAGCCTCAGACTGTAGACGCCCTGATGCGACTCGACCTGCCTGCCGGCGTCGATGTCGAGATCAAGCTCTAGTCACTTCTAGCCATCAACTATCAGCCTCTAGATGAAGGCTGACTTTGGAATACCTAAGGCTATTTGATATGAGTATTGGATTGCTTGGCAAAAAGGTTGGGATGACGCAACTATTTAACGAAAGCGGGGTTGCCGTCTCGGTGACTATCATCGAGGCAGGCCCATGTCCGGTGGTACAGCAAAGGACCATCAGCACCAACGGCTATGAGGCGATCCAGATTGGCTATCAGGCGGAACGCAAGGCCAAGAAGGTCACTAAGCCGCTCAAGGGCCACTTCGACAAGGCCAAGGTGGCTCCGCAGAAGCATCTCAGAGAGTTCCGTCTGGAGTCCCCGGAGATCTCGAAGTACGCCGTCGGTCAGATTCTGACCGTGGGCCTCTTCGAGCCGGGAGAGAAAGTCCGAGTTACCGGTGTCACGAAGGGGAAAGGGTTTCAGGGCGGGGTCAAGCGGTGGGGGTATCGGGGCGGTCCAGAGACCCATGGCTCTATGTTCCACCGAGCTCCAGGCTCAATCGGCGCATCGTCCTTTCCGTCTCGGGTCTTCAGAGGACACCATATGCCAGGACGGATGGGGTCAGATATGATGACCGTTAAAGGGCTCAAGGTGGTGAAGGTCATTCCAGAGCAGAACCTATTGCTGATCAGCGGTGCAGTACCAGGGCCAGCAGGGGGCCTGGTCACGATCTGCAAGCGAGGCTAAGACGATGGCAGTCATGGTCCAGGCTTTGGATTCGAACGGCGTGAAAACTGCGGATGTCGCCCTCGATGAGGCGGTATTCGGTGTCATCGCTTTACCGCATCTATTGCACGACGTAGTCAAGATGCAACTCGCGAAGCGTCGTCAGGGGACCGCTTCAACTCGTACACGGGGTGATGTTCGCGGGGGCGGGAAAAAACCCTGGAAGCAAAAGGGGACTGGTCGGGCTCGGGCTGGGACGAGACGCTCACCCCTGTGGCGCGGCGGAGGGACCGTGTTTGGTCCCAAGCCTCGGAGCTACAGCTATGCAGTCCCGCGGCAGGTGCGGGCTGCTGCGCTTCGCGCTGCGCTTTCTGAGAAGGTCCGGGCTGGTCAGTTTATGGTGTTGGACAGCCTCTCACTGGAGGAGCCAAGCACCAAGGCATTCAAGGCTCTACTGGAGAGGTTGGGGATTGCCGGGCGAGCCTTGATCATCACAGAACGAGTTCAGCGAGATGATGCGACTTCTAAGTCCTGCCGCAATCTGCCCCATCTCACGCTTTTACCGACCCAGGGGCTGAACGTGTACGATATTCTGTGGCATGATACCCTTATCATGACCAGGGATGCGGTGAGCGTGGTGGAAGAGGCGTGGAAGCCATGAGAGAGGCATATCAGATCATCCGTCGTCCTCTTATCACCGAGAAGGGGACGGATTTGAAGGAGCACAGTAACCAGTACCTTTTCGAGGTGGCTCGAGGTGCGAATAAGATCGAAATCAAGCGTGCGGTCGAATCGCTGTTTCGGGTAAAGGTACTGTCTGTACGGACGCTTACCGTCAATGGCAAAAAGAAGCGGGTTGGCCGCTTTGTCGGTCAGACGCCAGGCTGGAAGAAGGCGGTGGCGACCCTGAAAGTTGGGGAAAGTATCGAGTTCTTCGAGGGAGTATAGATGCCGATCCGAGCATACAAGCCGACATCCGCAGGCAGGCGCTTCCAGACGGTTCTGGAGTACGCTGATGTGACCAGGGCCACCCCGGAGAAGACGCTTCTCCGTCCGCTTGTCAAGAGCGGGGGACGAAACAGTTCCGGCAGGCTCACTATACGTCATCGTGGGGGTGGGCATAAACGTCAGTATCGCCTTGTTGATTTCAGGCGGGATAAGCTCGGGGTCCCCGCAAAGGTGGCGTCGATTGAGTACGATCCGAACCGTTCAGCGCGGATTGCTCTCCTGCACTACGCGGATGGGGAGAAGCGGTACATTATTGGACCGTTGGGCCTTCAGGTCGGTGAGCAGGTGATGTCCGGCCGGGATGCCGAGGTCAAGATCGGTAACGCTCTCCCATTACGCACTATTCCAGTCGGTATGACGCTTCATAACCTTGAGTTGAAGCCTGGCAAGGGAGCTCAACTGGCCAGAAGCGCTGGGTCAGGCGTGCAATTTTTGGCCAAAGAGGGTGACTATGGTTTGGTAAAGCTTCCCTCTGGGGAGGTGCGTCGGATCAGTCTTGATTGTATGGCGGTCATTGGCCAGGTGGGGAACCTTGACTACGAGAAAGTCTCGTTAGGGAAGGCTGGTCGGTCCCGATGGCTCGGGATCAGGCCGGCAGTTCGTGGCGTGGCCATGAACCCTCATGACCACCCGATGGGTGGTGGCGAGGGAAAAACCTCCGGTGGTCGCCATCCCTGTAGTCCATGGGGGAAACTGGAGCGAAAAACCAGGAAGAAGAGAAAGGCCTCGGATCGCCTTATTATGAAGCGGAGAAAATAAGTTTCACGTTCCTGGTTGGGAGCACTTGGAACCTAGAACCCGAAAGCTGAAACTCGAAACTTTTTACGGAGGTTAGCGTGTCACGGTCACTGAAAAAGGGTCCGTACGTGGATCCGAAGCTTCTCAAGAAGATCGAGGCGATGAATGCGGGAAGGGAGAAGAAGATCATTAAGTCCTGGTCGAGGCGGTCCGTTATCCTTCCCGAGTTCGTTGGCCACACGCTGGCCATTCATAACGGTAAGAAGTTTATACCAATTTACCTTAGCGAGAACATGGTTGGGCACAAGCTGGGGGAGTTCTCTCCAACTAGGACCTTCCGTGGGCATGGGTCGCATACCGCGCGTTCCAGTGCACTAAAATAAGGAGGGTTGTATCGATCATGGAATGTCGCGCAGTTGGCCGCTTCATAGGAATCCCGGCACGTAAGGCGAGGCTCGTTGTTGACCTGATTAGAGGCTGCGGCATTAATCAAGCTCTCGACGCGATGAAGTTCACGAAAAAGTATGCTGCCAGGGCCGTGGAGAAGATTCTCAAGTCGGCACTGGCTAATGCGCAACACAACCACGGAGCGAAGAACATTGATCGACTGTTCGTGAAGGAGGCCTTTGTGAATCAGGGGCCGACCACGAAACGGTTTCGGCCTCGCTCCATGGGACGGGCAAACACGATAAGGAAACGGAGTAGCCACATCACTATCGTCCTCACGGAGAAGGAATCTGTCCGATGACTCCATCCTTGCGGAAGGATAGGATGAGCCTGGCTCCTGTAAGGCGTTGTTCGAGCGAGATGGCGGAGGTGTGATGGGACAGAAGGTACACCCTATAGGATTTCGGCTGGGCTTCATCAAACCCTGGAGGTCTAGGTGGTTTGCCACAAAGGGGTATGCAGACGCCCTACATGAAGATCTCAAATTCCGGCGCTTCATCAAGGAGCGTGTCTATCACGCTGGGGTGTCCGGTATCGATGTTGAGCGAAAGGCAGATCAGATTCGTATCGTGATTCACACCGCGAGGCCCGGTATTATTATCGGGAAGAAGGGTTCAGAGGTTGATAAGCTGAAAGCTGCCCTGTCCGGTATGACCAAAAAGCCGATTCAGTTGGACATCGTCGAAGTTCGGAGGGCGGAGCTGGACGCTCAGTTGATCGCCGAGCAGATCGCTTCTCAATTGATGCGCCGGGTAGCCTACAGGCGGGCCATGAAAAAAACCGTGCAGTCCTCGATGCGGCTTGGGGCTCAGGGAGTTCAGATTGTATGCGCCGGTCGGCTGGCAGGGGCAGAGATTGCCCGCAGAGAGCGGTATCGCGAGGGGCGGATGCCATTGAGTACCATGCGGGCCGACATCGACTTCGGGTTCACTCAGGCCAAGACCACGTATGGGCTGATCGGGGTCAAGTGCTGGGTCTACCATGGGGAGGCAACTCCTGAGACCGTGGCTGCCCAACCGGAACGGGAGATGCCTCAAGACCGCCAGCGGCGGCCCAGGGGGCTCACCCCGGTGCAGAGCTAGAACGCGATGCTGGCACCAAAACGAGTCAAATTCCGAAAACAGCACCGGGGCCGGCGGTCAGGGCTCGCCATCAGAGGATCGACATTGGCGTTTGGAGAATATGGCCTGAAGGCTATGGAAGCTGCCTGGATTACTAACCGCCAGATCGAGGCTGCTCGCCGAGCGATCACGCATCATGTCAAGCGGGGAGGCAAGGTGTGGATCCGAATCTTCCCGGACAAACCGATCACGAAGAAGCCGGCGGAGACTCGGATGGGTAAGGGGAAGGGCGCTCCGGAAGGGTGGGTGGCGGTGGTCAAGCCGGGTCGTGTCCTCTGCGAGATGGAAGGGGTTACTGAGGCAACGGCCAAGGAGGCAATGCGCCTTGCTGCGCATAAACTCCCAATAGCCACACGGTTTGTGTCCCGTACGACGGTGGCGAGCTGAGGGTGACGATGGATTTCATAGATGCCAAGGAGTTTCGTGAGTTGAGCGCGGAGGAGTTAGAGCAGAAGCTCCGCGATGTGAGAGATGAACTCTTTAAGTTGAAGTTGAGGGCGTCGGCGGCGCAACTTGAGAACCCGGCGCGTATCCGGCGACTACGCCGGGAGATCGCCGTTGGAGAGACGGTGCGGGGAGAGTCCTTGCGCAAACAGGCATCACCAGGGGTGGAGCGGACGCCATGATCGAGCAGGGGAAGAGAGGTAGTCGGAAAGCCTTGGTGGGGGTCGTGGTGAGCGACAAGATGCAAAAGACCGTCGTAGTGATGGTCGAGCGCCTTGTTCGTCATGAGGCATATAGTAAAATGGTCCGGCGCCGGACAAAGGTCAAGGCCCACGACGAGGGGGGTCGCTGCAGCATGGGAGACAAGGTCGCCATAGAAGAGACTCGACCCCTGAGCAAAGAGAAACATTGGCGGGTGACAGAAATCCTGGAGAAGGCGGTTGTATAGTGGTAGTCGCCGCACCTTTCGCTCTCGCCTCAATCATTACCTGGATGGACACGAGGAAGGTAGACGATCATGATCGGCTTACGGACAATTATGGAGGTGGCCGACAATTCTGGCGCCAAGCGGATCTCCCTGATCAAGGTGCTGGGCGGATCGGGGAAGCGGTACGCCCGCTTGGGCGACGTCATCGTCGCGAACGTCAAGGAGGCGGTTCCGGAGGGTTCGGTGAAGAAGGGCGAGGTAGTAAAAGCGGTGGTGGTCAGGACGGCGAAAGAGATGCGGCGCAAGGATGGCTCTTACATCAAATTTGATCGAAACGCCGCCGTACTCCTGAACGAGCAGAATAACCCGGTCGGCACCCGGATTTTTGGTCCGGTGGCCCGAGAGCTGCGTGAAGCGCGGTTCATGAAGATTATCTCCCTGGCGCCAGAGGTAGTTTGAGATGGCGAGGGCTGAATCTGTGAGGGCATGATGGCGGTGGGACAGGGGCTTCAGGTCAAGAAGAACGATCTGGTCGCCGTGATCGCTGGAAAGGACAAGGGGAAACGGGGTAAGGTTCTGAAGGTGATCCCCAAGACCCTGCGGGCACTGGTGGAAAAGGTGAACCTCGTCAAACGCCATACCAAGCCGGGGCGGGCCTCAAAGCAGGGGGGGATCCTTGAACGGGAGAACCCTATTCACGCTTCGAATCTGATGCTGGTGTGCAACAAATGTGACCGCCCTGTCCGTGTCGGCATTAGTCGCCTCGCCGACGGCAGAAAGGTCCGGGTGTGTAAGAAGTGTGGCGAGGTGGTTGGTTAGGGGACGATTGATGGCAGACGGGACCAAAACAAAAAAGAAAGAGAAATCGGATGTGAAGGAGTCCCACATGGAGCCTCGCGCCATGCCACGACTCCGCGAACGCTTTCGCGAGGTGATCGCTCCTGCTCTCATGAAGCAGTTTAGATATAAGAATATCTGGCAGGTGCCACGCCCCTCGAAGGTCGTCATCAATATGGGACTGGGGGAGGCTGTGGCGAATGTGAAGGTGATCGACGCTGCGGTAGAGGAGCTCTCAGTCGTGACGGGACAGAAACCGGTCGTCACGCGTGCCAAGAAGTCTGAAGCAGGGTTCAAGCTCAGGGAGGGGGTGCCTATCGGGTGCAAGGTCACCCTGCGCGGGGATCGGATGTACGAGTTCCTCGATCGGTTCGTGAGTGTCGCGCTACCCCGAATCCGGGACTTCAGAGGCGTGTCGGCTAAGTCGTTCGATGGCCGTGGCAATTACAATCTGGGGGTGAGAGAACAACTTATCTTCCCGGAGATCAAATACGACAAGGTGGATGCAGTTCGGGGAATGGATATCGCCATTGCGACTTCAGCCAAAACGGATGAGGAGGCACGCGCGCTCTTGGAGCATATCGGTTTCCCCTTTCAGAAGAGCTAGCGGATCAGTTTCGCGGTTGACCGGCAGAGAAAGAAGCGTCAGAGCGCTGGGTGGCGCATAGTACAGTGGGGTGGAAGAGGTTATGGCAAAGCTTTCGCTAATCGTGAAAAGCCAGCGTGTGCCGAAATTCATGGTGCGCGGTTATCACCGCTGTCGCATCTGTGGGCGACCGCGCGGCTACCTCGGGAAGTTCGAAATGTGTCGGATCTGTTTTCGGGATCTGGCTCTTCGTGGTGAGATCCCAGGCGTCATCAAAGCGAGTTGGTAGGGATGTTACGACCCTCAGGCTCGAAGCCTTGAGCTCTCTTGGCGCCGGACCTCGAACGCTAAACGTAGAACTTGGAGCAAGCCGACCATGATGACCGATCCTATAGCGGATATGCTGACCAGGATCAGGAACGCGAACCTGGTCATTCACGACAAAGTCCATATGCCCGCCTCCAGGGTGAAAGTGGAGATTGCCAAGGTCCTACGGGAGGAGGGGTATATCAGGAACTTCAAGCTTCTCGACGTCGACAACCATCGGGTACTTCGGATCTACCTGAAGTATGGTCCGGGGGATCAGCGGATCATAACCGGCCTTCGCCGGGTGAGCCGGCCAGGACTTCGGGTGTATGCGACGTCGCGACGGCTACCTCGGGTCATGAATGGTCTGGGTGTCGCGATCCTTTCGACCTCGCATGGGGTCATGGCAGAGCGTGCGGCCCGAGACCGCGGGGCAGGTGGTGAGGTACTGTGCTACGTCTGGTAAGGACAGCTCGATGCTTCGGAGAGGGGTCGCGAAGGGCAAGGATGAAATGCGCGATGGCAATTAGGGCGCTGCACCGCAAATGGAATAGGTAGGGTATGTCGCGAATCGGAAGGAAGCCAATCCCTCTCTTAGATCAGGTAACAGTAGAGATTACGAGAGGTAACATCTTCGTCGAGGGGCCAAAGGGCAAGCTATCGCTTCGCCTTCATCCCTCAATGGCGGTGAGGGTGGAGGATCGCCAGCTTCATTGCGAGCGGCCCTCGGACAATAAACTCCACCGTTCGCTTCATGGGCTAACTCGTACGCTGATTGCCAATATGGTCGAGGGGGTTACTAAGGGATTCGAGAAGAAGCTAGAGATGGTCGGGGTCGGCTATCGCGCCTCGGTGCAGGGGAGGAATCTCGCACTGATGTTAGGCTATTCGCATCCTCTCGTTCTTCCGTTGCCTGACGGGATTAATGTTTCAGTGGAGAGCCAGAACCTGCTGACGATCGCCGGGGCGGATAAACAGCAGGTCGGAGAGGTGGCCGCCAAGATCAGGAGTCTCAGACCGCCAGAGCCGTATAAGGGCAAGGGGGTCAAGTACACGGGTGAGCGCATTCGCCGTAAGGCCGGGAAGACTGGGGCGTAGGTCGGATTGCGCGTCTCGAGAGGGGGCTTGAGTTGACTGGCTACGAAAGAAAAAAGGAGTGTCGACTTCGACGCCATCGCCGAATCAGGAAGCGTGTTGTTGGCAGCGCAGCCTACCCACGGCTCTGTGTGTTCAGGAGCGCTCGCCATATTTACGCCCAGATCATTGACGACGAGCAGGGAAAGACGCTCGCTGCCGCTTCCACCCTTTCGAGGGAGATCAGAGAAAAAGGAAAGGCGGAGAACAAGACTGCTGCTGCTCGGTTAGTCGGTGAGCTATTGGCGAGCAAGGCCTTGGCAGCTCATATTTCTCGGGTGGTCTTTGATCGCGGTGGGTTCAAGTTCCATGGACGCGTTAAGGCGTTGGCCGCTGGCCTTGGGGAAAAAGGGGTGAGGCTCTAGTCGGTTCGGAGCGCATGCCTGACCTTATGGCTCTATCGTGGCTACTCAGATATCGCGGTGATGCCTTCAGCCATTCCACCTGACGAGTTGCCGGTATGGTAGAAGAGAAGGAGAAGATTTGAAGCAGAATAAAGCTGACTCGCTTAACCTTGCCGAGCGTATCGTCCATATTAACCGAGTCGCTAAGGTGGTCAAGGGTGGGCGGAGATTTCACTTCAGCGCCCTTGTCGTGGTGGGTGATCAAAACGGACACGTCGGAATCGGATTAGGAAAAGCGCACGAGGTGCCGGAGGCGATTCGTAAAGGGATCGAGGCTGCCAAGAAAGACTTGATTGACATACCGCTGGTGCGGACGAGTATTCCCCACGAGGTTGTCGGAAGGTTCGGCGCCAGTAAGGTGATCCTGAAGCCGGCCTCACAAGGAACTGGGGTCGTGGCGGGAAAGGCGTCCCGCGCAGTGTTGGAGGCGGTGGGTATTCGAGATGTACTGTCTAAATCGCTGGGATCCGATAATCCCCATAACGTTGTGAAAGCAACGTTGAAGGGTTTACAGTTACTTCGGACGCCTGAGGAAGTCGCGCGCGCCCGAGGGATACGTCAGGAAAGACTGGTCGCGCAAGGGGCATAAGATGGACAAAGATCTTCGTATCATTCTCCGGAAAAGTAAGATCGGCCACCCGGCGCGTCAGGCCCGGGTCCTCGCCGGGCTAGGGTTGCGCAGGATCAATGAATCTGTGGTTCGCGCCGACACCCCGACCATTCGAGGGATGATCAGGAAGGTTGTTCACCTGGTCGAGGTGCAGCAGGTTGATAGCGAGGAGATGGGATGAAACTGCACGAGTTGAAGCCGCCAGTAGGTGCCAGTCGACGCAGGAAACGTGTTGGTAGGGGTACCGGTTCGGGGCATGGAAAGACATCTGGCAGGGGAGAAAAAGGCCAGAAGGCTCGGTCGGGCGCCCACATCCATCCCTGGTTCGAGGGCGGCCAGCTTCCACTCCATCGCCGTGTGCCAAAGCGGGGCTTTACCAATAGGTTCAGGAAGGTCTACGCCACCGTGAACCTGAAAGATCTGGAGCGATTCGAACCAGGCACCAAAGTGACCCCAGGGTTGCTGCAGGAGAGGAGGCTTGTCAAGGACCTGAAGGCAGGGCTGAAGGTTCTTGCCGAAGGGGCGCTCAGTAAACCTCTGAGCGTAGCTGCCCATAAGTTCTCCAAGCGATCAATTGAGAAGATTCTCGCCTCTGGTGGGATGGTCGAGGTCATTAGTGCATGACTGATTGGGCTGGTAACATCTTCAGGGTACCCGAGCTCAAGAAGCGGATTATCTTTACCGCTCTTGCGCTGATCGCATATCGGCTAGGGTCCCACATCCCGACACCGGGCATCGACGCCCATGCACTTTTATCGTTTTTTCAGCAGGCAGGTGGGACACTTCTTGGCTTCTTTGATCTCTTTTCGGGTGGCGCGCTGCGTCGTCTCAGTATTCTCGCGCTCGGCATCATGCCGTACATTAGCGCATCGATTATCCTTCAACTTCTTGCAGTCGTCTTCCCCCCCTTAGAGAAGCTGAGTAAAGAGGGGGAGGCGGGGCGCAAGAAGATCTCTCAATACACCCGGTACGGCACCGTCCTGCTCGCGGCCATCCAGGCCATGGGAATCGCCATCGGCCTTGAGAACATGCGGAGCCCGGCTGGTGAGCCAATCGTAGTGGATCCGGGAGTGGCGTTTCGTCTGATGACCACGATTACGCTGACGACAGGGTCGATCTTTCTCATGTGGCTTGGCGAGCAGATTACTGAGCGAGGGATCGGGAACGGGATCTCTCTCCTGATCTTTGCCGGCATCATTGTCCGGGTGCCTGAGGCGATCGTGAATACTTGGCGGCTTCTGACCACAGGAGAACTGCAGGTTCTGGTGTTGTTGATCGTCCTGATTCTGATGGTGTTGGTTGTTGCCGGGGTGATCATCATGACGCTCGGCCAAAGACCGATAGTAGTACAGTATGCTAAAAGGGTCGTCGGGCGTCGGATCTATGGAGGCCAGAGCACGCATATTCCGTTGCGGATCAACACGGCCGGTGTCATTCCCGTAATCTTTGCCTCCTCTATCATCGTGTTTCCCGCTACAATTGCACAATTTATTAATCATCCCTGGACACAGACTGTGGCCAGAGCGCTTTCCCCCGGAACTGTGATCTATACGGTGCTGTATGCGGTCGCCATTATCTTCTTCACCTACTTTTATACTGCCATCGTCTTTAACCCGACTGACGTTGCTGATAACATGAGAAAACACGGAGGCTTCATCCCGGGTATTCGACCGGGATCGAGGACGGCGGAATTTATCGAGAAGGTGTTGGATCGGATTACGCTTGTTGGGGCGATCTATCTGACGCTGATCTCGATCCTTCCGGAATTGATGATCACCACGATGAACGTTCCATTCTTCTTTGGGGGAACCTCCCTGTTGATTGTGGTTGGCGTGGCCCTGGATACCGTGCAGCAAGTGGAGTCTCACTTGCTCATGCGTAACTATGAGGGATTCTTAAAGAAGAGTCGAATTAAAGGCAGGCTGGGGTAGTTGGGCTATGCGGCTCGTCCTGCTTGGACCGCCGGGCGCTGGCAAGGGGACGCAGGCCAGGCTGCTGACGGCCAAATCTGATGTTGCGCATGTCTCTGCTGGTGATCTGCTACGACAAGCTGTGGCCGATGGTTCCGAGCTGGGACAAACAGCCAAGTCGATTATGGCGCAAGGAGCCCTTGTTCCGGATGCAGTGGTCATTGGGATTATCGAAGAGCGATTGCGCAGGCCCGATTGTGCCAGTGGGTACATCCTTGACGGGTTCCCAAGGACGCTCCGTCAGGCAGAGGCGCTCTCGGAAGTTCTAAAGCTTTTGCAGGCCCCGTTAGATTGGGTCATCAGCATAGAGGTGCCTGAGGACGATTTGGTCAGACGGCTTGCCGGCCGACGGATTTGCCGGGCCTGTGGGGCCATGTTTCACGTTGACACGAAGCCGCCAATGCAGATTGGGGTCTGTGATAGCTGCGGGGGCTCTCTCTTCCAGAGGGACGATGATAAGGAGAACACGAGCCGCCATCGCCTTCGAGTCTACCGGGAGCAAACAGAGCCTCTGATCGCATATTACGATAAAATGGGGTTGCTGAGGCGGATCGACGGTCGGGGGATGATCGAGGAGATTGCTCAACGCATCCATCAAGCCTTAGGGGACGGGTTGGAACAACCATGATGATCCTGAAGTCCCCATGGGAGATTGATCTGATGCGTAAGAGCAGTCGGATCGTCGCAGAGACCCTCGAGAGGCTGACGAGACTTATAGAGCCGGGGCTGACTACCTTGGAGTTGGACCGCGTTGCAGAGGCCTATATCTTGAGGCGAGGTGGCAAGCCAGCGTTCAAGGGCTACCGTGGTTACCCTTACACGCTCTGCGCGTCTGTGAACGAGCAGGTGGTCCACGCGTTCCCGTCGGCAAGGAGTCTCGAGGAGGGGGACATCGTGAGCCTGGACCTCGGGGTTATTGTCGATGGCTATTACGGGGATGCTGCGATTACGGTTCCCGTGGGGAAGGTGTCGAAGGAGGCCATGCGTTTGATTGCCGCGACTCGAGAGGCCCTTACGCGGGCTACCCTGGCTGTGCGGCCTGGGAATCATCTCTCCGATATCTCTCATGCTGTGCAGTCCGCTGTTGAGGCTCAAGGATTCTCGGTGGTGCGCCTGTTTGTTGGCCATGGGATCGGTCGGTCCCTTCATGAGGAACCGCAGATTCCCAACTTCGGCCCACCAGCCCAAGGCCCTATGCTCAAACCTGGGTTAGTCCTGGCCATTGAGCCGATGGCTAATGCTGGCGGCCCAGACGTGATGATCCTCGAGGATCACTGGACAGCGGTGACATGCGACAGCTCTCTTTCCGCTCATTTTGAGCACACAGTCGCGCTCACCGAGGATGGGGTAGAGGTGCTGACCAGCTTGACCGAGGACAAGTCACCTGAGGACGCGGATCGCTGATGCCGAAGGAAGAGGCGATTGAGGTTGAGGGGACCGTGGTTGAGCCGTTACCTAATGCGATGTTTCGTGTAGAACTGGAAGCGGGGCATAAGGTCCTTGCGCATATCTCCGGAAAGATGCGCATGCATTTCATTCGGATTCTTCCTGGAGACAAGGTGATTGTGGAGCTGTCTCCATACGACTTGACGCGAGGGCGGATCATTTACCGATATAAATAGGTATGACGGTGGAAGGTGAAGGGCGATTAGCGGTTCTGTAACGCGGGGGCTACCATGAAGGTTCGGGCATCAGTCAAGCCGATGTGCGAGAAGTGTAAGGTCGTTCGACGAAAAAGGGTGCTGCGGGTCGTGTGCGAAAATCCTCGGCATAAACAACGCCAGGGGTAGATAGTTCACAGTTCATAGTTCAGAGTTTATGCCAGAGATGGTGTCATGTGTTTGAGCGCCGTTCTATAAACTATGAACCATGCACTCTGAACTAAGAAAGGGAGGTGTATGGCACGTATCGCCGGGGTGGATCTTCCGAGAGAAAAACGTCTTGAGGTAGCGATAACGTATATCTACGGCATCGGCCGTTCTGCTTCGCGCAAGATCTTGCAGGACTCCGGAGTAACTCCGGATGTCCGCGTCAAGGATCTCACTGAAGATGAGATCGCGAAGCTGCGGCGAACCATTGAAGGGAACTACAGGGTTGAAGGCGATCTCAGGCGTGAGATCTCTATGAACATCAAGCGGCTCATGGACATTGGCGCCTACCGCGGCCTAAGGCATCGCCGGGGTCTCCCTGTTCGTGGCCAGCGAACCAGCACCAATGCCAGGACGCGCAAGGGGCCTCGCCGGACGGTCGGCATGAAAAGCAAGAAAGTGTAGCCGGACAGATCGCGCTGAGGGCACCGGATCGGCCTCTATGCGTGATGATTCAGTTGCTCAATAGCTCGTCGGCTTGATGGAGGAAGAATGGCGGAGGAGGCAAAACCGAGGCGTTCGGTGGAACGTACGGGAGGCAAGAAAGAGAAAAAGAACATCGCTCACGGAATCGCCTGCGTCCAGGCGACGTTCAACAATACCATTGTAACTATCACAGACATGACAGGCAATGTTGTTGCATCGGCTAGTGCTGGCTCTGTGGGGTTCAAGGGTTCCCGGAAGAGTACCCCATTTGCTGCGCAGAGGGCTGCGGATAGTGCTGCCCAGAAGGCGATGAGCCACGGCATGAAAGAAGTGAAGGTGTATATCAAAGGGCCGGGCGCCGGTCGAGAGGCTGCCATTCGGGCCTTACAGGCGGCAGGCATGGAGATCTCGACGATTAAGGACGTGACGCCGATTCCCCACAACGGCTGTCGAGCGTCCAAGCGGAGACGAGTATGACACAGTCGTTCCGGCCGGTATATTGTCCAGTCACCCTTGGAAGGAAGGCCAGGATCGTGATCCGTGGAGGTGTCAGTGAGACGGGGGGTGACACTACCCTCTGGGGAGGAGGGGTTCGTGGCTAGGTATCTGGATTCTGCGTGTAAGCTTTGCAGACGAGAAGGGCTGAAGCTGTTCCTGAAAGGGGATCGATGCCTCTCTACCAAATGTGCGATTGAGAAGCGGAACTTCGTTCCCGGCGTGCATGGCCAGCGACGAACAAAGGTTTCAGACTACTGCAGGCAGCTTCGCGAGAAGCAGAAGATGCGCCGCATCTACGGAGTGCTGGAAACACAGTTCCGAAAATACTATCGTATGGCCGAGCGACAGACAGGGATCACTGGCGAAAACCTTGTCAAGATTCTGGAGCAACGGCTGGACAGCGTTGTCCATCACCTCGGGTTTGCCGCATCCCGCGCACAGGCGAGAATATTGATTACCCATGGTCACGTCCTCGTAAATGGACGAAAGACCGACATTGCGTCCTATCTGGTTCGTCCAGGCGAGACCATCGAGGTGCGGCCCAAAAGTCGCGAAATGGTAGCAATTAAGACGGCCCTCGAAGGGGCAAAGCGGCGAACGTTGCCGAACTGGCTAGCGCTTGATCCGACCAACATGAAAGGGATTGTCCGATCGATCCCATCCCGCGAGGAGATCGCTATCCCCGTGGAGGAGCAGATGATTGTTGCGCTGTACTCCAAATAATGGTGGGCGTGGGAGGTTTTAATGATTCAGACGTTTAAGGGCCTCCAGAAGCCAAAACGGCTGGAGTGCGAGCTAGAATCTCTGACCAGCACATACGGCAAGTTTTTCACGGAGCCCTTTGAACGCGGCTTCGGATTGACTATCGGTAATGCGCTTCGGCGCATCCTCCTCTCCGCAATTGAAGGGGTTGCGGTAACAGCGATTCGAATCACCGGGGCTCTGCATGAATTCACAAGCCTCCCTGGGGTGAAAGAAGATGTGAGCGATATCATCCTCAACCTCAAGGGGCTGCGGCTCAGGCTTCACGTTGATCACCCCAAGACCCTACACCTCAAGGCGTTTTCAGAGGGGGAGGTTCGAGCCGCGCATATCACTCCGGATCCTGATGTCGAGATCTTAAACCCCGACCTGCATATTGCGACCCTAGCGCAGGATGGCAATCTCGAGCTGGAGTTGGAGGTTCGCCATGGGCGAGGGTATGTCCCCGCGGAGCGAAACAAACGAGAGGGGCAACCCGTTGATGTTATCGCCATAGACTCTATGTTCTCCCCGATCCGGAAGGTCGCTTTCTTAGTTGAAGACACCCGTGTCGGCCAGATCACAGACTACAGCAAGCTTACCATGGAGGTCTGGACTGACGGGAGCGTCCTGCCCCGGGACGCCATCGCGTATGCAGCAAAGATCCTCAAGGATCATGTGAGCATATTCACTAATTTTGAGGAAGAGCCAGAGGTTGAAGGGGTTGTCATCGACGAGGCGAAGAAGCAGCTACTGGATAACCTGAATCGAAGTGTCGACGAGTTGGAGCTTTCGGTGCGATCGGCCAATTGTTTGAAGCACTCTGACATTCGATACATCTACGAGTTAGTCGTCAAGAGTGAGGCCGAGATGTTGAAGACAAAGAATTTCGGTCGGAAGTCTCTGAATGAGATCAAGGAGATCATTGTCGGTATGGGGTTGACCTTAGGGATGAAACTGGAAGGCCTCCCTGTTGGCGAACCCTTCGGGAAACGAGGTGACAAGACCTCGAAGGTCTTAACAGTGGCCTGAGCTTGGCCGGGTTTCATGCGGCCCAGGCAGGAGTGCCTGCTATGCGACACAGAAATGCTGGGAGGAAGCTCGGCCGAACAACGGCTCATCGAGAGATGCTCCTCCGTAATCTGGTAACATCACTCTTCCAGTACGAGAAGATCGTCACAACTGAGGCTAAGGCCAAAGAGCTACGCAAGCTGGCAGACAAGATTGTCACGCTAGCCAAGCGTGGGGATTTGCATGCGCGCCGACAGGCAGCCGAGGTTGTCCAGGACGAGACTGTCTTAAAAAAGCTGTTTGACTCAATCGGTAGCCGCTATAAGGATCGAAACGGGGGCTACACGAGGATGACTAAGCTGGAGTACAGAATGGGGGACGGCGCCCCGCTCGCGGCCATCGAGTTGGCAGGGGTCGGCACCGATGCCGAGCCTGCCGCAAAGCCGGCCAGCCACCGTGGTCAGCGTGGGGACAAAGGAAAAGTGCCGAAACCAAGGCAAGCCAAACCCCTGCCGACCTCTCCATCCGGTGCCGAAAGTGTGGTCGGTCCTTAAGGACAATAAATTGACTTGAGCACAGGATGCCCTTCCCGACTCGTTCGGGAAGGGCATCGTTGCTTTCACGAGGAGATGATTTCCCCTTTACAACTGGGCGGACGCCGTGGTCCGAAAAGAACCTCGGGGCGGTTAAGTGTCTCGCGCGATATATGGGGTAATGGCGATGAGCGGGGTAGGAATTGGCAGGATCCGTAACGTAGCGATCGTGGCCCACGGAGGCGCAGGTAAGACGACGCTGACTGAGGCGATGCTTTTCGACGCCGGTGCCACTTCTCGACTCGGGAAGGTCGAGGATGGGACGACCGTCACCGACTTCGACGAGGACGAGATCAAGCGGAAGATGAGCGTCAGCTCGGCCTTCGCCTTCTGTGAGTGGAAAGGGTGCAAGCTTAACCTTATTGATACCCCTGGAGCGTCCATCTTCCTGGCTGATACTCGAAACTGCATGAGGGTCGTTGACGGCGCGGTTGTGGTGGTGAGTGGCGTTTCCGGCGTGAAGGTGCAGACAGGGAAGGTTTGGGCGTACGCTGAAGCAGAAGGTCTTGCGAGAGCAATTATTATCAATAAGATGGATCGGGAACAGGCCGACTTTTTCCGAACCTTGGAAGACATTCGTAAGAACCTCTGCCCGGTGGCTACACCCATCCAACTCCCAATAGGAACGCAAGCTTCCTTCATGGGTGTGGTCGATCTGCTGCGGATGAAAGCCCTGATCTACCAGGGCGAGAGGACGGGGAAGTTCTCCGAAGGGGAGATTTCACCGGACCTGAGACCGAAGGCAGAGCAGCTGCAAGCGGCGCTGATGGAGGTGGTCGCGGACAGTGACGATAGACTACTGGAGAAGTATCTGGAAGCCGGGACGCTTTCGTACGATGAGCTGAAGGCTGGGCTGCAGCGAGCGGTTATTGGGGGAAAGCTTGTTCCGGTTCTCTGCGGTTCGGCCCTCAAGAACATCGGCGTACAGCTTTTGCTGGATCTCCTGACAGAGGTCTTTCCATCCCCGACAGATCGTGAAGCCAGCGTGGGAATCGATCCGAGGAACGGGGAGCCGCTTGTCCGAGAAAGCAGAGAGGACGCCCCATTGTCTGCTCTAGTGTGTAAAACACTCGTCGATCCTTACGCTGGCAAGATGACCCTTTTCCGGGTTTACTCCGGTACGCTCTCTTCAGATTCCAGCGTCTACAATAGCACCAAAGGGTGTAAGGAAAGGATTGGCCAAGTGGTGCTGCTCCGGGGTAAAAATCAGGTTTCGGTTCCGGCAATCGGGGCGGGAGATCTGGGGGCTGTGGTGAAGCTGAAGGAGACAGGCACAGGTGATACCCTCTGCGACGAGCGAAGTCCAATCTGCCTGGAACCGGTGAGGATCCCAAGCCCCATCATCGAGTATGCCATCGCGCCTAAGACAAGAGGGGATGATGAAAAAATGAGCTTGGGACTCCATCGACTTCGGGAAGAGGATCCCTCCCTTCAGATTCGACACGATCCGCAGACCAAGGAGATCATCCTGGCCGGGATGGGCAAGGCCCACTTAGAGATTGCGGTCGATCGCCTCAAGCGGAAGTTCGGACTCGAGGTCCAGTTGAAGACGCCACGCGTACCGTATAAGGAGACAATTCACGGGCGAACGGAGGTTCAGGGAAAGCATAAGAAACAGACCGGGGGTCATGGACAGTACGGTGATTGCTGGATCAGGCTTGAGCCGCTCCCTCGAGGCGAGGGGTGCGAATTCGTGAACCAAGTTGTGGGGGGGGCTATCCCCAAGCAGTACATCCCTGCGGTGGAGAGAGGGATCATGGAGGCGATGGAGGAAGGGAGCCTGGCCGGGTATCCTGTTGTGGATGTGAAGGTTACCCTCTACGATGGCTCGTACCATACTGTCGATTCCTCGGAAATGGCCTTTAGGATCGCTGGTTCATTGGCGTTTAAAAAGGGCGTCCTGCAGGCACACCCAACTCTTCTGGAGCCGATCATGACGGTCGAGGTGACGGTCCCCGATGAGTGTATGGGGGCTGTGATCGGCGACCTGAACAGCAAGCGGGGACACGTGATGGGCGTAGAGGTCAAGGGGAAAGTGCAGATCATCAAGGCCCAGGTTCCCATGGCTGAAGTATTGGAGTATGCCACACAGCTCAAGGCTGTCACCGGCGACCGAGGTGACTATACCGTGGAGTTCTCTCACTACGACGAGGTTCCCCAGCATCTGAGGGAGCGAGTGATCGCAGAATTGAAAAAGGCGAAGGGAGAATAGGCCGCCCCTCATCCACTATCCCCTTGATTTTCCTTGTACGGTCCAAGAGAAATGTGCTACTTTAGCGAGAGTGGGCCAGCGATGCCCGCTCTTTGTTTTATAAGGGGTGTTGTTATATGACTGGGGAGGTCGTAGAGCGAGTTAAGTCGATCGCCCTTCCGCTCTTCACAGAGTTGGGGTTGGAGCTGGTAGACGTTGAGTTCCGTCGGGAAGCAAACGGATGGATCCTCCGCCTCTACCTCGACAAGCCTGGTGGGGTAACCTTGGGGGATTGCCAGCGAGTGAGCGGGGAGCTGAGCGATCTTCTCGACGTAGAGGGTTTTATCGATCATCCCTACACGCTTGAAGTCTCCTCTCCTGGCTTGAACCGGCCACTCCACCAGGAGTCGGATTTTCTTCGCTTCGTGGGCCAACGGGCGAGGGTAAGTACCTCGCAGGCCGTTGCCGGTCAACGGCGGTTTCTCGGCGTCCTTAGGGGTTACGAGGATGGACGGATATTGCTGGAACGGGAGGATGGCACGATTACCCTCATCCCTTATGCGCTGATTTTGAAGTCTCGACTGGATCCGATCCTGTAAAGAGCAGGGTTTCGAGTTTCGAGATAAGAACGTATTCGGACCTGCCTGAACCCGAAACCCCAAACCCGAAACCTGGCGTGAGACTAATGGGCATCGATTTGCTGCAGGTAATAGAACAAGTCGGACGCGAGAAAGAGATCGATCCGGCAGTTCTGATCGAGGCTGTCAGCGCAGCGATCCTCTCCGCGTCCCGCAAGACCCTTGGAGTTGCCCTTGACTTGCGCGTGGAGTTTGATCAACGGTCCCGTTGCTTTACGCTGTACGCAGTGCGAAAGGTTGTCGAGGAGGTTCTGAATCCCCATGTCGAGATCTCCATCGATGAGGCCCAGTTGTTAAGTCCTGGGACCCAACCTGGCGATGAGATCAAATCCGAGATGAAGGCAAAAGAGTTTGGACGGATCGCTGCCCAAACAGCGAAGCAGGTCATCATCCAGCGGGTCAGGGAGGCCGAACGGGAGAGTGTATTTCAGGCCTTTAAGGCCAGAGTGGGTGAAATGGTGGGTGGCGTCGTGCAGAGAGTTGTGAGGGGTAACGTCATAGTCAATCTCGGGAAGGCTGAGGCGATTCTCCCCCCAAGAGAGCAGCTTCCCCGCGAAGATCACAGGACCGGCGATCGGGTTCGGGCGTATATTCTGGATGTGAAGAAATTGCCAAGGGGATCCCAGATTATCCTTTCACGAACGCATCCTGGTCTCTTGGCCAAGTTGCTCGAGATCGAGGTTCCCGAGATCTACGAGGGGATCGTTGAGATTAAGGCGGTTGCCAGAGATGCGGGCGAACGAGCCAAGGTGGCTGTGGCCTCACGAGACAGCAATGTGGATCCGGTGGGGGCCTGCGTTGGATATCGTGGCAGTCGAGTTCAGGCTATCGTCAGGGAGTTGATGGGTGAGAAGATCGACGTGATCGCCTGGAAGGACGACCCGGCCTCCTTCGTCCGGAGTGCGCTTGCCCCGGCCGAGATTGAGGGCGTCGAAGTTGCCATGGAGACGCACACCCTCAAGGTGCTCGTGGCTGACGGTCAGCTCTCTTTGGCCATTGGGAAACGGGGACAGAACGCTCGTCTGGCGGCCAAGCTAGTGGGATGGAAAGTGGATGTCAGGGGCCGGGGTGAGGTTCAGAAAGAGGTGGAAGAGCGGATCAAGCCAGAGTTTGAGGCTGCGGCGTCAGTGACTGAGAGTCCTCCTCCTGCTCCCATGCGGCTAGCGGATTTGCCGGGTGTAGGGGAAAAGTTAGCCGGTCGCCTGATCGAGGCCGGCCTGGACAGTTACCAGAAGTTGGCTAATGCATCGGAAGAAGCCTTGGTCCAGGTAGAGGGGATTGGCCCGAAGACAGCCCAGAAATTAATCGAGGTTGCGAAAGCTGCCCTCGCCTCGAGGGATGCAGGCTAGGTGGTCTCTCAGCCCTTTCGTTCTTGTGTTGCCTGCCGCACGAGCCGGCCGAAGAGGGATCTCGTTCGCGTGCATCTTGTTCCAGACGGGAGGCTGGGTGTGGATCTGGGCGGGGGATCTGGGCGGGGGGTATATGTTTGCCCGCTCCACGTATGCCTAGAGCAGGCGGTAAAAAGAAATGAGTTTGCGCGCTGTCTGAAGGTGACGCTCGCACCGATGACAGTAGAGGCCCTTGAAGGGCTGATCCGAGAACGTGTCTCGCGCAAGGTCGTTGCGCTTCTTGGGCTTGCGCGCCGAGCCCGCAAGGTCGCCTCAGGTGCAGAGGCAGTAGAATCGGCCATGAAACGCCATTCAGCCCGGTTGATCCTGAGTGCGGTAGACGCGTCGGAGAACTCGGTTTCAAAGTTGCGGACCTTGGCCGCAGGGGTGGGCATCGCATGGATGCAGGCCCTGGGTAAGGAGGAGCTAGGGGCCGCTCTCGGAGGGGCTCCTCGAGCGTGCGTCGCTGTGACAGATCCGTACTTTGCAGGGGCGGTGATGTCAGTTCTGGAAAAGATACCGGTGGAAATGGAAACGAGAGAGGCCGCATGGTCGGGCCGCCGATTTGGGGGCAGAGCGGAGCCTCGGAAGGTCTGGGGGGTGATCCGGAGTGGGAATGATTAGGGTTTACGATCTGGCGAAAGTCCTCGGCATGTCAAGCAAAGAGCTCATTGACCGGCTTGAGCGGTCTGGCTTGCAACTCAAGAGCCACAGCAGCAACGTAGATGAGGACCATGTCAGGTCGCTCCTGACAGCCGCACCGCCTCAGAAGAAAAGCCGTCCCAAGCCCAAACCGCTGGAGGCGGCTCCTTCGGCTCCGGCGGCTCACGCCGAGCCCGTGGAAAGTCGACGTCCCATGGCAGGAAAGGCCGACGTGCTGCCAACAACCACCAAGATCTCAGCTGACAAGCCCGCTCGATCCAAGCTCGTCGAGACAAAGACACCATCCAGGGCCAGGCCAACAACCGAAGAGACGAGACCCGTTACCAAATTGAGCTCGCTTGAGCAAAAGGGACCTCAGAAGTCCAAGGCAGTGTCTGCCCTACAGCCATCTGAGGGGACAGCGGTTCTCGATCAGCCGCCCTCTGTGTCGTTAGAGCCTCCTCGCGAAGCCCCGGTAGCGCCAGCAGGCTTGAAAAGGGAGTCATCCCAGACTCCAATGCCACATCCGCCTACCTCCGCCCCCGGGCAGAGGGTGACCGTGATTCCGCCAGCGCCTCAACCTCAGGTCCAGGTAGAGCAGGCCGAGCGCGAGCCCCTTCCTCTGCTACGCCCGATAGTCAAGGTTGCGGAGACGATCACCGTGAAGGAGCTAGCGGAGAAGATCGCGATGAGCCCTAGCGAGATCATCAAGCAGTTGATCAAGATGGGGATCATGACCACTATTAACCAGCCGCTCGATGTGGAAGTGGTCAAAGGCGCGGCCGACAAGCTAGGGTTCTCAGTGGAAGTGACGCCCCTGGAAGAGACTGCGGCCGGGGCGAAGGAGCTTGAGGACCTTTCGTTGCTCCTACCCAGGCCTGCGGTGGTCACGATCATGGGTCATGTCGATCACGGCAAAACCTCCCTGCTGGATGCGATCCGGCAGACCAATGTCATCGCCTCGGAGGCAGGTGGGATTACCCAACACATCGGCGCCTATCAAGTCGATCTGCCGGGTGGCAAGATCACGTTCCTGGACACGCCGGGCCACGAGGCGTTTACCGCCATGCGGGCGCGTGGGGCGCAGGCGACCGATATCGTGGTCTTAGTGGTGGCGGCCGATGACGGGGTGATGCCCCAGACCGTGGAGGCGATTAACCACGCCAAGGACGCGGGCGTCCCGATCCTGGTCGCGATTAACAAGATCGATAAGCCCGGCGCCGATTCGAACCGTGCCAGGCAACAGATGGCGGAGTATGGTCTGGTCCCGGAAGATTGGGGAGGGCAGACGGTCTATGTGGAGGTCTCGGCCAAGAAGAAGGAGGGTATAGATCACCTTCTCGAGATGCTGCTTCTGCTGGCCGAGGTTCAGGAACTGAGAGCGAACCCGCACAGGGCAGCGAAGGGTGTCATCATCGAGGCCGAACTGGATCGTAGTCGGGGACCAGTCGCGACAGTGTTGGTGCAGAATGGGACCCTGAATGTGGGGGACGTGATCGTCGCCGGATTGCATTCGGGTCGGGTGCGGGCTATGAACAATGAGACGAGGAAAAAGGTTCAGATGGCCGGGCCCGCGACCCCGGTGGAGGTGCTGGGTCTTTCGGGTGTCCCCATGGCCGGAGATACGTTTGTTGTGGTATCCGACGAGCGGAAGGGACGGCTGATCGCCATCAGCCGGCAGCAGAAACATCGCGAGGAGAGGATCGGCTCGAAGCACCGCATGACCCTGGAGGATTTGCACCGTCGCATCCGGGAGGGTGAAGTCAAAGAACTTCGGATGATTATCAAGGGGGACGTCCAGGGTTCCGTTGGGCCGCTTCGCGAATCGCTGGAGCGGATTAGCACCGAGGCGGTCAGGTTGAAGGTGATCCACGCGTCGGTCGGCGCCATCAACGAAACTGACGTGATGCTGGCGTCAGCCTCCAACGCTGTCATTGTAGGATTCAACGTGCGTCCTGAGCCAAAGACCCAGAAGCTGGCCGAGCTGGAAGGAGTCGAGGTTCGGCTCTACACCGTAATCTACGACGCCATCAACGAGATCCGGCAGGCGATGGAGGGGCTGCTAGAGCCCAAATATGTCGAGCGGTCAATCGGTCGCGTGGAGGTTCGTCAGGTCTATGCTGTGCCCAAAGTGGGAGCCATTGCCGGCTCATTCGTTGTGGATGGAAAGATCTGCCGAGACAGTCAGGTCCGCATTGTTCGGGATGGCAAGGTGATCCACAAGGGGCGAGTTGGGTCGCTTCGCCGCTTCAAGGAGGATGCTCGAGAGGTGCAGAGCGGGTTTGAGTGCGGTGTCGGCCTGATGAACTTCAACGACGTCAAGCTTGGCGATATCCTGGAAGTCTTCGAACTTGAATCAGTAGCCCAGAAACTATAGAGAGGTCTCGGGTTTCGAGTTTCGGATTGCGAGTTAATCCTAACACGAAACCCTGGACTCGCAACTCGAAACTGTTGTGGCCATGACCGTTGGAACGTGCCGCGTTGAGCTGCGTCTGGCTGGTAACAACTCCCTCAAGGGTAAACGGCGGGTTGTCAAGAGCCTCAAAGATCGTATCCGAGGCCGCTTCAATGTCTCCGTCGCAGAGGTGGATCGTCTCGATGAATGGCAACGCGCCACGCTTGGGATCGTCTGCGTCAGCAATAATTCTCGATTAGTAGACGAGACTCTAACCAAGGTGGTGAACCTCATCGAGACTGACGCCGACGCCCTGATTCTCGATTACGAGATCGAGCTGATGGCCCATTGATGCGACTGGCCTCTTGGCTGCGGAGAGGATAGTAATGCAAGGCAGGCGCGCAGACCGCGTGAGTACCCTGATACAGGAAGAGATTAGCCGTCTGATCTTGCAGTCAGTCAAGGATCCGAGGATTGGTTTTGTCGCGGTCACTCATGTCAGGGTGAGCGATGACTTGCGACAAGCGATGGTCTATATCGCCTCGAATAGAGGCGAAGAGAAACAGCGCCAGGAGGTGCTAATCGGCCTGAAGCATGCGGCCGGTTTTCTCCGCGGAGAGCTAGGGCGGAGGCTTACCCTTCGCTATGTCCCGGAAATTCTCTTCTCGCTTGATGATTCGCTGGAGCAGGATCTGCACCTGGATAAGCTGTTCCGGCAGATCGAGGCTACCGAGACTCAGGAGCAATGACGATGGCGAGTCGTGTCGATCTGCACCTTCACACGAAGGCCTCCGACGGTGCGCTTCGTCCGGAAGAGCTGGTGAAGGCCGCCGATCTGATTGGGATCCGCGTCATGGCCGTAACCGACCACGATAGCATGGGTGGGATCGTCGAGGCGCAAGCGGCCGCATCAGGTCTGGCAATCGAGGTGATCCCAGGGATCGAGATCAGCACGAACCTGGACGGCGACGAGCTCCACATCCTGGGTTACTGGCTCGACGCGGGCGACCCGTTCCTGCAAAAGGCCCTCCGTCGACTGCAGGAGGATAGACTTGCTCAGGCCAAAGCCATGGTCGAGCGGTTAGGCACACTCGGGTGTCCGCTCGAGTGGGACCGCGTGATGGCCATCGCGGATGGGGGATCGGTTGGACGGCCACATATTGCGGTGGCCCTTTTAGAGCGTGGCTACGTCGCGTCGGTGAATGAGGCGTTCTCGCGTTTTCTGAAACGAGGGGGCCCTGGCTATGTTGAGGGCCCGAAGCTCCTCCCGCAGGAGGCGGTTAGCCTGATCAGGGAGGCTCACGGTGTGCCTTCGCTGGCACACCCGATCATCGTGGGGGCAAGCGATTACCATCTGGATCTGCCGCGACTACTGCCGATGATGGTGGAGGCGGGCTTGGAAGGGATCGAGGTCTACTACAAGGGGTATACCTCGGAAATTACAGCGCCCCTGCTCGCCATCGCCGGGCAGCATCGGCTCGTGCCCACTGGCGGGAGCGATTTTCACGGAGGTGGGGTCGTTGCGGATGCCGAGCTGGGAGGGGTAGAGGTGCCCTGGGAGACCGTCGAGCATCTGAGGGCTAGAAAACGAGAGTCAGGCTGTGTACCGATCATCTCCAAGTAACCTCTGGTATATGTGATGGAACTCAGCGGGGTCCTGAACATCAATAAGCCTGGGGGGATGACCTCCCATGATGTGGTGGATGTGGCGCGGCGTCTTCTGAAGATCCGTCGCATCGGCCATACCGGTACGCTTGACCCGAGGGCTACTGGCGTTCTGCCGCTCTGCGTTGGGCGCGCGACCCGAATCGCACAATTTCTTACCCAGGCCGATAAGGAGTACCTGATTACGATGCGGCTGGGAATTACCACCGACACCTTAGATGCTGACGGGAAGGTACTGTCTCAGACGGACGATATCGCCGTAGATCCTGCCAATCTACCGGACGTCCTGAAGCGGTTTGTTGGCGAGATCCAGCAGGTGCCGCCACTCTTCTCCGCGAAGAAGCATCATGGAGAGCGCCTCTATCGCCTGGCTCGGCGCGGCGAAACAGTCGAGCGACAGCCGATTACGGTGCGGATCCACGATCTCACGCTCCTGGAGATTGACTTGCCCTTCGTCCGATTCCAGGTCAGTTGTTCTAAGGGAACGTACGCCCGCAGCCTGTGCGATGACATCGGTCAAGTCCTCGGGTGCGGCGCACATCTGTATGCGTTGACTCGCGTCCGGTCTGGTCGTTTCCTGATTGAGGATGCGCTCACGCTGCAGCAGCTCGAGCAGATCGTTGTGGAGGGTCGCATCCTGGAAGTGCTGCTCCCCATTGGGGAGGCGCTGGGGCACCTCCCCGTTGTCCGGGTTCACCCAGAATCCTCTCGAGGGGTCGTCCAGGGAAGCGGGATGGCGGCTAGCGCGCTGCTCAGTTTCCCCCTAGAGGTGGAAAAGGGTGACCTCGTCCGAGTCTTGGGGTATCGTCGCCAGCTCCTTTCGCTCGCTGAGGTGACGGTTGCCGGCCGGGAGTTCGCCGCAATCGACCCGCGCCGGATTGTCCTAAAGCCGGTACGGGTCCTTGCCGGGTAATGATTGTCATTGAGCAGATCGAGGATCTGGAAGACGATTATCCCTCTCCTGCGGTGGCGGTCGGGACATTCGATGGGGTCCATCTCGGACACCGCGAGATCCTTGGTCGCGTGGTGCGGCGGGCTCGCCAGGAAGGGGGAACAGCGGTTGTCTTCACCTTCGCGCGGCACCCGTTAGAGGTGGTGAACCCTTCAAAAGCGCCGCCCCTCATCACTCCACTCCCGATCAAGCGGGATATCATTGCCGCTCTTGGCGTCGATCTGATGATAGCCGCCGCCTTTACTCCACGCCTTGCCGCCACCCCGCCGTACGATTTCGTGAAGATCTACCTGGTTGATCGACTGCGGGCACGATTTGTCTGTGTCGGGTACGACTTCGCCTTCGGCAATGCCAGAGCCGGCTCTCCAGAACTGCTCAGAAAGCTTGGGGAAGAGCATCAGTTCGGGCTCGATGTGGTTCCTGCGATGACAGCAGACGGCCAGGTCGTGAGTTCCACGCTCATCCGCGGCTTACTGGCCGCCGGGGAGGTGCGGCAGGCTGCTCGCTATTTAGGGCGGCCCTACGCGATTCGCGGACACGTCGAGCGTGGCGCCGAACGGGGAAAAGGGCTGGGGTACCCGACAGCCAATCTACCCGCTACGGCTGATCTGCTCATTCCGGATGGCGTGTACGGCGGCCAGGCGTGGTTGAAACGGGGATTACACAAGGCGCTGGTCAATGTCGGGAGGGCCCCGACCTTTGGTGGTGAGGCGCGTCGGGTGGAAGTCCACCTGCTTGAGGCTGAGGAGGAGTTGTACGGGGAGACCCTCACACTCTTCTTTCTCGAACGCCTACGTGACGAGCGACGCTTTGAGAACCCGTCACTGCTCCGGCAACAGATCGACAGCGACAAGCGGCAGGCGGATGCGGTATTTGCTGCGTTCCCCAGGTTTTCTCCGGAAGAATGGACTTTACTCCCCTAAGGGCGTATGCTATAGTCCTTGCTACTGTAGATATCTATTTGAGAAGAAAGGAGGACATGGCTTCGTGGTCAAGGCATCCGCAAATAAGCAAGAGATCATCGGGCAGTATCGGCTTCATGATAGCGACTCTGGCTCTCCGGAGGTGCAGGTCGCGCTCCTGACCGGGCGAATAGGGTATTTGACCGAGCACCTGAACAGCCACAAGAAGGACCATCACTCTCGGCGAGGGCTGCTTCGCCTCGTCGCACGGCGCCGGAAGCTCCTGGATTACCTCAGGAGTAAGGGTGTGAACCGGTACAAACAGATCATCGAAAGGTTGGGAATTCGTAAATGAGTTGTCGTGTCGAGCAGATCATCGGAGGGAAACCATTGAGCATCGAAGCCGGGCGCGTGGCCAGGCAGGCCGACGGCGCGGTGTTAGTCCGGCACGGCGACACGGTCGTGCTTGTCACGGCGGTCGCTTCCAAGCAGGCGCGGCAGGGGATCGATTTCTTTCCGCTCACTGTCGATTACCAGGAGCGGGCGTATGCGGCAGGGAAGATCCCTGGCGGTTTCTTTAAGCGAGAGGGCCGGCCCCATGAGAAGGAGACCCTGACCTCGCGCCTCATCGATCGCCCACTCCGTCCCCTCTTCCCGGATGGCTATCGAAATGATGTCCAAATTATCGCCACGGTCCTATCGGCTGATCAGGAAAACGACCCTGACGTCCTGGCGGTGTTGGGCGCTTCTGCCGCTCTCAGCATATCGCCCATCCCGTTCCTCGGACCGATTGGGGCTGTCCGAGTGGGCCGCGTGGATGGAAAGTTGGTCCTTAATCCAACCTATGCCCAGATGGAAGAATCTGACATCGATGTGGTGGTTGCGGGGACCCGAAGCGCTGTGGTGATGCTTGAGGCCGGAGCTAATGAGATCCCTGAAGATGTGATGGTTGAGGTGATCGAATTTGGCCATAAGGGGATCCAGCCCATGATTGACATGACGCTGGAGCTGGCGAAAGAACTTCGGGTTGAAAAGGCGCCCTTCAGGGTTCCCCCTGTGGACCCTGAGTTGGGTGAGCGCGTGAACCTCTTGGCCCGCCAAGGGCTTCGGACCCTGACCGGGATCGCTGAGAAGGAGGAGCAGCGTAGCCGTCGGCAGGCGCTCCTTGACGAGGTCATGGGCCAGTTTAGCGCTGAGCCAGACGATCGGAAGGTCGCCGCCAGGAGGCTGTTCGAACAGATCGAGCACGAGGAGTTGCGCCGAATGATCCTGGAAGATGGGAAGCGAGCGGACGGAAGGTCGCTCGAGGACGTCCGGCCGATCACCGCCGAGGTCGGAGTCCTGCCAAGGACTCACGGATCGGCCCTCTTCACCAGAGGTCAGACCCAAGCCCTCGTGACCACCACGCTCGGCACCTCGGAAGATGAACAGCGCATGGATAATCTCGAGGGGGAGGGCAGGAAACGATTTATGCTCCATTACAATTTTCCACCGTTCAGTGTCGGCGAGGTCAAGTTCATGCGCGGCCCTGGTCGGCGCGAGATCGGGCACGGGGCCCTTGCCGAGCGGGCTCTTCTCGCGGCGCTGCCGACGAAGGAGGAGTTTGCTTATACACTTCGGATTGTCTCGGATATCCTCGAGTCGAATGGTTCGTCTTCCATGGCTACGGTCTGCGGCGCGAGCCTCAGCTTGATGGATGCCGGGGTTCCGATTCGGTCAGCAGTGGCCGGGGTAGCGATGGGGCTCGTCATGGAAAATGAGCGGGCGGCGATTCTCACCGATATCATCGGGCTTGAGGATCACCTTGGCGACATGGACTTTAAGGTGGCCGGCACCCGCAAAGGGATCACCGCGCTGCAATTGGATATCAAGACCCAAGGCGTCAGCCCTAGCCTGATGCCGAAGGCGCTGGATCAGGCCAGGCGCGCCCGCCTTCACATCCTGGATCAGATGGACCGCGCCCTTACGAAGCCAAGGCCGAATATGTCAGCGTATGCCCCGCGCATCCTCACGATTATGATTCCGGTAGACAAGATCCGTGATGTCATTGGCCCGGGTGGCAAGGTGATCCGCGGGATTGTGGCAGACTCTGGGGCGAAGATCGATGTCTCAGACGACGGGCGGATCGAGATCGCCTCGGTTAACGAAGAGGCAGCGCAGAAGGCGTTGGCGATCATCAGTAGGATCGTCGAGGTTCCTGAGGTTGGCAAGGTCTATCGAGGGAAGGTGGTCAGAATCATGGACTTTGGCGCCTTCGTCCAGATCCTTCCTGGTACCGATGGTCTTCTACATATCTCTCAAATTTCCGCTCAGCGGGTGATGAAGGTCGAAGACGTCTTGTCGAATGGGGAAGAGGTCATGGTAAAAGTAATCGACATCGACAAGAGCGGCAAGATCCGGTTGAGTCGGAAAGAGGCGTTGGAATCGGAGGGGCAACTCAAGGCTGAGGAGAGGTTCTCCTGAGCGATGACCCGTTTTTCCTCTAACCGCCAGGTATTATCAAACGGGATGATCGTCCTCAGCGAGCGGATGCCTGCTGTCAAGTCGGTCTCGATTGGCGTGTGGGTGAAGGTTGGATCTCGAGACGAGGCTTCCGATGTGGCCGGCATCTCGCACTTCATCGAGCATATGCTCTTCAAGGGGACGGCGCGGCGCAGCGCGCAGGAGATCGCCAGGACGATTGATGCCGTTGGTGGCACGCACGACGCCTCCACGAGCCGTGAGGGCACCTGTTTCTTTGCCAAGGTCCTGGGTGAACACCTACCCCTAGGTATCGATATCTTGGCCGATACCTTCCTCCATTCTCGCCTCGACCCCAAGGATATTGAGCGGGAACAGCAGGTAGTTCTCCAGGAGATCAAGATGGTGGAGGACACCCCAGATGACTTGGTTCACGACCTCTTTGCCGAGGCGATCTGGGGTGATCACCCGGTGGCCAGACCGATCCTGGGGCGGAAAGAGACGGTACGCCGCTTCACGCAAGACGACATCCGCCGCCACATGAGCAGCTTCTACCGTCCCGATCGGATCGTGGTAGCCGCGGCCGGTGATCTGGAGCATGAGGCGCTGGTAGATTTGGTAGCGCAGGCGTTCGACGGCTTTGAAGGCCGAACCGTTCACGCCGATCCTCCACCACCATCTTCCAGTGCGGCGGTCAGGGTGGAGGAGCGTGATACGGCCCAGCTCCACCTGTGTCTCGGTATGGATGCCTTACCGTATGCCCACCAGGATCGCTATGCCCTCTACCTGTTGAACGTCATGCTGGGTGGTAGCATGAGCTCTCGGCTCTTTCAGGAGATTCGCGAAAAACGGGGTCTGGCGTACTCGATCTACTCCTACCAGGCCGCATATCGTGATTGTGGCATGCTGGTCATTTATGCCGGGACCAATCCTGAGTCCTCAGGCCAGGTCGTCGACCTGATCCGGGCTGAGTGCGCCCGCCTGCGGAATCAGCCGGTCGATCCGGATGATTTCCAACAGGCGAAGGATCAGCTTAAGGGTAATCTGCTCCTCGGTCTCGAGGGGACGAGCAGCCGAATGACTCGCCTTGCCAAGTCAGAGATCTATTTCGATCGCACCTATGGCCTGGATGAGATCATCGCCGGGATCGATTCGGTATCCACCGATCAGTTCGAGTCGCTGACGAGAAGGATGTTGCGCGACGAGTCGTTTGCCATCACCTCTATCGGCCCTGTTCCCCAAGCGGCCCTACTCTCCTGAAAACAGGGTGTAGGGTAGGGTTCAGGGTACAAAAGCCAAGGATTTGTTTAACCCCTACCCCCTAAATCCGATTTTCTGTACCCTCTCCTGCCAAAAGGACTAGTGATGATTCCTCGCTATGCGCTCCCCCGAATGACCTCCGTGTGGGAACCACAGAACCGCTACGCCACCTGGCTGCGGGTCGAGCTGTTAGCCAGCGAGGCCTGGGCCGAGCTGGGCGTAGTTCCGCGTGAGGCGTTGGCCGTGATCCAGGAGCGGGCCAGCTTCGACCTTAACCGTATCCAAGAGATCGAACAGGAAGTTCGCCACGATGTCATCGCCTTTGTCTCGGCGGTGGCGGAGCGGGTCGGCCCGGAGGCACGCTATCTCCATTTCGGGCTGACGTCCTATGATGTAGTTGATACGGCCCTGGCGTTACAGCTTCAGCAGGCTGCCGACATTCTGTTGGAAGACCTGGAGGCGCTCCGCCTGGTGATCGCTGACCTCGCCCAACGCCACAAGCGAACGATCATGGTTGGGCGGACGCATGGGATCCATGCCGAACCAGTGACCTTTGGTTTGAAGCTCCTGCTCTGGTATAGTGAAGTAGAGCGCAATCTCGATCGCCTCCGCCGGGCCAAGGAGACCGTGGCCTATGGCAAGCTCTCTGGCGCCGTTGGGACCTTCGCCCATCTTCCACTATCTGTGGAAGCGTATGTCTGTACTCGGCTGGGGCTAAAGCCAGCACCTATTTCCAGCCAGATTCTCTCCAGGGATCGACACGCCGAATTTCTGCTTACGCTTGCCCTGATCGGGACCTCCCTGGATAAGTTCGCCACTGAGATCCGCCACCTGCAGCGAACCGAGGTGCGTGAGGTCGAGGAGCCGTTTGTCGAAGGACAGAAGGGATCGTCGGCCATGCCTCACAAGCGGAACCCGGTCGCCTGTGAACAGGTATCCGGGTTGGCCAGGCTGCTGAGAAGTTACGCCCAGGCGAGCCTGGAGAACGTGCCGTTATGGCACGAGCGCGACATCAGCCACTCATCCGTGGAACGGGTGGTGCTCCCCGATGCGACTATCTTGCTTGATTACCTGTTGGTCCGCTTTCGGGAGGTCATGGAGGGTCTTCGGGTCTATCCGGATCAAATGCGGCACAACCTGGAGCTGACAGGGGGTCTGGTGTTCTCGGAGGCGGTGTTACTGGCACTGATAGGTAAGGGGCTCAGCCGGGAAGAAGCCTACCGGATGGTGCAGCGACATGCCATGAAGGCGTGGGAGTCGCATGAACCCTTTAAGCCGCTCCTGCTAGCCGATCCGGAGATTTGCCGGCACCTTTCGCCTGCCGAGGTTGAAAACTGCTTTGACCTGGACTATCATCTGCGGCATCTGGATGACATCTTTGCTCGTGTGGGGCTATGATATGCTGATCGCGAAGATCTACGTTACCTTGAA
>Ga0080064_1000821_pt1 | contig 73974 bp, 80 predicted proteins | sample Subgrocontami54m_FD_69260 | JGI IMG/M metagenome (GOLD analysis project Ga0080064, IMG submission 69260) | Subsurface groundwater microbial communities from S. Glens Falls, New York, USA - GMW46 contaminated, 5.4 m (SPADES assembly) (version 2) ...
GTTCTCGTGGCGCGGGCTTTCAGCCCGCGTTCGTAGCTTCAGTTCGCCGCTCCATATCGACGTTCAAACGCCATCCGGCGACTTTTTCAGCACCCTGCTAACGGAGTGTTAGAAGCACTGTAACAGCGCGGGCTTTTCAGCCCGCGACGGGCGTGGCCTCGTTCTGTGCGTCGAGATCTACGCGGCGACCGTCCGACAATCGTCGCTCCTGCGTTACCCTACCCGCATGATGGACGCACACCCGAACGGCCCGCGCACCTTCGGTACCTCGTTCCGCGAAAACGTACCGTTGCCGCATGAGATGATCGAGCGGATCATCGCGGTCGAATCGGGGCGCCACCCGACCCTGACGGAGCTGCGTGCTGCGCTCGGTCTCGATTTCGATCTGTCGGCCACGAACGACGCCGCGCGCAAGGCCTGGCCCGAGCGCGGGACTATTCCTAACGATGAAGACTTCGCCCGCGTGATCGACGCCGCGTACGGCGCCATCACGTCGTCGCGTCTCGTGCGCGTGGAGATCACCGAGATGGGTCCGCACCCCGCGCGCTTGCACGAGCCGATCGTCGTGCGCGACGAAGAACATCTCGTGTTGTGGGTGCTTGCCGAGAACAAGACGGACGGCGGCGTGCGTTTCTCGGCGGAGTCGCACGGCGAGGGCCTCGGAGGCTACGTCGAGCCGGGCCGCAGCGGATCGACGCTGTTCGATGCGGGCGCGATGCACCCGGGGTCGTACCTGCTGCCGGTGATGGTGGTGGCGGACGGGCGCCCGTCGACCATCGACCTGCCGATCGAGTGCCGCTCGTCGGGCCTGCTGCGTGTGCGGCTGCTCGATGACGCGACGGGCGATGCCGTCGCGGCGCGCGTCTACCTGAGCGATGGCGTCGGCCCAGTCTGGCCGGCGGGCGCGACGGTGCGGCGAGACGTGCACGGCAACGCCTTCTTCCACGCCGATGGCGCGTTCGAGGCGCGCATCAGCGGCACGGCAAGACTGCGCGCCGTCCGCGGTATCGAGTACGAGGCGGCGGAGTTCGAGATCCCGGTGCGCGCCGACGCCACGGTCGATGCGCCGGTGCGGCTGCGGCGCTGGTCGCACATGGCCGTCGACGGCTGGTACAGCGGCGATGTCCATGTGCACCTGCACTACGGTGGCGAGTATCTGCTCGACCCGGCGGACGCCGCGCTCGTCCAGCGCGGCGAGGACGTGCACTTCCTCAACATGATGGTCGCCAACCAGGGCAGTGGATGGGTGCATGACACGGAAAACTTCACGGGCGCCGACCACGAGCTGAGCACCGCCACGCACATCCTGCGGTGGGGCGAGGAGTACCGCAACAACTTCTACGGGCACATGTGCATGTACGGCATCAACGAGCTGGTGCCGCCGATCTACAGCGGCTTCCCGAACAGCGAGCACGCCCACGACCTGCCGTCGAACGCCGACGCGGCCGCGCACTGTCACTCCGTCGGCGGCACCCTCAGCTACGCGCACCCGATGTTCGAGAGCGGCGACCTCGACGCGGTCTTCTCTCCCCAACGACGCCTCAGCGTCGAGGCGAAAGAATTGCCGGTCGATGCGGCCCTAGGGCACATCGATGCGGTCGATGTGATGTCGTACCCGGGCAACACGGCCGAGACGTGCCGGTTGTGGTACCGGCTGCTCAACTGCGGCCTGCGCCTCGCCGCGACGGCGGGCACCGACACGTTCATGAACTTCGCCGATCAAGAACAGTTCAGCAACCCACCCGCGGGCGATCGTGTTTTCGTGCGCGTCGAGGGCGCCTTCACGACTCAGTCGTGGTGCGACGGCATCCGCGCCGGCCGTACGTTCGTCACGGACGGCCCCATGCTGACGCTCGCAGTGAACGGCCATGACATCGGCGACCAGATCACCGCGCAGTTCGGCGACACGTTGCGTATCGACGCGGAAGCCGGATCGGCGGTGCCGATCGATCGCATCGAGCTGATCGTGAACGGCGAGGTGGTCGCGTCCGCCGCGTCCGACGCCGACGGCCGGCACGCCGCGCTCACGCACGATCTACCGATCGATGGGAGCTGCTGGATCGCCGCCCGCGTCATCGGCCCCGAACACGAACTTGTGCTCGATCCCGACGGCGCGTTCGCCCACACCAGCCCGATCTACGTGACCGTCACCGGCGCGCGCATCGCGAACCGCGACGACGCGGCGTACTTCGTCGAGTGGATCGAGCGGCTGATCGCCGTGACGGAGGCGAAGGCGCGCTTCCCGTCCGATGCCGATCGCGCTCGCGTCGTCGCGCAGTTCCGCGAAGGGCAAGCGTACTACCGCGCGTTACTGTGACGGGGTCATCCACAGATTTCACAGATGGTCACAGATTGACGGCTGTTGGAGCGCTGGCTCGCTGTTCGCGTAGGGGCGGGGCTCGCCCCGCCCGGCGGTCGAGCACGCAAGATCGGCACGCCCCGGGCGATCCGCATCCTGATGTCGCGGTGGATTGACGTAGTCGGACGGTCCTGCTCGAAACGCGGGCGCAACAGGTTGTCTCCTTCGGCGACTCGAGAGCGCCCCTTGTTCCCAACCCGACCACACGGCCAATCGCGAACGGCCATCGAACCGATACGTGAAATCTGCGTAATCCGTGGTTCGTCGCCCTACGTGAGGGAGAACATCTCGATCGGCGCGATGAGACCTTTGCGCTCCACGGGCGGCTTGCCCTTTTCGGCAAGGCGGAGGTCGAAGCGGTTGAGGCAGTCGTCCGCATTCTGGTTCTGCACGCCGCAGACATTGCACGGCGCTTTGTGGCAGTCGGCTGTCTGCTGATGCTTCAGTGTGCGCAGCCACTCGGCGCGCAGGTACGACTCCGTGACGCCGATGTTGATGTGCGACCACGGGAACGGGTCCCACAGCCCCGGCGAGCGATAGGCGAAGAACGCGGGGTCGAGGCTGGCGTCGGCCAGCGCGCGCTGCCAGCGCGGCCAGTTGTAGTGCTCGTGCCACGCGTCGAAGCGCGCGCCGGCCTTCCAGGCGTTGTAGATCGCCTTGCCGAGGCGGCGATCGCCGCGGGAGAGCACCGCTTCGAGCACGCTGTGCTCCGGATCCTCCCACGTGAACGCGACACCGGCCTTCTTCAACGCGTCGCGCAGGTACATGTGGCGCTGGTGCAGGATGTCGGGCCGCGCCTGCGACGCCCACTGAAACGGCGTGTGCGCTTTCGGGATGAAGTTCGACGTGCTGACGCGCACGCGCGCGCGGCCGCCGTGGCGCCGACGGCCGATCTCGCGCACTTTGCGCGCGAGCGTGACGATGCCCTCGATGTCCTCGTGCGTCTCCGTCGGCTGCCCGACCATGAAGTACATCTTCACGTTCGTCCAGCCCTGGCTGAAGGCGTTCTCCGCGGCCGCATACAGGTCATCGTCGGTGACGATCTTGTTGATCGTCATGCGCAGGCGCTCCGTGCCCGCTTCCGGCGCGAACGTGATGCTGTGCTTGCCGCGCGTGGCCACCGCCTCCGCCACGCGCACGGAAAAGCTGTCGACGCGCATCGACGGCAGCGAGATCGTCAGCCTGTCGCCGAACTGCGCGCGCAGGCCATCGACGATCGGCAGGATGCGCGAGTGGTCGGTGGTGCTGAGCGAGACCAGCGATAGCTCGTCGTAGCCGGTGTTGCGCTGCAGCGCGATCGCCGCTTCCAGCACCTCCTCGGGCGAGCGCTCGAGCCGCGGGCGGTAGATGATGCCCGCCTGGCAGAACCGGCAGCCCTGCGTGCAGCCGCGCTGGATCTCGATCGCCATCCGGTCGTGGACGGTCTGCAGGAATGGCACGATCGGCGTCGTCAGCGTGGGCGGCAGCTCCTGCACGAAGCGCTTCGTGACGCGCGCCGGCAGCCCTTCGCGCGTCGGCGTCACGGACTTAATCGAGCCGTCGGCGTTGTACTCGGGCTGGTAGAAGCGCGGCACGTAGATGCCCCAGATCTTCGCGAGCTGCATCAGCATCTGGTCGCGCGAGCCGCGGCCCTGCCGCTTCCACTCGCGCACGAAGTCCACCACATCGACGATCGTCTCCTCGCCATCCCCCAGCACAAACACGTCGACGAAGTCAGCAAGCGCATCGGGGTTGAGCGCGCCCGAGCCGCCGCAGATGATCAGCGGGTGCGCATCGGTGCGCTCCTCCGCCTTCACGGGCAGGCCCGCAAGATCGAGCATGTTGAGGATGTTGGTGTACGTGCCCTCGTAGCTCAGCGAGAAGCCGAGCACGTCGAAGTCGCGCACGCGATGGCGCGTCTCGAGGCTCCAGAGCGGCACGCCCTCGGCGCGCATCGCCTCTTCCATGTCCGACCAGGGCGCGAACACACGCTCGGCCAGCATGCCTTCCCGGCGGTTGACGATGTCGTAGAGGATGCCGAGCCCCAGGTTCGACATGCCGATGTCGTAGAGGTCAGGGTAGGCCAGCACGACGCGCACGTCGCAGGCGTCCCAGTCTTTGACGACGGAGTTCCACTCGCCGCCGGTATAGCGCGCGGGCTTCTGGACGCGGGCGAACAGAGATTCGAGGTTGCGGAGTGCGGGCACGGTATGTCACCTCCCAATGCGCCCTTATGGTAGCACGGTCGGTGATGGTCGGTCAGTTGTCGGGGGGGGGTCGGTGGTCGGGACATCCTCTGGCGACCGGCGAACGTACTGGGACGAGGAGCGGAGGTCGCGATGACGTCAACTCGAATCGCACCGTGGGCGCTGGCAGCCGCGCGCGTCTTCATGGGCGCGTTCTTCCTGTACGAGGCGGCGAGCCAGCTCGCGAAGGGCTGGATCGGCGGCGACGGGCTGAAGAACATGCTGAGTTCCGCGCTGCGCGGCAACTCGATCCCGGGGCCGTACCGCGCCTTCTTGGAGAACGTCGTGCTGGAGCACGATCAGCTCTTCACGCTGCTCGTCATCCCGGGCGAGATCGCCGTAGGCACGGCGCTCGTGCTGGGCATCGCGACGCGCTTCGCCGCGCTGAACGCGCTGTTCATGAACGTCAACTTCATGATCATGAACGGCGTTGTCACCGCGGGCGGGCTGTTCGACGTGCTGTTCATCGCGCTGGAGGTGCTGCTGATCGTGTTCGCGTCGCGCCAGGCGCTGAGCGTCGATGCGGTGCTGGCGCGGCGCGGTATCGCGGCGCCGTGGTTGACCGGCGCGACGGGCGCTCGAACAGCGACGTAGCGCCAAGTCGCGCACCTCACCCCGGCCTTCGGCCACCCCTCTCCCCTACAGGCCGTAGACACGACGTGGAGAGGGAAACGGAGGTTCTCGATAGGTGACATCGCGAAGGATGCGTGTCGATGTAGGGGCGTCCCTCGGGGCGCCCGCATCGCCGTCGCGCCGTCGATGGCCGATCGCCGGCGCACGAGCGCGGGCGCAGCAATCTGCGCCCCTACCGCGGTACGACGATCGACGACGGACGCCTCGCAGCGTCCGTCGTCTTGCTATTCAGTTCGAACCAAGCTCCCCTTCCCTGGAAGGGAAGTGGCCGGGGGTTAGGTACTAGTACCGGCCGCGACCGCCGCCGCCGCCACCGTAACCGCCACCACCGCTGCGGCCACCACCTCCGCCGCCGTAGCCACCGCCACCGCTCTCCGGCGCGCGCTGCTGGAAGCAGTCGCGGCAGTAGACCGGGCGATCGCCGCGCGGCTGGAACGGCACTTCCGTCTCCTTGCCGCAGTTGGCGCATTTCGCGGGGTACATCTGGCGCGGGCCCGACGAGTAGCCACCGCCCCCTCCGCCACCGCCATAACCGCCGCCACCGCCCGAGTCTCCCCGCGTCGCCTTGCGGGCGCGCCGACAATCCGGGCACCGCTTCGGCTCGTTGGAGAAGCCCCGGCTCGCGTGGAACTCCTGATCTTCCGCGGTGAACGTAAATTCAGCGCCGCAGTCCACGCACGCTAACTGCCTGTCGTTAAAAGCCACCTGACGACCTCCGATGAACGTTTCCTTGTCGTCAGGACGGGGCGAAGCGTTGGGCGTCGCGACGGGCTCTCGGACGGGAAACTACTGTTAGACAACGTACAGTACCACTGTTGCAAGCTCCCTTGCAACGATCTTGCCGCCTAATTCGAGGGTTTTCTGGCCTATGTGAAGGCGGCGACAACCTCGTCGTTCATCCGCTGGTAGATCTCGCGCTTCCACGGGCCCTGCGTCTGGGCGACGATCGCCGTCACACCCACCGCCGCGTACGTCTCGACGACGCTGCGCACATGGGCCGGCGAGCCGATGGGCAGCAGCTTCTTCGCCTCGTCCGGCGAGAGGCCCATGCCGGCGCCGAACATGCCCGCCACGCGGTCGATCAACCCCTGGTTGTCGCTGACGATGACGGTCGCGGAGATCGTCTTCTCGATCTCCGCCGGGTCGCGACCGATGTCGCGGCAGTGACGCTCCAGCACCTCGATCTTCTTCTTGACGGCGTCCGGTGTGCCAAAGACGTTCATGACGTCGCCGTAGCGCGCGACGGCGCGCAGCGTCCGCTTCTCGCCGCCGCCGCCGATCATGATCGGCGGGTGCGGACGCTGCACGGTCTTCGGCACGAAGACAGCATCCTTCAACGAGTAGTACTTGCCCGCGAAGTTGACGCGGCCGTCGGCGTGGAACAGCATCCGGATCACCTGCATCGCTTCTTCAAGTCGATCCTGGCGCTCCTTGATCGACGGGAACGGGATGCCGTACATCTCGTGCTCGCCCGCGTGCCACGCCGCGCCAATCCCGAACTCCAGACGGCCGTCGCTCAGGTGGTCGAGCGTCGCCGCCATCTTCGCCAGTACGGCCGGCTCGCGATACGTCACGCCCGTCACGAGGCAGCCGAGTCGGATGCGATCGGTGATCGCCGCCAGCGCCGCCAGCGCCGACCAGCCCTCGAAGCAGTTCGCGTTCGCGTCCTGCCCCGGCCCCGGCGGCACGAAGTGGTCGAACGTCCACGCCGAGTGAAACTTCGTGTCGCGGTCGAGGAACTTCCACATGTCCTCGATCTCACGCCACTCCACGTTGTTGAGGCTGGTCTGGATGCCGAACTTCATCTTGGTCACGTCATCGCTCCATCTGTCACTTCGAGTTCTATGAACACACCGCCGTTCGAACGGCAGTCTGCTCGATCCGGCGCCTCGCTACCAGTGCGATATCGGTGCGTATCGCGCGGCCTATCACCACAGGTCGGGATACTCCGCGCGGTGCCGCGCCCGTAGTTCGTCCAGCCGGGACCAAAACCCATCGCTCGCGAGATCCGGTGTTGTCATGATCACGGCGTCCTCGTTGTTGTCGGTGTAGTAGCGTTTCCGCAGGCCAAGCCGGGCGAAGCCGTACTTCGCGTACAACTGCTGTGCGGCGTCGTTCGAGGCGCGCACTTCGAGCGTTGCGACCTCCTGATCACACTCCAGCGCCAGCTCCAGCGCGGCGATCACCAGGCGCTCACCGATGCCCATGCGCCGGTAGCGCTGGCGCACGGCGACCGTGACGATGTGCGCCTCGCCGACCATCAGCCACAGGCCGATGAAGCCGAGCAAGTACTCGTGCGAACCCGCCGCCGGTTCGCTGCCCACGAGCCGCCGCAGCGCGCCCCAGAGTCCGCCCGTCGCCGGCGGTTCGATCGGCGTGTCGCGCAACTCTGTCAGGACCAGATAGCGCGCCAGCTTGTTCGCCAGTTCGCGCTTGTAGGCCGTCTGCGGCCACATCGACGGGAACGACTCGCGCTCGACATCCGCTACCTGCGTGATGTCATCAGCGGTCATGGGGCGGAGCGTGGTTCGGAGGGCAGTGCGCATACAACCTCGCGCCGCGACGCGCGGCTAGGCGTCAGTCTAACATCGGCTGGTCGCTGGTCGCTGGTGATTAGTGACTGGGGTGGCTGTGACCAGCGAATGGTGGAGCCAGGACGGGACGACCACGAATAAGTCACGCACAATATACGGACTCATCCACGCCAATCTGTGAAATCTGTGAAATCTGTGGTTCCCCCGCCCGTCTCTCACCGAGGTAGCGACGGCCGATCGACGCCACCGTAGAGCTGGCGGTAGCGAGCGAGGTTCTCCATCACGAGTCGCACATACAACCGTGTCTCGTCGAACTCCAGTTCTTCGACGAACAGATCGTGGTCGCCGCCCGACACGTCGGCTGCGCTTGATGCGGCGCCCGGCCCGGCGTTGTACGCCGCGAGCGCACGATACGCGTCGCCGCCGAACGATGCGAGCTGCGTCGAGATGTAGCTCGCGCCGAACTGCAGCGAGATCTTCGGGCGGTACAGATCGCTCGGGGCGAAGCCGGCGATCCCGAGCGTGGTCGCGATCTGCTGCCCGGTCGCCGGGACGACCTGCGTCAGCCCCAGCGCCCCGGCGCCGGATCCCGCCTCCGCATCGAAAAAGCTCTCCTGCCGCACGAGCGCGAGCAGCAGCAGCGGCGAGATCGACTCCTGCTTCGCCGCCGCCGACGCGAGATCGCCGTACGCCGCCGGATAGGCGACGCGCAGCAGATCGTCCGGCGTCAGGGGGGCTGTTTTGGGCAGCGCGCCGATCAGCGTCACGGCGGCGCGAGCGGCCAATGGGGTGCGCCCTTCGGACGTGAACGCGCTCGCCAATTCGTAGAGCGCCGCCGGGTCGTCCTTTCGGTCCCGGATGATCGCACGGTAGACCGCGTCCGACTGGGCGTGCAGCCCGACGTCCTCGAGCGCGGCGCCCTCCGCGAGGCGTCGATCAGCGGCGTTTGCCTGGACAAGCCGGCGAGGATCCGCACCGGTGATGCCCTGGAGGTAGTCGGCGATCTTGCTCCAGTTAATATCGCTGGGCGTAGTCAGCTTCGGCGTCCGATCCTTCGTGTCGTTCTTGCCGAGCAGCACCTCCGCGCGAAGGGCGTAGAAGTTGCCGCGCGCGTCCGGATCGGCCGCCAGCTGCGAGAGCACCGCATCGGCGAGCGCATCGTGCGACGCCCGCAGCGCGCGCCCCTGCCAGAACCGGGCGCGGAACGCCTCTTCCCCGCCGGCCGCCGCGATCACCGACCAGATCAGCGCCGCGCCCGCATAGTTGCCGGCCTTGTACTGCGTCAGGCCGCGGCGAAAGTCCGCATCGCTTCGCCACTTCGACGACGGGAAGCCTGTCACGAGGGTCTCGTACACCGCGGCGGCCCCATCGAAGCTACCGGCGCGCTCCAGCAGGCGGCCTCGCCACCACAACGCGTCGTCAGCCAGCGTCGATGCCGGATTCAATGCGTACGATCGCTGGTATGACGCGATCGCCGATGTGGGATCGTTCGCGCGTTCGTCCAGCGCGCCGAGGTAGTACGTGGCCTCGGCTGCGTTGTCAGCGGCCGCGACGGCGCGGTTGAGCGACGCGCGTGCGGGCGCGTTGCGGAACGCGCGATATTCGACGACGCCGCGCGCATAGTCGCCGACCGGCACCGTCGCCGCGTCCAGCGCGTCGAGCAGATCCGGCGCGACGCCGCTCGATGGATATGATGTGATCGCCCGCAGGTAGTCCGCGCTCCACGTCACATCGCCCAGGCGCTTCTTGACCGCGCCCGACCGCGCCAGCGCCGACGCGACGTCACCTCCCGCGATGGTCGCCGCGCGCTCGTACCACGCCAGCGCATCGATGTCGTCCTTCCCCTGCTCGAACGCCCTACCCATGCTCAGCGTGAACGACGCCTTGAATTCCGGCAGGAGGTCGCTGGCCAGCACCGCGTCGGCCGCCACGATCGCGTCCGCGCTGCGCCCCAGGCGAGCCAAGAGCTTCGCCCGCTCGATGCGCGCGAAGTCCGCCGCGGCGCCACCCGCCGCGATGTACCGCTCGTAGCTGTCGAGCGCACCAACGGTATCGCCGAGATCATCCAGCGCGGAGGCGAGCATGTAGCGGGCAGCGCTCGCGTCGGCCGCCGCGCCGCCGTCGGCCAGATAGGCGACGAGCACGACGCGCGCTTCTTCGGTGCGCCCCGCGCGGGCGAGCAGTTGCGCCTGCGCCAGCCGCGCCGCCTGCCGCTTGTCGCCGTCGCTCTGCGCGGCGATCGCGGCGTACACGTCGGCTGCCGCCGCGAAATCGCCCGCCGCGCGCAGGCGATCGCCCGCGCCGGCGTCGGCAGGCGCCGCGGTCGGTGTCGGTGGAGGCGCCGGCGTCGGCGACGCACCGGGCGTTCCGCTCAACGTTGGGATGGTCGCTGTTGGCGAGACGCCCTTCGACCCACCGCACGCCCCGAGGACGACGGCGATCGCCGCGGACGCGACGACGGCAAGACACGCGGCACGTCGCTGAAGTCGAGGCATGGTGTCATCCGGAGCATCGGCGCGCGCATGGACTGCCGCACGCGACGCGAAGGAGCGTTTTGACAGCGTTTCCGACTGAATGGTACCTTCATGGACGGCGGCCTCGCAATTTGGAACGGCCATGAACCTGCTCCGGCTCACGCTCATCGACAACTCAGGCGGCATCAGCTTCATCGCCCACGGCGAGGCGCTGCCAGCGCTGCTGCGCGCCTGCACCACGAACCCCGCCGGCATCGACGAGTTGCTCGACCGCTCCGAACCGTACTACGCCGGACTGCGCGAGCGCATCACGAACGGCCTCGCGATGTTCGATGAGCGCAACACGCCGGGCCGGTACGACGCGATCCATGCCGCGCTCGAACACGCGCCGCCCGACGAATCGCCGCTCTTCCGCATCGTCGACGAGGTCACGCGCGAGGCGAGTTTGCGCCCGGTGAAGGCGGGGGCGTTTGTCATCAACCTGATCGACCATCGCATCATCACGCTGCAGAACGGCTACCAGCAGATCAACCGCAACGGCCGCGGCGAGATCTTCGATGGCGAGCGCATGACCGGCGACACCTTCATCTATCGCCTGCCGAAGACGTGGGCGCTCGTTCCGTAGGAAGTTCGTAGTTCACAGTTCACAGTTAGTAGTTGGCCGGCTAACACGCCGACCGGGTGACTTGCTGACTCGCTACACTCCCCCCATGGACACGCGCTGGAACGGCCGCTCCGTCTGGGCCGAGATCGACCTTGACGCGATCACGCACAACGTGCGCGCGCTGGCCGGCCGTGCGGCGCCTGCGCGGCTGTACGCGATCGTCAAGGCCAATGCCTACGGTCACGGCGCCGTCGCCGTTGGCGCCGCCGCGCTCGAAGCGGGAGCCGCCGGCCTCGGCGTGGTCTGCGTCGACGAGGGCGAGGAGCTGCGGCGGGCCGGCATCGCAGCGCCGATCCTGATCGTCGGCTACACGCACGCGGGCGAAGCTGAGCGGATCGTCGATCTGCGGCTCACGCCGACCGTCTGCTCGACGCAGACGGCGCTGGCGCTCTCGCGTTTCGCGTCAGAGCGCGGCATCACGCAGCGCATCCACGTCGAGCTTGAGAGCGGCCTCAACCGCCACGGCCTGCCGCGCGACGAGCTCGTCGCGTTCGCCGAGCACGCGCGCGCGTTGCCGGGCATCGAAGTCGAGGGCTTGTTTACGCACTTCGCCGCCGCCGAGGAGGGCGAGGCCTCGTTCACGCGCGCGCAGTACGACGCATTGATCGCCGCTTCGAACCGCCTGCCGTGGATCCCGATCCGTCACTGCGCCGCGTCGGCCAGCGTGCTCGGCGCGCCGGACATGGCGCTCGAGATCGTGCGCGCCGGCATCGCCATTTACGGCTACGAGCCGGCGCCCGGCATCGCCGCGGGCATCGAGTTGCGGCGCGCGCTCTCGCTCAAGAGCCGCGTCGCGCGCGTGCTCAACGTCGATGCCGGCGCCAGCGTCGGTTACGGGCGCACGTGGGCGGCGGATCGCCCGTCCACCATCGCGCTGATCATGTGCGGCTACGCCGACGGCTATCGCCGCGCGCTCTCGAACCGCGCCGACGTGCTGATCCGCGGCCGCCGCGCGCCCATCGCGGGACGGATCGCGATGGACATGTGCATGGCCGATGTGACCGACATCCCCGGCGTTGCGCCGGACGATGAGGCCGTTATCATGGGTGAGCAGGGCGGCCAGCGCATCGACGCGGACGAACTGGCCGCGCTGGCCGATACGATCTCGTGGGAGATCCTTGCCGGGATCACGGCGCGCGTGCCGCGCGTCTACCTGCGCGGCGGCGCTCCCGTAGCCGTCACGACCCTGAACGAGCGGACGCCGGCGCCGCAGAGCGAGCCCGCATCGCCCCGCTGAGGAACGAGACTATGGCACAGCAGACGCCGAACCTGTTCACGTACCCCCGCAACGAGCCAGGCACGACGGGCCACTTCGAACTCGTCGAAGCCTTGCGTGCGTTTCCGCGCGACCTCGGCGACGCGCTGAGCGGCATCACCGAAGCGGAGGCGGCGTTTCGATCGTCGCCCGACGGATGGTGCATCCGCGAGATCGTCGGGCACCTGCGCGACGCCGTCGAGGTCTACCACAAGCGCGTCTACATGATGTCGACGCAGACCGACCCGGTCCTTGAGCCATACGACCAGGAGGCGTGGGCCACCGAACACGCCTACATGACGCGCGACATCGACGAGATGGTGCGCGAGCTGACGGCGTGGCGCGCCGACACGGTGCAACTGCTGACGACGCTGGTGAACTGGAACTGGGCACGCACCGGCCAGCACACCGAGCGCGGCCGCACCAGCATCCGCCAGATCGTGGAACACATGGTCGAGCACGAAGCCGAACACCTGCACGACATCCGCGCGCTGCGCGCCGCCGCTAACGCGTAGGCGGACAACCGTTAGCGGCGTTCGGGCGTGCCTACGGCCTCCGATGTAGCGCCGGATGTTTCGCGCGCGACATCGCTCGCCGGCGCCTGCTCGCCGGTCCGCATGAACTCCGGCACAGCCTCCGCCTCGTCCGGCGACCGCCGCGGCAACAGCCCGAACGCGTTCGTCTCGACGACCGCCGCCAGCAGGACGAGCACACCCGCCATGGCGACGCGCCACGAGATGTTCTGCCAGTTGTGCTGGTTCACCCAGGCGCCATTCAGCACCACCAGCGCGGCAATGATGGCGATGACGCCCGCGACCCGTTCCGCCGTCCGCACACCCGATCTTGGTTCGCGCATCACCGCCTCCTCTGAAACCAGTCCCGCACCATCGCCGGCGCGATCGACAGCACACCAACCACCACCGCCAGCACGACAAGCGCGATGCCGCCGACGATGCGCGCGGCGCCATCGATGCCGGACGCGTCCCCCGTAACCGATTGGTAGATCATCAGGACCGCGAGGAATGCCGTCACGACGGCCAGGATCAGGCCCGTCGCTCGCGCCGTTGTCGAAGGCAACGGCCCTTCGTTCGCCACACCGCGCTTCATGCCTGATGTTGTGGCGGTGCGTGGTTGCGGCGGCGCAATCGTCGCCGCGGCCGGATCACCGCCGCCGCGCCTGCGCTCGCGCGCGATCTTCCGCTTACGTCCTTTGCGTTCTGGCATCGCTCCTACTCCACCGGCCCGAGCGCCAGGCCGATCAGGCGGTACGTCAGCTTCGCCGCGAGCTGCGCGCACGAACGCGGCCCGAGCGATGGCGACAGCTCCGTCACGTCGAACCCGACGACACGCTTCGCACTGGTCACGGCGATCAGCAGATCGGACACCTCGTCCCAGTGCAGCCCGCCCGGCTCCGGCGTGCCGACCGCGGACATCTCGGCCGGGTCGAAGTTGTCGAGGTCGATCGTGATGTACACGGCATCGCTCAGCCGATCGACTACCGCCTGCGCGCCCGCCTGCCGGAACTCCTTCGGCGAATAAAACGCCAGGCCTTCGCCGCGCACGAACGCCGCGTCTTCGAACGAGGCGCTGCGCAGGCCCACCTGCGTCACGGGCGCGTGCTCGTGCGCGCGGCGGAGCGTGCAGGCGTGATTGAACTTCGAGTCGAGATATTCGTCGCGCATGTCCGAGTGCGCGTCGAACGCCAGCACCGACAGCCCCGGCGTCCGCTTCGCGTGCGCGCGCACCGCGCCGACCGCGACGGTGTGCTCGCCACCCAGCGTCACGACGAACTTGCCGGCGTCGAGCATCTCGCCGACGACGCTCTCGATGCGGTCCGCCATCGCCTCCGGCGACCCCGTGTGCGGCGCCAGCTCCGGCAGCGTATGGATGCCGTGGCGCCACGGCTCGATGCCGAGCCCGACGTCGTACAGCTCCATGTCGGCGGACGCTTCGATGATCGCACGCGGCCCATCGCGCGTCCCTGCGCGCGCCGACACCGTCGAGTCGTACGGCACCGGCAGCACCACGACGCGCGATCGCTCGAACGACGAGTCCTCCTCGTCGAGCGACGCGAAATTCACCTGGGGATAGAATCGAGCATCCGCCACACCGTCAGGTTACCGGCTATCCGGTATGCGTGGCATCGCAGATTGACAAGCGTGTGCCCGCGCGCGTCAAGTGCGCGCGAGGTTCAGGCGCTGCACGCGGACGCGCGGCCAGAGATCGAACATCGCGGGCGTACCGTGTGCCGGTTCGTCGGAGTGGTTCGAACGCTCGTTACCGCCGCGGGCCCGTCGAGCCGCGCAACCGCGGGTCGAGGATGTCGCGCAGCGTATCGCCCAGCAGGTTGAACGCCAGCACCACAAGGCTGATCGCCGCGCCCGGGAAGATCACCAGCCACGGGTACGTGCTGCCGGCGCCAACGCCGATGCTGAGGTCCGCGCCCCAACTCGGGTCACCCGGGCTCACACCGAGGCCGAGAAAGCTCAACGTCGCCTCGACCAGCACGGCCGCCGCGAAGACGCTGCTGAGCCCGACGAGGATGTACGGCATGATGTTTGGCAGCACGTGGCGCCAGAGCAACCGGAACTCGCTCGCGCCCGTCGAGCGCGCGCCGACCACGTACTCCTTCTGTTTCTCCACCAGCGCGACGACGCGCATGATGCGGGACCCGCCGAACAGCGCGCCGATCGCCGCCACAATCTCCACCGTCTGGAGGCCCGGGCCGAACGCCGCGACGAACGTGAGGAGAAGGAAGAGCTGGGGGAACGCCGCCCAGGCTTCGCCGGAGCGCTGGATCAAATAGTCGACCCAGCGGCCGAAATAGCCGGAAACGATCCCGAGCGCTGTGCCCGGCACGAAGCCGAGCACCAGCACGATGGCGCCGAACTTCAGGTCGATGCGCGCGCCGGCGAGGACGCGGCTGAAGAGGTCCTGCCCGAATCGCGTCGTCCCGAAGAGATGGCTTGAACTGGGGCCAAGGTATCGCGACCCGGCGTCCAGTTCCTTCGGGGGGTACGGCGAGAGCGTCGGGCCGATGAGGCCCAGGATGACAAACCCGATGACGACGAGCAGGGCGATCGCGCCGACCGGGTTATCGCGCGCCAGACGCCCCAACTGCGACAGCCGCGATCGGTTCTTCGGGAGCTCCCAGCTCTCCTCCGCGCCGACCGTCACGCTTCCGTCCGCCAGCGTTGCCATCAGCGGTATGTTACTCGCGGGTCGGCGAAGGCGTACGAGAGGTCGACCACCAGGTTCACGAGCACGACGACCGTCGCCGTATAGATCGCCAGGAATTGGATCACCGGCAGGTCGCGGCTAAAGGTGGACTGGAAGAGAAACAGTCCGTTGCCATCGATGCTCAACACGCGCTCAGCGACCACCGAGCCGCCGAAGACGAGAATGAAGGCGCTGCCGATCGCCGTCAGGATCGGCGTGCCCGCATTGCGCAGCGCGTGTGTCAGGATCACCGTCCGCTGCCGCAATCCCTTCGCCTTCGCGGTACGCACGTAGTCGCTTCGCAGCACTTCGAGCATCGTCGTGCGCACAAGACGCATGAGGCCGGCGGAGCCGCCGATGCCGAGGATGATCGTCGCCGGCAGGAAGAGACGCAGGTTTGTCCACGGGTCGGAGAAGATCGATACGTACCCGCCTACCGGCTGTGAATAGTTCCACAGGTATGACGGGATGATGATCAGGAGGCTGAGCAGGAAGAACTCCGGGATCGATGTGCCGAAGACGGCGAAGATCCGCACGAAGTAGTCGATCGGGCTGTTCCGGTACATGGCCGAGATGATGCCGAACGAGATGCCCAGGATCACGCTGAAGAGCAGGCTGAGCGCGACGACTTCGAAGCTCGCCGGGAAACGGCGAAAGAACTCCGAACGGACGCTCTTCTGGCTCGTGTACGTCTTGCCGAAATCTCCGCGCAGGGCATCGACAAGCCAGCGCGAATACTGGCTGTTCTTCTGCACTTCGACGAACGGCGCGCTGCCCGTAAACGAGATCGGGAAGATCGGATCGTTCAGGTGGTACCGCGCGCGGATAGCGGCCTTCTGCTCCGGCGTCGCGTTCTGGCCGCCGATGACATCGGCGATATCGCTGGTGGGCAGCACGCGCAGGAGTACGAACACCAGGATCGAGACGACGATCAGGATGATCGGCAGGAACGACAGCCGGCGCAGCGTGTAGCGCCACATAGGCCGCTTACCCCTCCGCCTGTGCCGCGGCCATCAACATCACGGCTACGCCTTATCCAGCCACGACGTGCGGTTGAACAGACCGTACGAGCCGCGCCCGCTGATCGATCCCTTCACGTACGCGTAGCGCCCGACGTAGGCGATCTCCGAGAAGATGTTCAGCATCGGCGCGTACTTCTTCATGATCACCTTCTGCGCCGCCTTCACCTTCTCGATGCGTGCCTTCTCGTCAAGCTCCTGTGCCGCTGCCAGCACCGCCGCATCGACCTCGGGGTCCTTGTACCCCATGAAGTTCTTGCGGTCGCCTTCCGCCCCCAGGTAGAAGCGGAGCGGCAGATCGGGATCCTCGTACGGCAGGTGCTGGAAGCAGGTCATGTGGAAGTTGCCCGTGCCCAGCGACTGGCTGAACCACTTGACGAGATCTTCCGGCAGCAGCTTCACCTTGAGGCCGCCGCGATTGAGTTGCGCTTGCAGGACCTGCGCCAGGTTGGCATCGACCGGCCGCACCGAGTGCTTGAGTACGAGCTCCTGGTTGTAGTCGAAGCTCGCCGCATCGAGCAGCTTCTTCGCATCGGCAATATCGTGGCGGAAGTACTCCTTCAGGTCGGAATCGCTTTCGGGCAGCGCGTAGAGCTTGTGCGCCGGCGGCACCGGGCCGGACTTAATGCCACTGCCCTCGGCGAGCAGCAAGATCGCCTCGTCGCGGTCGAGCAGGAGGTTGATGGCCTGGCGTACGCGCTGGTCCGTGAACGGCGGCTCGTACTTCAGCATCAACGTCAGGTAGTCGCGACCCAGGTCGCTTCCAACGACGATCTTGTCGCCAAGCTGCTTCTTGGTGTCGTCGGACTCGGTCTTGTTGGTGAAGCCGTACGCGTCGATGTCGCCGGACTTGAACGCCGCCAGCGCCGCGACGTCATCGGTGATCAGCTTGTATTGGATGCCGTCAAGGTACGGCTGCCCCGCGATCGACTTCGTGCCGGCGAATGGGCGAAACTTGTCGAACTTCTTGAGCTTGATGTTCGCGCCATTGTCGTGGCTCTGCAGTACCCACTGGCCCGAGCCGATCGCATCCTTTGAGAGGATGTCGTTGTTGTGCAGAATCTCCTTCGGCAGGATGGAACTGGTGATCGGGGACCCCGCGTTCGACGACGTAAACACCCACGCCCAGGGGAACTTCATTTTGATCGTGACGGTCTTTTCGCCCGTAAACGTGATGTCGTCCATCACGTTGTGAAGAAAGTCGTATCCAATGCCGATCTCGTCCCGGAAGCGTTTGAAGCTCTCGGCGATGTCCTCCGCCGTCACCTTCCGCCCGTTAACCGGCGCCTTGTCTTGAAATGTCGCATCACCGATCGTGGCGATCACCGTGAGCGGGTCCGGCTGCTCCACCTGCGTCGCCAGGAACAGCTCGCGCACGCCGGTATCGGTCGGCGTGTACCACATGTGGTCGTACGTGGTGAATCCGAGAAACAGTCCCTGTGCCAGCGCGAAGATGCTCGGACCGAACACGTTCATGCTCGGCAGCGGGGTGCTCTGGCGGATGTTGAGCACGCCTCCGGGCTTCGCCGGGCCATCCTGCGTGCCGTCGGTGACCTTCGACTGCGACGTGCCGCCCGGCGTCGGTGCCACCGGCGTGGTACCGCCCTTCGTGGTACCGCCACATCCAACGATCGCGATGGCGCCGACGGCGGCGCCGCCAACGGCCGCTCCGGCCAGCACCTTGCGGCGTGACATGCGCTGCGACTGCCAGTATCGGAGCCCCAGTTCGTTCTCCGGCATGTGTCCGCCTCCTCTTACGTTCGCCTATCACCCGCCGCCGACGGGTCGTGCCCGGTCGGACTTCGCTGAATGAAGTTCATTTTGGTCGCCGCGCCCCCCACTGTCAACAGTACGTTGGCTGCGTAACGGCGGTTCCGGCCGGGCCGCAGGCCCGCGCTCACAGATATGAACATCGGTTCGCGCCCACGTATCCATTCGCGCGCCGGCGTACTGCTCAGTGGTGGCCGCCCGCCGCTTCATCCGCCGCGTAGGCAGTGAGGCCCAGCCGGCGACGCAGCAGGTACGCGCCCGATCCGACGCCGACGACCAGCCCCAGCGCAATGCCCGCCACGACAAGCTGCACACCCACGCGCGAGCCATCATGGCCGTCCACGGGTTCGGGTGTCGATTGGCCGGCGGCGAGCGTGACCGCGTCCCGCGGCGGCACGCCGGCTGCGTACGCGGGTCGTATCGCCCCGGCCGCGAACACGACCAACAGGATCAGGGTGACGGCTAACGGCCTCATCAGTCATGCTCCATTCTTGATGACGTCGGCGCATCGTATCACAGCGCCTACGTACGCTCGACGCGGGGCGCGGCCTCGCTTCTGGTGTAGTGCTTCTACCACTTCGTTAGCTCGCTGGAGCACGGCGACCCGCAGTTGACTCGCCGCGCTCCGACCTAACCCCCAACCCCTTCCCGGCGCGGGAAGGGGAGCCCGGCAGAAGACGATTGGCGGCCGCCGACTATCCAGTGAACCAACGGCAACCCGGAAGCGCTCCACCAGGTAGCCGCGCTCACGGTGCTGGCGGGCGAGGCACTCCACGCACCTCATGGACGGAGACGACGTGCAGCGTACGCGGAAAATGGACGACCTTCACTAACATCCCTTGGGTCAGCAGCACGTGATCTTCCGGCCGCAGGCGAAATACCCGGCGCTCCACGCTGATGTAGTAGCTGGTCCAGACGATGATCAGGTCGGCGCGCGTCCACGTTCGATGGACGACGCCTTCGCTCTCCGCCAGCGGCGACCCAAGGTCGCGGGCGTGCATCCACACCTGCATGGCCAGCAGCACCCCAATGGCGCCGACGATGGTCAGCGTCACGTAGCCGGCGCCACCCGGCTCGGACGTGACGATGTAGTACACGGCAATCAAGTCCAGCACGAGGAACAGCGCATAGAACGCCATGCTGCGGCGAACCGAGGAACGAGCAGCCGATTCCGGATCCTGCACGGCTATCGAGCGGGCTTGGGTTTGGGCAGCAACAACGTCTTGCCGATCGTCAGCACCGGCGCGTCGTAGTTGAGGCTGTTCAGCGCGGCTATCGCCTTGGCGAAGCTCACCGGGTCATCGCCAGGCGGCAGATTCGCCGTCGCGATGTCGAACAGGGTGTCTCCGGACACGATCACGTGCGTCCCGAACGGACTTTCGGTCACGCTCGCCGTCGGCGTCGTCGTACCATTCGGCGTGCCAACAGCGGTCTGATCGGCTGCGGGCGTGCCCGCCGTGCCGGTGGCCGAGCCCGTCGACTGAGGCGTCCGCGCCGCAACCGTGGGCTGCGGCGTCCCGCCGGCCGGCGTCGCCGTCGTCTTGCCCACCACGACGGGCGGCGCGCCGTTCGATTGCCCCGGCGGGCGCACGAGCAAGAACACCGCCACGGCCGTCCCGATCAGCATGACGAGCAGTGCGCCCCGATACAGGTTGAACGACGGCAGCGCGCTCGACGGCTGCAGGCAGGCAGCACAATACGTCGCGTTGCCGTGATCTCCGCAGTACGGCTTCGCGCAGCGCTTGCAGGCGTTCACCGCCGGTTGGTCGCAGGAGTAACAGTTCACGCGAGGGTCATTCTACCAGTTCACCAGCCCTCAACCGGCGGCCGATGGTAAGCCGGCAGCGCCGCAACAGATACGTCCGAGGGCGTGCGCAGAACAACAAACGAAGCTGAACCCCGAACCGCGGCGGCGTTCGAGTTCCAGCTTCGGATGTTCAGCCCTGGGCATGCTGCCCCTGGCGGATTTAGGTCAGTTCGGCGGTGGCGCCAGCCTCCGTCAGCTTCGTCTTCACGGCCTCGGCATCCGCCTTGGCAATGCCTTCCTTGACCGTGACCGGTGCGCTCTCGACCAGGTCTTTCGCTTCCTTCAGTCCCAGCGTCGTCACTTCGCGCACTGCCTTGATGACGTTGATCTTGTTCGCGCCGGCATCCTTCAAGACCACGTTGAATTCGGTCTTCTCTTCCACCGCCTCCGCCGCCGGTGCGCCCGCCATCATGCCCGGCGCCATCATCATCGCCGGCGCCGCCGCCGTGATGCCGAACTCGTCCTCGATCTTCTTGTTCAGGTCGCGCAGCTCAAGGATCGTCATGCCCTTGATGATGTCGAACGCTTCTTCTACCTTCGCCATGTTCTTCCTCCCTGTGAGCTTGTCAGCACTTCAGCCAGTCAGCAATTCAGAACATCGATCCGCGCGCTGACTGCTGACGCGCTGACCGGCTTCCTGGCTGCTTACGCCGCTGTCTCTTCCAACTGATTCGCCCGCGCATCGACCAGCCGCGCGAACGACTGGATGCTGTCCGTCGTCAGGTTGACGAACTGCTGCACCGGCTGGATGAACGCGCCGACGAGCTTCCCGATCAGCTCCTCGCGGCTCGGCAGCGCCGCCAGCTCGGCGACGATGCTGCCCGGCACCACGGCGCCGTCCATGAACACCTTTTTCGGCGCGAAGGCGTTGCGCGCCGTCTTCACGTAGTCCGCAATCGCCTTCGACGGCGCGACGATATCGCCAAAGCCGAACACGACGAGCGATGGCCCCTCGACGATCTGGCCGGCATCGGCGAGACCCGCCTGCGTCGCCGCGAGCTGGAACAGGCGGTTCTTCACCACCCGCGCCTCGACGCCCACGTCGCGCAATGCGCGCCGCAGCGTCGTCATCTCCTTCACCGTCAGCCCGCGGTACTCGGCGCCCACCACGATGCTCGCCCGCTCGACGAGATCTTTCAGTTCAGCGACGTTCGCTTCCTTCTTCGCCGTTGCCATCGATGCTCACCACCTCGTGTAGGACAGCCGCACTCGGCCGTCGTTCGCCCAGCCACGTCTGGCGGCCATGGCCACCAGGCAACAAAAAACCCTTGCTCGAGAACAAGGGCACACGCGCGAAGTACGCCCGCAATCGGACGATTCAGCTTCGATTCCACGTATTGCGCCTCGGCAGGCTGTGATTATGCCGCGAGCGAACCCGCGAGCGCCTGCTGTCTCAAGCGATGGGAGTGTAACGGGCGACGTGCCCACACGCAATCAGCATGCACGACCGTATCTCGCCCACGGCCCCGACGCGCACGATCCACCCGTGTACGGGCGGGGCTCGCCCCGCCCGTCGCTCGGCTCCACACAGAATCGCTCGACCAACGAAGCGGCCTTTAATCCACTAGAGACGTCGGCAAATTGATCCGTACGCTACTGCCGAAGTATCCACTGCACCGCGTCAAGGACATGCTCGGCAACGTAGACGGCCTCGAAATCCGCCCACGTGTGGCGAAACTCGGCTAGGTTGCGTTCGCCCTCGCCTGTGCGAACGAGAATGCCCCGCGCTCCAACGGCCGCCGCGAGCAGCATGTCGAAGTCGCCCCTGTCCCCCACTACGTAGCTGAGCCCCGGGTCGATCTGAAACCTTTGGCACGCTTCGTCCACGAGGGCAGTCCGTGGTTTGCAGCAATTACAGCCGTCGGCTCGGCTGTGGGGACAGCAATAAACGGCGTCGAGCCATGCGCCGTCTTCACGTAGTTCTCGCTCGAGCTCCGCCATTCGATTCCAGAAGTCATCGAGCGTGAACCGCCCGTGCGCGATTGGCCCCTGATTTGTGACGGCGATCGCGCACAGCCCCGCTTGATTCACCAGTCGTACGGCGTCCGCAGCGTTGGAATACCAGGTGAATCCGGGAAAGTCGCCGTCGGGGTCTCCGTGGACGGTACCCAGCGTTCCGTACAGGTCAAAGAAGACGGCGGCTCGTCCAGTCACAGCACGAGTCTAGGGTCGCTCGTCCAAGGCTGCAACGTTCTCACGAGCAGGTTGGGGCTCCGCTCAGAATCACATCAACGAAAGGAGCGGCCCCAAAGGGCCGCCCCAAGAACTACGAACTGTGAACTACAAACTACAAACTCCCTACGACGCCTTCATCGCCAGCGTCGGCGTCGGGTCGAGACGGATCCCCGGCCCCATCGTCGTCGACATCGAGATCGAGCGGATGAAGTGGCCTTTGCCCCCGGACGGCTTCGCTTTGACGATCTCCGACATGATCAGCGCCATGTTCTCTTCCAGCGCCTGCTCGTCGAAGCTCACCTTGCCGACGGGCACGTGGATGATCGCCGTGCGGTCGAGGCGGAACTCGACGCGGCCCTGACGCGCATCGCGCACGGCCTTCGCCATGTCGTCCGCTTCGACGACGGTGCCCGAGCGCGGGTTCGGCATCAGACCCTTCGGACCGAGCACGCGGCCCAGCCGTCCGACCTTGCCCATCAGGTCGCGCTGCGACAGCGCTACGTCGAAGTCGGTGTAGCCGCCTTCGACCTTCTTGATCAATTCGTCGCCGCCGACTTCGTCCGCGCCGGCCTCGGTGGCCAGTCGCGCGCCCTCGCCCTCGGCGAAGACGAGCACGCGGACGGTCTTGCCGAGCCCGTGCGGCAGCAGCGCCGTGCCGCGGATCTGCTGGTCCGCATGCCGCGGGTCAAGACCCGTGCGCAGGTGCAGCTCGACGGTCTCATCGAACTTCACGAAGGAGCACTCCTTCGCCAGCTTGATCGCTTCTTCGGGGGTGTACAGCTTGTCGGGGTCGACCAGCTTCGACTTCTCTTCGTACTTCTTACCGCGCTTCATCTGCTCGCCTCCTCCGGTGACGTTACCCTCTCGGGCCGAGTCGACCTACTCGATGTTCGGTCTCCGTCACCTGCTAGCGGGTTGCTGTGAGCTCCCGCGCTGAACGCTTGTTCCTTGGCCCGTCTCCGCGATTCTGCTCTACACCACACCGGGCAGGGCGAGCCCTGCCCCTACGCGATGCATCTTCCTCCACCGCAAAACTACCGACTACCGACTACCGACTACCGACTGTGAACTGTGAACTGTGAACGCCTAACTCACTTCTATTCCCATGCTTCGCGCCGTGCCCTCGACCATCTTGATCGCGGCGTCGACGTCGTTGGCATTGAGGTCTTTCATCTTGATCTCGGCGATCTTCTTCAGGTCGTCGCGCGTCAGCGTGCCAACCTTCTCGCGCTTCTGCGCGCGGCTGCCCTTCTCCAGGCCCGCCGCCTTCTTCAGCAAGTCCGATGCGGGCGGCGTCTTCAGCACGAACGAAAACGACCGGTCCTCGTAGACCGTGATCTCGGCCGGGATGATGCTCCCTGCCTGGCTCGCCGTCTTCTCGTTGTACTCCTTGCAGAAGCCCATGATGTTGATGCCGTGCTGACCCAGCGCGGGGCCGACCGGCGGCGCGGGGTTCGCCTTCCCGCCCTGGATCTGCAACGTAATCACTGCCCGAATCTTCTTTGCCATCGTTCACTCCGCCGGGCGGCTCTCACCACCCGTCCGCGGGCGCACAGCCGTGCGCCCCTACGTAGATGTCAGTTCGTCCCGGCCGGCGGTTCGTGCCCGCAGCGGGCGCAACAGGTTGCGCCCCTACATGCCACATACCTGCATCGCGCGGCCGAGGCACTACAGCATACAACCGGCCGTCTGGCCGACCGTGGCATATTCGCCACACGCGGGCGCAGCAGACTGCGCCCCTACATCCCACAAACAGACGCCTCGCGCGGGCGAGGCCTCTACAACCTACAACCTATCACCTACAACCTGGCCGGCGTTACATGCGCTCGACCTGCAGGAAGTCCAGCTCCACCGGCGTTTCGCGGCCGAAGAAGGACACCAGCACCTTGACCTTGCCCTTCTCCAGGTTGATGTCGTCCACGGTGCCGTGGAAGTCCATGAACGGCCCATCGACGATGCGCACGTTCTGGCCCAGCTCGAATCCGACCTTCACCTTGGGCGCTTCGACGCGCATCTGGCGCAAGATCCGCTTCACTTCCGGCGGCTCCAGCGGCACGGGCCGCGTGCCCGAACCGACGAACCCCGTCACGCCCGGCGTGTTCCGCACGACGAACCAGGCGCGGCTCGACTCGACGTCGTCTTCCTTCAGCTCGATCATCTGCGTCAGTACGTAGCCGGGGAAAATCTTGCGCGCTACCGTGCGGCGCTGGCCATCCCGGATCTCGATCTCGTCCTCGGTCGGGATGACCACCTGGAAGATGAGGTCCTTCGCGTCCATCGTCTGGATGCGGTGCTCCAGATTCGTCTTCACTTTGTTCTCGTAGCCGGAGTACGTGTGGATCACGTACCACTGGCGGCCTTCCTGGATCGCCGACTCTTCGGGCGATTCGGAGGCGCCATCTTCCGCGGCGGCGACAACCTGGGCGGTGGCTTTGCCTTTTCGGGCCATGGGTGGGCTTACCTTAGGAGGGTGTGATCGACCACCCAGTTAAAACCGATATCGATACCGCCCAGCACCATGCCAATCGTCACGGCCACGGCCACGACGGCGACGGTCAGGCGCGTCGTCTCTTCGCGCGTCGGCCACGTCACCTTCTTGAGCTCGGAGAAGATATCGCCGAAGAACTTGCGGATCTGACGCGGCACCGGGCGCAAGTAGATCGGCAGCCGCTTCGCCGCGATCGCTTCGGCGGCGACGGTCGCTTCGGACTTCTTGACGGGACGCGCGCCCGGACGGAACGAAGTCGCCTTTGCCGGCGGCTTCTGTACGAGCGGTTGTCTGCGCAGTGCGCGGCTCATGGACGCCTCTCTCTTAGCGTACTTCGCGGTGAGGCCGGTGCAGACGGCAGCGCGGGCAGAACTTGTTCAACTCCAGCCGCTCCGGGTCGTTCCGCCGGTTCTTCGACGTCGTGTACGTCCGCTCCTTGCACTCGGTGCAGGAGAGCGTGATGATCTGCCGGTCTTCCTTCTTCGCCATGTCTTCCCTGCTGTCAGCTGTTCAGGCTGCGGCTATGCTTCCGGACAGAACGGCCCGCCCTGCAAGTGTATAACGGGCGGGCCGGACCGTTGGCGTATCTGTCTACTCGAGGATCTTCGTCACCGCGCCTGCGCCTACCGTGCGGCCACCTTCGCGGATGGCGAAGCGCAGACCGTCTTCGACGGCGACGGGCGTGTGCAGGTCGACGGTCATCTTGACGTTGTCGCCCGGCATCACCATCTCCACGCCTTCCGGCAGCGCGATCGTGCCCGTCACGTCCGTCGTGCGGATGTAGAACTGCGGACGGTAGCCCGGGAGGAACGGCGTGTGCCGGCCGCCTTCGTCCTTCGAGAGGACGTAGACCTCCGCCTCGAACTTCTTGTGCGGTGTGATCGAGCCCGGCTTGCAGAGCACCTGCCCGCGCTCGATGTCCTCGCGCTCGATGCCGCGGAGGAGGCATCCGACGTTGTCGCCCGCCTCGCCCTGGTCCAGCGTCTTCTGGAACATCTCGACGCCCGTGACGGTCGTCTTGCGCGTCGCGCTCATACCGACAATTTCGATTTCGTCGCCGACCTTGCAGATGCCACGCTCGATACGGCCGGTGACGACGGTGCCGCGGCCCTTGATGCCGAACACGTCTTCGACCGGCATCAGGAACGGCAGGTCGCGCGGGCGATCCGGCGTCGGGATGTAGTCGTCAACGGCCTTCATCAGCTCCAGGATGCTGGCGTACGCCGGGTCGTTGGCGTCGGTGCTGGTGCTGTTCATCGCGGCCAGCGCGCTGCCGCGGATGATCGGAATGTCGTCGCCCGGGAAGCCCTGCTTGGTGAGCAGCTCGCGCAACTCCAGCTCCACCAGCTCCAGCAGCTCCGGGTCGTCGAGCTGGTCGACCTTGTTCATGTAGACCACCATGCTCGGTACCTGCACCTGGCGCGCAAGCAGGATGTGCTCGCGCGTCTGTGGCATCGGGCCTTCCGGCGCCGCGACCACGAGGATCGCTCCGTCCATCTGCGCCGCACCGGTAATCATGTTCTTGATGTAGTCGGCGTGACCCGGGCAGTCCACGTGCGCGTAGTGCCGGTTCTCCGTCTCGTACTCCACGTGCGTGATCGCGATGGTGATACCGCGCGCCCGCTCCTCGGGAGCATTGTCGATGCTGCCGAAGTCCCGATAGGTGGCCAGCTTCTTGAGCGCCAGTACCTTCGTGATCGCCGCGGTCAGCGTCGTCTTGCCGTGGTCGACGTGTCCGATGGTGCCGATGTTGACGTGCGGCTTCGTCCGCTCAAACTTCTGCTTGGCCATGTCCGGCTACTCCTCTGGCTGTTAGGGCCTGCTGCTGCATCTTCCGCACGCGCGGTTGGATATCGATGGCCGGGCACGCCGCTTCGCGCAGACGCGCCGCCCGCTTCGCAAGTCGCTCCGCCCTCTCGGGAGAAGCGGTCTTTCTGATGGAGCCCACAATCGGATTTGAACCGATGACCTCACCCTTACCAAGGGTGTGCTCTGCCAACTGAGCTATGTGGGCAGATCGGTCTCGTGGCGGGATCCGCGCCTGCGCGCGCGCCGAACCCACCAAGGGCAACCAAATCTGGAGCCCGAGAGGGGATTCGAACCCCTGGCCTACCGATTACAAATCGGTTGCGCTACCACTGCGCCACTCGGGCTCGGATCGCCCTTTCTCGCGGCCAGAATCCTGACCGGCGACGGTGGGCTGATTGTACATGTGCGTAACAAAAATAGTCCCCGCCACTTGGCGGGTTACGCGCGCACAGTATATGAAGCCAGATTCCGGCAAGTCAAGGAATCGGGAGATGCCCGGAGTTCGCCCCCGGAGCCTCGCCCGCGCCAACGCGAGCGTACTCGCGACTACCACCGGCGAGATCTTCCTCCCTCGCCCTCCCTCTGCGAAATCTGTGTAATCTGTGGTTCCGTCCGGTCTAACTACGAACTACCAACTAAGAACAAAGAACTCCCCCCATGCACCACCTCAACATCCTGGAGACCGTCGGCCGCACGCCGATGCTCGAACTCAAAAGCCTCTCGCCCAGGCCGGGCGTGCATCTCTACGCCAAGCTGGAGGGATGGAACCCCACCGGCTCCGTGAAGGACCGCATCGTCAAGCACATGATCCAGCACGCCGAGCGCGACGGCCGCATCGCGCCCGGCGACACCGTCATCGAGGCGAGCACCGGCAACACCGGCATCGCCCTGGCGATGATCGGCCGGGCGATGGGCTACCGCACCCGCATCGTCATGCCGGAGAACGTCTATCCCGAGATCCCTCGCGCGCTCGCCGTCTACGGCGCCGATGTCCACTGGGTACCGACCGCCGACGGCGTCACAGGCGCCATGGCCGTCGCGCGAAAGATGGCCGACGACGAGGGCTGGTTCATGCTCGACCAGTTCTGCAACGAGCACAACGCCCGCGCCCACTACATCTGGACCGGCCCGGAGATCCTGGCCGACGTGCCGGACGTCGACGTGTTCGTGGCGGGCCTCGGCACGGGCGGCACGCTCATGGGCACGGGGCATCGGCTGAAAGAAGCGAACCCGCGCACGAAAGTGATCGCCGTCGAGCCGCATCCCGGCAACCAGTTGCAAGGGTTGAAGAGTCTCGCGGACGGCTTCATCCCGCCGATCCTCGACCTCGCATTCCTCGACGGCAAGATCCTCGTGCGCAGCGGTCACGCCTTCCGCGCGGCGCGGTTGATGATGCAGCGCGAGGGCGTCTTCGGCGGCGTCTCCGCCGGCGCCGTGCTGCACGCCGGCCTCAAGTTCGCCGAGCGCCTCGACAAAGGCAACATCGTGATGATCTTCGCCGACTCCGGCTGGAAGTACCTGGAGACAAACCTCTGGTCGCGCGAGCTGCCGTCGGAGGAGCACGAAGAAAACCTCGACGACATCATCTGGTGGTGAGGTGGTCGTTGGTGGTTGGTGGTTAGGCCGCGCGCTACAGGTGCCGAGCGAGTACGACCACTTGACGGGACGTGACTGCCGGGTGTATAGCTCCCGTACCCAACTGGCGCGAACGCGCATCGGGTGCGAGCGGATCTCGCCTCGGGACATGCGATGACGTACTGCATGGCTGGCTGCGTCCATGACCTCCAACGCCGCGATGCCCCTCACAAGGCGTGGCTACAGCGTGGCCGACGCCGGATCCTGACGCCCGAGACGGGACGTCCCGATGCCTGATCCTACTGGCCCGCCAGACGCACCGCCGACTGAGTACACAGACCCCACCAAGGCTCCCGATGAAGTCGACGTCGTCCGAACGTCCTCCAATGACGACCGCGGCTACGTCATGGTGAAGCACTCCTTCAATCGATTCGAAGACGAAGAGGTGCCGACCCTCGCCAAGCCCCACATACGGCAGATCCCGACGGGCCCGCCGAAGGATCGCCAGGAGAACGGCAAGTGTTGGACCGAACAGGAATTCGAGTTCACCGAGTACATCACCCACCACTTCATCAAGAAGCGCTGGATTGAATGGTGGGCGGTCAACCCGGACCTCGAGTTCTACTACGACTCGGTCCATGCATCAGAGAAAACAGCGCAAGAGGCGGCGGAGCAGGTGCTGTCCCCGTTGGGGAGGGCCGCGGGGTTGATGCCCTCAGCTTCGCCGCCCGGGGTGTCGGGGGCGGTAGGGACGGCGGCTGCGGTAGTGACGGCCGCGGCGGCCGCGGCGGAGGGAGTCGTCGCTGCGACTCCCGCGGCCGGGCTCGCGGTGCCAGCAGGAATGTCGACGCTAGGGGCCGGGGCGATCGTGTCGGCACCGGCGGTGCAGGCGGCGGGAGCGGCGCTCACCAAGGTAGCCGTCCCTGTGGTCGCCGGCGTCGCGACGTTCGTCGTGGCGTTCAGCGTCACAACGAGAATCATGGAGAAGTTCGTCGAGAGCGCGGAGAAGATGTCCGAGGGCTGGGAGTTCGTCAGCAGTTACGACAAAGACGAGCTGACGAAGCAAGGCCTCGGTGTGGAAATCGGGCCCATCCACGACTGCCCCAAGAAAGAAGAGGAGCACTGGGCGTCACCTTTGCCGAAGGCAGAGCCCGGCTTCAACTGGCCGCGGTCGTGGTGGCTGTGGATCATCCTCGGCGCCCTGCTCAGCCTCATCGTGTTAGTGGCCCTGGCTGTCGGCCACATCGGTCCATTCTCACAACAGTCAGGGACCATGGGGCAATCCGGTCCAGTCGCGGGGAACTCGCCTCCAGGCGCAGCGCCGCCCGTTGCAACGAATGCGCCGCCGGCAAACCCTGGCCCTCTCCTCAACACCGGCGCCTATGCCGGCGCCATCACGGTTCAGGATGATCCGCAGGGCCACGCGCCGTTTATCGGCCCCATGCCATCCATCCTTGACGTCCTCTTCACGCGCGGCAGCCAGACACGCGTCGTGACAATCACGATCAGCGGGGCCGCGCCTTGGGTTCAGGTGCGTGGTACGGGTACCTACGACGAACCGACGGGCGACTTCACCGCGACCGGTTCGGGGACCGTCACCTCACGCAACATTCCAGTGACCGCGTCCTTCACGGGGACGCTGAAGAATGGCGTGCTCGCCGGGGCCGTGATCATCACGGGTACGCCCAACGGCCCAATCACGTACCACGTCCAGACGACCAAGTGACGATGATCGCCTTCACGGGCGTTCATCGGACGTTGGAGTGCGCGCTGTCCGCCCAGAAGAACCTCACCGGTTCCGAGTAGCCGTCATGCGATCGTATGGCGAAGTCAGCCGAGGCCAACCAGCCCCCCCCGCGCCGTCACGACCAACACTCTGTCTATCGGAGGTGCTCGATCGAACCGATAACAACCGTCTACGACATCCGCTCGGCGATCAGCGGTCTCGGCCTGTCCGGACAGCCCGTGTGTCTGCACGCTTCGCTACGCTCATTGGGTAAGGTCGATGGCGGGGCGCGGTCAGTCGTCGATGCCTTTCTGAGCGAACGCTGCACGCTGCTTGTTCCGGCGTTCTCTTGGAAATACGCCGTTTCCGCGCCCAATGGTCGCCGCATAGAGCGCAACGGGCGGGATGACTCTGTTCGCGCGCCCGCACAGCAAAACGCGACCGAGGGCTATGACGTCGGCGCCGCCGAGATCGACTCCGATATGGGGGCCGTTGCATCCGCTGTTGTTCGGTCGCACGACCGGGTGCGCGGAAACCATCCGCTCTGCTCGTTTGCGGCGGTCGGCGAGCTGGCTGATCCGCTGGTCGCCGAACAGCAGCCGCTGGATGCCATGGCGCCGATGCGGCAGCTCGCGGACGCGAACGGATCCGTGCTGTTGATGGGCGTCGATCTCAGCTCGATGACACTGCTGCACTGGGCCGAGCAGCTCGCGGGACGGAGCCTGTTTCGCCGATGGGCGCTCGACGCGAACAGACACGTAGTCGAGGTCGAGACGGGAGGCTGCTCTGACGGGTTCGGGAATCTCGAAACGCCAATCGGAGGACTCGCCAAAGAGGCTCGGGTTGGGAGTGGTCTGTGGCGTGCGTTCCCTGCCGCTGAGGCGGCGCGGCTGGCGTCCGATGCCATCCGGCGTGACCCAGCAATCACGCACTGTGCCGACACCGGGTGCACGCGATGCAACGACGCGGTGCTTGGCGGACCGGCGCTCTGACGCTTACGGAACACCGATGACTGACGACCGACCGCCCATCTTCACCTCCTTCGACGACGCCTGGCGCTCGTTCACCAGCGGCGGCGCGCTGACGCCGATGGACGAATGGCGCCAGCGCTTCACGGCGGGGCGCGGACAGCTCCTATCGTTCGAGGCGCCGATCGCTGATACGCCGATCGCCGATGCGATCGAGGATCTGCAGGACGAACTGGACGGCATCGATGGCCTCTTGATGTTCGAGCGCGAGATGCTGCACGTCTCCATCCGCGGCGTCGGGTTCCAGGTGATCGCGAAGGCGCGCCCGGACGACGTCTCGCGCGAAGATGTCGGGCGCATCACGCAGCAGGCCGCCGGCCTCGTCCGCGGCATGAGCGCGCTCGACATCGCGGCCGGGCCACTCAACGTCTTCCCGGGCGCGCTGATCCTCGAAGTGCGTGATGGCGGCCAGCTCGCGGAGTTGCGTCAGCGCCTCGCCGCTACGTCCGATGACGCCTTCGGCATCGCCGCCACGCAGTACCTGCCGCACATCACCATCGCCATGTTCGATGATCCTGCCGCCGCCGCGCCCGCGCTGCGCGAACGGCTGCCCGCGCTCCGAGGCCACGCGCCCGCCACCGCAGCGATCAAGCGCATCGAGCTGGCCCGCTGGTGGTTCACCGGCGCCGACACCGATCTGCCCGAACGCGACCCCGTCCGCGCGTACCGCCTCAAGGCCTGAGCGGCGCACGAGCAACGCGCGGACTGAAGTCCGCGCTACGGTGAGGCGCGGCGCACGGCCACCCCAACCGATCTCTGTGCCCTCCGTGATCTCTGTGGTTCAATCCCCCTCCAAAAGACCTCCGCGCCCTCTGCGGCTCCGCGGTGAACAACACGGGGGACTTCCCCATCAGGATTTCGCGCGGCGCCTTTAGGCGTTAGCACCCATTGGCGATCCGGGCGCAACCCCCCAGAGTGGACTCCAGCAGGAAAAGAAGCAGCGGAGGACACCATGAAGAAGATCGAAGATCGCCCGGGCGACGTGCGCGTCGAGGTCGTCACGACGACGTTCGTGGCCTCCGGCGAGCCCGTCGGGATCCACACGCTCGATCTCTTCATCGACGCGCTGAACCGCCAGCAGGGCTCCCATCAGATCGAACTGGGTGAGCCCGCCGTGCGCCCGCTCTATCGCGCCTCCGACCAGTTGCACCTCGGAGCACCGTTGCTCATTCGCCGCGACGAGATCGTCTTCGCGAACTTTGAAGCCCCGGCGGCTACCGCCGCCACCTCGACCGAGATCGACGCGCCCGTCCTCCTGCTGGCGCCGCCGTTCCAGATCCAGGGCCTCGTTTCGCTTGCGCCGGGCATCGACCCGACGCAGGCGTTGCGGGCCATCGTCGGCGGCTTCTTCGCCGTGCGCAAGGCGTCGGTGTACGACGCCGACGGCAATGCTCTCGGCGAGGGCGAGCAGATCATCGTCAACGGCGCCGCCGTCCAGATGGCGTCGGCGACGCGCCAGCACATTGACCTGGCGACGGCGGCGCGGATCAGCGACGTCATCACGATCGACGCCGACGCACCGATGCCGGCGGAAGAGCAAGAGCGCGGCCAGCGCGCGGCATAGAGCCAGATACCCGTCTGGATGCGGTTGTGAACGAGCGGGCGCAGGGAAGCGTCCGCTTCTTCACGTTCTGACGGCGTAGGAACCACAGATTTCACCGATTCCACAGATTGGTGCGGGCGAAACGAACTCCATCCTCCATCCTCCACCCTCCATCCTCCATCCTCCAACCTCCAACCTCCAACCTCTAACGCTGTGCCTCCGTGCCTCCGTGGTGAATAATCAGAACATGGCAGCAATCCGCGTCCTCGTCTCCGGCGCCGGCAAGATGGGCCGCATCATCCTCGACGCTGTCGACGCCGATCCGTCTACGGCGCCCGTCGGTGTCGTCGACAAGCTGGCGGACGCGACGCTGATCTCGCTGCCGTCGGGCGCGGTCGTGCCGCTGATGTCGGACTCGGGCGCCGCGTTCGATGAGACGAAGCCGGACGTCGTCATCGACTTCACAAACGCAGCGTGGACGCCCATCCTCGCCGATGCGGCGCTGGCGCGCGGAGTGCGGCTCGTCATCGGCACCACGGGGCTGCCGCAGTCGTTCATCGAGGATCTCGCGAAGCGGTGCGCGGAACGCAAACTCGGCGGGCTCATCGCCGCGAACTTCACGATCGGCGCGGTGCTGATGATGCACATGGCGAAGGTCGCCGCGCGCTTCTTCGAGTCGGCGGAGATCATCGAACTGCACCACGACCAGAAGGTCGATGCGCCATCCGGCACGTCGATCGCGACGGCGCGCGGTATGATCGAAGGCCGCGATGGCAAGCCGTTCGCGCGCAACATCCCCGATGCGCAACCGATCGAAGGCACACGCGCCGGCGCGCATGACGGCATCACCATCCACAGCGTGCGCCTGCGCGGCCTCTTCGCGCACCAGGAAGTGCTGTTCGGCGGCCCGGGCGAAACGCTCAGCATCCGCCACGACTCGATGAGCCGCGAAGCCTACATGCCGGGCATCCTGCTGGCCGTCCGCGAAGTGATGCAGCGAGAAGAACTTGTCATCGGCCTCGACGCGCTGATGGGCGTCACGTAGCCTACCTCCGACCACGCTCCCGCGGGCAATAACGCTCCGTATCGGCTGTGTAGGCCGATCCACCATGCGCCGCGCACATCAACGCCTTAGCGCGGGCTTTTCAGCCCGCGCACTGCTCGTCCCAGCACGTATGCCTTTGGCTAAGAGAGCGTGGCACAGCCGTCCCCGGCTCTACGTCGCCCGCCGAGCCGCGCACAAATGCTCGCCCAACAACGCGCGGCCGCAACGCTCCCTCCTCGCCCCCTGTGGGTGTGTACAGACCGGGGACATGGTGGCCGACAGGCCGGAGGAGAGGCCACCGTGCCGCCGTCAAGCGTTCGCCAACAGGAGCGTACGCTCACTCGATCCTCCTCTCCGCCGGGCGGAGAGGACCAGCGCGCAGCGCGGAGGTGAGGTCACAACCCCGGCGGCGGACCACGGCGCGCCGGATCGACCGGGCTCTGCAACCCCACGATGTTCCCGTCCGGATCATCGACCTCGGCGTAGCGCGATCCCCAGTACGCGTCGATCGGCGGCAGGTGGCCGTGATAGCCGGCGCCGGTCAGCTCAGCGAACAGCGCATCGACGGCATCGCGCGAAGGCAGCCGGAACTGCAGCGCGTTCGCGCTGGCGCCGGATGGCTCGCGCCAGCCGGGATCGTACGCGCGAGACAGCGCCGCCGATCCGAACTCGAACGACTGTCCGTTCGGCAGCATCGCGCGGGCGAAATGCTCACCCCACGGCGTCAGCTCCAACCCCAACCGGCGATAGAAGTCCATCGTCGCCGCCAAATCGCGGAAGAAGATATGCACGCCACCAAAAACGGGTCGCTCGTTCGACATAGCTTCGCCCACCAGATCCGAACAGCTATCCCCTGGCCTCATCCACTATCCACTATCCACTATCCACTATTACCCACTATCCACGAACCCCCGCGCCCACTCCGGGATGCCGGCGTCGGGCACCGCGTCGTAGTTCGGGTAGTAGGGCTTGATGTCGAGCACTGGCGTGCCGTCGATCGCATCAAGCGCCTCGACCCGCAGCACGTTGTGCCGGCGACGGAGCAGCTTCACGACCGACACGCCGATCGGGCTCGGGCGCACCTGGCTGCGCGTCGCCAGCACGCCCTGCTCGGGAATGCGCGCATCACCGCGTGGGCGGACGCGCGAGCGCTGCTCGCCCTCGGGCACCTTGTCGAAGGCGAAGATGACGATGACGTGCGAATACCCCTCGATGCCATCGAGCGCGTCGGCCAGATCTTCGCGGACCAGGATGTCGGAGCGCACGTCGGCCCAGCCATCCATGCGCGGCTGCTTGACGTTGTTACGCACGACGCCGATCGGCCGCAGCATCACCGGCTCGCGCGGGATCACGCTGCGGCCAATACCGAAGCGGTGTGAGAACCAGTCGAGGAACTTCAGCCAGAGCGCCTTCACGCCGGCACGATCGCCGGCGCCGCGACGACGATGCGGAGATTCTCCGCCGCCCGCATCCCCAGCGTCACGCTGCGCCCGTCGATGTCGACGGTGATCGTCGAGTTGTATGCGGCGACATCGACCACGCGCACGTGCGCGCCCGGCACGAAGCCGTTGCGCTGGTAGAACGTCATCAGCTCGTGGTCTTCCTCCGCCGGCTCGTTGATGCCGTCAATCGGGTACGACTCCCCGGCCTTCGCGGTTGCGAGCGGGCGCGTCGTCGGGCGCGTCGCCGGGTCGACGCCCGGGAACGGGTTGCCGTGCGGACAGGTCGTCGGGTTGCCCAGCACCGCCATGATGCGCGCTTCGACGCGCGGCGTGATGGTGTGTTCGATCAGGTGCGCCTCTTCGTGCGCGTCCGCCCAGTCGAGACCGAGGATGTCGACGAGCAGGCGCTCGGTCAGCAAGTGCCGGCGCTTGATCGATTCCGCCGCCTCCAGCCCGGCCGATGAGAGCGTGATGCCCTTCGCAGCGTCGATCTCGACGAGGCCATCGCGCTGCATCCGGTGGACGGTGTTCCACACCGTAGGCGCCGTGACGCCCATCTTCTCCGTCAGGCGAGCCGCGATCACGCCCTTGCCCGAGCGGGTCATGTCGTAAATCTCCATGAGGTAATCCTCGATGGTGGATGACGGCTTGTGAGGCATGTCAGGTGCGAATCCCGCGCTTTCCGGGCCGGGAATTCGGCCTCGGTTGCGTGATTATAGCCGACTGGGCCGCGCGCATTGATCCTGTGTAAAGCTGGCTGGTTAGCCCGCGCGAAGGCGTCTAATTAGTGTTGACTATTGTATCGCCTTATCATAGGCTAATATCGCTTCGGCAGTAACGAATCGATTGCGAAGGTCCACGCGATGCTGTTTTCTCTCCTCGTCACGCTCCGCGAAGGTATTGAGATCGCGCTCGTCGTGACGATCCTGCTCGGCTACCTGCGCAAGATCGACCAGAAGCGCCACTTCCGCCAGATCTGGATCGGCGTCGCCGCGGCCGCCACGCTCTCACTGGCATTCGGCGGGGCGCTCGAGATCACGTCCAAGAAGCTGAACGGCCGCGTGCTCGAGACGTTCGAGGGCTTCACGATGCTGTTCGCCGTCGCCGTGCTGACGTGGATGGTGTTCTGGATGAAGCGCCAGTCGGCAGGCATCTCGCATGATCTCCGGCGCCAGATCGACACGGCACTCTCGGGCGGCTCCGTCATGGCGCTCTCGCTGCTCGCGTTCGCGGCTGTCGCGCGCGAGGGGTTCGAGACCACGCTCTTCCTCTTCGCCGGATCGACGAACACATCCGGCACGCAATTCGTGCTTGGCGGGGTGATCGGGTTTGCGCTCGCGGCGGCCAGTGGTGTCGTGATCTACTACGGAGCAGCGAAGCTGCCGCTCAAACAGTTCTTCCTCGTAACGGGTGTCGTGGTCGTCATCCTGGCAGCGGGCATGCTGGCAAACGCGCTCTCGAACCTCTACGCAGCGGCGATCATCCCCGACCTGGGCATACGGCCCTGGGACACCGAGTCCACGATCCCCATGACCTCGACGATGGGCAAGTTCCTTCACACGGTGCTCGGATACGACTCCGCGCCGGCGCTGGCGCAGATCGCGCTGTACTGGAGCTACGTCATCGTCGTACTCGGCGCGTACTTGCTTGTGCCGTTCAGCCGGCCGCCAACGATCCTCAGCGTGGACGCGGCGGCAGAACGGCCCGCCGAGACCGCCGTCCGAACCTAGCCCAGCGAACGGAGTACCCGATGTATCGAGCCAGCACATTGGCCGCGGCCATAGGCATTGTCGCGCTCGCGGCCGCCTGTACGAGTAGTGGCGCCGGCGGGCGCGAGGTGCGGATCACGCAGCGTGAAGATGGCTGCACGCCCACATCGATCCCGGTCACCGCCGGCGAGAAGTTGAAGCTGGTCGTGCAGAACGAGAGTAAGAAGGACTACGAGCTCGAAGGCATCGACGGCACGTCGCTCCAGGAGATGATCGTGCCGGAGGGGCGTACGCGCACGCCCGGCTACACGGTGCCTTCCGGGGCGGGTATCCACAAAATCAAGTGCTACGTGCCGGCCGGCGTCTCGACCGTCATCGAACTGGTGGCAACCGATTCCGCGGCGTCCGCCGCCTCGGGCGCGACAGCGTCGCCCACCGCGGCGAATTCGCCGGTCGGCGCCGCGACTTCGGGAGCATCGACTCAGAGCGCAACGTCGGTGGCCGTGACGCTGGTCGAGTACAGCGTGACGGCAGACAAGCCGAGCGTGACGGCCGGCACGATCCGCTTCATCGCCACCAATGTCAGCAGCGCCGAGGTCCACGAGTTGTACGTGTTGAAGGCGAAGCCGGACGGCACGTTCGACAAGCTCGGGGAGATACCCGCCATCGCGCCCCAGAAGGGCGGCTCCATCGAGCTGGACCTGGCGCCAGGCGCCTACACGCTGGCGTGCCTGATCGTCCCCGGCGAAGCAGGTAGCACGGTCGACCACTATCAGCAGGGGATGCACACGCCGTTCACCGTGAAGTGACGGGCGCCTCTACGTCCGCGCTTTCCGCTTCGACGGCGTAGCGGCGCTTCCGGGCCCACTGCGCGTCAACTGCATGCCGGGCGGCAAGTCCTGGCCGGGTATGCGGCCCGACAGCGCAAACAGCGCGTTCGCGATTTGTGCAATGCTGTAGGTGCCGTGTGTCCGGTGCGCCATCAGCGCGTCAACGTGCACCGTGTAGACGTTGCGGCGACCGTCACGCCGCCTCGCGACAATGCCGTCCTCTTCGAGCGCGCGGAGCAGCGAGAGAGCAGCGCGCTCGGTGATGCCGACGCTGTCCGCGATGTCCCGGAGCGTCGACCGCGGATGCTCGATGACATGGATCAGCACGAGCGCGTGGTTGGTGAGCAATCCCCATTTCGAGGTCATCCGCAGACCCTTCCTTTTGCAGAGAACTTCAGACTTGGGCTATTGACAGCGTGCTGAATGCCGAAGTAAAATACCAGTAATCTATTTCCGGTAATAGGGGTGGGGCGTTCGGTTTCCGGCTTTACACATCCGGCATTCAGGTTCCTAGTTAGCCTGAATGCCAGCGCAATGTCAAGTGTTCATTTTCGCTGCCACCGTCACCATTGCCTCCACCAAAGAGATGTGATCGTGGCGGCAGCAGACATCGGAGCGCATGGGGGGGGCGGGTGACGGCTCATACCGTCGAACACAGGCGGCGCCCGCGATGGAGCGGGCGAAGGAAGGCTGAGCAGGATGCTGATTCTTGTACGGAAGATACAGCAGCAGATCTGGATCGAAGGCGGCATTACGATCCAGGTGCTGGGCGTGGAGCGCGACCGGGTGAAACTCGGGATCAGCGCCCCGGACCATGTGAAGGTGATGCGGCAAGAGCTGCTCGATGCGGACCCTCCGGTAGCCCTAGTAGGCGGCAACGCGCCTCCGAACGGCAACGGGCATCACGAGTAGCAGCTCGTTGCGCGTCACCTGATCGTGCAGTGTGCCGGCCGGCAGGCGGCCATGCCGCCGTACGGCGACATCCTCCGGCTGGCACGCTGCGCCGCAAACCGTGCACTTGGGATCGCAGCCACCTCGATCCCGGAACTACACGGGGACCGAAGGCTCGGTCCCCGTTCTTGATCGTCAGGGCTTTTTCCCAGGCTTGAGGCCGTTGCCGTTGCTCCGACCGGGCGGCGTATGATCCGCGGGCGGACCGGGTGTGCGATCCGCGGGCGGGCCGGGCGTGCGATCCGCGGGCGGGCCGGGTGTGCGATCCGCGGGCGGGCCGGGCGTCAGATCCGCAGGCGGGCCGGGTGTGCGATCCGCGGGCGGGCCGGGCGTCAGACCCGCAGGCGGGCCGGGCGCCAGATCCGCTGGTGTGGGCGACGTGTCGCCCACACCAGGAGGAGCGGTGGGAGTTCCGCTTCGCGGCGTGGCGGATGGATCGCCTGCACGTACCGCGGGCGTGGCGGACGTATCTGCGGCAACGGCCTCGGCACGGATGAGGTCGCGCTGCGTCTGTACCCCGACAACGATCACGGCAGCACCATCGCGCAGCGGCCCATCGACCCGTGTCGCCTGGCTGACGAGCACGCGCCACGACGCGCCCGCCGTCCGCAGTTCGAATCCATCGCGCGTCGCATTCTTGATGACCCCGGCCAGCGTCACCGTCGCCTGCGACGGTGAGGCGGCGGCAACTGCCGACGGCCTGGAGGCGGGCGCGGGCCCGGAGGCCGATGACGGCGCCGGCACTGGTGGCGGCACGGCTGCCGTCTCCGGCAAGAGCTCTCCCACCCACGTGTCGCGCAATGCATGCGATACGCGAGCGGGCAGCTGAGCCCCTGTCACGACGACTGCGGCAGCCGCCGCGCCCGTCGTGCCGGCGATGACGAGCGCGATGGCGGCGCTCGCCGGCAGCGAGAGCGACGCGAAGACGAGCCGCCGTTGCCACCACGGGCCCGCCTGCCTGGATACCGACCTGCGTTGCCGGATCGCCCCTCGCACGATGCCAAAGTTGGCAGCAAGCCGCGGCGATGGCGGAGGCACGGCCGAACCCGCGCCCGCATGCGCGCGCGCCGCAAGCTCCAGAAGCGGCCGGAGCTGTTGTGCGTGGGCGGCATGCTCCGAGAGAACCGCCTCCAGCGGCTCTCCTCGGGCCACCGCGTCGATGGCCGCGTCCAGCGCGTCGTCGAACGATTCGTGCCGCGTGGTCATGCCGACCTCATCACGTCGCCTTGCTCGGCCAACACGCGCCGCAGCGATCGCAGCGCGCGCGACTGCAGTGCCTTCACCGCGCCCTCCGACTTGCCGACGGCGCGCGCGACCTCGACGTTGCTCATCTCGTGGTAAAAGCGCAGGATAATCACCTGCTGTTGATCCTCCGTGAGCGTCCGCACCGCGCCCAGCATATCCGTCTGTTCATCCACGGCGTCCACACGATCCTGACCATCCGCGATCTCGCGAGGGATGTCCGTCGCGCGATGTTGCATCTCGCGAGCTGCCTTCTTGCGATAGTCGGCGGCGACGTTGTGGGCGATGCGGTAGAGCCATGCCAGGATCGGCGTCCCGCGCCATACATACCCTTCGATCCCTGCCAGCGCCCGGACGAAGACATCGGCCGTCAGGTCTTCGGCGACGTGCTGGTCGCGCAGCCGGAACTGCAGATACGCGTAGATCCGCTCGGCGTAGCGCCGGTACATCTCCTCCCAGGCCGCCTCGTCCAGCGACCTGGCAGCGTCGACGAGCGCCTGCTCGGCAAGGTCCGCCGCCGATTGCGCGCGACCAATGCTCGCCGACGAGCCATCCCACTCGATCTGCTTATCTGCCTTCGAGAGCAAAACGATACGCCCTATCTGACGAAATGAACGACGACCTTCCCGGACGAAGCGGCAGGCCGCGCCGATCACAGGTAGCCCCTGCCGTCATTGTCGGCATGCCCGCTGGGCAACTACCGCCGCCGCGACCCCTAAGACGCGCAGAATCGGCCGCAGGCGCTTCGCGATTGCGGCATCGGCTGGCGAGCCGAACGCCTCGCTGTGGCGAGCGAGGCGTTCAGGCGTGACGGCGCGGAAGATCAGCGTTACTCGGTGAGCTTTGCGAACTGAATGAGCGCCTTGGGGTCGTAGGCCCCGGCAAGCGTCCGCGGATTGACATCGGCCTGCACGAAGCGCCCCTTGATCTCGCAGTTGTTGCCCGTGCACTTTCCGGCGTCGTAGCCCTCCAGGTACACGAGCGCGAAGCGCTGTATGGTCGTCGGCGTTGAGGCGCCGCTGCCGAACGAGTCGACGACCGGAATGACGATGACACGCCGGCTGCAGAGGAACCCGATGGCGTTACTGGTGCATGCGCCGGGCCCGCTCGTCCATGGGTTGCAGTCTGCGTTGAGGTGATACTTACCGGCGCCAAGGCTCGAGAACGCCGCATCGAAGGTGTTGCAGGCTGCGCTCGTGTTGTTCATCCGAAAGTCGACGCCGGTGGCCGTCGGGCCGATGAGATTGCCCGTCTGCGGCGTGCATTCCGGTCCGACGCAGGTGGGCGAGTTTTCGGCACACGGTGCCGGATAGATGCCGGTGGCGCAGGCGCCGACAGTACAGTTCGGCGCGGTGACCGCACAAGCGAAGTCCTGACTGCCGTACATCACCGAGTCCCTGTAGACGCTCGCGCCGGGGCCGTCGATGCGGATGGCTCCGAAGTTTCCGATATTTCCGCCGGTCGCGTCGTACTTCATCACCATCGACCCACCGCTGCCGACCGCGTCGACGGTTGCCTGCGTCACAGACCAGGGAACTATCCCCGCGCCGCCGCCGAACGAGACCTTTTCGGCCGCCGCGGACGCGCCGATGCCCTTCGACGAGACACCCAGCACGCGCATGAATGCGAACGTGTGCGTACCCTTCACCGTCGCCCGCACGGCGGGAGCGGTACTGCCGCCGAAGAACGTGAGCGTCAGGTCGCTGGGCTTGATGTTGTTCTTGACAGCCCACGCATTCGCATTGGCCGTGGCGACGGTCGTATCGCTGCACGTCGTATTGCAGAGGCCCTGCGCGGCGGCGAGCGCGATGCTATCGGAGGCATTCTGCAGCTGCCGCTTGTGGCCGGCATACCCGCCGATGTCGATGGCCATCCCCGTCATGCCGAGCAGCAGAGGAGCGATGACGGCGACGAACATGATCACCTGGCCCTGCTCACGGCGACGAAACATGTTGCGCATGGGGTTCTCCGGTTTACTCGATCCGCATGTCGGTGGTAGAGCTGATCGTCAGGTAGTCCGTCAGCGCTCCCGCCGAGAGGAAGTTGATGAGTGACTTGACAGGCGTGATGTAGTGATAGCGATAGTCGGCCGTGACACGGATGGACTTGCCCGGCAGCATGTTGGCGGAGCTGGCTGCGACGCAGACGGGAGGCGACGCCGTATCGCACGTCTCGACCTTGACGTTCTGCACGTTGACAAGATTCAGCCCGTTGATCGTGCCGCAGACCCTTCCGACCGTGCTCGTGCTCGTCGTGCCGTTGCAATCGCCCGAGCCGCCCGTCGTGAACGTCCCCGGCGGGTTGCCGACGCTGCCGAACCGCGCACCCTCTCGCGTCGCCGATGCGATGCTGATATAGGCGCGCAGCCCGAGGCCGAAGTCGATGATGCCGAACACGAGGATGAGCAGCATCGGCACGATGAGCGCAAACTCGACAAGACTCTGAGCCCGTTCGCGCCGAATCGCGTTGCGTCTGGACATCGGCTCTCCTGTCTGTGGAACATCAAGCAGGAGCGAGACCGGCTTCGCTTTCTGCCATCACACAGTGTCTAACGACTGAGAGCACGGAAACGCGACGGGGGGTGATTTCTTTTTCCCCGGGCGCAACGCGCCGCGTGCACACGTAGGTACTGCCCCCTGTAACAAATCACCGAGCCGGCCGTTACCTTCCGCCGCGCCTCGCCGTTAAGCGTTGCAGGTGGGGCACTTTTACGAGACACCACACAGCGTGAGACGGGAGTACCTATGCGTCAGAAGATCACCGGGGCCGGCATCGCTGCCGTGCTCGTTTCGCTCGCGGCAGTGGGCGCGTTCGCGTCGCAGGACGGCCTTAACCTCCTTGCGTTACCTACGGACACGCCTACCGCAACGCCGGTATCTACCAATACGCTGATAGCGACCGACACGCCATCGGCAACCGATACGCCGGCCGCGACGGGAACACCGGCCGCGACCGATACGCCGGCCGCAACCAGCACGCCCGGGCCGGGCGAAACCGCCACGGCGACGGGCACGCCCGCAGCGACCGGCACCCCCTCGGCAACGCACACACCGGCTCCCAGCGCGACGCCTGATGACGGTGGGGGCGTGCACGGCATCCCGACGACGAACCCGAGCCATCATCCGGAGGACGGCGACGGCGTGTGCCAGCGCGGCGAGACGATCGTCAAGACGACGCCGAGTGGCAACAAGGTGACGGTGCCGTGCCAGACGGCCAAGCACAGCGAGAGCCACGGCAACCCCGGAAACGGGCGCGGCCACTGAGGCCGGCAACCACCCCGGACGAGTTGGATGAAGAAGAGGCTCCCGCAGTGGGAGCCCCTTCTTCATGGACGGATCGACAGTCCGCGCGACGCAATGCGTGCTACCGCGAGGCGACGGATGCCGCGGACCGGAATTCGTCGGCCAGCGCGCGCGCCGTGCGGAGGACGCAGGTGAACATGGGCGTATCGCGCAGCGTGTAGGAGCTCGCTTCCGTATAGCGGAGGTCCTGCACCAGGTCGAGGAACTCCGCCGGGTCGTCGCCCTCGAAGGCGACGATGAACTCCTGGTCGTCGATGCCGTAGCTATACGACGTGTTGATGCGGATCTTCGGGTACTTGTGTCCGACGGCGATATGACCGCGCATGATCCGCCCGCGCTCTTCGGGCGCCAGCGCATACCAGGCGCGTGTCTTGACCATCGGATAGACGAAGACGTACGGGGCGCCGTCGGGGTAGGCGCGCAGCGCTTCGCGCTCGGCGTCCGAGACGCCACGGGCGTACGGCGACGGCTTCGTCATGGAGATGAAATTGTGGGCGAGCACGATATGCGGTCCACAGGCGGTCGCGCGGACGCGGTGCTCGAACTCCTGCAACGGGCCAGTGCCTTCGGCCGTCTTGAGCCAGACGGCGAAATCGACATCGGCGCGCAGGCCCGCGAGGCTGTAGCAGAGCTGCCACGGCGCGACCGGCGCGGCAAGAACTCCCGCAAGCTCGTCGAGCGCGCGGCCCCGCGACGCGTCGTCGAGCGCACGCCACGTCTCGGCGAAGCGGTAGAAGGCGAAGCGGAAGTATTCGCGCGGCTCGGACTGTTCAGACGTCATTGCGATTCCTCATGAGCGTGACGAAGCATCATACGTTGCGGGGTGTTCTGTCGTCTGCGGATCTCGCGCGCGGGCGCGATCGTATGTGCCAGTCGGGAAGGGCACGCCGCCGCGTGCCCCTACGACGCGGCGGCATCGCGATCGATGATGTGGGCGCGCTCCCACTCTTCGAACGCGGGCGTGAAGTAGGCGAGACGGATCTTCTTGTACTCGGTGGTGCTGTAGAGCACATCGAACTCGTCGAGCGCATGGTCGCGCGCGAGCTGGGCGACGAACGACTCGCACTCACCCTTCTTGCGCGCGTGGATCATCGTGAACAGGTTGTACTTCCAGTCCGCGTAGACGGGACGCTGGTAGCAGTGGCTGATCGACGTGTAGCCGGCCATCGTCTGGCCCAGCGACGCGATGGCGTCCTCCGAGACCTTCCACACCGCCATACCGTTCGCGCCGAAGCCGGCTTTGCGGTGCCGAAGGATCGCGGCAAACCGGCGAAGATAGCCGCGGCGCTGCAGATCTTCGAGCGCGGCGATCAGACCTTCGACGGTGAGGCCGAGTTCGCGCGCGGGTGCGGCGAACGGGTCCGGCTCGAGCGCGAGGTCGCCCTGGACGGCGCGGACGATCTCGATGTCGCGGGGCGTCAAGGTGTTGGCAGCGGCGACTTCACGCTGCTCGTGCGTGTACTGCGGCTTCGAGCGATGGTCCATCTCGCGCTGGCCGGTCATGTCGAGCGTGACGCCGATCTTGAAGAGCCGCAGCGTCGGCAGCATGCGCGTCGAGGTAGCGCCCGCATCGCGGTGGAGGGCGTCGACGTGCGCCTGCAGGTCGGCGCCCGCGGGCACGGCGATGGTGAACCACATGTTGAACTCGTGCGTGCGCCGGTAGTTGTGGCTGACCCCCGGGTGGGCGTTGACGATCTCGGCAGCTTCGGCCAGGCGCTCTTCCGGCACGCGCATCGCCACCAGCGAGGTGGCGTAGCCCAGCGCCTTCGTGTCGAAGATCGGGCTCACCTGGCGCAGCACGCCGGACTCGCGCAACTCGCGGAGCTGGATCAGCACGTCTTCTTCCGTCGCGCCCGTGCGGGCCGCGAGCGCGGCGAACGGCTCGCGCACCAGCGGGAACCTGTCCTGCATCTCGTTCAGCAGGCGCTGTCCCAGGTCGTCGATCTTGCTTCCGGCGGTCATGGTCATGATGCGGCTCCCGCGGCCTGCGCGTTCTCGATCGCTCGTTCGAGGCCAAAGTTCGACTCGTACAGCGCCTGTATCCGGGCGAGCTCGGCCGCCGTCAGCGGTGCGATGTCGCAGGCGCCCGCGAACTCGGCGAGTTGCTCGCGATTATAGATGTTCGGCAGCGTCGTCGTGATCACCGGATCGGCGAGCAGCCACTGGAGCGCGATCTGCCCCAGCGTCGCGCCGGGTCGCGCATCGGTCAGGAACCGCAGCTGTTCGACCTTCTTGAGACCATCGACGAGCCAGGCGCGCGGGCGGTGACGCCGGTGGTCGTTCTCGGGGAACACCGTGTCGATCGTGTAGTGGCCTTCGAGCAGGCCCGAACTGTGCGGCACGCGCACGATGACGCTGGCGCCGCCTTCGCGCGCGGCAGCGATGTGCGCGCGGCCAGGGTGCTGTTCGAGCATGTTGTAGATGATCTGCATGGCGGCGATGTCGCGTTCGCGCGCGACCTTCACGCCTTCGTGCTCCCAGCCAATCGCGGGGCCGAGCGCAACGCCGTACGACGCGACCTTGCCTTCGCGCACGAGATCGTCGAGGCAGGCGAAGGTCTCGCCGCGCTCGATCGTGTCCATCTTGGGGTTGTGCAGTTGGTAGAAGTCGATGCGGTCGCGGCGGAGACGGCGGAGGCTCTCGTCGCAGGCGCGGCGGATGTGGGCGGCGCTGAAATCCTGCGGGATCTCGCGCTGGCCGCGCCGCTCGTCGGCGTGCGTGTAGAAGTCGTAGCCACACTTGGTGGCGATGATGACGCCGGGATCGTTGCCGAACGCCTCGCCGAGTTGCTCCTCGGAGCGCCCGTTGCCGTAGCTATCGGAGGCGTCGAAGAAGTTGATGCCGAGCGCGCGTGCGTCGCGGAGCAGCGCGACCGCCTCGGCGTCGGTATGTTCGCCCCACCAGCCGGTGCTGAGCGTCCAGAGCCCAAACCCGACGGCGGACGGCCGCAGCGCCGTCTGTCCCAATGCGCGGTATTCCATGTGCGCGTGCCTCCAACCATCAGCGTCGCCGCTGCGCGGGCGAGGGGCAATACACGGCGCCGGAGATGCGCGCGATATGCGCGAATTGCGGATGATTGTGGCGTTCTCGGGAAGACGGATTGCGCGGATCTCACGGCGTGGCCGGGGCGATTGCCGCACCCGGCGCCGCGGTGGGCGGATGGACATCGCACCGCGATTCGCCGGCAACAACCGGTCCACGGTGTATCCGCGGCGGCGTGAAATACGCGGACACCCCCCGTTAACATCTCCGGTTCCCTTAGGCGCGATCGCGCAGCGACTTCGGCGTCGCGCGCCCGCTTGCGTGCGGGATTCATCCATCACGACACACCCCCTCCGCCGCCCATCATCACTGGGCGTGTCCGCGCCGCGGAAGCATCGGGCGCGCACCGCGTGCGGTGCTGAAGGAGGATGGGGTTGCAAGGACGCGAACTCGACGCTCGCTGGACGCTCGTGCTGCCGGTGATCGCCCTGGCAGTCGTGGTGCTGGTGTTCCTCAGCCGAGGTACTGCGCCGCAACCGCGCCGCGCCCGCGCAGCGGTGCTCCCCCCGCACATCTCGCAAACACTCGGCGCGCGCGACTTTCGCGCGCCCGCGCCGGCGCCGACGCCGACGCTCCTCGAATCGCTGCAAGCCGCGGACATCCTCGTCAAGGCCGGCAAGCTCGCGCCACCGCCGCCGTCGTTCGGCGAAACCATGCGCGCCGTCGATCTGTTGATCAAAGCCGGCGTGCTGCCGACGCCTCCGTGGGCGCTCGACATCGCGCCGACGCCGACACTACAGGAGACGTTGGAGGCAGCGGACATCCTCGTGAAGGCGGGCAAGATCCCGCCGCCGCCCTGGTTGCGCGCTCAGAACGTGCCGCCGCAGGCGCCCGCGCAGGATGCGCCTGACGCCACCGCCACACCGCAGCCACCCACCCCCATCCCGCCGACGAACACGCCGCCGCCGCCCACGCGCACCCCCGTCCCGGCAACGAGCACGGCGACGGCCGGAGCATCATCGGCGACTGGCTGGGCTGACGATTCCTTCACCGCGGCCGTGTTCGCGAGCGTGAATCAGCGGAGGGTAAGCGCCGGACTGGGACCGCTGGCCATCGAGCCGCGCCTGGCGAACTCGGCGGCGGCGTATGCGAAGCTGCTGGTCGAGAAGGACTGGTTCTCGCACACGGGCCCCGATGGCAGCACGCTGGTATCGCGCGACGAGGCCGCGGGATTCCCGTTCACCGTCCAGGTCGGCGAGGTGCTGGCGTGGGGAACGAACGGCTGGACGGCCGCCGAGATCGTGCAGGCATGGATGGACAGCCCGGCGCACCGCGAACAGATCATGAGCGCGGTCTACACGCGCGCGGGGGCCGGCTGCTACTTCACGAAGAGCGGCGGTGGCGTCACCGTGAAGTGCGCGATGGAGCTCGCCGGCACGTAGCCTACCTGCCCGCCTTCTGTATCGCCGCGTTGATGACCGCGGCGACAACCTCGCCCGTTGTGTTCAAGACGCGGTAGGTGCTGACATTCTGCCGGTTGGACACAGCGATGCCGATGCCGTCGGCATAGACAGTCAGGTTCACCAGCTTGCTGTAGAGGCACTCTTGGGCCTTCGATCTGCCACTGAACACCACTCGGCTGGAAGTCACGGAAAGGAACCCGGTGTCGGCCACCGTCACGGCCGTGCCCACTTGTTGCATGTGTCCACGACTCGTGCGGTAGCGGATGCCCATCGCGATAGGGAAGCTGAACCCTGAGCCTTTCCACTCTCGCACGGCGACTTCCTTCAGCATCGCCGCGTTCGCCTCGAGATGTACGACCTCGCCGGCCTTGCAGATGACGTGAGCGTCGCCCGCATCAAGGACGGGGAGCCGTCCGTCGTTCACGCGAGCAATCAACAGGCGGTTCAGGATGTCCGGGTACTTGGTCAGTGTCTTGACACCGAGCGACTTGACATGGTCAAGGAACGATTGCTCTTCCTGCTCCGTGAGCACGTCGTCAGCTAACGCTCCGTTCGCAAAGGCTTCCAGTGCCTTCTTGTTCTTGTCGCCAAACAGGAACATGCGTCCTCAGCCCCTACTTCGGATCCTGCTTCGGCGATCCGTACAGGTAGTGGCGCAGGTTGCGCGAAGCATCGGCGGGGATGCGAGCGAGTCCAGACTTCGGAATCGTCGCGCCAATCGCGGCGATTCGTCCCAAGTCGTGGGTGTCGTCGGCTTTTCGTATCGCCATGGTGACGCAGTGTACCCATTCCGGCCGTCCGAAGTCCGACGGGCCGGCGTGCTACGGGAAGATGCCGCGCACCTGCGTCGCCTCGACGACGCGCCCCACGGCGAGGATGTACGCCGCTTCGCGCATCGTGCACGCGTGTTCGTCGCGGATCGCGGCGACTTCGCGGAACGCGCGCTCGATGATGCGCTTCAGCTTCACGTTGACCTCGTCCTCCTCCCAGAAGAACGACTGCAAATCCTGCACCCATTCGAAGTACGACACGATGACGCCGCCCGCGTTCGCGAGGATATCGGGCACAACGTACGCGCCCTTCGCGTTCAGGATGCGGTCGGCCTCAGGCGTCGTCGGCCCGTTCGCCGCCTCGATGATCATCGGCGCCTGCACGCGGGCGGCGTTGCCGCCGTGCAGTTGGCCCTCGAGCGCGGCGGGGATGAGGATATCGACGGGCAGCTCCAGCAGCTCCGCGTTGGTGATGCGCGTGCCGCGCGCGCCGTCGGGGATCAGGCCGGCTTCGTGTTTCAGCGCCAGGATCTCGTCCATGTCGCCGAGGCCGTCGGGGTTGTAGAGGCCGCCATTCGAATCACTGATCGCGACGACCTTCGCGCCGGCCTCGGAGAGCAACTTCGCCGCCACGCTACCGACGTTGCCGAATCCCTGCACCGCGATGCGCGCACCTTCGAGCGCGATACCGCGATCGTGGCAGGCCGCCTGCGTCACGAACAGCACGCCGCGGCCGGTCGCTTCGATGCGGCCGCTGCTGCCGCCGATCGTCACGGGCTTGCCGGTTACCACCGCGGGCACCGAGTGCCCGTGCATCATGCTGTACGTGTCCATGATCCACGCCATGATCTGGCCATCGGTGCCCATGTCCGGCGCCGGCACGTCTTCGTCGGGGCCGATGAGGATGCCGATTTCAGCGGCGAAGCGCCGCGTCATGCGCTCCAACTCGCGCTTGCTCAGCGAGCGTGGGTCGACGATGACGCCGCCCTTCGCGCCGCCGTACGGCAGCCCGGCGACCGCGCACTTCCACGTCATCCACATCGACAACGCGCGCACTTCGTCCAGCGAGACGCTGGCGCTGTAGCGGAGGCCGCCTTTTACGGGGCCGCGCGCTTCGTTGTGGTGGACGCGATAGCCGGTGAATACGCGGATCGAACCATCATCCATCTGCACCGGAAAGTTGACCGTGAACTCCCGCTTGCAGTGGCGCAGCACGTCACGCATGCCTTCGTCGAGCTGCAGCCGATCGGCGACGGCATTGAACTGCTCGATCGCGTTGTCGAGCGGGTTTTCGGCCGGCGCCTCGGCGGCATTCGTGCTGGTCGTCATGTGGACGGTGCTCCTCGCGCAAACGGTGCGATTGCGGACTGCTACCCCGCGACTTCGGCCGTCGTCCGCAGCCAGTTCCCGTTCGGGTAGGGCGCCGTCGGGAAGAACGCATCGAGCCAGGTCGCTGCCATCGCCGCGGCGCCGCCGCGGAGAAACGCGCGGCAGTCGGCCTCGCTGCGCCACGTGGTGGCCTCCACCATGCCGCCGCCGTCGCCATCACGCCTCAGTTCGTGCGCCACGAAGCCCGGCTGGCACTCGAGGTAGGGCAGCAGCCGCGGGAGCAGCGCGCCTCGCCGCTTCTCGAACTCCTCGGCCTGCGTAACGATGGTAGTGCGCGTCAGCGTTGCGACGATCATCGGGCACTCCTTTTTCCGCTGCTGGACGATCGTCATTGTACGTCCGCCACGCACGACGGCAACGCCCCACCTCCTCCCGGCTCCGCTGCGGCCCGAACCGCGTCAGAGGTCGGCGCGTACGATTGCCCTACCGCGTACAACACCCCACAATTCTCACCAGCCACCAATCACCAATCACGAGGGGACGATCCCATGACCTACCGCGACCTTCTCTACGACGTCTCAGACAACATCGCCACGATCACGCTCAACCGCCCTGATCGGTTGAACGCCATCAGCGGCGGCATGCTGGCATCGTTCTCGGATGCGTTCCGCGAGGCCGATCACGACCGCCACGTGCGGGCGATCATCCTCACGGGCGCCGGTAAGGGCTTCTGCGCCGGGCTCGACCTGAAAGAGCAGGGCGACGCCTCGAACCCGAACAGCGTCAACGGTTCAGGCGTCGGCGGTATGACGGCGAAGTTCGACATCGCGAACGCGCCGCCCGTCGTGTTGCATCAGACCGACAAGCCGGTGATCTGCGCGCTCAACGGCGCCGCGGCCGGCTACGGCCTCGACCTGGCGCTGGGCTGCGACATCGTCATCGCAGCCGACACGGCGAAGCTTGCGGCTGTGTTCACGAAGCGCGGCGTGCTGCCCGAGAGCGGCGGCACGTGGCTGCTGCCGCGCCTGATCGGCTGGTCGAAGGCGTGCGAGCTGGCGTTCACCGGGCGCACATTGACGGCGCAGGAGGGGATGGAGCTGGGGCTCGTCAGCCGCGTCGTGCCGGCCGCCGACCTTACTGCCGAAACGCGCGCGCTGGCGGCGGAGATCTGCGCGAATGCGCCGCTGGCCGTGCAGGCGACGAAGCGCATGATGCGGCTGTCGCTGGACGAAACGTTCGAGGCGAACGTTCACCACGTCTTCCTGCAGCTGCTGCCGCTCTTCCGCTCGCAGGACTTCAGCGAAGGCGTGAAGGCGTTCATCGAGAAGCGGACGCCTCAGTTCGAAGGCCGCTAGACGCGCGCGCTAACAAGGTGTTGAACAACCCCCTCCCTCGCTATCGTGGCGCGGGCTTTCAGCCCGCGTCTCAGACTCGACACGACGGGTTCTAAGGCGGCAGCACGCCGGCGGTCACTGTTATTCATATCCTGCTGACGTCGACCGGAACTTCTTTCGCCGCACCCCGCCCCGACCTAACCCCCGGCCCCTTCCCGGCGCGGGAAGAACGCGGGCTGAAAGCCCGCGCCACGTCAAAGCCCGCGCGATGGTGAGCTGGCGATTCACCGTGGTCGGTCACACGCGCTCGCCCGGCATGACCTTCGCGCCGGACGGCGGCGCGTGCCCCTCTTCGACTTCCGCGGCGTTGCCGAGCACCGCATCGACGAGCGTCGCGCCATCCCCGATGCCCGCATAAGCGCCGACGATGCTGCCGCTGATCCGCGCGCCCGCGCCGATACGGGCCTCCTCCCAGATCACGCTCGCATCGACCACCGCGCCGGCGCCGATGATGGTGTCGTGGCCGATGACGGCCGGCCCGATGATACGCGCGCCCGCGCCAATGTTCACGCCGCGGCCGATGAGCACGTGCCCGTCGAACTCGACGCCCTCCGCGACGTCGGCATCATCGCCGAGCGCGACCTCCGCGCCCAGCTCGCCCATCGTCCGTTCGAGCAGCAAGCGCGTCGCTGTGAGATAGCGGTCGGGCGAGCCGACGTCAACCCAGAGATCCTCCTCGAACCCCTGCACGCGCAGGCCATCGCTGATGATGCCGGGAAAGAGCACGCGCTCCGAGAAACCGTCGCGCACCGCCGTCTCGTCATCGGGGATGCGATCCAGCATCTCCGGCTCCCAGAGCCACGTGCCGCCGTTGATCAGGTCGCTCGGCTCCTGCCCCCGCGGCGGCTTCTCGATGAAGCTCGAGATGCGCAGATCGGCATCGACCTCCGCCACGCCGTACGTCCACGGGTCGGGTACGCGCGCGAGCGACATGCTGAGCGTGGCGCCGGTGCGGCGGTGCCGCTCGATCATCGCTGTGAGGTCGACGTTGGTGAGGATATCGCCGTTGCAGACGACGAGCGTGCCGCTGGCGCCGCCGAAACGCGCGGCTTCCTTCACGGCGCGGCCCGAGCCGAGCGGCCGATCCTCGTAGCTGTACTGCAGCCGCACGCCCAGCGCCGACCCGTCGCCGAAGTGCTCTTCGACTTCGCGCATGCCCTGCGAGCACGCGAGCACGATGTCGGCGACGCCGTGCTGCTTGAGGTTGAGCAGGCGGTATTCGAGCAGCGGCCGGTTGAGCAGCGGCACGAGTTCTTTGCGGCGCGCGTACGTCAGCGGGCGGAGCCGCGTACCGGCGCCGCCGGCGAGGATCACAGCAAACATGGGCCAAGGGTATCGCCGCGAGACCGCAGGCGTTAGGCGCACGCGATGTTTATTCGCGGGGGGCGCCGCGCCATGAAATCCGGCTAGAGCAGCGGCGAACCCTCGCTCGGCGTCGTGGGCGCCGCGCGCTTCTTGCCGGCGCGCTTCGGCTTGGCCTCGCCACCGGTCAGCAAGCGGCCGTTGCGCACGTCCGACATCTGGTCGCTGGGCAAGATGACGATGAACTCGGTGCCGCCCGACTCTGAGCTGACGGCGCGCACCGTCCCTCCGTGCGCCTCGACGATCTCCGTCACGATCGAGAGGCCGAGGCCGCTGCTGCCGCCCTTGCGCGCGCGCGCGCGGTCCACCTGGAAGAACCGCTCGAACACGCGCGGCAAATCTTCCTTCGGTATCACGGAGCCGGTGTTGTGGACGCCGATGCTCACGTGGCCGCCGCTCAGCGTCCGGGCGCTGACGGTGATCGTGCCATCGCGCGGCGTGTGACGCACCGCATTCTGCAAGAGGTTCGAGAACACCTGCTCCAGCCGCCGCTCGTCGCCGTGGACATCCGCGATCGGCTCGACGCGCAGGCGCGATTCGATGCCGGCGTCGCGGATCGCGAACTGGAAGCGCTCGATCGTGCGCTCCAGCAGCTCCCGCAAATCGACGTGCGCGTGCTGCATCGACACCTGCCCGGACTCGATCTGCGAAAGCAGCAGCAAATCGTCGACCAGCGCCCGCATGCGGTTCGATTCATCGTGGATCGTGCGGCTGTACTCCTTCATGTCCTCCGGACTGTGCACAACGCCATCCATCATCGCCTGCGAGAAGCCCTGGATCGATGTCAGCGGCGTCTTCAGTTCGTGGGACACGTTCGCCAGGAGGTCCTTCATCATCCGCTGCGACGTGTTGACCCGGGTGGCCATCTGGTTGAACGCCTCCGCAAGACGCCCGACCTCGTCCTCGCCCTTAATCGGGATGTGGACGTCGTAGTTGCCTTGCGCCATCTGGTTCGACGCGTGCGTGATGCGCGCCAGCGGCCCGGAGATCGATCGCGAGATGAAGAACGAAACGATGAACGACACCGAGAGCGCAATGGCGCCGGCGAGTGCAAGCCGCGGCACAAGGTCGAGCCATGCCGATGTCAGGCGGCTCTGCGGCACCGCGATCACCGGCTGGTAGCTTGCGAATCCGGGCGGCAGGCCGGCGGCGTTGAGCTGCGTCGCGGCGAAGAGGGTGAGCTGGTCCGACGTGCCGTTGTAGTTCACCCACTTGTACTGGCTGCCCGTGTTGCCTGCGCCCGCGGTGACGCCAACGCCGCCGCCTTCGAACGAGAGCACGTACTGGCCCGTGAGCGAGCCCGCGCCATCGACGCTGTCGAACACCACCAGCGCGTCGCCATTGATCAGCAGGATGCGGACGTCCGTCTCGACGGCGCGTCCGCGCAGAAAGTCCTTGATCGTTTCGAGCGAGCTGCCCGTCGTACTGAGGCGTGCGATGCGGTCGTTGAGCGGCTCGACCAGGCGGCCATAGCGCTCGCGCGCCGACGCTTCTTGCTTGTCGCGCAGGAGGAAGAGGGCGCCCGCGCCCGCGAGGAAGACCGCCAGTGCCACGACCAGCGCGAACGAGACAATGAGCCGGGCTCTAAGACTCCCCAGCATCGCTTTCCACCACCAGCTTGTAGCCGACGCCCCACACCGTCTGGATCTTCACCGAGGCCTCGCCGAGCTTCTCGCGGAGCCACGCCACGTGGACGTCGATCGTGCGCGAGTCACCGTAATAGTCGGTGCCCCAGACCAGCCGCAACAGCCGTTCCCGGTCCAGCACGTTGCCCTTGTGCTGCGCAAACGCCGTGAGCAGGTCGAACTCCTTCGCGCGAAGCGTCAGTGCGTGCCCGTCGAGCGTGGCCTCGCGGCTCGCGATGTCGATGCGCAGGCCGCCCGCCTCGATGACGTCCGGCACATCGCGTTCGCCCTGGGCGCGCCGCAGCACGGCCTTCACCCGCGCCACGAGCTCGCGCGGATTGAACGGCTTCGCCATGTAGTCGTCGGCGCCGATCTCGAGGCCGACGATACGGTCGATGTCGTCGCCCCGCGCGGTGAGGATGATCACAGGAACATTGGAAGTCTTGCGGAGTTCTTTGCAGACGGTAAGGCCGTCCATCTCCGGCATCATGATGTCGAGGACGATGAGGTCGGGCCGGAGCGACTTTGCCTTCTCGAGCGCCTGCTTGCCGTCGTGCGCCGCCTCGACGCGAAACCCCTCATTGTTCAAATAGAGGCGCGCGAGCTGGACGATGTTCTTCTCATCATCGACGACGAGGATGGTTCCCGGCATGAGCGTCCGCTTTCTCTGTAACCGCCGGGGCCAGTATAAGCGGAGAGCAAGCGGGCGGACCGCTTGCTCACTCCCTGCCTCAAGATGTCACACCCTACGCCTGAGTTAGACGTGCAAGCGGTCCGCCCACCCATTCAAGGTACCCGGGCAGGGTGAAGAGACTGCCAGCAAAGTGTTAAGCAGGTGTTAACCCGAGTCCGCACCGAGCTTCCATAACGACTCCCCGATAGCCTCATGAACGTCTCTACCCGGCCGCTCCAGCATGCGCCGGGGGAACCCGCAAGGACGGTTGCCGAACTCCGCTCCGGGGGCGGACTCACGGGACAATCGTGTTGTACTCTCTGAAGACGGAGCCCCGATAGTTCGATGAAGTCCGGTGCGGCCTCTCGGCTCCCACATCATTCTGAGGGGCTCTCGACTAGGGACGAAGCCCCCCCAGTGGACGATTTTCCCCAGTTGTTCCGGAGCACGAGGATCGAGGTCTGGTGTGGCTGAGCCGATCCCGCGTGACGCTGACGAAGGGTCATCGATGCCAGCGGTGGGTGATGTTGCGTCCCCCGTCATCTCTGGCACCAGCCGTGCACGGCATGGCAACGCCCTGCGGGCGGGGGTGCTCGGCTCAACCGACGGGCTGGTTTCGAACTTGAGCCTCGTCATGGGCGTCGCAGGATCGGGCGCATCCCGCGAAATAATCCTCGTTACTGGTCTCGCCGGCCTCGTCGCGGGATCGTTGTCGATGGCTCTCGGAGAGTACCTCTCGGTGCAAAGCGCCCGTGAACTCTTTGCCAACGAGTTGACGATCGAGGCCCGGCAGCTCGCCGAGGCGCCCGACGCCGAGGTGGCGGAGCTCCGGGAGATCTATGAGCGTAAGGGAATTCCACCCGGGATGGCGGGCGAACTCGCTGAGCACATGGTGCGAAGCGACCCTCGCCTCGCGCTCGACACGATGGCGCGGGAGGAGTTGGGGTTCGACCCGGCTGAACTCGGCGGGTCGGCATGGGTAGCGGCTGGGACCTCACTCGTGCTGTTCGCGCTCGGCGCGGTCGTGCCCCTGCTGCCGTTCCTTGTCACTGGCGGTGTCGTTGCTCTGGTCGCGGCGGCCGCTTTCAGCGGCATCGCCATCTTCGGCCTCGGCGCCGGCATCACCAGACTCACGGGCGTCAATCCCATCCGGTCCGGGTTGCGGCAGCTTGCTTTCGGGGCCAGTGCAGCCACGATCACCTACGGGGTCGGAGTTGTCGTCGGCGTGGGTCTACGCTGACGGATTCCCGATCGCACGCGCCGTAGATAGGACGCTTCCGCAGCGGCCCCGTATCTGTTGCACGCCGGGGTCTGGGACGACCGAACCCCGATGCTGCCTGCTGCCTCGTGCCCGTCCGCATTATGTCGTGGCGAGAGGTGCATCCCGCCCGCCTGCCTGTACTTCCGATTCTGTTCGCCGAACCAAAACGAGCGCCCGCACCTGTAACATTTCGCCGTGACCTGCGTTTGGATACCGGCGAGCAATCAGGACCGGCACGGGGATCGCCCCCGAGCGACCTGGGTGCAGGCACCGCGACAGATCTCAGGGTTCCCGCCGATTCTGAACATAGGGCTATGCAGATGACCACCAAGACTCCCGCCAACATCTCCACAATGGAAGAAGCCGCCTCCGCGCGATGGCTCGCGGCGACACTGGAGCACGCCCGCATCGACGTGAAGAGCGTGCCCACCGCCGAGGCCGTCGACCGCATCCGCGCGCGGGTGCTGGGCGAGCAGGCGCCGCGCAAAGTGCGCCAGTCGATCGCCGCGTAACGGCGTCGCATCGTGCGCTTTCTCTGATGCTCCGGCACAAGCCGGGGCATTTCCTTTTTCACCACAGAGGCACAGAGGGCACAGAGGCACAGAGGGCGGGTGGGACGGCGGAGGCTTCGAGCCGGGCAGCCGAAGGCACACGTCCGTCACGCCGTCTCGGCTCAACATCCAACATCCAACGCCCGCTACCATGCGACATGCCCAACACCGACCTCATCTTCTGCCCGAGGTGCGCGGCGCGTCTGGAGTGGCGCGGCGTCGAATATCCCGACGTGCTGCACCCGGCCTGCTCGGCGTGCGGCTTCGTCCTCTGGCAGAACGTGAAGCCTTCGGTCGAAGCACTGATCGTGCGGGGCGATCCGCCGCACGCGGAAGTCTTGCTGGGCCGCCAGTCCGCTGCGCGAGCGAACGGCGGGTGGGGTATGCCGGGCGGATTCCTCAACGCCGGTGATCGCATCGAGGCCGCGTTGATCCGCGAATGCCGGCGCGAGATGGGCATCGAGATCGCGGTCGGCGATCTCGTCGGCGCCTTCGAGGGCATGTTCTACGACATCCCCATCGTCACGCTCATCTACGCCTGCACCATCGCCTCCGGCGAACCGCGCCCCGCCGACCTGATCGACGACGTCCGCTGGTTCCCGCTCGATGATCTGCCGCCGCTGGCGCTCGATATCGAGCGCGACGCGATCGAAGCGCTGCGGCGGTAGCTCGGAGCGTCCACACACTGACCAGTCGGCTTGACAAGGGTTGGGGGGCGAGTACGATGCGCCCATCGCGCGGTTGCGCGCGGTCGGCGAAGGTACGAGCGATAGCAAGGAGTGCTGGCGTTGAACGGACGGCTTGGCTTCACGATTGTGGCGGCGCTCGTACTCGTTGGGGCGGGGATCGGCGGGTACCTTTGGTACAGCGGCTCCGACAACACAGGCAGCGCGCAGTCTCATCTCGACAACCTTAACCGCATACTCGCCCTTCAAGGGGAACCTACGCTGCCCGCCGGATCCGATCCCACAAAAGGACGAATCGTCGCCAGCCAGGAACCCGTGGTGACCCCGAAGAGCGCCCCTGCGGTGGCGGCGAACGGGCCATCGTGTGGCGGGGCTAGCATTACAGGAGGCCAAGAGATCGCCGGCGCCTACGGCGCGGTACGGGGCTGCGGCACATACGGCACGCAGCTCGTCTTCACGACGTTGGGTCTGCCTGGGCAACCCGGCGGTATCGGTACGTTTCAGTGCCATGCTGACGACGCCGCGTGCGTTTCCGGTGGGTCGGCTCGAATCGGCGGTTCGTGGATGTTCTTCCCCGCACCCCGGCCCGGTGGCGTGAAGATCTTGACAGTGCACACTAGCGACACCCTCATCATAGACAACGGTGGCTTCCAGATGTGCTTCAGCCTGGCTACTCACGTCTACGACCCGAACCCGGCATGTGGAAAGTGATTTACCGCGCCGCCGCGCTAACGCCTCTGGTATTCATTGCTCTCCTCGCGTTCCTCCAAACCCACCCGGCTCACGCTCAAAGTCCGGTTCCGACTGCTTTCATGCGAAATGTGAACCCTGGCAGCACGCCTCCCGCTGACGGCGCGGATGTCCTTGTCGTCGAAGGCCTTGGTGGAGGGCTCGGGGGCTGCCCACCGGCTCTGAACACCACCGCATTCGTGACTATTTCGGCGATCAATGCCGGCAGACGCACGATCACCGAGATCAGTGTTCAAAGCGGGTGCGATCCAGATCCGCAGCACTGGAAGAACCTATTGCTTGAGCTTGTGACGAACGTGGAAAACAGCGCTCCAAACTCTGGAACGTTGTGGGGAGGCGTGATGCTAAACGAGGAGAGCGCTTGGGGAACGCCTGCTTTCTTCGCCGACATCAACAATTCGCTGGCCTATTTGATGAGTTCAATACGCCCCAATGGCATGAGCTGGTACTACACGGAGACTTTCTCTGGTCAGGGCGTCTCCGGTCAGGGTGACTGGAGCCAGGCTGACTTTGACGGCGTGACGGGCCTCTCGGTCGCGGCGCCAGAGTTGGCAACGACGTACATGGCCCAACTCATCACCACGCGGCAAGCGAGCACGCATGAGAATGTTCTCGTAACGTGGAGTTTGAACCGGGACTACCTCGGATCCTCGCGCATCGGCGTTGGGTTGTACGAGCAGCAGAGCGCCGTTAGCGGCGCACCGTATCATCCCTTGCTTTGGGGAAAGGACTATTCGAACTGCTTCACAAACGGCAACGATCCCTGTTACATCCGAAATCACAAGGCCGACGCAAATTTCGACGGCTACAGTGCCGCTGATGAGGTTACAGTGGCGAATTGCGGGTTATCGAGTTGCGGGGCGATGTCGGCGTTCGGTACGGGCGAAACCATGACCTGCAAAGACCCCGGCAAGCAATGTGGCACACCCAACCCGCCTGCCGACGACAACGGCCCGGCGCGCACGCTGCCTGGCGGCTCAGGCTACGGCTGTCTGACCACGCTCGATACCGTCGGGCCGTTGAAGACCACGAAGCTGGCGCAGTCCGACATCGATCTCGATGGCGTGGTGAGCGTCCTCGACCTTGCGAAGGTCGCGAGCTGGTTCGGCAATCCGGTCGACCCAAATCCCAGCGACCCGAGGTGGGAGGGCAACATGGACGGCGATGGCACGATCAGCATCCTCGATCTAGTCGCCATGGCGGCGAACTACGGTCGGAGCGTCTCGAACAACTGCAAGCTCGAGTAGCGAACAACCCCAATCTGCGAAATCTGCGTAATCTGCGGTCCCCGTCAGCCCCACCGCCGCAGCACCAGCGTGGCGTTCTGCCCGCCCATGCCGAAGGAGCGATGGTATGCCGGGCGGATTCCTCAACGCCGGTGATCGCATCGAGGCCGCGTTGATCCGCGAATGCCGGCGCGAGATGGGGATCGAGATAACGGTCGGCGATCTCGTCGGCGCCTTCGAGGGCGCGTTCTACGACATCCCCATCGTCACGCTGATCTACGCCTGCACCGTCGCCTCCGGCGAACCGCGCGCCGCCGACCTGATCGACGACGTCCGTTGGTTCCCGCTCGACGATCTGCCGGAGCTGGCGCTCGACATCGAGCGCGACGCGATCGAAGCGCTGCGGCGGTAGCTGGATGTTGAGGATGAGCTCGACTACGGGCTGCGATAGACGTCTTTGTTATTGCAGCACGTTCGGAGCGTTACGACTGAGCCCTCAACCGTCAGGCTTATTACCTGATTGTCGGTCGCGTGAGCCCCGCGGATGTCGCCGACGCCTTCCAGCTTGTGGACGCGAAGCGATGGATAGTAGACATCCTCAGCGAGCAGTCTCAACGCGCGTTTGATCGAGTTGCGCTGGGCGCTGCCTTTCTTCGCGTAGGCCCTCTTGAACTCATTTGTTTGGAGGATCTTAGTCGGTTTGAGCGGCATGGATGCCTTCGTCCAATTGCCGAATCAGGTCGTCAATGTCGTCCGTCTCGTAGACGTTGCCAGCAAGGATGTCCAAGTCAGCGAGCATTTCCTTGCGACGCCATGTCTCGGTCCAATAGTTTGGCTGTGTGCCATGGCGCATCGAGAAAGGAAGGGCGTAGACCCGCTGCTGCGGGGCGGCGTTAGATCCCGTGGTGGACGACACGAACGAGTGGTTGGCTGTCTCCGCACTCTTCAGGCTAACGGTCATCGTCTCCGTCATCGCTGTCCCCGCTTCTTTGTTTGCGCCCGCACTTCTTGTTTGTTCAGCTCTCTGTATTGCGTCAGAACCCGCTGCATGACCTCTGTGAACTGCTCCATCCGTTCGAGCGTCAACCCCAGTCTCGCCACAGTGCGGACGGGCACAAAAGCGATCCGCTTTGCGCGATCAAGATTCTCTTCTGGCGTAAGACCGAACAGAAGTGGTGGCGCCACTTGCCCGAAGGTGACGAAGAACTCCGTCCCCTCCCCAGGTTGAACAATGATCTGGTTCGCGTAGTGAATATCGGCATCATCAACGCCGACCCACAACAGAGGTACCGCTAACTGATCCGGCGTCGATTTTTTCGGAGCCATGACCTAGTGTACCGCGATGGCAACCATCGCCAAGACTCGAATTCGCGTTCGTCAACCAATGGTTCGACCTCGGCAGCCGATCCGCGAAATCTGCGCAATCTGCGGTTCCGCCCCGTCACCCGCCCCAGCGGCGGAACACCAGCGTGGCGTTCTGACCGCCCATGCCGAACGAGTTGCTCAATACCACATCCACCTGCGCTTTGCGCGCGACGTGCGGCACGTAGTCCAGGTCGCACTCCGGGTCCGGCGTGTCGAGGTTGATCGTCGGCGGGATCATGTTGTCGCGGATCGCCAGGATCGACGCGACGGCCTCGAGGCCGCCGGCCGCCGCGGCCGAATGGCCGGTCATCGACTTGATGCTGCTGGCGGGCACGCGGTACGCCGCGTCGCCGAACGCGAGCTTGATCGCCGCCGTCTCGGTCTTGTCGTTGTACGGCGTGCCGGTGCCGTGCGCGTTCAGCCACGACACGTCGGCGCCGCTGATGCCGGCCGACTTCAGCGCGCGGATCATCGAGAGCGACTGCCCCTCAGCGTCCGGCGCGGCGTCGTCGACGGCGTCGAACGACCAGCCCTGGCCGATGTACTCGGCGAGGATCGTCGCACCGCGCGCCTGCGCGTGTTCCAGCGATTCCATCACGAGCACTCCCGCGCCCTCGCCCAGCACGAAGCCATCGCGGTGCAGGTCGAACGGCCGCGACGCCTTCTGTGGCGTGTCGTTGTAGCCCTTCGAGAGCGCGCCCATCAGCCCCATCGTCGCGACGGCGACGGGCGTGATGATCGCCTCCGTACCGCCGGAGAGCAGGATGTCGGCGGCGCCGCTGCGGATCATGCTGAAGGCGTGGCCCAGCGCGTCGGTCGCCGACGCACAGGCGCTGTTCACGGACGAGCTGGGCCCGCGCAGCCCCAGCTCGCGCCCGACGCGGCCGGCCGCCATGTGCGGCCCCCACTTGGGGATGATCAGCGGGTCGACACGGCCCGGCCCGCGCTCGTCGATGATCGTCTCCTGGCGCCCCATCTCGAAGACGCCACCGGTGCTGGCCATGATCACGCCGGTCTCGGTGGCGGTGTGACGGTCCAGCTCGATCTTCGCCGAGACGAGCGCTTCCTTCGCGGCCTTCAGCGCGATTTGCGCGAAGCGGCCGGAGCGGCGCGCCGCGCGATGGTCCATCACCTCCGCCGGGTCGAAGCCCTTGATCTCGCCGGCGACGCGGACGGAATGGCGCGACGCGTCGAAGCGCGTGATCGGCCCGATGCCGCTCCTGCCGGCGAGCAGGCTCTGCCAGAACGTCTCGGCGTCGTTGCCGACGGGCGTCACGGCGCCGACGCCGGTGATCACGACTCTGCGCAGTTCCAAGCGGGGGCTCCTTCGGGTTCGGTCGTCAGTCGTCAGTCTTCGGTCGGCAGGTTCAGTGTAACAGCGGAGATGCAAACTCGAGATCTCAATGTCCGGATGGGAAACGACCCCTTGACGAGGCAAAAAAAAAAAAGCATAAGATGCACACCGGTCAGTAGGAAGGAGCGCCTCGGCATGCATCGGATCCGCATCGTCACCCCGGTTTTGGGGGCACTCCTCCTTGCGGCGTGCGGCCTCCAGCCGCAGACGGCGACTCCGACGCCTCGGGGCGTTGCCCCCGCAGGGACGCCTGTGGTCGTCACGACGCCGATATCGCCGCCGTCGGCCTCAGGCCTCGCTGCGGCCACCCCGGCGTTCATTACCCCGTCGAAGGCTGCCACAACTAGCTCTCGAACGGATTGCCCGCCGGGATGGCTCACATACCGCGATGCCACAGGTTCGATGTCGATGTGCGCTCCCGCGGGATCCATTGCTGTCGCCGACGTCAACAATGTCGGTGCTCCTGGAATCAATCTGGGATCTGATTTAGGAGGCGCATCGAACAAGGACCTACCCCGATTCTTCGTCGCCGTGCGATTGTCTCCTACGAGGAACCTCCCCGATCGGCCGGCGCTTGCGGCTTCCTGCCCAGGTTCGGCATACGGCGGCGTTGAGACGGCCTTTCAGACGGCGGAGGGATCCGCTGTTGGATGCGCCGGGTCCGCGGAACCGCACTCCGTTGACGGTCCGCTCGGGACGCTTAGCCTCTCTCTCAAGCTGACCGTTCCCAGCGCAACTGGAAACGGATTCATCAACTTTTTTGTCACTTGGCGTACGCAAAGTGCAGGGGCTGAGGTTATGGCGCGTCAAGTCGCGAGCACGATTCGGGTCGAGAAATGAGCAGAGTCTGGCTTGTCGCATGCGTCCTGGCGGTCTTGCTCGTTTCCAACGAGTCTTCGACGGCAAGGGCAACTCATGACACGTTCACCTTCAAGTGGCCCTGGAACTGGAACGCGTCCGCGACGATCAACACCCTGCCATACGATAACGTGCACGGTTGTTTCGGCAACCCCGGTGCCGTACCGCCATACGAGTGCGTGGCGGCGTACGACCTGGGGATATCCAATCTGGGAGTCCTTGCTGGTTCGGAGAGCGTAGTCACCGGTTTCCAGGACGGCATTTCGACGTGTAGCTCGGGCGGTGGGTTTGGCAACTTTGTGCAGGCCGGGGGCGCCACCTACGCGCACCTGGCTGTTCTGGCGCCAAGCGTCGCGATGGGCACGACGCTGCTGCAAGGCGACGGCGTCGGGACGGAGGGCGCAACGGGCAATGTGCTTCCGTGTGTGACGCCGGACGACCAAAGCGGCAAACACCTCCACTGGCAGATCGGGGCGAGCGGCGGCCCCGTGCCGCCGGTGATCGACGGAACGAACACAGCGCCCTTGACCGTGGCGTCTCGCCCCGCCTCAACCAACTCCGTCATCGGCGAGTTCAGCACGATGGGCGCCACGTTGCGCGCGTACTACCAGAGCCACCTCGGCTGGACCGGCATTGGCTGGACGTACAACCATGGCGCGGGACTCAACATGTTCAACAACAGGAGCTGGGGCCGCATCCAGGACTTCCGTCACCACCCCGACGGCTTCGGCGGCGAGTTCGACACCATCGCCGTGCAGTCGTGGAACCCGTCACAGGCGTACCTCATCGATTCGGTCTTCTGGCAGGCGTGGGCTTCCAGTTCCCGGCCCATAGGAAATCCTCGTGGCGAACGTGTGACGCCGTGCCCGTCAGGCTTCACCTCAAACTGCCTGTCATATCAGCCGTTTCTGCTCGGGTTCGTGTGGATGGATGGATCTACGGGGCGCACGCCAGTGTTCTGTCCCGATATCGATGGGGATAGAGTGATAAGCATTCTCGACCTCGTCGCCGAGGCCAAGCGGTACGGGTTGACGCCTGTGCCACCCGCAGTGGATGTTGATGGCGACGGTGTCGTCAGCATCATCGACCTCGTTGGGATGGCCAGCACGTACGGGGCAAGCTGCAGCCGATAGCTTACGGCGCTCATTTTGTCTCGCCACGCGTCGGCGTGCCATGACCACCCATTGGAACCTCGGACGCGCGGCGGTACGCTGGCCAGCATGAGCTATCCGATCCGTCCCGCCGTCCAGGCGCTTGCCGATGCTTCCGTCGCGGTGCGGCGCGACCTGCACGAGCACGCCGAGCTTTCGACCGAGGAGCATCGCACGCAGGCGCTCATCCTCGAACGGCTGCGGCTGCTGGGGCTGGATGACGTGCGGACCTGCGCGGACACGGGCGCCACGGCGCTCGTCCGCGGCACGAAGCCGGGGCCGAACCTGCTCTGGCGCTCCGACATCGACGGCCTGCCGCTGGTCGAGGAGACCGGGTTGCCGTTCGCGTCGCGCGAGAAGGCGATGCACGCGTGCGGACACGACGGCCACGTCGCGATCGCGCTGGCGATGGCGGAGGTGCTGCAACGCTCGCGCGACTCGCTCGCGGGCAGCGTGCGGTTCGCCTTTCAGCCGGCCGAGGAGCATGTCGGGGGCGCACGGCGCATGATCGCCGAGGGCATCATGGAGTCGCCGAAGGTCGACCACGCGTACGGGCTGCACATCTGGGCGCCGATCCCCGCCGGCGAGGTGCGCGTGACGCCCGGGCCGGTGTTCGCCGCTGCGACGCATCTGCGCATCATCATCCGCGGGCACGGCGGCCACGCATCGGCGCCGCACCAGACCGTCGACCCGATCGTCGTCGCGGCGCAGGCGATCGTCGCGCTGCAGACGGTGGTGAGCCGCGCCGTCGATCCGGAGCAGACGGCGGTGTTCACGATCGGCCGCATCGAGGGCGGCGTGCGCGGCAACATCATCCCGAACGAAGTGATGATGTCCGGCACGATCCGCACGTTCGAGGCGGCGGTGCTGAAGAAGGTGCTCGATCGCGTCGACGATATTCTTCGCGGCGTGACGAGCGCATTCGGCGCGGAGTATCAGTTCGATACGTCGACGCTGCCGGCTGTCGTCAACGATCCGGCCAGCGCCGCGCTCGTCGCCGGCGTCGCGTCCGCGCTGCTCGGCCCGGAGCACGTGGGCGAGTCTCGTACCACGGGCGGCGACGATATGGCGTACTTCCTGGAAGCCGCGCCAGGCGCCTACTTCATGCTGGGCGGCGGCAATGCGGCGGGCGGCATCACGTGGCCGCACCACCACCCGAAGTTCGACTTCGACGAAGCGTGCCTGCCGATCGGCATCGAGCTGGGGCTGCGCATCGTCGAAGCCGCCACCGGCTCATCGCTCTAGTTCACCGCGGAGGCGCGGAGGATATCTGTGTGTGATCCGGACGGTGCATCAGTCGTCAGCCGCGTTTGCTACGATCACTCCGGAATCGTCCCAACTGTCTCTCCGCGATCTCGGAGCCTCCGTGGTGAACGGAACACATGACCTCACGCACCGGCAAACCGATCATCATCGCCGACTACGACCCCGTCTGGCCGCAGCACTTCGCCCGCGAGCGCGCGGAGATCCTGCGCGTCTGCGGCACCGCGCCGTTCGTGCGTATCGAGCACACGGGCAGCACGTCGGTGCCGGGGCTCGCGGCGAAGCCGATTATCGACATCATGCCGGGGCTGCGGTCGCTCGACGACGCGCTGCCGCTGATCGCACAGCTCGCGAGCGTCGGCTACGAGTACGTGCCGGAGCACGAGCGGCCGAGCGAGATCGACGAAGGTATGCCGTTTCGGCGCTACTTCCGCAAGGACGTGAACGGCGAGCGGGCGTTCCACATGCATATGGTGGAAGCCGGCAGCGAGTTCTGGGTGACGCACCTGCTGTTCCGCGACTTCCTGCGCATCTCGCCCGAGGACGCCGCGGAGTACGAGCGCGTCAAGCGGCGGGTCGCGGCCGCGTACAACGCCACGATCACACCGTCGAGCGACATCAATCTTGGCTATACGGACAAGAAGTCCGACTGCATCAACGCCATCATGGCGAGGGCGCGCGCGCACTTCGCGTGAGGTCGCGGCCGGGCACGCCACTGCGTGCCCCTACGCCGCCTGTTGCTCGTCTTGCGTAACCGCCTCGGGGTGCAACTCCGGCAGCTCATGCCCAAGCGTCTCCGCGTACCAGTCAAGGATGGCGTCGACGAAGCCGCCGGAGTCGACGAGGTCGATGGAGACGTGCATGTGTGTCTCGGGGATGTCAGGGTCGAAGCACATGCGCACGCGATACTTGCCGATCTGCTTCACCTTCAACAGCTTCTCGTATGGCCACGTCTGCAGACCGCTCGTCGCGTACAGTGTGAGGCCGCGCTCGTCGAGGATGACGTCGGACCGCAGCCATGCGCGGAACAGGTACGCCGCGATGGCGATCCCGACCGGCACCGCTGCGATCACCCACGTCCGCCACGTCCACCCCTCGACCACCGGCGACGCGGCGAAGAAGCCGCCGAAGACGGGCAGCGCGAAGAGCGGGATGAAGGCGCGCCAGAAGAGAAGCCGGAAGTGCTCGTCATCATTCATCACCGGGAGTATCGGTACGGAAGGGCCAGCGTTGAAGGGTGGGATCGCCTCGTGCGCCACGAAGCTGCCTCAGACGTGGGATGCCGCTACCCTGAGCGATGATTCGCGCCATCTTCTACGACGCCGGCCACACCCTAGTGAAGCCGAGGGCCGAGTTCGACGAGGTCTGGGATCTCCTTGCCCACCAGCTCGGCATCTCGATAGGCGAGGAGCACCGCGGTCCGTTTCCTGACGTCGCAGCCTTCTTCTACTCGCGCTTGGCCGAGGACGGACTCGGTTCGTACGCATCGGACCGGGCGGCGCGAACGTTCTGGACGGAGTACTACTCGTTCGCACTACGCGACATCGCGCGCGATCTGCCGGTCGAGCAGATCCGCTCCGCGGGTGGCGCGCTCTACGACTGGTACAACGATCCAGAGCAGTGGCAGCCGTTCCCGGAAACCATCGCGGCGCTTGAAGCCGGACGCGCCCGCGGCCTCATCCAGGGCGTCGTGTCGGACTGGGGCAGCGACCTGCTGCCGATCCTGCACGCGCACGAAATCACAAGGCTGATGGACTTCGTCGTCGCGTCGGCGGTCGTCGGTTCGGCGAAACCAGACCGTGACATCTTCCTGTACGCGCTTGGCCGCGCCAACGTTCGGGCAGAAGAGACGGTGTACGTCGGCGACTCCTACCTGGCGGATGTGCTGGGTTCGCGCGGCGCCGGGCTGCACCCGATCCTCATCGACCGCGACGGAACGTCGCCGCCGATCGATGCGCCGGTCGTGCGATCGCTCACGGAGGTAGTGGCGGTGGTGGACCGGATGAACGGCGGAGGGCGTTAGGCGTCTTCGGGCGGCGGAGGCAGGAGCGCTTCTAGCGTTTCGACGAGTCCCGGGAATTCGTTCACAACGACCCGCCAGACTTCAGCAAGATCAACGCGGTCGTACGCGTGGATGAGGATATTGCGGGTTCCCACGATCTTGCGCCAGGGCCGGCAGGATGCGCCGACCTGAATTCGTCCGACAGCCGGGTTGTGGCCTCGCCGATGATCGCCGTCTGCATGACGACCGCGCTGCTGGTCAGTTCGTCGTCTTGAAGCTCGGCACGGCTCATGCTGCCGACATAGCGGATCGCGCGTCGAGCGGCGATCACGATGTCCGCTACCGAATCGGTGTCACGCCGCATAGATAGACCGCGCCGACGTGAGGATATCGTGCCGGCGCCACGGATTCTCGCTTCTCTCGATTGAGCTGCGGCTAACGAGATCGACCTCGCGACCAAGCATGTCTTTCAACTCATCCTGCATCTCAACGTGGTCGAAGAGGCTCCAGGGATGATCCGGCGCGAACGTCACGAGCAGATCGATGTCGCTGTCGGGGCGGAAGTCTTCGCCGAGAACCGAGCCGAAGAGCGCCAACTCCTTGATCTGCCAGCGGCGGCAGAACTCCGCGATCTTCTCCATCGGCAGGTCGATGTTCGTCGTGACCATAGCGCGCTCCGGAGCCGCGTGGCGCGGACACTACAGTTTACCGCGGCTGGAACACCGGCCGCACTTCGCCATCGACGATGGCGGCGACGAGCTGCAGTCCGGCGAAGAGGCCGGGGTCGAGCGACTTGACGAACGAGCCTACATTCTCGTGTTCGGCGTACTCGTAGATCGCCAGCAGCCCGACGCCCTTCATATCCGCATCGACGAGCGCGAGCGCTTCGCCTGCGGCCTTCAAGCGCTTGCGGACGATGCGCCGCATCAGCGCGCCGTCCGACGGGTCGATCTTCGGCGGGGCCTGGGCGATGGCGAAGCCGCGCTCGCCGAGCGGCTCGACGCGCAGCCGCTGCACGGTCCACGCTTCCGCCGCGTCGAACTCGACGGCGTCGCCGAGCTTCAGGCCGCGCGACAGTTCGCCGATCCGGTCGAGCAGCGCGTTGCGGACGGCCTCGGCCTGCGGTGCGCGGCGGAGCCGGAGGCTGTTGACGTGGAACGTGCCGTTGACGCGCTCGGTGATCAGCGTCCAGAAGCGGCTGAGGCCGCCGACCACGGACGCATAGCCGCCCTCGTCGCGCACTTTCGCGAGCTGCACCATCACCGGCAGATCGATCTCGCTGCGGCCGCCGGGCTGCATGGGCGCGGTGGCGAGCTGGACGCGCATCGCGAAGTCGGATTCGCCGGGCTCGGACGCCGGCACCGACGCGCGCGGCGGCACCCACACGAGGTACGGCCCGCGCACGTTGCCGGCGTCGAGGCGTTCTTCCATCGCGAGCCGCGCGCCTTCGGCTGCCGGATCGCTCTCCGGCTCCCAGAGCGTCGCCATCGCGACGGCGAGCTTGCCGGCGTCGCTGTTCGCGACGAACACCGGAACATCGCCGTTGATCACGGCGTCCAGCGTGTACGACCGCCCGCTACGCTCCGCAAACCAGTCGACAAGCAGCGCGGCGGTGTAGGTCAGCGTGCGATCGGGCATGTGTGATCTTTCTTGCTGGTCATCCCGGAGATCGGTGCGAGAACGGCACCTCACCCCGGCCGTTGGCCACCCCTCTCCACGACGTGGAGAGGGGCTCGGACGGAAGTCGGGCTGTTCCTCGATCAGCTAACCGCTGGTCGCCGCCTGCGAACCACTCACCGCCAACTACAAACTACAAACTACAAACTACGAACTACGAACTACGAACTACGAACTACGAACTACGAACTCCTAAATATTGCTCTTCGTCTGGCCGCCGTCGACGTTGATGCAGGCGCCGGTGATCCAGCTCGCCCGCGGCGAGCAGAGGAACGCTACCACGTTCGCCACTTCCTCGACGGTGCCGAAGCGGCCCATGGCGATGTTCTGCTCGACGAAGCGCGCCATGCCTTCCGGATCGGCCTGCACGCGCTTGTCCCACGACCCGCCCGGAAACCGGATCGAGCCCGGCGCGATGGAGTTGACGCGAATGTGGTCCTTCGCCAGCGCCAGCGCGGAGTTCTTGGCGTGGCTGATCATCGCCGCCTTCATCGCGTTGTAGGGCAATCCGCCGCCCGCCTCGCGCCCGAAGATCGACGCGATGTGGACGATACTGCCGCCGCCCTGCGCGCGCATCAGCGGCACGACGGCGCGCGTCGCCCGCACCGCCGCTTCGATGTTCGCGCGAAACGCGCCCTCCCAGCCATCGTCATCGTCCGGGAACGAGCCGCCCGCGTTGTTCACGAGAATGTCGATGCGGCCGAGCTGCTCGTGCGCTTCCCGCACCATCCGCTCGACATCGGCCGCGACGGTCACGTCGGCCACAATCGCCGCCGTACGCACGCCTGTGATCGCGATCGCGCGCTCGGCCTCGCGCAGTCCCGCCTCGCCGCGCGCGACGAGCGCGATGTCGCAACCCTCGTTCGCGAGCGCCAGCGCGATCCCGAGGCCGATCCCGCGGGAGGAGCCGGTGATGAGGGCGGTTTTGTTTCTGAGATCGAGGTCGATGGGTGTGAGCCTTTCAGCTTGTCAGCCGGTCAGCACTTCAGCTGGATCGAAGCGTCGTTATGAAGGCGCCGAGCATGCGCTTTACTTCGATTGTAGCGTCGCGAAGCGGTTCATAGGCTGCTTGATCGAGGTATCCCAGGTCGCGCGAAAGGAGGAGCTGGTACTCCAATTCGCTCGCCGAACCGAACGAGATCTGGCAGAAGCGCGCGAGCTCAGCATCACCGGTGCGGCCACAGCCCTCAGCAATGTTCGTGGGGATGGAGCTGGCCGAGCGGCGCATCTGGCTCGTCAGGCCGTAGATCTCTTCACGCGGGAACGTCTTCGTGCCCGCGTAGACGGCCAATGCGAGCTGATGTGCCTTCTCCCACGCCTTGATGCTTCGGAAATCGCGCATTAGTTCCTCGCTGCCGCCTTGCTGACTGGCTGAGTTGCTGACAGGCTGACGAGCTACTCGGCCATAAACTCGATGATCTCCGCATTCACGCGCTCCGGCGCCTCGCGCATCATGAAGTGGCCGGCGCCTTCGATCTTCCTCAGATCGAAGTTCGCGAAGAAGTCGCCGAGCTTGTCCGACCACGCGAACGGGAGGATCGAGTCGCTATCGCCCCAGAGGACGCGCGTCGGCGTCTCGACTTTCTTGTCCGCGCCGGCGAAGGCGCCGCCGCGCAGCGCTGATCGATAGCAGTTGAAGCCTCCACGCAGCGCGCCGGGCTGCGAGTACGCTTCCACGTATTTGGCGATCTCCTCATCCGTCCAGAGATCCTTGTTCGCCGACCACGCCGAGAGGAAGTGCCGCAGGTAGATCTCGGTCGCCTGCCTGCTCGAGCCGACGAGGTCTTCGGCCCACGGCTGCTGGTGGAAGAGCTGGTACCAGGTGTTGAGCGCGTGCGGCAGCTCGAACCAGCGGCCACCGATGCCAGGGTACGGCGGGTCGAACAGCATCAGCTTGTGCAGCCGTTCCGGGTACAGCCGCGCGAACCGCTGCGTCCAGATCGCGCCGAAGTCATGCGAGACGATGCGCACCTTGTCGAGCTGGTAATGATCGCAGAGCGCGCGGATGTCCTCGGCGAACGCGGTGTCGGTGTAGCCGACTTCAGGCGCCAGATCGGGCTTGTCGGAGTACGCATAGCCGCGCATATCGGGCACGATGACGTCGTAGTGCCGCGCCAGCGCGTCGATGTTCAGATGCCACTCGAACCAGAATCCGGGCCAGCCGTGGATCAGCAGCAGCGGGTCGCCCGCGCCCTGCCGCACGTGGTGCAGCTTGATACCGTTCACCGTTACGTCGTGGTGACTGAGTGTATCGACAGCCATAGGACCTCCAATCAGGAGCAGGGTAGCGTTGCGCCGGGATAGGTTCTAGGATCGCAGCACTACCGCACGACGGGCCGGCGCGTGTCCGGCTGGGGTTGCGGCAGCGACGTATCCGCGGAGGTGAAGCGATGAACGAGCCGATGACAGCCGTTGCGCCGGACAAGGAAGCGATCCGCTCCGAGCTGGAAGCGACGCGGACCGCGTACGGAGTGTTGGTCGAGCAGGTGGGGCATGCGAACTGGAAACGGCCGAGCGGCATTCCGGCGTGGACATGCGGGCAGCTGGCCTGGCATATCGCCTCGAGCGTGGCGTTCATGGCGGGCCAGACCGAGAGCGCAATGAAAGGGAAGGCGCTGAACCCACCCGCATTCCTGTTGCCGGTGCTGTTCAAAATGAGCGAATTGCGCGTGCGCTTCGCTTCACGCAAGGCGACGCCGGCGTCCGTGCGCGCCGACATGGATGCCGGCATGACGCGGTTGCTGGCGCTGCTGGACGCCACAGATCCGGCCGCGCTTACCACGAGCGCCACCGCCTTCGGCGAGACGCGGACGATCGCCGAGATGTTTCGCTTGCCGGTCACACACCTCGCGGAACACGCCGAGCACATCCGGTCGGCGCTGAATCGTTAGGCGCGCCGGCACCGGAGACCCGCAGCAGACGGAGACGGCATGCGCGTCTACCTGATCGATGGCACGTACGAACTGTTCCGGCACTACTTCGCGGTGCCGAGCCACATCGCCGCCGACGGTGCGGAGGTCGGCGCCGTGCGCGGCGTGCTGTACTCCGTGCTGTCGCTGATCAGGGACGGCGCGACGCACATCGGCGTTGCCACGGACCACGTCGTCGAGTCGTTTCGCAATGAGATGTGGGCGGGGTACAAAACGGGCGCCGGCGTCGCCCCCGAACTGATGACGCAGTTTCCGATCCTGGAACATGCGCTGTCGGCGCTCGGCGTCGCGGTCTGGCCGATGGTCGAGTACGAGGCCGATGACGGGCTGGCGTCGTCGGCGGCGCAGTCGGCGGCGTACGCGGAACAGGTGTTGATCTGCACACCGGACAAGGACCTGGCGCAGTGCGTCGTGGGAAACCACGTCGTGCAGTTCGACCGCCGCAAGCGCGCCGTCCTCGACGAAGCCGCCGTCATCGCGAAGTTCGGCGTAGCGCCGGGCTCGATCCCCGACTACCTGGCGCTGGTCGGCGATAGCGCCGACGGCTTTCCGGGGCTGCCCGGGTGGGGCGCCAAGTCGGCGGCGGCGGTGCTGTCGAAGTTCGCCCACATCGAAGCGATCCCGGAAAGCGTGGCCGACTGGGGCATCCCGCTCCGTGGCGCGGCCGTGCTATCGCAGACGCTGCGGCAGCAGCGCGAACTGGCGATGCTGTTCAAGGATCTGGCGACGCTGCGGACCACATGCGACATCGATGCCTCGGCGGACGCCATCCGCTGGCGCGGCGCGCGGAGCGACTTCGGCGACATGGCGTCGTACCTCGGCGCGCCGGCGCTAGCGGAGATGGCCGCCGAGCTGGCGGGCCAGTAGCATTCGGGCGTCGCTCGCCTTTCAGCCGCGAAGCTCCAACATCGAACATCCAACATCCAACGCCCAGATCAGTGTTCCTCATCGACGATACGGTCGAGCAGCGACCGCACGACGAGGTTCAGCGCGCGGTGCTCGGGCCGCGTCAGCCCGCTGTCTTCGTCGAGCATGCGACCGGCTTCGTCGCGCGTGAGCTCGATCAGCCTGACGTCGGTGAGCTTCGCCACCTTGAGTCCGGGCAGCCCGGACTGCTTCGTGCCAAAGAACTGGCCGGGGCCGCGCTGCTGCATGTCGGCCTCGGCGAGCTCGAATCCGTCGGTCGTCTTCTCCATCAATTCGAGACGCGCGCGTGCCTCGTCGCTCGGCTCGTCGCAGAGGAGCAGGCAGTAGCTCTTGTCGGCCCCGCGCCCAACGCGGCCCCGGAACTGGTGCAGCTGCGCGAGGCCGAAGCGGTCTGCGCCCTCGATCATCATCACCGACGCGTTCGGTATGTCGATGCCGACTTCGATCACAGCGGTCGAGACGAGGATGTCGGCCTCGCCGTCGCGGAAGCGGCGCATCACTTCGTCCTTCTGCTTCGACGACATGCGCCCATGCAGTAGCTCGAGGCGCAGGTCCGGGTACACCTGCCGCCGCAGCCGCTCGAACTCCGCCGTCGCCGACTTCACGTCGAGCGTCTCCGATTCCTCGACGAGCGGGCAGATGACGAACGCCTGCCGCCCCTTCTCGACCTCGCTGCGCACGAATCGCTCCGCGTCTTCGCGCTCGTCCGGCCCCACCCAGGTGGTCTTGATCGCCTGCCGTCCCGGCGGCAGCTCGTCGACCACCGAGATGTCAAGATCGCCGTAGAGGGTCAGCGCCAGCGTGCGCGGGATCGGCGTCGCCGTCATCACCAGCATGTGCGGCGTGTGCGCCGCCGCGGCGCCCTTCTCGCGCAGTGCGGCCCGTTGCATGACGCCGAAGCGATGCTGCTCGTCGACGACGGCGACGCCGAGATCGTGGAAGCGCACGCCACCCTGGATCAACGCGTGCGTGCCGCAGATCACGTCGATCTCGCCGGCTTCGATCGACGCATACATCTCGCGCTTCTCCTTCGCCTTCAGGGCGCCGGTTAGTAACGCAATGCGGATCGCTCCTGATAGGGCGGAAGATGGAGGATGGACGATCGAGGATGGATCAGGGCGTCTATCGTCCATCTTCCATCTTCCATGTTCGCGTCCGGCCAGGTACGCGACACGAGCGCTCGCGACTGGCCCATCAGGAGAAGCCGCCCCAAAGAGCGCCTTCAGCGTGCGGAAGTGCTGCTCGGCGAGGATCTCCGTCGGCGCCATCATCACGGCCTGGCGCCCGTTCTCGATCGCCGCGACGAGCGCCGCGGCGGCGATGACGGTCTTGCCGCTGCCGACGTCGCCTTGCACGAGGCGCGACATCGGGATCGGCTTGCGGAGGTCGTTGAGCACAGCGAACATCACGCGCTGCTGCGCGCCCGTCAGCGCGAACGGCAGCGACTCGATAAAGGCCCGCTCGACGGGCGCCGACATCGGCACCGGCGCGCGGGTTTGTCGAAGAGATCGTACGTTCGAAGCATGCGCGGCGGGCGGGGGGCCGGCCGCC
>Ga0080064_1000778_pt1 | contig 73923 bp, 60 predicted proteins | sample Subgrocontami54m_FD_69260 | JGI IMG/M metagenome (GOLD analysis project Ga0080064, IMG submission 69260) | Subsurface groundwater microbial communities from S. Glens Falls, New York, USA - GMW46 contaminated, 5.4 m (SPADES assembly) (version 2) ...
GCAAGGCCTCCGGTACTACAATGGAACCGTCCTTCTGCTGATAATTCTCGAGTAATGCGATGATGGTACGGCCAAGCGCCAACGCGGTCGCATTCAGCATATGCGCATATTCTGTTTTGCCTTCTTTATTCCGGAAACGGATATTCTCACCCCGCGCCTGAAAATCGGTCGTATTGGAAGCGGAATGCGTTTCGCGATATTGTCCCAACCCATCGTTCTGTCCGGGCAACCACGCTTCAACATCGTACTGTTTGGCATCGGTAAAGCCCATATCGCCCTTGCAGATAGATACAATACGATACGGAATACCCAGACCCCTGTAGAGCTTCTCCTGCCAGCCTACCAGCCGCTCCAGCTCGGCAAATGACTCATCAGGCGTTGTGAACACGAACATTTCCACTTTGTCGAACTGGTGCACACGCAAAATACCCTTGGTGTCCTTTCCGTATGAGCCGGCCTCGCGGCGAAAACACGTTGAGAACCCGACGAACCGCATAGGTAATTTTTTTGGATCGAGTATCTCGTCTTTGAACAACGGACCGATGGTATGTTCCGAACTGCCCACCAGATACATATCGTCTGCGGGCAAATAATACCGTTCTTCTTCCTGCGAGCGCGTAAGACGTCCCATGCCGCGGTAAACGTCCGGCTTTATCATAACGGGCGGAATGACCGGCACGAATCCTTCGGGCAAAAGCTGCTCATACGCATAACGCACCAGCGCCATTTCCATCAGGGCGGCCTCGCGCAAAAGATAACCGAAACGGGAACCCGAGACCTTCGCGGCGCGCTCGGTATCTATAAGTTCGTGTTTTTCGGCGAGCTCAATATATGAGAGCGGTTTGAAATCAAACTTCTTGCGCTCACCAACTTCACGCACCACAACATTGTCTTCCTCGCTTTTGCCGTCGGGAACATCGGCCGAAGGAATATTGGGCAGCTCAAGCAAAAGCCAGTTTAAATCCTCGTCTATCTTTGCGATGGCGTCTTCTTTTTCTTTAATGGACGCCTTGAGTTCCTGCATCGCTTCGCGCGCCGACTCGCTGCCTTCTTTCTTTTGTTTGGCACGCATTTGTTCGGCCTCGCCAAGCAATTCCCGGCGCTGCTTGTCCAGTAAAATAATACGGTCAACATCCACGGACACGCCTTTATTCACGGCCGCATCGCGCACGATATCCGGATTTTCCCGAAGAAATTTAATATCAATCATAAAAAAATTATACCTCCAACCTCCATTAGGATAGCCCAAAGGCCGGAAGCTTTCAAATGCCGAGCGCTGCGGCAAACTTTTCGCTCAACTCCGTGAGCGCTTCGCGCCTATGGTTCATGCGCGCATGCTCCTCCTCGTTAAGTTCAATATAGTATTTGTTCAGTTCGGGAATTATATGCAGCGAACGGAACGGATATCCCGCATCGCGCTTTGTATGAGGCGTCTCGGCAATAATACCGTCGCGCGCAGAAGAACCCTGCAGGAATGAACCGTCCGGGAACACGATAACAACGACCGTTGTGAGACGGGCTGTCCGCTTTTGATATGGGATACCTTTGAGTTTTTCAAGCGCAAGCTCTATAAGCTCCTCATCGCTTGCCTCATACCCTGGCCAGCGGCGCGTGAGAACGCCGGGTTCACCGCCAAGCGCATCTATTTCCAAACCGCCGTCATCAGCAAGCGACGGCATATTATATTTTTTCGAAAAATAACGCGCCTTGATGAGCGCATTGTCGAGAAACGTTTTCCCATTCTCCTCAACCTTGTCCGTATCCTCAAGTTCCCCAAGCGAGACGGTTTCTATGGGGAGCTTGGCGAATATCTCCCGCATTTCCCGCAATTTCCCCGGATTCGTTGTCGCAAGAATTAGTTTCATTTTGCTTGTGGATTTTTAACTGCCACATCGTTCACAACAGTATTTCCAGGATCTTTTTTATTTCTCTTTCGGGCGCATCGTGGGGAACAAAATAACTTCTCGGATATTCGAGGCATTCGTGAGCACCATAACAAGACGGTCAATACCGATACCAAAACCGGCCGCGGGCGGCATGCCGTATTCAAGCGCTTCCACAAATTCTTCGTCTCCCCGCTGCGCCTCATGCGAGCCTTTTTCAACATCCGCCTGCGATTTTTCAAACCGAGCGGCCTGCTCCTCGGGGTCATTAAGTTCACTATAAGCATTGATAAGCTCAAAGCCGCCGACAACAAGCTGAAAGCGATCTGCGAACAAACCGTCTTCACGCGCTTTTGCCAAGGGCGAGAGCGCCAGCGGATGCCCGGTTACGAATGTTGGCTGTATAAGATGGCTTTGGCAGAGTTTCTTGAACAGCATCTCGTAATACTCCCCTTCTGTTTTTATTTTTGGCGGCTCAATGCCATGCGAGACAAGTGCGGCATGCATCTCGTCCATTGTGGCTTTAGCGATATCGATACCCGAATGCTGTTTTACAAGCTCGCGGAAATCTTTGCGCGCGATGGGCGCCTTCCACGTTATTTTGTGTTCACGGAAATGCGTTGTCCTGCCAATGCCCGAAACATCAAGCACGCGCATGAGGAACCTCTCAAGATATTTCATAAGACCTTCGGCATCCTGATATGCCCAATATCCCTCAACGCTCGTGAACTCGGGGTTATGCGTGGTATCCATGCCTTCATTGCGGAAAAGACGGCCCAACTCAACCACTTTCTCATATCCGCCCACCAGAAGTTCTTTTAAATACAATTCGGGCGCGATGCGCAAATACAACGGAATATCCAGCGCCGTGAGATGCGTTTTGAACGGACGAGCTGCGGCTCCTGCGGGAACACCCTGCAAGATCGGCGTTTCAACCTCAAGAAAACCATCGCGCACGAATTCACTGCGTACCGCGGTTACTATTTTTGCGCGCAACTCAAAACGCGCCTTAACATCCTTGTCCATGAGCGTATCCAGATAGCGTCTGCGAAAACGCTCTTCAACGTCTGCGAGACCGTGCCATTTATCCGGCAGAGGGCGCAACGCTTTTGCAAGCACAGAAAGCGACGATACCTCGAGCGTTTTCTCACCCGTTTTGCTGAGCAGCAATACGCCCGTTGCCGAAATAAAATCGCCGATATCTACACATTGCAATATCGCCTGTTGTTTTTCCGGCAACTCTTTCACGCGAAACAAAATTTGTATTTCGCCGGTCCCATCATTTATTTTCATGAACGTTATTGCGCCATACGGACGCGCAAGCATAACCCGCCCGGCCAGGGATATTTTTTTCTTTGCTTTTGAAAACGTACCGAACGAAGCAAACGCAACGGCAACCGAATGCGTCCGTTTTGTTTTTGCGGGATACGGGTTCTCCCCCAGCGACCGCAATTCATTGCGTTTCTTGCGGCGTTGCGCAATTAAATCATCAAGCTGTGACATACAAAACCATTATATCGTATTTCCTTTTGGGATACGAAAACGGCCCTCCTGAAGAAGAGGGCCGCACTCCGCAACTACTCGATATTCGCTATCTTGTACTGCTTCTGCCCGCCCGGGGTATGAGCAGCAACAACATCTCCGGACTTATGACCAAGCAACACCATACCCAGCGGTGAAGCGTTAGAGATGCGGCCCTCGGAAGGCAATGCTTCTTCGGAGCCCACAATGGTAAATTTCATTTTCGGACCCGAGGGATTAACCGGTTCCACCACGACCGTTGAGCCCAACGATACCACACGAGGCCCGCCAAGCGAGGGTCGTTGTTTATCGTCGATGATCGCGGCGTTCTCAAGCGCGGCTTCCAATTCCTCGATACGACCCTCTAAAAACGCCTGTTCTTCTTTTGCCTCCTGATATTCGGCATTTTCCGAGAGATCTCCGAACGCAATTGAGCGTTGAAGCTTCTCGGCTATTTCTAGGCGTTTTGTTGTTTTGAGCTCTTCAAGCTCTTTTTTGAGCCGGCTCAACCCTGCTTTTGTAATATAGTTTGTAGGCATAATCTTAAAATTGAGCGCCTCCGGCACAAGAAGCCAGGGGCGTAATATGTAAATTGTTATCGAGAAGCCTCTTCGTGTCAAGACGCTTCATACACACTTCCCTCAGATCACTCCTTATCGAAATATACGCTCAAGGCATCGCGCGCAACGGGCGCTGCGACCACGCTTCCCTCACCCCCATGTTCAACAAGAATAGCGAGCACTAATTCCGGGTTCTCGGACGGGGCGAATGCCGTGAGCCACGCGTGCGTACGCTTAGAGCCGACTTCAGCCGTTCCTGTTTTTGCCGAAACGGAAACCGGAACCTGAGAAAGCATCTTTGCGGTCCCCTCACCCGACGCCACCGTTGCACGCATGCCTTTTTTCACAAGCTCAATGTTGGAAGAAGAGGCATCGATAGTGCGTATAACCTCGGAAGAAATCTTATCCTCGCCACCGTCATGCCGCAAGATCGCATCTACAATATGTGGCTTTATGAGCGTACCGCCGTTGGCAATGGCAGCCGTGGCAACGGCCAATTCAAGAGGTGTGCCGAGCAGATCACCCTGTCCTATGGATACATGATACGTATCACCCAACACCCACGGCTCGCCTTTTTCTTTTTCTTTCCATTCCGGCGTTGGCACAAGCCCGCTTTTCTCTCCCGGGATATCGATACCTGTTTTCTCACTAAATCCGAATTTCTTTAACCAATTGGCGAGGCGCTCAATGCCAAGCCCCTTGATATCCCCATACCCGCCCCCGACAGTATAAAAATAAACATCGCAAGATTCGGCTATCGCTTCGGTGAAATTCACGCTTCCATGCGCTTTCCAATCACGGAACGTATATACGATAGACGGGTCGTATATATTCTGAACGGATATAAAACCGGGATCACTGATCCGCCGCGAAGCATTGATGATATTTTCGGACAACGCCGCGAGACCAACGACCGGTTTCACGGTAGAACCTACCGGATACACACCGCTCACCGCACGATTCAAAAGGGGCTTGCGGGCATCATCGGAAATTTTTGAATATTCCGCGCTGCTGATACCGCGCGCAAAAAGATTATTATCGTAACTTGGAAAACTCACGAGCGCACGCACCGAACCGTCACGCGGATCAATGGCTACGGCCGCACCGGACGTTGCACCGGCACGCCGCGTTTCACGCTCCAAAGACGCATACAATGTCCGTTGTAATTTAGCATCGATACCCAGCCGAATATTTGTCCCGCTCTCTGTCTCGCGCCCAATAAAACTCCTGTCGGTGCGCCCACGGGAATCCACTACAAACACTTTCTTACCCGTAACCCCGCGCAGGATATCGTCGTATGACGACTCGATGCCATTTTTTCCTACCTCCTCGGTGGCAAACGCACCGGGATACGATACAAGGTCGTCTTTGGACATTTCCCCCGTATACCCGATGACATGCGAGAATATTTTACCATCGACATACGCGCGCTCAGGAACGGTCTCAACGTCTATCCAGAGCATATTTTCCTCATACTGCAATATGGAAAGAGCAACCGCGCTTTCCTGTGATACCCCGCGCGCAAGTATGAAATAAGGTGTTTCGGGAGCCCGCATCACCTGCTCGCTCAGCGTAGCGATATTGGCACCAAGCGCCGACCCGATACGGCCCAATTGCTCCTGCAGAAGCGCCTTATCTTTGGGCATGCGGCTGCGGTCAACAACAAGACGAAAAGACGGAGTATTTTCGACAAGCGCTTCTCCGGTACGGTCGTACATAATGCCGCGGGGCGAGAGAAGCGGAAAGGTGCGCTCGGTATTGCGCGCCGCGAGAGCAGAAAATTCCTGTCCCTGCCAAAGAGACAAATATCCTGCCCTCATCCAAAACAAACCGATGACGAGCGAAATGACGCCAAAAAAAATATATGGTGTCCGTTTGCTCATGGGCACCTCAAGCCGCATATCCGCGTTCTCGCGTTTATGCGGCATATCGGAATAAAATTCCTCAAACTCAGTAAAACGAAATCTCATAAGAACGTTTTCTACGGAAACGCTCAAGCGCTGCCGCGCATACGAATGCGAACAACACCGATACAATAAGCGCGCCCGCCGCGCGCGGAAGAGCATAGAAGGCCGGCGCTCCGCCGACAACAACCATATACGCCGCACTTGCATATGCGGCACCAAAACCAATGATAAAAAGTATTCCGTTCACCCAATAGCGGGACAAAAAAGACAACGCAGGACGCACGACATATGCGAACGCGGGCATAACCGCAAAAAACAGGGCAACGCCTTCCACACTCGGGCTTGCCCCCGCAAATACCACCCCCGCAAATACGATAACGACCGCAAGACGGCGAAAATCATATGAGGCACCCACCGCCACTGCGATTGGCGTAATGCGAAAAAAAGAAACTCCGTTTTGCGCAAGGAGAACATCGAGAAATGGGGAAATAATAATGAGTGCGGCGAGAATGATCATCATAAAATAATAAATACGCCATCTTCAGCATATGTATCGGCGAACGGAACAACGCTAATACCCAAAAAAGGATCGGCTCCGCGCGAATCCACATGGCTCACCCTGCCCACCAAAAGCCCCTGCACAATAGCGTCGCCGCGCCCGGCCGTGCGGACAATAGCGCCTTCTTCCACGCGGGCATCGCGCCCAACCAGGGCAACAAAAAGACCCTTCCCGGAGCTTTCAAGCAAGCCAATAGAGCCCGCGATATCAACACTTACGCGAAGCGACGGATCGCCCACCACAACGACATCCGAATTATTCTGCGACACCGCAATGACTTTACCGAAAAACCCTCCGCCCAAGGACACGACCGACATGCCAACCTCTATACCGTCTGCGGTACCCCTATCTAACCGCACGGTTTGTTTACCGGGAAAAGGACTGTGCCATAAAATACGCGCAGCAATGCGCCGCATTCCCGATACGTTCCCGATACTTGCATCCTTGAGCGCGACCTGAGCCGTCTCCAATTTTTGTGTCAAAAGTATATTTTCTTCCAGTAGACGGCGATTATCTTCTTCCAAAACCGTCCGCGATTTTTCCCGGCCACCGACATCATCAACCCGCTTCACTATGGGCGTAAACAGAGAATCAAAAATCGAATGCGCGATTTTCTTTCCTCCTGAAATGTAAAAAAGTGCCAAAAAGATAATGGCACACGCAACAACAAAATATACCGCATTGAAACTTTGCCTTCTCATGTCATGACATTGGAATAGCGGCCGTATCGGCGCTTACCAAAACTTCGGAAAGCTCATCAATATTCTCAAGAACAATACCCGTGCCTCGGACCACGGCAGTGAGCGGATCCTCCGTAACATGCACCGGCATAAGCGTCTCCTGTGCAATAAGACGGTCAAGATTCCGCAAAAGTGAACCGCCGCCGGCAAGCGTAATGCCGCGGTTCATAATATCCGCAACAAGTTCGGGAGGTGTTTCCTCGATAGTCGCCTTAATGGCCTCAACGATAGCGTACACGGAGCGCGCGATAGCACGCCTGATATGCGCATCACTTATCAATATTTCTTTTGGCAAACCGGTAAGCACGTCGCGACCGCGCATGGGCGCCGAAACCGTCTCTCCCAACTCCATCGCAGAACCCGTTGCTATTTTTATTTCCTCGGCGGTACGTTCTCCCAATATCATTTTCATTTCTTCCTGGGCAAAATGCACAATGTCATCACTAAGACGATCCCCCGCGATGCGCAATGAACGGAACGCAACAATGCCGCCAAGCGAAATAACAGCGATTTCGGTAGTACCACCGCCGATATCGACTATCATGCTCCCCGATGCTTCCTGAACCGGAAGACGGGCCCCAATAGCCGCAGCCATTGGTTCCTCAATAAGGTATACCTCGCGCGCACCGGCATTCTTTGCAGCATCCTCAACGGCGCGTTTTTCAACCTCGGTAACGCCGGAAGGAATCCCTATAACGGTACGCGGGCGGCTAAAAGGCGTCCGGGCATGTTCACGCACACGCGAAAAGAAATGCGACAGCATTTGTTCCGTAACTTCAAAATCGGAAATAACGCCTTTTGTAAGCGGGCGCGTCGCGACAATATGCGCCGGCGTGCGTCCCACCATTTTGCGGGCCTCGTTCCCTATCGCCAATATTTGATTCGTTTTCTTGTTCACCGCAACGACGGACGGCTCATTGATAAGAATGCCTTTCCCTCGCACATACACGAGCGTATTTGCGGTCCCAAGATCTATGCCGACGTCCTGCGAAAAAAAGCTTTTAATTTTTCTGATCGCCTGTTTCATGGTTTCGTGTTCTGTTGCGATGGTTTGTTGCGATATTGAACATCTCCCCGCGGGTCACCAATTTCACTTCTTCTTCAGCCCGATGCTTCACTTCTACCATACCCTGCGCCATGGTCTTCTCACTCACAACAACCCTCAGGGGAATACCTATGAGGTCCGCATCCGCGAACTTTTGACCCGCAGTGACCTCTCTATCGTCATACAGTACGCCTATTCCCTCGCCTTGTAAATGCGTTTCCAAAGCCTGAGCCTCCTGACGAACGGCATTTCCACTACCCAGCGCAATGATATGTACATCGAACGGGGCAACCTCGCCCGGCCACACAATGCCGTCCTTATCGTGGTTCACTTCAACAATAGTCGCCATAATGCGGGTGGTTCCAAGGCCATAACAACCCATAATAATTGGGTGCCGCTTTCCCTTCTCATCAAGAAAATAAGCGCCTAATTTTTCTGAAAATCTCGTTCCCAAATGAAATATATGTCCTGCCTCAACAGTTTTATATTCTTTCACCTTCTCCCCGCATTCCGGACAATTCTTTTTTAACGTTTCTGCGATCTCTTTGTTTGCCGCCCAAGAGCAATGATCGCAAATAAGCGTAATGTCCTCGCCCGCCTCGCTTTTTACCATAAACTCGCGGGTAACATCTTTTGTGAATTCGCCGCCCGAAGCCTGTACCGGAAATGCTTCGAGACCGCAGCGCTTAAAGATCTTGAGATACGCTTTTGTTACTTCCTCATAAAATCTGTCGAAATCTTCCCGTGTCGCGTGAAAACTGTACAAATCTTTCATGATAAATTCTTTGCCACGCAACAAACCCGCTTTCGGTCGTGCCTCATCGCGAAATTTTGTCTGTATCTGATACAGCGCGACCGGCAGATCGCGGAATGAGCTGATGCGCGCACCCGCAATAACAGTCACAACTTCTTCGTGCGTCGGTCCAAGCCCGAACCAATGCCCCGACTTATCTTCAAACTGGAACATTTCGCCCTTATATGCCTCCCACCGCCCCGTTTTCTCCCACACGGCTTTGGGATGCAGTGCCGGCATGATCAGCTCCTGTGCCCCGATTGCGTTCAGCTCCTGACGTATTATGGACAAAATGCGCTGATGCGCACGCAAACCGAGCGGCAATAACGTATAAATACCGGCCGCAAGCTGATCTATAAAATCACCGCGCAACATTAATTTATGGCTTGCCATAACGGCATCCTTGGGGGTTTCTTTCCTTGTTTTTGCAAAAAATGTGCTCTGTTTCATAGATAATAACGTGGTAAATCACGGAGTATCGTGACCATCGTAGCAAACGCCAGAAGAAGCACAAACGCCGTCCCGTTCACAAGCATTAATGCCCGTTGCGAAAAATTTTTATTCCGTAATTTCTCGAGAAGCGCTATGAAAGCGCGACCGCCGTCGAGCGCGGGAATAGGCAGCGCATTTAAAATCATCAAATTCAACGAAATAATAGCCATGAAACTTAACAAATTCGCAAAACCAAGCGCGCTCGCCTGCCCCGTGAAATAAAATATCGCCAATGGCCCCCCCACACCTTCATGCAACGTACCCGTCGTAAACAACTGGCCAAAAATAGCGGCGGTACCTTCAACCAACGTAATGCTCATGGATGTTGCTGTCCAAAATCCTCTCCATGGAGCTTCATACCATGGATACATAACGGTTCCCGCACGCAATAATTGTACTCCAAGCGGCCCCTCGCCCTCCGGAGGCGAAACCCGCGGGGTCACATCAATATGTACGCGCTCTTTGCCGCGCAAAATTTCCATCCCGAGCGTCATGCCCGCATGGCCGGAGATAACCTGTTGCGTTTCATTTACCTTCGTTAACGCATATTCTGCTCCCTGCACGTTTATCGAGGTTATCATATCATTCGTACGCAAACCGGCTTCTTCTGCGGGAGAACCGGGCGCAACACCGGAAATAAACACCCGGGCATCCGAACTAGCCGCATCATCAGATACGCTACTTGGGACGCCGATAACATAGATAATCGAAAATAAAAGTATCGCGAGAACAAAATTCATCGCAACGCCGGCCAACAGAATCCCCTGCCGGACAAAAAATGGTTTCCGGACAAAACTTCGGGGGTCATCGTTTCCGTCGCCATCTTCACCCCATACACGGACAAATCCACCCAAAGGAATAAGATTTATTGAATATAACGTTTCTCCGACTTGTTTACCCCAAACGCGCGGAGGAAATCCGAACCCGAACTCATCAACACGAACGCCGGCGCGTTTTGCCGCGATAAAATGTCCGAACTCGTGAGCGAACACGAGCACGCCAAGAACCGCTATAAAAAGAATTATGGTAAAAATCATACGATATCTCCTAGACCGTTAGAATCTCTTTTTCTTTTCCTGCTCCCGCGTCCACCAAATGCTGCTGAGCCGCATCGACTTTCTTTTGAGCTTCGTCTTTGAGACGGAACTTTTCGTCTTCACTAATGCCACCCGCTTCTTCCTGCGCATCTATTTCCTTCAACGCCTCTTCGCGCGCCTGCCGCAATTCTATTTTCGCTTCCTCCACTTTTTTATGAACTACTTTCGTTAATTCTTTACGCCGCTCTTCCGTCATGGGCGGAAGCACCACGCGTATAATATTTCCCTGCACCACAGGCGATGTTCCGATATCCGATACTTCAAGTCCTTTACTGATAGCGGCAGTGTTCGTCGTATCCCATGGCTGAATAACGATAACACGCGGCTCAGGAATAGTAACGGATGCGAGCTCCTTGATACGCATACGGGAACCGTACGCATCGATCTGTATATCCTCAACCATGCTTGGATTCGCCCTGTCCGTGCGAAGCGCATGCAATTCCTGAGTTAACACCTGCTTTATTTCCCCGATACGAATATCGAGCGTTTTAATTGCGTCTTGGGCTGGCATATTATTTGCTTATTCCGGCAAGGATCTTATGGCCGTTATCCGGAAACATGGCGAGAATGCGGATACGTTTATCGGTGGGCGCCATATGAGGACTCCAGTGCTCCCCGCCGTCGATCGATTTATAAATAGCATTACCCACAGCCACAAGTATATTCTGTGAATTCGTGGGGTCAACACCGACAGCAACAACCGGAAGAGATTTCGGCGGAATGACTATCGGAAGAGCTTCAAATGATACGCCACCGTCCCTGCTGCGCAAAATTCCGTATCCGGTCCCCAAATAAATGGTGTTTGGATTTTGCCTATCGGCTGCAAGATATTCAATATTCGTTCCGTTCATAAAGGAATTGAGGCGCTTTCCGAATTCGGTATCTTTACTCTCCACCCACGTTATTCCACCGTCTTCACTGCGAACCAGGCCCTTCGTATTTACAACAGCAAGCAGGGCGCCTGAAGGCAGTTGATATAATTTTTTGACCGGAGTCGTAAATTCACTCACGCGCTTCCACGATTCGCCGCGATTGGCGCTTTGCAAAACCAACCCATCGTCCGTCCCCACGAATACCTGATTATGATTTGCGGGCGTTATCACGACAGAATTGACCCCGACTTTATCACGCGTTGTAAAATATACTTCGGTAAAACTCTTCGCTCCGTCATCACTACGCAAAATACTCCCCCGGGCTCCCTGAAAAATCGCCACAAACATTTTTTGCGGATCGTCGGGATCAACGGCTATAGAACGGATAGTTGCGCGGTTGGATAAGATATCGTTCTCATCATCAACGGACTCCCATTTAGTTCCCGCGTCCAAAGAACGGTATAAGCCCCCGCCTTCTGTCCCCGCATATACGACTGCCGTATTTTTCGGATGTATCACGATTTCCAGAATATTATAGCGGGAAAGATTTTGTCCGGCCGCAACTTCCGAACGCTGCGTCCACGTCTCACCGAAGTCCTCAGAATACAAAACACCGGAACCGCTTACGGAAGCAGATGGGCCAGAGGGGCCGGATGTCGTCCCCCCACCGCCTCCTTTCAACAAAAAACCAACCCCGGCACTTACCAAGGCAATAAAAAAGGATATAACGATGATCTTAAAAGCTGTTTGCATTCTTTAATTGTATTGAGGGATAGGCGAAAACACAATACTTTCAAGTGCGAGGCGTGGGTTGGCATTCGTATTCTTTATTATCGATGCAAGACGGAAACAATCGGACAGAAACCGCGCCGTTACGACCGCTTTATCATCGCCGTCACGAACCTGTTTTTTAAGCACCTCACCGAGTGCCAATATCCAACGCTGTAGAGATACTGCGGCCTCCTGGGCGTCCATGGGGAACCCCGCAGCAACCTTCATGCGCATACTTAAATATGGAGAAACCAGGGACCGGGCATCTTTCATGGCAGCCTCTGCGATACTCAGTAATTTTTCATCCTCAGAATACCGCACCGCCCACGCGGGACGTCCAAATGAATATTTAACAACGGATGCGGCCTGTTTTTCCGTTACGCCACGCTCCTTGAGAACAGAAACAATATCCTTGTCGGATAGAAGCGTGAAACGTACGCGTTCGGAACGCGAAATAATTGTTTCGGGCAACATCGACAAAGATGCCGTTATCATAAAAAAATGAATGCCGGGATACGGCTCTTCTAATGTTTTAAGAAATGCATTCGCCGCTTCCCGATTCATATATTCCGCACCATCAACAATAACGACCCGTTTCTCACCGACAAACGCCTTAAGTGTAAGAGCTCTTCGCAAAACTCGTATCGCGGCAACGGATATAAGCGGCCGGCTACCTTCACTATCGGGTCGTATAAAATATACTGCCGGATGTGAGCCGGCTGTCACCGCAGAACATACACGACATTCGTCGGAGACATGCGCCTTCTGCCCCGCAGTGGGACACAGAATAGCTTGCGCAAACCCAACCGCATATGAACGTTTGCCCACGCCGTCCGGACCATAAAACAAATACGCATGAGCAAGACGGCCTCTTTTCACAATATTCTCAAAATATGAGCGAACTCGAAGATTTCCGTACAACATAAAAAAGAGAAAAGGCAGGTATTCCTGCCCGAATATCTATACTCCGCTCTCTATGGTACCATCCGGCAGAGACTCAAACAACGAAACACCTCCTTGTTCATACGCATCACGAATAGCCGCTTGAATGCCCTCGATAAAAGCAGCTTTTGAATACTGCTCCGCGTGAGCGCGTATTGATTCGGGATCATATTTCCCAGCGCGTATATTTTCACGCAGGCGACGAACACCATCGGCAAGCGTTTCGACATCGGGGGCGTCAAAAAATTCGCCGGTCCTGCCCTCCACCACAGTCTCGCGGGCGCCACCTCGGCGCAAAGCCAAAACCGGTTTGCCGTGCAGCATTGCCTCAACGGGCGCGATGCCAAAATCATCTTCTCCAGAAAATACAAACGCGCTTGAGGCAGCAAAAAACGCGTCGGTTGCCTCATCGCCGAGACGTCCCATAAAAACTGTGCTTTTGCCCGCCAGCCGTGCAAGTTTATCCCGTTCGGGCCCGTCCCCGATAATAACAAGAGGAACTTCCAATTTTCGGAATGCCTGTACCGCAATATCAAGTTTTTTGGCGGGAACCAATTGCGAGACAATAAGAAAGAATTCCCCCGACGGCACCGCGTGATGCGACGCCGCACGCATTACAGCACGTACCGGCGGATATACGACACGAGCGGGCGCACGATAATACTTTAAAATGCGGCTTGCGGTAAACTGAGAATTTGCCACGAATGAATCTACCCGCGCCGCGGCATTCACATCCCACATGCGCAAATAATTCAGTAATAATGTCACAAACGGACGCACAACAATGTGAGGAGGACGTTCCTTCAGATACTCATGCGTCCACTCCCATAAAAAACGGGAGGGCGCGTGACAATACGAAATATGAACCGAATGACTCCGCGTCACAATACCTTTTATGAACGCCGATGAAGAAGAAATTACCAGATCGTATCCGGAAAAATCCATCCCCTCAACCGCAATCGGGATGAACGGCAAAAGTCTACGCGGCGATTTTTTCAAAAAACCGGGCGCGCGCTCCAGGGATGATGTGCGGATCTTCGCATTCGGAAAAAATTGCCGCATGCGGGATTCATCCCACAACAACGTATAAATGGGAGCATCGGGAAACATTTCATGCAAAACCTGAAGAACGCGTTCTGCGCCCCCGAACCTGAGAAGATAATCGTGTGCTAATGCAACTCTCATGAAGATATTATTGCGTCTAATGTTTCTTGCGCACATTTTTTCCAACTGAAACGGACAAGATTCGCTTGTCCGGCCTCAACCAACCTGGCGCGCCGCTCTCCATCCTCCAGAACGATTTCGATCGCTTTCGCTATCTCCTCCGATCGAGCAGGATCAACCAGAAATGCTCCTTCGCCCGCAACTTCGGGCATGCTTGACGTTGCCGATGTGATAACGGGCGCTCGGGCAGCCTGAGCCTCAAGAATGGGCATACCAAATCCTTCATACCACGTTGTAAAAATAAAAGCTTTACACGATGAGAGCAACCGCCATTTCTCTTCCTGAGTAATATACCCGCGGAATATAATATCCTTCGCAAACGGAGACGTGCGCGCCATCTGCCGTATTTTCTCATTCCCGAACCCGTCTTTTCCTGCAAGCACTAACTGATGTGGCGCTCCGGTTGCGCGTTTAAAGACCTCGAACGCGCTCACCATTCCATCAACATTCTTTTTTGTTTCAATACGCCCGATATATAAAATGAACGGAATCTCTTTCTCTTTTTGCGCTATAGCGCGAACCCCATCGGGAGGCACGCTATACCCATGATGTATAACACGGATACGCGACGGCTCAATTCCGAAAAAATGCGTAAGATCTTTTTTCGTGGAATCGGAAACCGCGATAATGCCGCGAGCGCGCCGCAGGGCCGCCATTGTTCCGTTGCGAAGATACCAACGCCTAGTAAAAGAATATTTTTCCGGATACCTCAAAAACTCAAGGCCATGTACCGTCATTATATACGGACAACCGGACAATAATGGCGGGATTTGCCCAGGAACAAACAGGATATCGGGACGGCGAAAATGCGTTTCCAGCATAAGACGACCCTGCGTCCACAAAAACGGCGAGCGCAAAGGTTTCTCAATAAAAAAACTGGGCGCATCTCCCAGTACAGCGGAATTCCTTACGTATATAGAGAATGTATGACCAGACGCCCCTCCGGCGCTTGGAAACGAATGGAGAAGTTGATATATATATTCTTCAACTCCCGTTCGCTGCCCGGCAAGATCCGTACCGGCATGAATGCCGATATGCATAATTTTTTATCTCCGCGTAATAATACTCTTTTTATATGCGTCCAAATTATCAATGGCAATACCGGTTCCCTTGGCGACACACAAAAGCGGTTCATCCGCAACGGTGGCGTTAACACCGGTTGCTTCTGTCAATAAACGATCAAGATTCCGCAACAATGCCGTTCCGCCGGATACCGTCATCCCACGCTCGATTATATCCGCGGCCAATTCCGGCGGCGTTTCGCGCAATACCGCTTTTACCGCCTGAATTATTTCCCGCAATGGATCCGTAATGGCCTCTGTTATTTCGTTCGATTTTATAACGATAGTGCGCGGCAGTCCGTTGAGAAGATCGCGGCCCCGTATTTCCATACTATCTTCTTTTCCTTTTTCGCCCAGCGCACTACCTATTGTCGTTTTAATTACTTCCGCAGTACGCTCACCCACCGCAAGATTATGTTTTTTCTTTATATAATCCGCAATCGCCTGGTCTATCTTATTTCCGGCAACACGCACTGACGCCCAACTCACAATACCGCCCAAAGCAATAACGGCGACCTCGGTGGTCCCGCCCCCGATATTCACTATCATATTTCCTGATGCTGAATTAATGGGAAGACCGGCACCGATGGCAGCAAGGATTGGCTCTTTCACGACATACGCACCCTTTGCGCCCGCGCGCACAGACGCTTCCGTAACCGCCCGACGTTCAGTCGATGTAATGCCCGCCGGAACCGAAACCATGACATCGGGGCGTAAAATACGAAAAGATCCCGCGGATCTGCTGATAAAATATCTGAGCATCGCTTCGGTAATACGATAATCGGAAATAACACCATCCTTCATTGGACGATGGGCAACAATGGTCTCGGGGGTCCGCCCTATCATTTCTTTTGCTTCCGCACCGACGGCAAGAACTTTATTATCCGTTGTTGAAATAGCAACGACCGTTGGTTCGTTCAAGACAATGCCTTTACCGGGCACAAACACAAGCGAGTTTGTGGTCCCAAGATCAATTCCGATTTTTTTTATGAATACCGACATAATTATGCTTCAACGCGCTGGATATCGGCGCCGAGCGAGCGCAACCGCTCATCGATACGCTCATACCCCCGCTCTACCTGATAGATATCATTAATCAAAGTCTCACCATTTGCAACCAACCCTGCAATAACTAGCGCGGCACCGCTGCGTATATCCAAACTATTTATAGGAACGCCCGTAAGAGCCGTGGGGCCGTTAATAAGAGCCCGATGCGGGTCAATAACAAACGCATTCGCTCCCATACGGGTTAATTCTTCTACATAACGGAATCTTCCGTCATAGAGCGGATCGTGAATAATGGTAGTACCAAGATTTTGGGTCGCCAAAACACCGAATATAGATTGTAAATCTGTCGGTATGCCGGGATATACCATGGCTTGGATACTTACGGACTTGAGAGGTCCGGTAACCGCGACCACCTCAATATCATCGCCATCAACTCGTATATCCGCGCCCATTGCCCGCAATTTCTCGAACACGAGAAGTAAATGGTCGGGATTTGCTCCGTGAATACGGATATTTCCCTTTGTAGCAACAGCGGCAATAGTAAGGGTCCCCGCATCCAAATAATCCGGACTCACGCGTAATGTACCGCCGCCCAGCTGCTCATTGCCGCGAATGACGATCGTATGCGTGCCGGCGCCGGAAACAGAAACTCCCATGCTCTGCAAAAACGCAATGAGGTCCTGAACGCTCGGTTCCGCCGCCGCAATATGTATGGTCGTCTCTGCCGGGATACGACTTGCGGCCATAATAATATTTTCTGTTGCGGTAACGGATAACTCCGATAACACTACTTTGGCGCCGTGTATCGGCTTTTTCGTGCTGATAGTAACGCTGTCGTGATTTTCCGTGATCTCGGCGCCAAGCGCACGAAACGCCCGCAAATGGGTATTTATCGGACGGGCGCCTATTTTGTCTCCGCCCGGATACGGCGATGTAACTGTATGAAAACGCGCAAAGAGTGGTCCCAAAAGCACGACCGATGAGCGCAAATGTCCGACAAGATCCCGATCGAGGCGCGCAGTATCAATGGAAGCCGCAGTAATAAGAAGTGTCCGTTCGCCTTCCCACTCAACCCGCGCGCCCATTCCTTCGATAATTTTTAACATCGTAAAAACATCGGCGATGCGCGGTACATTTTCGATACGACACGTTTTTTCGGTAAGCAAACAAGCCGCGATCAATTTTGTTGCGGAATTTTTTGAACCCCACACAGATACATCACCCCGTAAGGATATGCCACCTTTAATAAGAAAACGATTATTATCCATAAAAGAAAGCTTCGAACGCAAGTATAATAAGGTCGAATTGCGGGCCCCAGCAAACAAATCATAGCCCAGGGGCACTATGCCCGCAAGCGTATTTGAGGTGCGCTATACTATATATAATGACAAAAACTCGTATATTTGCCGTTTGCCTATCGATATTCTTCTTTGCCGCAATCGCGCCGGCTCTCGTACTATATGCGCAGGGATGGCGCCTTGACGCTGCGCGCTCAACGTTCGTGCAAACGGGGGCTCTTTATATAAACACGAATGTGCGAGGCGGCTCCGCTATCACCGACCGCGGGATACACAAAAATATGGCTCCGTTCTCTTCGGATGTCCTGATACGGAATCTGTTGCCGGGACAAACGCGGGTACGAATAGAAAAAAGCGGATATTTCCCCTGGGAAAAAGACGTGCGGATAGAATCCGAACGGACGCTCCGTTTTACAAACGCTCTGTTGCGCCCGGAAAAGCAGGCTATCGTTGAGGGTATGCCCCAACTCAATGATACGATTGGGGATTTTTTTGTTTCACCGGACGGCACCAAAGTCGCATTGCTAACAAAAACGGGGCTGACACGAATATGGGACCGTACAAAAGCGGCGTTTCTCGATATCGACATACCCGATATCCCCTCTGGATGGTCAAGCGACAGCGCCTCTGTCCTTATACAACAAAAAAATCGCGCGCTGCGCATCTCTATTGCTCCAAATCCGGATCACCCACTTCCCGCAACGGTTCAGGGAATACAAAATGCGGGGTTTGTGGGGAATGATCCTCTTTTCATGGTCGGAACAATCGCGCAACGCAACGGCACCGCAACTCTGGCATCGGCCCGCTACAATTCGGATACCAATATATTCACACTGAAAGAAATAGCACGAAATATTTCTGCCGCAACAATTTCAGGAAAACGAATAGTATTTATTGATATCGGCGGTATCCTCTGGAGCGTCCTTCCCGACGGAAACGAGCTCGTTCAATTAACAACAAGCCCCGTCCCGGATATCCCGGATATCGCTCTTATAACCCATAGCGAAAACGAGCGCGCAATAGCCGCGCAGAACAAAAACGGAACAATATGGATATTTTCATTTGAAGAAAAGGGTTGGAGGCGGGTTGGAGATAACATCCGTACTGCCATATTTTCTCCCGACGCCGACAAGCTACTGTTGATAGCCGAAAATGAGCTTACGATACATTTTCTTACCGAAACCCACAATCCCGACCATGCGGCATATTCAAACGAGCTTATAACCCGCCTGAGCGCACCGATCCAAAATGCCTGGTGGCATCATCAAAACGAGCACATTCTTTTCACCATAGCGGGCGAATTGCACATGTCAGAGTTGGATGGGCGCGGAGGAAGAAACGATATGTTGCTTGCAAAAGATTTCGTGTCGGCTTTTCCGGTACAAAAAAACGAGCTAACCGCTCTGCTGATACCGAACAGAATCGATTTTATTATCAATCCCGCGCTGGAAAATTTCTTTGGTCTATAAAAATGTCCGCGCATCCGCGGACATTTTACTTTCCGTAACAAAAATAATATCTTTTTAACGCTTCTGCCACTGCGGAGAGCGTCGCGCTTTCCGATGGCCAAATTTCTTTCGCTCAACCATACGCGAATCCCGGGTCAAAAATCCCGCACGCTTCAATCGCTTTCGAAATTCTGGATTAAACTCGACCAAGGCACGAGCCGTAGCGTGACGTATCGCCTCGGCCTGAGCATGCACACCGCCGCCGACAACGGTAATAACCGTCCTGAACTTATCCGTTACTTTCATCCTACTTAACGACGAAACGGCAATACCTATGACGTCCGCATTACCTCGAAAATAATGCTCCACTGATTTTCCATTTATGGAAATACCGCGATCGCCTTTCGTAAATAACCACGCCCTGGCAATGGCTGTTTTGCGCCTACCGGTAGCCGCATAATATCGGTCTTTCAACACCTTGTCTGCGGGCATCACAAAAGATTCCTGCTCGGCGCTTGGAACGGCTTCGAGCACAACGCTTTTTTTTGCACTGGCTGCCTTTTCTTTTGTCTTTCGGGGCGATTTCGTTGTTGTTTTTTTAGTAGCCATATCGAAAATTCATTATCCTTTCGGAGTAATAATACGCAAACGCTTCAGCATCCGCGCCCGCAAACGATTTGCGGGAAGCATCCCGCGAACCGCACGACGCAATACTTCCGGCTTGTTTTCTTTCCATAATTTTTCGGCATTCGATAACGTAATGCCGCCCAAATGCTGCGAATGCCTCCAGTATGTCTTGGCGCGTTGCTTATTTCTGGCAAATTCCATACTGCCGACATTAACCACAACAACACTCGCTCCCTCATCCTTATGAGGCGCAAATGTCGCTTTATCCTTCCCGCGCAGAACGCGCGCAATTTCAGACGCAACACGTCCTAATTTTTTTCCTGAGGCATCGATTGTTACTGATGTACGGTCCATAAATTATAAAATCTCAATGATCGCTTGCGGAGAACCATCACTGCGACGAGGCGGTAATTTCGTAAGACGCGTGTACCCACCGGAACGGGAAACCATTCGCGGAGCAATATCATTCATAAGGATTTTAACAGCTTCTGACGGAAGGATTTTTGAAACAGCCCGACGCGCCGCAAGATCTGATGTTCGCGCTCGAGATATTAATTTCTCCGCATACGGGCGAAGTTCGCGTGCTTTTGCTTCCGTAGTACGGATCTTCCCGTTCAAAATCAATGCAGTCGCCAAATGCGACATCATCGCGCTTCGCTGACTTGTTTCTCTTCCAAATTTTCTACCGGCCTTACGCTTGCGCATGTATAAAAATTATTTCTTTGCTGACTTTGTTTTCTTTTCCGGAACAACTTTCACTTCTTTATCGGTAACAATTTCCGGTAACGGCAATCCGGCAATAACCGAAGCCTGCTGGGTTAAAATTGTCGACGCCATCTCAAGAGCATTTTCCGGACTCATAGTTCCGTCGGTCTCTATTTCCAGGGCCAGCCTATTATAATCTGTCCGTTCTCCAACACGCATATTCTCCACAGAAAAATTAACGTTTTTAATGGGAGTAAATATAGCATCAACGGCTATCGTCCCGACGGAAAGCTTTTCTTTTTTCCTCATCTCAACAGGAAGATATCCGATACCGGATTCAACGGTAAACTCCATAAACAATTCTGCTTTTTTATCCGTCAACGTGGCGATATGCTGATCTTCGGAAATAACAACAACTTGACTGGGCGTTTCAAGATCCACTCCTGTTATTTCTTTCTCTCCCTTTGCCTCAAGCTTCAGTGTGTAAGGACCCTCACCGTGCATCTGAAACCTCAGCTTCTTAATATTCAGAAGCAAATCAACGATATTTTCCGTCACGCCAGGAATAGTAGTGAACTCGTGGTCGATATTGCGGATTTTCACTTCGGTAACAGCGGCCCCGGGAAGAGAAGACAATAAGATCCGCCTCAAAACGTTACCGAGAGTAACGCCGTAACCGGGATAAAGCTTAACTATCTCAAAACTCGCTTTATTTCCTTCACGCTTTATTAATGCGGGTGGTGTTGGGAGAGATATCATACGAAACGATGAATAATATTAAAAATGAAAATACGTTATCGAGAATAAAATGCCACAATTTTGCTCAAATCAACAGGAACGCCAACTTCTTCCCTACTCGGTAATGCGAGCAATTTCCCCGCTAAATCCTGCTTTTGCAGCTCAACCCATGCGGGAGGAGTATATTTTTCCAGACGCTGGCCGAGATTCTTGAACGGCCCCTTTTCTTTGCTCGCCGGACGGACGGATACAACATCGCCTTTCTGCACAACATACGAAGGAACATCAAGGCGACGGCCGTTCACGTAAAAATGTCCGTGCGATACAAGCTGTCTGGCAACTGAACGGGAAACCGCAAATCCTAAACGGAATACGACCGTATCAAGACGCGATTCAAGACGAGATACAATTATATCAGCAATATCGGTATTTTTTGCGGAACCGACGCCCGCTTCTTTTTTCGTAACGACGCGCTTCAGATCGCGCTCATCTATCTGATAGATCGCTTCCAATTTCTTTTTCTCGGCCAACTGTATACCAAAATCACTGCGGGGGCCGCGATATTTCTGACCATGCGCCCCGGGAGCATAGGGCCGCCGAACAATAGCGCATTTCGGAGAAAAGCACCGATCGCCTTTCAAAAACAACTTCTGACCCGCTCGACGACAAATTTTACATTTTGCTTCTGACATACTGTTCTTTTATTTTAAACGCGTCGCGGCTTCCGTGGACGCGGGCCATTATGCGGAATAGGAGTCACATCTTTAATAGAAATGATATCGAAACCATGCGAGGCAAGCGACCGAATCGCCGATTCCCGTCCGCTTCCGATCCCTTTCACAAAAACCCTTACCGCAGAAACCCCAATAATCTTTCCTTTTTCTGCGACCGCTTCTGCAACACGGGATGCCGCAAACGGAGTTGCTTTTTTGGAACCGCGGAAACCCAGCGTACCCGACGAAGACCACGCCAACACATCCCCGCTTTCATCGGTCAGGGAGACGATAACATTATTATATGAGGCCGTGATGTGCACATGCGCATTCACGAATTTACGCGCCGCTGTCTTATTTGTAGACGCTGCCCGCTGTACACCGGCTTCAACCGCTTCACGTTCGCGGATCAATTCCTCGTCTGATTTCAAAATGACATGCTTCTTTCCCATATATCGTCAATAAATTAGGTCTTTTCCAATTTTCGGCGTCCGCTTCCAACGGTTTTGCGAACATTTCCGCGGACTGTCCGTGAATTTGTTTTCGTTCTCTGTCCTCTCGCCGGCAACCGTTTCATATGACGGGTTCCGCGGTATGCCCCGATGTCCTTCAAAAGTTTTATGTGAGACATTATCTGTTGGCGCAACTCTCCTTCAACGCGGAAATTCTTTTCGATATACTCGCGAACACGATTCACTTCTTCGTTCGTAAGATCACTTGCTTTTTTATCGGGATTAATACGTGCCGCTTCAATTATTTTTCTCGCCCTGCTCCTGCCAATTCCATAAATCGAAGAGAGGGAGAACTCTACTTTCTTCTGTTCCGGTATATTAATTCCTGCAATGCGTGGCATATTTATATTATCCCTGACGTTGTTTATGTTTTGGATTCTTGCAAATGACAGCAACGCGCCCCCTACGGCGCACGATTTTACAATCTCTGCACATTTTCTTCACCGATGCACGTACTTTCATGTGTCGCTTGTAAAAGCATTATGATTCTCGATATACGATGCGACCGCGCTCCGCGTTGGCATCAGGAAGCTCTACGGTAACCCTATCGCCCGGCAAAATACGGATAAAATTAACACGCATTTTACCTGATAAGTGAGCTAATATTTCACGCCCATCTTCCAGCTTCACACGAAATAACGTGGCTGGTAACGCTTCAAAAACGGTACCTGATTTCCGGATACCGTTACCGCTCATAGGCTATCTATTGAAACAAGAAGCTGCATTCGCACGCAAATAAATTTTTTGTTGCGCCATAGCGCAACAAACCCGAGATTATCACGCAATTGGAGTGTATGTCAACACCCTTTTTCGCTGCAACCTATTATACCCCAATCCCCTACATTTCGGGGCTCAAAAGCACTTTCACTTCAATACGCTCCGGATCTTCCGGCGCTTCGGTCACCCAGCCGGGCCTGAACGTCGCCGTACCATGCTCGACGTCGCTACGGGCTTCGATAATCTGCTTTATTTCATCCTCGTTTTTACCCGCTATTTGAGAACGAATCTCCTCAACACCAACTTTCCAGGCGACGCTCTCTGAAACCTTCACCGAAATAGTCATTTTCCCGTTATCAAGGTCCAAAGAAGGAACCGCATATTCATATATCACACTTCCCTCAATTGGCTCAACATCCGCTGAAAACTGTTCCGCAAGCTGTTGGGCGATCTTTGCCTGTATATCCCCTTCTTTAAATAATAACGCTCGAATACGGACACGAGAGGTGGCGCGAACGGTGTCCGCATGATCATTCGCTTCATGATTTGAGAGCGTTTCTTGTGACAAAAAACGGGCGTCCTTCAATAATATAAAATCCTGAGGAACTTTCTGAGAAAATTCCGATTCGGCTTGCGCCAAAGCATCCTGCGAAGCGGTCTCCTCCGCCTTTTTTATATCGTCAGCGGTAACAACCTTTACCGTACCCTTAGCGCCTCCTGTCATTGCTTCAGATGATTTCCCGAAAAATTTTGTATATTTTGATGTCCCCTGAAAACCCGGTATGGAGAATGTCGACGGTCCTATATTATAATCCGGACCGGCTTCGCTTGCGATAACCGGAACATCGATCGAAGATGCAATTACCTCGCCACCATCAATCGTTGCGCCCGGCACAACAACCGTCACCGTAGTACGAAATAATTTTCCATCCTGTGAAACAAGACGGGTCGTATCAACAAGCGTCTGCGGAGAAGAACTGTACGAATTAAAAATGCGGACGGTTCCACGGGCCTTATCCTCAACATCGGCTGTCGCTGATGCTGAAATTTCGCCGAACGCTTCTTTTTGTATCTCAACCACCTGTCCGGCTATATCGTTATCACCCGGATTCACGGCAATGGAAAACGTAAACGTGGAAGAAACCGTATCGGTACGCGGAGTAATGATAAGCTCTGCTTTTGGAGACAAGAAAAATGCGTATGCAACAATGACGGCGGAAACGCCTCCGCCAACAGCGACAAGCGCAGGCCAAGAACCAAAGATCCGTCCGATCGAAAACCAACTCGGCGCGGGTTCTTTTTCCGAAAATTCCGTTTTAGGAAACTCTATCCCCGTTTCAACCACCTCTTTTTTCGGTTTTGCATCCAATATCTCAACACGGGAAATTTCGGGAACGGGCATTTCTTCCTGCTGCGTATGCATTGGCGCAGCGACCGGCTTTACCTCTTTTTCCGGTAATCTTCGTTCAAACGGACGGGCTGGCGGAACATGCACTCCTGTCGGCGGCAAAATATCGGACATTCGTGGCCGGAAATACGTTACAACCGGCTCTTCCGGAGCGCCATGAAGGGCGACTGCAAATACCGGCAAACCCGCCTTTTGAGCAAAAGAACGCGCTCGCGCATCCGCGGTAGATACCGAAACAACCTTCCCGGCCCCCTCCGCTTCACGCTTAAGAAGAGAAAAATTCTCAACACTTTCAAGTATGCGGGCCCCGGAAGGAACAACCAAACGCAATTCGGCGACATCTGCAGTAACTACTTTATCTATGATGGATAATAGCTCCTCTTCGGGTAAAATGGTTATCGTTTTCATACAATAAAATAATTACGAACGACTCGGAGCGACTTTTAAAGTCAACGCCGGTCCAACGACTGCTTTCTTCTGTTGTGGTGTACTGACCCAGGGAGCAACAAGATTCGACAAACTATGATTCACCAATTCCTTATTTGCTGCGGCCATAAAAAGATTATCGGGTGAAATAACCGCGCGAGATGAACGGTTATCGCCCGAAAGTCCGAGTGTTGCGATAACATCGCGAGGATACGAAACATTTCCCGAAAAAACGAAACGTGACGGCATGCCGTCATTTTTCTGAATATGATTAGAAAAAACAATCTCAAGCGCAGAAAGCCATTGATGTGTTGCGGGAGACAATACTTTACTTATCTTCATTTTCATCGTCTTACTTAAAATACCCGTAGCATCTGCCGCCAGGACTTCTTCGGCTTCCATATCCGGCAACGAAAAAGCGTTGGCGATGGTCGCAGAAAACACGTTCCGTCCAAGCGATATGGTGTGCACTGCCTGCAGGGCGCCGGAAGAAAAAATAAGAATGTCTGTGGCGCGATCACGCAAAAAAACTCCGCATCCCGTTTTATCATTACGCATAATTGGCGCGAATGTCGGCGCAATCAGGGCCGCGAACGCTGTCTGGTGGGTATATTCTGCATGCAATTCCTGCCCAAGCCGTTGTCCGAATGTTGCCGCCTCCGCATCAATAAAAACCGCGAGTAATTTTCCATACACCGTAGTTCCGGAAAGCCCGACGGGATTATGAACGGCAAACCCATCTATCTTGATATCCGCCAAAATGGCGTCAGCAAGCACAAAATGACCTCCACCTTCTTGCGTTAATTGTTTTCGAAGTTGATCACGCGCAGCTTGCAATACCCCGTACATATGACTATGCAACTCTCGATCTTCTATTTTGTCCGACGGCCGCCATCTCTGCATTTCAAACGGCATCGATACAAAACGGCATACGCCGGCCGGAAACGCAACGGTAAGAGAATTTTCGCGCGCCAACGGAAACAATTTTTTTATCTTTGAAAAAAACTGCTCCGGCTGAGCCAGCCACGGAGCAAATGAATGGGTCGCGGTATCGGACGGCGACGGAAGCACATCCAGTGTAATAACAGAGCGTTCTAATGTATTGTTTTTTCCTAAACTAAAAACGGTAGATGTTATTCCATCCGGAACTACAAGAATCCGTATCTCATTTTCAGTCGCGCCAAACGAAGGAAACCGCATTATGCTTCCATTATAATGCATCTCGTACATGCGACCAATTGTTGATAAGTCACTACCTCGCCTATTCGACCGTTGCGCGCATGCGTCGTATGCCTGCCGCAGACGCTTCTTCCTTAACTATCCTAAAAACGCCCACTTCTCCCGTATGCGAAACATGCGGACCGCCGCATACTTCCTTAGAAAAATTTTCTATTGAATATACCTTAACCATGGGCGCATATTTTGCTCTCTCGACAGTGAGAGCTCCGACGGTCTTTGCCTCCTCAATGGGCATCTCAACCATAATAACCGGCTTATCCTCCTTTATTTTTTGATTTACGAGATCCTCCACACGCGTCATCTCTTGAGGCGTTACTTTGCGCGAAAACGTGAAATCAAACCGCAAACGCTCGGCAGTAATATCGGAACCCATCTGATGCACTTCCGGACCAAGTATATGCCGCAGCGCCGCCTGCAACATATGCGTTGCCGTATGCAGGCGGGTAACCTTTTTCAGCTCTTCTTCATTGGCCGCTTTGAGCTCACCCGTATCCAAAATAAGCCCGTGGCCACCGAATTTCTTTTCGGCGCCGGCCCGGGATAATTCCTGATGTTTCTTCATTTCTTCTTCAAAACCACTGTCATCAAAACCGATATTATGTTGCAAACAAAGTTCCCGCATAACTTCCCGCGGGAATCCGAATGTTTGGTACATATTAAACGCATTCATACCGGATAATGCGGACGCTCCGGATCTCAAGAAGACTTCGTAGGCTCGAAGTCCAATATCAAGATTTTTCCAGAATTTTTCCCGTTCCGCGGCATACGCGCTTCGAATAACATCGGCATTATTCAGCAATTCGGGATAAAACACCGCATACTGTTCGATAACCAACGTTATTATTTTTTCGAATATCTCCGGAACAAATGAATCGAGCTTTTCGAATGTCATCATCCTGCGCATAAGTCGACGTAAAATATATCCCGCTCCTTTATTTGACGGTACAACTCCGTCTCCCAATAAAAATGTTACGCTGCGCGCATGATCCGCAATGATCCGCTTGCGACGCTCATCGAGCCGTACCGGCAATTCTGCACTTAGTGATATAAAAAGATCCGTCTCAAAAATATTTTGCTTATTTTGTAACGCCATCATCAGGCGCTCAAGCCCCATACCGGTATCAACGCCTGCAATTTTCAATTTTTCAAGTTTTTTCCCGGACGCTCCGCTTAACAATTCTTCACGGGAACCGGGATAAAAATATTCATTGAAAACCAAATTCCATGTTTCAACATCCTGACCCTTGGCATTCTTAAAATAAATTTCCGTTGTCGGTCCACACGGACCGGAAGTACCCGTTGGCCCCCAAAAAACATCCTCCATGCCCTCTTCCCGGATGTCCTCATCTTTGATGCCGAGCGACCGCCAAATAGCGCGGGATTCTTCATCTTTTGGAACAGTAGCAGAGCCTTCAAAAATAGTCACATAAGAAATGGTCAAACCGAGCTCCTTTGTAAGGAATTCGTGAGCGAGCGCTATCGCCTCCTTCTTAAAATAACCGCCGAAGCTGAAATTGCCCATCATTTCAAAGAACGTCAAATGACTCTCGTCGCCCACCTCGTCTATATCGGATGTACGAAAGGATTTTTGTATAGAAACCGCATTTTTCCCCACCGGCCTGCCTATACTTGGATGAATCGTCGTATCCGGATCCAGCTCGCTATAATAAGGCTTAAATTGTTGCATGCCCGCGGTAGTCAATAGAACAGAGGGGTCATCCGGAATAAGCGAAGACGACGGAACGGCCGTGTGGTTCCGCGATTCAAAAAACCGTATGAATTTTTCACGCACTTCCTGAGCACCCATAAACTCCATAATATCAAATAAACATTATTCTGAGAAAAGTACCCTTGCGCACACGCAAGGGTACTTAAGTAACATATTATGCATCTTCAAGCATGGCACCGAATTGCGTCGCAACATATGAAAGAATATCCCTCGCGATATTCTGCTGCAGCTGCTGACACATCGTAAAATACGTAAGACGCGCCCATTGTTCCGAATCTTCTTGCCGGGAAACAATGAACATTGCGAGCGCTTCACGGAACGCCTGAATGTCGACGCCTGCGCGAACGCGGGTTTCCCTATCCACGGCGGAACTAAACGCGCGACGCGCAAATTTAAACAGTAACGGATCGTCGCCAAGCATACGCCATAGATTTCCGGCGTGATGCCATTGATGCACACGCTCAAGATCGCGTGCGAGCTCCGCCATATCGATCGGATTCGCAAGATTTCCTACGATAAAAACGGATAACTCATATTCCCCGCACATGAACGCATCATGAGCGATCATGCCAAGTTCGAGCTTGGCGTTAAGATATAAATACATATCCGCAGCGGCATTCAATGCTCCGGACATTCGAGCTTCTTCTGCAAGAGAAAAAAGTTCGCTTCGTTTTCCTTGCTGCGTATTTATAATATCGGAGAATCGCTTGCGGAAATTCTCATCCGCCGCATGTGACTCCATGCCGTATTCCTCTGATGCCAAAGAGCATACGAGTCCGTTGCTTTGAGTATACGCATCGCGTGCGTATCATTCAAGAGAACACCGCATGATCCCTCCGCCAAGCATGACACCGTCTTTAAAGAAAACAATGGATTGGCCTTCGGCCACGGCTCGCTGGCTCTTTTCAAAAACGACGCGAAATGAACCGACACGCGCCTCAACGATGGTACACGCTTGCGGGGCTTGGCGGTACCTAATCTGAACCTTGCATTCACATGGCAACGCAGGAGGCGTTCCCGATAACCAATTCACGTCGGTTGCCCACACATGATCTTTATACAGCTCGGCTATATCCGACGGGGGCACAACAATAACGGTATTGGTGGACATGTCTTTATCTTTCACATAATACGGCGTCGTTGCCCCGAATACTCCGATACCGCGCCTCTGTCCAACCGTATAAAATGCCGCACCCTCATGCGTCCCCACGACCGCGCCGTCTGTAGTAACAACTGCCCCCGGCACCGATTTAATATAATGCTGTAAAAATTCCCGTATGGGAACATTGCCGACAAAACAAATACCCTGACTGTCCGGTTTCTCCGCCGTCGGCAATCCAAACCTCCGCGCCAAATCGCGAACTTCGGTTTTGGTATAGTCACCTATGGGGAAAAGACACCGTGAAAGCTTCTCCGGCCCGATCTCCCACAAAAAATACGATTGGTCTTTTGATTCGTCTTTTGCGGCACAAAGCTTTCCCTCGAGAGACAGGCGGACATAGTGTCCAGTTGCGACAAAATCCGCGCCGTTCGCCATCGCATAATCGTAAAATAAACCGAACTTTATTTCTTTATTGCACAACACGTCGGGATTTGGCGTATCGCCTTTCGCATATCCGTCTATGGTGGGTTTTGTAACGCGTTCCCAATATTCCTGCTCAAGATTTAAAGAACGGAACGGGATACCGAGCATATCGGCAACCGCCCTGGCATCCTCTTGGTCTTTTTCCCACGGACATTCCGCCGGCGAAAGAAACCCGGCAAATTCAGGCGACCAGCATTTCAAAAAAATACCCGTAACGGAAAAACCTCGTTCCTTAAGAAGCGCGGCGGCAACCGAACTATCAACGCCTCCCGAGAGACCAACAAAGACTTTTTTTGGTTCATTTTGTTCCATAGTTCTTCTTTTTTATATACCATGCCGCAAAAACATTCCACTTATATCATAAAAAAGCTCCGCGCGATCACGGAGCTGAATTATTAATCTATTTTGTGCAAAATCATGCGCGTCACATGTGAACGTGAACGCGTGGCATCGATCCGCGCTACCCGGACGCGATGATGCCTCAACCAATCAATGACGGGACGCGTCTCTTCTTCGTAAATGCGCATGCGCTTTCTGATGGCCTCGGGCGTATCGAACCCATCGCTCCGCTGACGCCCTTTCGCCCGCTCAAGCGCAACCTCATCCGTGATCGAAAACTCAAACGCACGGAATATGGCCGTCGGAAACTTCTTCCTCAAAAGCGGGATAAGAGCTTCCGCTTCAATGACTCGCCGCGGTGAACCGCTGAAAACAACACCGTTATACGCATCGGCATCCTCAAGCGTTGCAACAAGAAGCCCAAGTACGAAACCCGTATCATTGAGTTCTTTGGCGAGATACTTCCGTTTTTCTTCGGCAACAGAATAGATAGTACCGCCATATTCCACGACCGCATCTTCCCCTTCGGGCAGATTCTCAAACGTGTCGCGGATAAGCTTGCTGGTCTCGATATGAAGCAAATTAAGCAATTTGCTCAGATCTTCAGCCTGCGTTGACTTTCCGGCAAGCGGCGGCCCAATGAGCGAAATAACCCACTGATTGCGGGGACTCGGTACCGAAGCTGGGTTCTTATATGCGTTTGAAGCACGACGTCCCCCGAACACCGAAAATGGTGCGGGAGAAATGCACTGGGCAAGATACAAAAAGAACCTCCGCCACGAAATACTTATCCGCTTCATGATACGACGGAACCGCATCGCAAATGCGAACCAAAATCCATGATGGTACGCATCGTGCAGGTCGGCAAGAAACTCCGCCCATGAAGAAAAGATCTCGATGTCGGATTCGACGCTCAGGCAATCGAGCCACGGGTTCAACTCTTCCCGCCGACCCTCATAAATGAGAACAACGGGAATGCCGAGTTGACGAGCATAGAGAAGTTCGTGAATAGTCCCGAAGGCGGGTATCTCGCTTTGCCAGCGAACTATTACCACACGACTCTCACGTACTCGCTGCAGATCAAGCTGTATGACCGCGCTCATCATCGTCCTGAACTTCGCGAAATCATTATTCATCCGAAGGGCGGTCTTGAGATTGCCCCAATCTTCAAAGGAGTACCCGAGCATATCGGGCTCTTCCTCAGACGGGTCATATGCGACCAGCGAGAACCCCAATTCATCGCCAAGACTTACGATATCCGCGGCATAATGCTTACGCCAATCGGTTCCGTAATTCTTAACCTTGCGCGAATCTATCGGTCCGCCAAGATAAAACAGGTCTTTTCCGGCTATTCGCGCTCTGAGCTTTTTGATGAACGACCGCTTCGGCGTCCCGGCGCTTTCTGCCATCGCCAAACCCCTTTCGCATGATTTTTAAGCGCACTATTGCCAAAACCGTACCATAATTCCCTATATTTGTAAATGTAAAAATAGCGCCCCACCAAGACGCTTAAATCATAAAACGGTTTTTATATTTTAATTTCCGCCGTCCGAATGCCCGACTAAACTACATATATCCATGCGAAAGAATTAAACCGATACACAGACACCGTCGACGCCTTCGACAAAAACATCACGCTTTCGTTTGTTTTACATCGCCATCGGGGGTCTCCTGTTCTTTTGAAACGGTATCGAGTAATTCACGCAACCCGACGAGGTCGGGTGCTTTGCGCTCTTTCCCCTCAAGCTCTTTATGCGGTACCGAAGATTTTATCTGACTTTTCTGAGGCGCTAACGCGGAAAGCGATATTGGTTTGGGAAGCGGACGCACAACAAGGTCACCTGATTTTTTCGGAAGCGGTGATGGCATTTTCACGCCTGATGCAACGGGCATCTTTACCCGGATCGGCTCCCGTCTCCCCGCACGAATATCAGAAAGACAATTCTTGCAGTATATTGGGCGAATGCCGTCCGGAACAAAGGGCACCGCGGTTTCGGTGCCGCAAACCCAACAATTTGCCGTATTGGCATTATCATCCGATTTTTTTTCTTTCCGCTCTCTTTTTTCCCGCCCGGCACCGCCATCTTCCGGAGCTTCGGGAGCGGCTTCGGCCCTATCGCTCGCAACAGCGATCTGATCACCGAATGCCGGCATATGTCCCGCCCACTGCGATATCGCAGCTTCAACATCTTCACGCGGCGTGCCGAAACGTTCTCGCGTACGACGAATGATTTCTTCGTGATAATTTTCCCGCGGAGGAGCGATGGGAGACAAAGTCATTGCCGAAAAAGGTTTTGATGCAACCCCGTCTATCATTAATTTGAGATACACGTGATATTTTGAAAGATTCACAACATCCTCGGGAGTAAAATTCGGCGCAAGTTCTGTTTCAAGGAACGTGGCATCCGCGGCACCGACACGGAACAATATCATTGTTCCCACGTTCCCAAAAACCGCGGCGCGTACCGTCTCTTCAAGTTGTTCTATATATTGATGCGCAAGAATAAGATTCAGGCGATATTTCCGTGCCTCAGAAAGTATGTTTACGAATGACGTTGTTGCAAAATTTTGGAACTCATCGACGTATAGATAAAAATCGCGCCGCTCCGATTCGGGCGTATCGATACGCGACATTGCCGCAAGCTGAAGTTTTGTTATCATCATCGCGCCCAAAAGCCTACTTGATGCCTCACCAACCTTTCCTTTCGAAAGATTCAAAATAAGTATCCTCCCGTTATCCATAACATCCCTCAGATCAATGGAGGTTTTTGTTTGGCCGACTATATTGCGTATAAGCGGACTGGTTAAAAATTGTCCCACTTTATTTTGAATAGGCGCTATCGCTTCCGCCTGAAACTTATCCGGATAGCGAGAATACTCATCCACCCAGAACGAACGCACAACGGGGTCCTTGATGTTCCCCACAACGGCTTTGCGGTATTCTTTATCGACTAAAATGCGCATGATGCCCAACAACGTCGAGTCGGGATATTCCATAAGCGCAAGTATCGCATTGCGCAATACGTATTCAAGACGAGGCCCCCACGTTTCTGCCCACAACTTCTGAAATACCCCCACCAAACCGTCGGCGATGAGATGGCGGAACTTGGGGTCAACGTGCTCGATCGCATTGAACGCTATCGGAAAATCCTGATCTCCCGGATCAAAATACACAACATCATCGATGCGGTCTTTGGGAACAAAATTGAGCATTTTTTCGGCGAATTCTCCGTGCGGATCAACAACGGCAAGCCCCCGTCCCGCCTGCATATCGGAAATAACCATATTCTCAAGCAGCGTCGTCTTTCCCATACCGGTCTTTCCGATAACGTACATGTGACGGCGTCGGTCATCGGTTTTGATGCCGAATACCCGCTCCTGATTACGAAAATCTGTTTGTCCAAATGGGACTACTTCATCCATATGCTAACCGGTTATTGGCAATGACGCGGGCGGCTCGCCTTTCTTGGCTTCGATGCGGGTAACAAGCGGAGCTCCTGCCACCATGGAACCGGGGAAATGATATATAGTCGCCAAGCCCTCAGTACTGAACAAGAACCTCTTTTTTGCGAACAGGCGGAGCCGGTAAAGACGCATAAGCCGCCGTTTACGATAAAAATTCCGTTGTCTGCCCATAATATAGAGCGTCTTGGGCATAACGCCGACGAACGGACGCAAGCTGTTCAAATTTGTCGTATTGAATTGCCGGATAGAACCGAAAAATCCCGCAACGATCGATTTATTGAACACTTCGGTGCGGCCGACGTATACCACGCGAATACCCGTTCGGAACGCGAGTTTCGCGGTGTTCATTTCAATCGCCGCAATAACATCTTTCTCGCCCGGAGAAAGATGCATCATCATCGATGGCGGCTCACTTGCCGACCTCTCCGGTTTCACCGGAGTAGCCGTCGGAGTAAGTACGCCTGTAACTCCGCTCATTGTTCTGCTCAACTGACTCTGTTTCTTTTCACGCTTGCGGCTGATGAGCGCATCAACTTCTTCTTTCCCCGCCTCAAACCATCCTCCCAAAACAGGTTCTATCATTATTTGCATCCACAACTGTTCTCCCGGACCGATGGAGCCGAACGTCTCAAGCATTGCCGCAAGCGGGTCAATACGCTTCTCCTCGATATTCTCTTCAAATTCAGGATATGTTCGTATGGGATATACATCTTTTTTTGCGAGAATGAACTCTGCGCCCCACATGTCCCACCCCTTATTCGGAATATCTTGAGGAACCTTGCGTGCGTAATCCTCGGCCTCTGCTATCTCGGCTTCCGGATACTGCGCCCAAACATGGGATTGTATAAGATTTTTATGGCTACGAGGCGCGTGAATATAAAAATGCGTAACGCCATCGATGCTGGCGATCTCAAGACTCACCCATTGCTGATATTTGCCCTGAAAATATCTCTCAATAAAACGGGCTTCGTCATATATGGCATGAAACCCGGATATTACCTGCTCCATTGCCTTTGGGGTACGGTCAACTATCTTTGGAATGCGCACTTCCAGCAGGATCTGCTCAGTCGCCAGGAACCGCTTCCACCGCAGGTAATATAACCACAAATCACGAACAATAAAAAAAAGAGCCGCAGGGGAAACAATCCACCATACGTCTCCATACACGTCCCTCAGAACGCCAAAGACCGTTCGAAATGTATCAACAGGAAAAAAATAATACAGCAAATCCATGATATATTTTGTGCTTGTATTTTAACGATCTTAAAGAAGCGCGGTTGATTTCCCCGCACCTTCTTGAAATCTTACGCTTTCCGCAAAGTATATTCTCCCCGCGATGTCCGGGAAAACAGCCGTTTATTCTGGAGGTTCAATAAAACGGTGTTTGGTTTTACCATGCGAACTTTCGCGACCTGGGCAAGTATTTTGTTCACCGGCAACGGCTCTTTCGAACTTTTCATTATCTTCACAAGAACATCTTTTACCGTGCCGGGCTCATATCCCCATTCTTTCAACGCATAAATACCGCGCCCAACGAGCACGAATCGGTTATCTTTAATAAGCTCATTATGTACCGTTTGCGTATGTGCCGGACGGGCGCTTCGCGGTCCGCTCTTGGCAACCTGGACGGGAACAAAATGAACTTGGTTCATTCTCTCGACAATATCCGAAAAATGCAACGGCTTTCCGTCGCGTCGCAATACAATATATGCCTTATCGCCAACGCTTTTCGGAATAATCTCGGGCCATTCGGCAAGACCCCATTCCCCAAAACGATTCTGAACTATTGCCTTTGAAATATCGAGCCAAGACTCAAGCGCTTTCTTTGCGATGCCGATACGTTCTTTCCGCGCGATACGCTCCACTTCTTTCCAAAACGTTGCCGCATCGAGCGGCTTGCCGACAGTATCCAAATAATCCTCAACAACTGTTATCAAATTTTCCAAATGCTCAACCCGCGACGGATTTACCGTCCACAGCGTATGATGATCTTTCGTCTCATTACGTCGCGTAAATGGCGCGCCAAGATCAAGTAAAAACAAAAGCGTCGGCGAATGTTTTTCGCCGCCAAAATCGCTCAATAACCGCGCCTCCCGACGGTGTTCTCCGTGGTCACTGATATGTTTGTGAATAGCATTAAAAATGCTCTCCGCCTGAGCGACCTCATTTGATTTTCGTAATTGAGAAAATGCACTATCTTCGATCTGACGAACTCGTTCCCTCGTTACTCCAAAATCTTCCCCGATCGCCTCGAGGGTCTCCGGCTCTCCGGTAATGCCGTAGCGGCGCTCAAGAACTTCCCGGCCACGATCCGGCAACGTCTTCAAGAGTGCATTTGCAACTTTTGAATAGCTTTGTTCCACCATTTTTTTATAGCACTTATGGCACAGAGTGTCAATGCATTATTTCTGTGTCAGGAAAATATTAAAGCACAAACCACTTTATTATGTCAATATGGGTGTGCGCCGTGACACAAAACCACCCATGTGCCCCCACAAGGATTCGAACCTTGGACCATCTCCTTAAAAGGGAGCTGCTCTACCAACTGAGCTATGGGGGCAAAAATTCTTTATTCCATTGTAAAACTACTCGTCATCGACCGACCGCAACAAAATAAGGAATAATAGGGGGGCGATCGTCCATAAAAACGGCGCCGCTCCCCGCCTGAATATATACTCGACCGGAGGAGATGCGACAAAAGAAGTATACGGCAAAAACTGCAAAAACAAGCTAACAAAAAGCCCACCGCTTAGCAAGCTTATTCCGGCTGCCTGCCACAGCGCACCCATACCTCGCGGCGAAAACCTGAATATATTCGGTAAAAGCCTGCCGGCAAATAAAAACGTAAACACAAGCGTAAAGAGAATGAACGAGACCGCTTTCGCATGCGGCGGAACACGAGCGCCGGAGGTAACTAAAAAAGAAAGTGCCGCCGGTGTTGCGCCGGCAACTGCGGCAGCCGCATATACCGCAAAGACAAGCGCGAACAGCTTCTGCCGCCCCACGCTCATCCCGAACATAAATATGAACGCAACGATAAAAAGTACGGCCGCAACATCCCAACTCGCATCCGCAAGTTTCAACTCAACAGGAAGCGATTGAAACCGCTCCGAAAGTTGCATATATTACAGCTCTCCCTCCAGCTCTTCTAACAGTTTCTGCGCCCGCTTGCTTATCTTTGTGGGAACTTTAATACCCACCGTAACGTATTCATCTCCACGTGCCGCAGCACGACTACGACCAAGTGAAGCAGGCATACCTTTCCCTTGCAGGCGGAATATCTTGCCTGCCGGCGTGCCCGGAGGGACCGTAAGTCGTACCGAACCGTCCAACGTCGGCACGTCTATTTTTGTGCCCAAGATCGCGTTCGAAAAACTTATATCTGCTTTTGTCCAAACATCATTTCCTTTGCGATGAAATATGGCGTGCGGTTTCACATGAATATTCAAGAACAAATCACCGGCAGACGCCCCATATTTCCCCGTTTCACCGGCGCCCTCCACCTTCAATGTTTCGCCGTCATCAACGCCGGCAGGTATCGCAACGTCCATTTTTACCGAACGACGGACTCGCCCGTCCCCCCTGCACGTTGCACACGGCTTTTCCGGTATCTCTCCGCGCCCGCGACATGTGGGACACGTCGTAAGACGCGTAAATGTTCCAAAAAAAGTTTGCTCAACGCGCTCAAGTCCTCCACGACCCTGACACGCGACACATGTCGTAAAAGCGGTTCCCGGCTCGGCGCCTTTACCGGCACAACGATCGCAGGAAACATGTTTAGTTAACACGAGCTGCTTATTGATGCCGCCGAATGCTTCTTCCAAAGAAACCTCAACATCCACAACAACATCTTTCCCTCTCCCCGCGCTACGCCGGTCGTGCTGCTGTCCAAATCCGAAAAAATCATTAAAAATATCACCGAAATCGCCGAAAGAAGCATTCCCTTCCTGAAAATTCCCAAAACCAAACCCGTTCCCGTGGGAACCGTCGCCCGCGGAACCGAATGTATCATACCGCCTTCTTTTTTCCGGATCGCTTAAAATAGAATACGCCTCGTTTATCTCTTTGAATTTTGACTCATCGCCTCCGGCTTTATCCGGATGATGCTTATGCGCAAGACGACGGAATGCCGACTTGACCTCATCTTGCGAGGCGGCGCGATCGATACCAAGAATTTTATAATAGTCTTTCGGCATATACATTTATATTATCTTCATGCCCCCGGCGATTGTTGGCCCTTCCAATGCGCAAAATATTTACGGGCCGGTTGATCTTCTATAACAAGCGGACCGAGCGCTTCCAGCAAAAACAAAACGATGCGCGTTCCGATTATTGTAAGTATCTTAAGCGGCAATGCCAAAAATTGAAAGGTGAAAAATATCGTCACCAGAAATCCGTATAAAAAGAGCTCGCCAGTGCGATCCCTCACCGCCGTCGCCTGTTTATTGGCCGCCTTGAACATCGCCTCCATAAGAGTTTCTTTTCCGGTTAACTGAATTCCCAACGATTTGCTGTATTCGGCGCGGGCAAGCGCAAGTGCTTGAGGATCTGTTATTTTCCCGCCGCTCAATCCGACCAGTGATTTATCTACCGTATCATTTATATCGAGTCCTACAAACTGCTGTATGGGAGCGCTCAGTGGCTGCAATGCGGCCCGAAATACCTGCTCCGGTATTGGTTGTAACATGAACGATTCGCTTACGGGAGACACAGCAACGCCGGCGGTTAACAATAGGCTTATCCCGATAAAGAACCCGGGCAAACCCTCACGCAGGGGCCAGGAAGGACGCCATGGCGTAAGATCCTTCATGACCTGCATCATACGCATGCGCATTAACACAAACATCACGAATGCCGGAAGCGCAACAAACATATACATATTCGGCTCGGGAAAATTTGTGAACAAAAACGGAATAGCAAGACCGCTTGCCGCAAACGAACCGATAAGTACCCAGAGCGGATTTGAATCAACCAATATCGCGATCGACAACAATATTGCCGACACAAGAAGAAGCCCCGTTCCGTATAACAACGAATTAACCGGCAACCCTAAACCGAAATATTCCATCAATTGATCGTCATTTCCTCCGATAACACGGCCCCAAAAATACCATGCGCCCGTCATTGCCAAAACGAACAAAACCATAACAACGAATGTCGGAGAAAAAAGTTTTATACGACTCATTATGCTCAACATGTCACGCGCACACGCGCATTATTTTGCGTCATTAGTTTCTTCTGTTTCACCCTCGGTAATCTCGTCATCGGGATTTACGGTTTTATCCCCATCCGCGGGAGCATCCGATGTTTTATTTTGATACATGGCGGCCCCGATCTTTTGTATCACTTCGGATAATTCATCCGTCGCCCGGCGAATAGTCGCAACATCATCCTTATCTTTTACCTCTTTGAGCTTGGCGAGCTTCTCCTCGATGGCAGTACGGACGTCCTGAGGAACTTTATCTCCCGCGTCGCGCAGGGCCCGCTCACTACTATACACAAGCGCATCGGCGGTATTGCGAACCTCAATAATCTCTTTCTTTTTCTTATCCTCATCCGCATGCAATTCGGCATCCCGTTTCATGCGCTCTATCTCTTCTTTTGAAAGGCCGGTTGATGCCTCGATACGAACGGTTTGCGCTTTCCCCGTCGCCTTATCTTTTGCGGTCACATTCAAAATGCCATTTGCGTCAATATCGAATGTAACTTCCACCTGCGGAGTACCGCGCGGAGCCGGAGGGATACCATCCAAAATGAACCGCGCCAGGGTCTTATTATCGACGGCAAGCGGCCGTTCTCCCTGCAAAACATGAATCTCAACGGATGGCTGATTGTCCGCTGCAGTCGAGAAAACCTGCGACTTTGAGACCGGGATCGTGGTGTTTTTCGATATAATATGCGTCATCACGTTCCCCAACGTCTCAATGCCCAAAGACAGCGGAGTAACATCAAGTAAAAGAACGTCCTTTACCTCTCCTTCCATAATAGCACCTTGCGCCGCAGCGCCGATAGCCACAACTTCATCCGGATTAATGCCGGTATGCGGCTCTTTACCGAATAAATTCTTGACGGATGCCTGAAGGGTCGGCATGCGGGTTTGGCCACCCACCATAACAATTTCGTCTATGTCAGACAAAGAAAATTTTGCATCCTTCACGACCTGCTCCACAATCTGCGCTGCCCGCTCGACATATTCCCGCACCAATTCTTCAAGCTGAGCGCGCGTCATCTTAAACAAAAGGTGTTTGGGCCCTTCCGCATCGGACGTAACGAACGGAATGTTTATTTCGGTCTCAAGTGCGCTTGAGAGTTCATGCTTGGCACGCTCCGCCGCTTCTTTGAGACGCTGCAGGGCCAACTTATCCTTCGCAAGATCAATCCCTTGCTCCTTCTTGAACTCAATGGCAAGCCATTCAATTATCTTCTTATCAATATCATCTCCTCCAAGATGCGTATCTCCGCCCGTCGCTTTTACTTCAACAGTATCCGCGGATATCTCAAGAACCGACACATCAAATGTTCCGCCCCCAAAATCATATACAACAATTTTTTCATTTTTCTTTTTATCAAAACCGTACGCGAGCGCGGCAGCCGTCGGCTCATTAATAATGCGCCGAACGTTGAATCCGGCTATTTCTCCCGCTTCTTTTGTTGCTTTGCGCTGGGCATCATCAAAATAGGCCGGGACCGTAATAACGGCATCGGTAATACTTGTGCCGAGACGCGCTTCCGCATTTGCTTTTAATTTGGCGAGAACCATCGCGGATATTTCCTGCGGAGCATGCCACTTATCTCCCATCTTCACTTCCACGCCACCGTTCGCAGCTTCGCGGATGCCGTAGGACAACCATGCCTTATCCCGCTGAACTTCTGGGTCGGAAAATCTGCGCCCGATAAGCCGTTTAACTGAGAACAGTGTATTTTCCGGATTTGTAATCGCCTGACGCTTCGCCACAACACCGACAAGCCGCTCGCCCGATTTATTCACAGCGACGGTGGAAGGCGTTGTACGCGCCCCTTCGGCATTTTCCAATATCTTCGGCTCGCCTCCTTCGACAATCGCCATTGCGGAATTCGTAGTGCCAAGATCAATACCTAAAATTTTTGCCATATATCACGGCGCAGCGAGCGGACAGGATCGTGGCGATATATATCGAAACGATACCGCGCGCACAACTGCGCACAAAAATTTACATTAGTGAAACGTCCCTATTTTTACTTGTGCCGGACGGAGCACAAAATCATCCTTATCAACGAATCCCGAACGGATCTCTTCAACCACATCTTCCCCGCCGTCATCCGCGCGACCAACCGCCTCGTGATATTTCGGATCAAACGGCGTTCCAAGCGTCGCAATACGGGTAAATCCGCTCACCTCAATAACACGCAGAAACTCGTCATACAGACGCGCAACGCCATCCGCCCACGCATCATGCGCAAGCTCACCGGGCCTGTTTTTTACGGCCCGCTCCAGGCTGTCAAAAATCGGCAATATACCGCGCAAAAAATCCGCCCTCACATATGCAAAAGACGCAGCATATCGCTTCATTTCTTCTTTCTTATAATTATCCAATGCGGCAACGGCACGCTTCCATTTATCTTCGTAATCAACGCTCTCCGGAGCATCTGTATTGTGAATCGGCTCTTTGGTATTTTCGTCCATTGTATTATTCATCAAATGTTGAAAAGATGTCACCGAAAAAATCAATCGCCGGAAAGGCTTTTTCATAATGCATGCGTATCGGACCTATCGTTGCGATAAAACCGCTATATCCGGCGGGACGATTGCGCCACGAGCGCACGATCATACTCAACGAATTCACCCGACCCATTCTAATATCCCGTCCGATAAACGCCCTGGTTATCCCCGGTTCCGCCATATCGGACACGTCCGCCCGCCTCTTTTGAAGCGCATCGATAACGCCGAGCATCTCGCTGGCAACCTCGTAAGAATGAAATTCGGGCTGCGCGCGGAGATTGCTGAGCCGCTGCAAAAATATTGCCTGGTCGCCCAACATCATACCGACAATACTTGCGCCGTGGGAATATGCCGCCGTCTCGTCAACCGCCCGCTCAAGCGCCTGCACTTTATCGCGCCGCCACATATTCGCAAAACCGGATAATTTTTCTTTTATTTTATCCGAAAGACTCCACCCCTTCGCCTGTCTCTCCACAAATGCACGATATGCCTCATCCGTCGGGATGCGTCCAGCCGATGTATGCGGCTGAACAAGATAACCGAATCGCTCCAGGGCGGCCATTTCCGCTCGAAGCGTGGCGCTACTGACGTTAAAACGCCCGACTTTCTGTAGAAATTCGGAGCTTATAGGCACCACATTACCGATATACTGCTCAATAATGGCGTCTAAAATATCCTGTTGACGCGATGAAAGCGGACGCATAGTAAAAAATTAGCAGTCTAGTATTAGGAGTGCTAATACCATTATAGAAACGCTCCATTCCCTGTCAATACGAAAACCGGATGATATACTACTATATGAAAGAAGAGAATAAACCAACAAAAACAACGGCATGAAAATCCTCAAAGACGCCCAACTTTCCTGGGTGAACGTAGATAACCCGAGCGCGGACGACATCGCGTGGTTGCAAAGAGAATTCGGTCTGCACCCCCTTGTCATCAAAGAACTTACCGTTTCGATGCATCACCCAAAAATGGACGTATTCGGCAATTATATTTTCCTTGCGTTCCAAATACCGGTAGAAAAAGACGGTGGCGGAAATACGCTGCGCATAGAAGAGCTCGATCTGGTCATCGGGAAAGACTGGCTTATATCAAGCCACACAAGCCATCTGCCGTTCGTCGGCGAATTCTTCGCGAAATGCATGGCATCCCAGGAAACCAGAAAAGAATATTTTGAAGCGGGACCGGCAGCAGTCATTCAAGGCCTTATTGCGGGATTATATGAAAACATTAATTTAAAATTGGACAACATCGAAGGACAAATAGCTTTCATCGAAGAGGAAATATTCAAAGGGAGAGAACAAAATATAGTCCTGGTGATATCCCAGATACGCCGGGAAATCATCGATTTTATGCGCACGCTTGAACCGATGCAGATTCTTTTCAAAGAACTCATGACTGCAGGACAAAGTTTGTTGGGAAAAGATGCCCGCCCGTATCTTGAGTATGTCTCCGAATCCCACGCCAGACTTATCAATATCCTGCTTACCCAACGGGAAACAATAACCGCGCTTGAGCAGACAAATTATTCACTGCTATCGACAAAAACCAACGAAAATATCCGACTGCTTGCGGTTTATGCAACATTGCTTCTTATCCCATCCATCATTCCCGGCCTTTTCGGCATGAACCTTATCGGCATCCCATTCAGCCAAAACCAGCACGGCTTTTCGATCGTCACCATAGTCGTCATTATTATCACCGTCATGACGTTCTTTTTCTTTAAATTCAAACGATGGATATAAACAACGCGTATGGATTTTGTATTCTATAACACGCTTACAAGGGAGAAAGAGCCGCTGCAAACCAGAGGGAAAAATACTATCAACATCTTCGTGTGCGGTCCCACCGTCTATGACTATGCCCACATCGGGCACGGCCGGGTTTTTGTCACATTCGACGCCATCGTAAAAACCCTTCGAAATGCGGGCTATTCGGTGCATTATATACAAAATATCACCGACGTCGACGATAAAATAATCAACCGGGCGAACGAGCAAAACATATCGGCAAAAGAACTGGCCGGGAAATTTGAAGAGGAATATATCACCGACATGAGATCGCTTTATATCGACGCTCCCGACGAATATCCCCGCGCAAGCGACCATATCACTGAAATACAAGATCAGGTGCAACGGCTTCTTAAGAACGGGATGGCGTATCATACGTCAACCGGTATTTATTTTGAAATAACAAGATTTCCTTCATACGGAAAACTATCGCACCAAAACCTCAATGCGATGCAAACAGCGGAACGGATCGATCCTGACCCGGAAAAACACAATCCTCGGGATTTTTCTCTGTGGAAAAAATCAAAACCGGGAGAGCCGCAGTGGCCAAGCCCCTGGGGTCAGGGACGTCCCGGTTGGCACATAGAAGATACGGCAATCGCCGAAAAATATTTCGGCCAGCAATACGATATGCACGGCGGCGCGCTTGATCTTATATTCCCCCATCATGAATGCGAGATCGCGCAGATGGAAGCAATCTCCGGAAAAGAACCGTATGTTACATTGTGGCTCCACTCCGGATTCCTCAACGTGCGCGGTGAAAAAATGTCGAAATCGCTCGGCAATATCATTCCGATACGGGACCTGCTTGCCAATTATCCGGCGGAAACATTCCGGCTCATGGTATTTCAAGCGCACTATCGGGCTCCCATTGATTATGACGATGACATCATCGCTCAAGCGCATGCGGCCGCGGAACGATTATCGGAATTTTATTACCGCCTTCACTCCGCGCCGGAAACGCCCGGAACGAACGAACATATCCGCGAATTAATATCCGCAGGCGAAAACGCATTTTGGAAGCATATTGCGGATGATTTTAATACCCCTCGCGCCATCGCGGAGATCTTCTCCCTTATTAAAATAATAAATCCTCTTCTGGATAACGGAACGCTGGGAACGGAAGAAAACGCCCGCATGAAGAAATTTTTGAAAGATATCGACTCCGTATTCCGTATCATACGCAAAAAAGATGAGCGCATACCCGATGAGATACAACGCCTTGCGTCCGAACGGGAGCTTTTCCGTAACGAAAAGCGCTGGAAAGAAGCGGATGCGGTCCGGGATGAAATGGCAAAACTCGGATGGACCGTAAAAGATACATCCGGTGGCCCCACGATACAACGCCTCGGATAGAAGCAAAATCCCTTTTTCAAAAAGGGGTTTTATATACACATATTTTCCACTGCACGCTCTTGCTCAACTGCGCACTTGAACGGTACGCTAGGTATAGTCATAAGCATATAGTTGCTATGCCAAAGAAAACATTCGACAAAAAAGGAAAACATTCCGAACCAAAAACACTCAAGGAGATCCTTTCCGCGCCGGAAACGGATTTTTCACTATCGCTCCCTTCGGGGCGCATTCCTCCGCAGGATATCGAGGCGGAACAATCTCTTCTTGGCAGCCTGCTTTTGGATAACAATGCCATCATACGGGTGGTTGATTTTTTACGGACCGACGATTTCTACCGGAAACAACATCAGGTCATCTACCAGGCGATGCTCGAACTTTTTACACACCATGAACCGATAGACCTTCTGTCCGTCACGGCAAAACTGAAAGAGAACGGGGTGATTGATGATATCGGCGGACGGGCATATCTCTCCAGTCTCATAAACATGGTCCCAACCTCTTCACATGCGCTTCATTACGGAAAAATAGTCCAAAAGAAACGTCTTCTACGCGATCTTATCGATGCGTCGTGGCATATTTCCCAGCTTGGATATGATACAGCACGCAATGTTGAAGAAGTTCTTGATGAGGCCGAACGGAAGATATTCTCTATTTCAGAACACGCACTTACCCAAGAATTTAAGAATCTGCCTGCGGAACTGAAGCAGGCATTTGAACGCATAGAAATGCTGTCCCGACACGAAGGCGGTATCCGCGGCGTCCCGACCGGGTTCACGGACCTCGATAATATGTTGTCGGGATTGCAGCCATCGGATCTTATTATTATTGCCGCACGACCTTCTCTCGGTAAAACATCGCTTGCACTCAGCATCGCCCGGCATGTCGGAGTAAATGAACACAAACCTGTCGGTATTTTCAGTCTTGAAATGTCGAAAGAGCAAGTTGTCGACCGTCTCATTGCGGCACAGGCCGGCGTTGATCTGTGGCGAATGCGGACAGGACGCCTCTCAAGCGACGACTTCGACAGCATCCGCGACGGCCTCAATCAGCTTTCCGATGCGCCCATTTTTATCGACGACGCCGCAACGGCCACCGTATTGCAAATGCGGGCCATGGCCCGGCGCCTTCAGGCACAACACGGTCTTGATCTTATTATTGTCGATTATCTCCAGCTCATTTCTTCGCATATAAATTCGGACAACATGGTACAACAAGTCACCGAAATATCCCGCTCGCTCAAGGCGCTTGCGCGCGAACTCAACGTCCCGGTCATTGCGATCTCCCAGCTTTCACGCGCCGTTGAAAGCCGCCCGGACCAGAAGCCAAAACTGTCCGACCTTCGTGAATCGGGCTCCATTGAGCAGGATGCGGATGTTGTTATGTTTATTTGGCGCGAAGATATGGTCAAAAAGGACCTCGGTGTGCGCAACGTTGCGACCATCCATATCGCCAAACACCGAAACGGGCCCGTGGGCGAACTTACCCTGCGCTTTGATCCGGAACGCGCAACTTTCTGGAGCCTGGAACAGCATCGGGATGTATAAATAAACCGATATGCTGCCCCAACAGATACGCGAAACATCAGAACTTATAAAGCGCCTCCCCGGCATCGGACCGCGACAAGCGCTCCGGTGCGCTTTTTATATATTGCGCCATCCGCAAGACCGCGAAGACTTAAAGCGCACGCTTGGCATGCTGGATAACGTGGGCAATTGCACGGTATGTTTCCGCGCCATATCGACAACTCCGAACTCCGTTGATAAAAAATGCTCCTTATGCAATGACGGAAGGCGGACAAAAAGCGCACTCTGCATCGTTGAGGAAGACGTTGATATCGAACAACTCGAGAAATCCGGAGCATTCACGGGTCTTTATTTTGTTCTTGGCGGACGCTTCTCGCTTTCCCAAGACCCGCGCCGCCTCAACACGGAAGCACTCAAAACCCGCCTGACATCGGATACCGTTATTGCCGAAATAATACTTGCGCTGAGTCCGACGGCCGAAGGAAATGCAACGGCCCTGTGGCTCAAACAGATGATAACCGATGCTATTCCGCGCGACATACAAATAACGCGTCTCGGTATCGGTATCCCTTCCGGCGCCGAAATAGAATACGCCGATGAAGAAACTCTCAAGGGCGCGCTGGAGCATCGCTCATAAAAAACCAAAACACCCCGCCAACGGCGGGGTGTTTTTTATTTCGCGTTTTACTTAGCCGCTTTCCGCGGTGCTGCGGTCCGCCGCGCCACCTGAGGCGCTTTGGGCCGTACTGTCACCGGCTTCTCGCCCTCTTCCGATGTTTTTTCCGTTTTTACTCCGGCATCTTTAATATCCAATATTTCAACAATAGTCCAGTTCTGCCGGTGTCCCTTGCGGCGCCGTTCCCGTTTTTTAGCTTTAAATTTAAATACAACAACCTTCTCGCCTTTTTCATGTCCCGTAACTTTTCCATGGACCTTGGCTCCCGCAACAAACGGCGTTCCCACTTTCACAGAACCCGCATATACGAGAAGAAGCACCTCGTCAAAATCAAACTCGGCGCCCGCATCATACGGAAGTTTCTCCACGCGGATTTTTTGTCCGCGGGTAACAACGTATTGTTTTCCTCCTGTTTTAATGACTGCTAACTGCATAGAGAGACACGGTTATTAGCCTAACCGAACAGGGCCCTATCGTCAAATCAACGCCGGCGCCGAGAATGGCCAAATCGCGCGGAAATACGCTGAAATTCAATAAGCAGCGGTCCGGCAACGAATATCGATGAATAGGTGCCCACCGCAATACCTATGAACAGTGCGACGGAAAAATCAAATATCGCCTCCCCACCAAGTATTCCAATTGCCGCAATGGTAAGCAACACGGTTGTTGATGTCGCCAATGAGCGTCCCAACGTCTGGTTCAGGCTCGTATTCACTATATCCGGGAACGGTTTATCGAATATACGGCGGAGATTCTCACGGGTACGGTCAAACACAACAATGGAATCATGCACGGAGAAACCAAGCACCGTGAGAATTGCCGCAATAAAGGCGACATCTATCTCGGTACCGAAAAAATAACCGAATGCGGCAAACGCTCCTATCGGAATAATAACGTCATGCAGAAGCGCCACCAACGCAATAATAAGACCATATTCCCAGGACGCAACCGGCCGGGAAACCTTCCTGAATGCCCAGGCGATATAACCCATGATGCCCAGAATTGCGAGCGCGACAGCGATCGCCGCTTTCTGTTTCAGCTCTTCCCCCACCACCGGCCCGATTGATGTGAAACGCAATTCCTCGGCCGACGAAAGTTCTTTTATCTTTCCCAGCACTTCCTGGTGCGTCGTTTCATCAACATCCTTAAAACGCAGATTCGCGGTATTATCTTCCGCAAACTGTACGGCAATAGTTCCAAGATCGCGATACGAAAGCGTCGATACGATATCCTCACGCGACGGAACATGTTCCACAAAACGCACGGTCATGAGCGAGCCGCCTGTGAACTCGACACCGAAACGCAACCCCCACACGAAAATCGCCACAGCGCTTGCCGCGACCATGAGTGCCGAAGAAATAAGGAAGAACCACCGTATTTTAATGATTGGGAATTCTTTCATATGCGTTCACCACAAAGATTTAAACTTTGCCAGGCGGGTATGCACAATGCTCAACAACAGCAGCCGGGAAATAAATACCGCCGATAACATCGATATCAATACGCCGATACCGAGCGTAAGCGCGAACCCTCGCACGAAGCTCGTCGTCAAAAAATACAATATTGCGGTCGTAATGAACGTGGCAACGTTAGAATCGCGGATAGACGGCCACGCCCGCACGAACCCCGCCTCAATGCTTTCCTCAACAGAACGGCCCCAGCGGCGCTCTTCCCGCATGCGGGCAAAAATAAGTATATTGGCGTCAACAGCCATACCCACCGAAAGAATAAATCCCGCAATACCCGGCAACGTGAATGTGACGGGAACAAGTTTAAAAATAGCGAGGCTCAATACCGTATAGATACACAGGGCAATAACGGCAAGTATCCCGGGAATGCGATATATAAAAACCATGAACACGATCACCATCATGAATGCGAACATGCCGGCCTTCACGATATTATCGAGCGATTCCTGACCGAGGGTCGCGCCGACACTTTGCTGCGATATCAAATTGATCGGTACCGGCAACGCGCCGGCATTCAGGTTCCGCACAAGTTCCTGTCCTTCAGGAATAGAAAAATTCCCGGTAATAACGGCTTGGCCGGACGGAATTTCCTGCTCCACCCGCGGAGCGCTAATGGGATATCCGTCGAGATAAATGGCCACCGGCTTTCCGATATTTTGGGCGGTCAATTCACGGAAAATTTCTTTCCCCTCATCATTAAATACCAAACTGACGGTCGGTTGGTTCGTCGTAGGATCAAAAGTCAATTCGGCACGCGTAAGATATTGTCCTGTCAGCTTTGTGGGCTTAAAAAGCACTTCGGGCCGCTGGAATATTTCATCCGACAACGGCTGGCCGTCAGGACCGATCTTAAACGCATCCAGCTCTTCCTGGCTTCGCTCTTCCCGGAACTCCAAAAACGGCGTCTTGCCTATCGATGTGATCGCCTGATTAACATCCTTAATGCCGGCAAGCTCAACCAACAAACGATTCGTACTGCCGGATGATTCAAGCTGCACTTGCGGTTCCCGTACGCCAAACGCATTCACGCGCTGTTCAATAACATTTCGCAGAGATTCCAATGCGGCTTTTTGATCTTCGGCCCGGACGCCACCCAAATCCGCCTCATACACCAATTCCGTTCCTCCTTGCAGATCAAGACCGAGCAAAAAGCCCTTACTTTCTATTTTTGTAAGTCCGAACCGCTCAACCCAATTTTGTATCACGGGCTGTCCGGTCCGCTCGGATACCTGCATCACAAGATTCCACACCCTCGGTTGAATATAATCATACGGATAATTCCACGCCCTCGGCTCAACAACCACCAATGAAATGCCGGCCAATACGAATACAATGGCCAGAATATTCCTGTTCCGTCTCCGTGTTGTCATGTTCTTCCTGAACGGAAGAAAATTCCATACTTTCCGCAGAGGCCACGCGACAATACGAACCGCTGTTTTTCCGCCCCAAATCATACCCTCACCGATCCATTCTACCGGACGCGCCAAAACAACCGCTTTGGGCAATACGACCCGGAACGGTTTTACGGCAAACACCAAAATAACTCTCACGGGCCGCAATACGACCCACGAAACACGCGCAAAACGTATGGTGGCGCCCCGAACCAAAGTTCTGGCCCACGCAAAAGGCCGTACAAAAAGCACAAAAAAACGCCCCATGCCTCGTATAGATTTTTTCTGGAAGGACGCTCCCCTCATAATCTTCCCTATTGTAATCCCCCCACCCGCCAAAAGTCAAAACGCTTTATACCGGCTGAACCGGTGGCACCTGGGCGGAAACAGCTGTTGTTTTAACGGAAAATTTCACAAAAAACGTTGACCCTTTCCCTATTTCCGACGTAAACCAAATACTTCCTCCGTGGCCATCAACGATATTTTTGGCAATATACAAACCAAGGCCCGTTCCAACGTTCCGTGTTTCAATGGCGTTCGTCGCCCTGAAAAATTGGGCAAATATCATCTTGTGCTCCTCCGGAGGAATACCGATACCCGTGTCGCTTACGCGGATCTCGATCGCGTCGGCATGCACAATGGTGGTAATAATGATATGCCCGCCCTCTTTCGTGTATCGCACGGCATTGCCGATGATATTCTCGAACAAAACCCGGATGGCGGGATAACTTCCCGCAACAAGTATGTCCTGTGGCGGCGGAACGACATCCAGAACGAGCTTCAACTGCGCTATCTGTGCGGAGAAATGGTTCGTTACTTCGGCTATGACTTTCGTAAGCGAAACATCACCAATATTCTTAACAACGTACCCGACGCCATAACTTGCGGCGTTAATAAGGTCAGATGAAATTTCAGACAGAAATTCGATATGTTCTTCGGCGCCCCTGATAAGTTCTTTTGCCGAATCCGCCATTGTTTCCCCCTCCAACAACTCAAGCTGCCATCGTATCGCGGAAATAGGAGTGCGCAACTGATGCGATGCGGTATCGAGGAATGAATCTTTCAGTTCAACAAGTTCTTTTTCTTTGGCAAGGCTCAATTCCAGAAGTTGCGACTGCAACGCCCGTTTTTTCAACTCGTCCAAACCCTTGAGATCTTTTGCCATCTCATTGATGCTGTGCGCAAGAAATTCCAGTTCATCTCCGGTACGCATTTCCGAGATCGGTTCAAAATCCCCCTTACCGATACGGCTGGCCGCAAACTGCAATGCCGCGATCGGTTTCGTGAACTGATGCGCCAAAACCCGGCTCACCAAAACAATGGCGAGCAACACTATCAAAGAGAACAACACGGCCTGGTTCACGATCGTATAGACAATGTTATACGCATCCGCATACGGCCATTCAACAACGACCGTAAGACCCAAATCCTTCAGAGAACGGGCGGTGCCAACAACCGTATTCCCGAAAATATTCGTATATATAATGCCGGTCAACGCGTCCGTATCGGAAGCGCGCGGCCCGCTCAAGCGCCGGGTCATCTCGTTATCAACCGGCGTTCCGACAGGCAACGCAAGGCCGACAGTCGCAACAATCGGGATCGCCTTATCGTCTATCAAATATGCATATCCGGTGGTCCCGAGACGCGAACTTGCGAATATTTTTACATATGACTTAAGTGATAACTCTCCCCGTAAACCGGCGATAATATCGCCGTTTTTATTGCGCACCGGCGTCGCAATGGTGACAAAATAACCGCTTTGCGTCTTATACGGCAAACCTATATATTGCCGTCCGGAAACGATCGCCTCATACGTATCCGAATTCGGATACAAAGAATAATATTCACAATCTTCGGGCTCAGCACTGCTGTGCGCAACCGCGCAATCCGACGGAACTATTTGCCGCTCACATTTAAACGTATCTTTGCTCCGCTCGGCGCAAATAAGACGCTTAGTCTCCTGTCCCAATGCGACCGATTTGCCCGGCAAACTCAATGTATTGAAAAATGCGACTTCCGAGAGATACTTATTGGAATCGAGAAGCCCCTGAAGAATAAACGATTGATTATCGCAAAGATAATTGTATCCGGAACCGCACTCAATCGCCTCGGTTGCGCTCAAACTTAACGTCCCGCCATTAAAGCCGTCGGCAATGGGCGCCTTGTCTTCATACGGCACAACTATCTCAAAACTAGAAAGCGTATCCTCAATAAAACGCTCGATCTCTTCCGCTTTTTGGCGCGCCAAAAGAACCTCAACTTCCTCGATGTTGCGCTCACGCGACACATTCAAAAAATACAGCGCCGAAACGGTAATAACGGCCAGCGGCACTATTCCAAGCCACAAAAACACTCTGATAAATTTTTGACGGATACTTCCGGCCACAGCATGACTGTGTTTTTCATCATGTATCACATCAGGTTTTTTTCTTGCGAATAAAGATCTCATTGTTGTGCAATTCCCATTGCGGCCTTTATTGAATCATCTATATGCGTCAATTCCAAAGGGCGGTACCGTCCCCCTCCCATAATATCCTGCGACAAAACTTCACCTTTTTGATATGCGCCCTCTGCTTCATATATATACCGGTCCGGCATGCCGAGCGCGTGTCCGAATTCGTGATACAAAAATGTCATCCCGTAAAAAATGTCGGGATCAGTAACATAATCCCGCGCAAGCAGAACAAAACCGTTTCCCCCCACGGCTCCGGCCGCCTCAAGGAACAAAACATCCACCATGAATGTATTTTCCGGGACAACGCCGAACTCCCCGTCATAATATTCTCCTCGGGAAGAATATACGTGCTCTTTCAGATAATCATCCAGCGCCGATATATCTTTTCGCTCAGCGCGCTCAATTCCCGCCGGAAGAACATTGAAAACATCGTCGGTAATAACAACCGGTTTCTCCAGCAATGAAAACGTGACACGCGACGCTTCTCCAAACTGCGTATGGTGAAAATCGGCAAGCTTACTTAATGCCGTTGCCATCATCCGCGGCCATCCTTCGGGTATACTCCCCTGCGCGTCTTGCGGAACAAGATACAGCGCGCGTATATGGATATTCTCAAGCGATACGGCCGGCTCATTATAATAATGCAAAACGGAGGGCGGCAAAGGTGTTTTAACTGATTCAAACCTGTGCGCAGTCTCTTTAACAAGCGGATGTTCCTGAACAAACGTAAGGTTCAATAAGCCGACGCCGGCGGCTGCGACCACGATAACAATAACGGATATTTTAATGATTCGCTTCAGCAGAAAACCATTCATACATAAAGGACGGGAAGCCCGCCCCACACATGCGAAACGGGCCCACGCACGCCGTAATTAGGAATCGGATTTCATCTACTCAATATCACTGCCATCAACCATCTGCGCCATGACCGAATCCGGAACCTTCTTTACGCTGCGCGCATTGAACTGGTTTGCGGTAAATGCGCTACCGGATACGATGTGGCGCTTCTTGCCGTTCTCAATGAAATACGTCGCGGCATCAGAACCCTTCACGAGAGTATAATCCGGGTACGGAAGTGCGCTTCCCTGCGGAATAGCGTCAAATTTTTCAGCTGACACCGTAATAATGCTCTTCGTGTTGAATTTCCATGTATTGAATATATCGAGCGACGAAATAGCGCGACGCACACCCTTGTCGACATACCAGACGGTTTTATCTCCCGTCTTCATCAACAATGTACCGGACGGAAGCGAAGCGGAAGATGCGATAGGCGCTCCTGTCGCATGCAGAGCAAGGTCGGCATCACGCACAACTTTAATATTGGCGCTCTTATACCCCAGGGCGGCAAATGCTTCAGCGCTGGCAAACGGCAATTTCTTTCCTTCCGCAATAATATACACGGTCGGATTTGTTCTGATTTTCAACAATGTGCCGTCCGCATAGCCGAGAACCTGGCCTTCAGGATAAAGATCAAGATGGGTTTTGTCGGTAATGCGCCGGACGGTAACACCGCGGAAACGGGCCGCAAGAACTCCTGCCGCAACCGCGCGGCGTTTTCCGCCGTCGATATACCACACCGTCGGATTCGTGCCGACTTTCAGCAGCGTGCCGGACGGATATGGTCCTACTCCGCTGGTCGTTTGTCCCCCGACCGCCGATATCTGCGCGACGCTCGTCGACTCATTTCCCGCAAGGTCAACCGCCTTGATGTTGTAATAGTACCTCACGCCTTTTTGCAGACCGGTGTCGGACCATGTTCCCGATGTAATATTATCGGCTATTTTCGCTCCGATCTCCGCGGAAGCAATCGAACGATATACGCGCGCATGATGGAAATCGGATAACGGATTCAACCAATTGAGACGAATTACGCTGCTTGAACTGTTCACACGAACAGCCTGCGGATTTGCGGGCGGAATAATGTCCGCCGGAGCAACCAACGCAAAGCGGGTCAGATGCGTTACGGAACCGGTCACGATATTATTCACGGTATCAACAACGGCGCTTTCCAGATCCTGCCACGAACCGACCGCATGGTCCCAGAACGCGAGTTTCAAAAGGCCCTCATCGGCACCTATCTCTTTTTCATCGTACGGTATCGTTATGGTTACCGGCACGTTCAAAGAACTTGCCGCATTGCCGGACTCATCCAATGCATTGATCTCGTAGGCGACACCGACAATATTATTCACGCCCTGTGATGCCGCATCCGCGGTGGGAGCAACCGTTACGGTTACATTACCCTGAGAACTTATGGAGTTTGCCGGAACATTCACCTGAACACCCGTCTCATTCGTAAGTAACTGGTCCGTTGTTGCGCTTGCGCTTTTCACAATAGTCTGCGGAACAAAAACGCGCGTATCAATGAGTACCAAATCCAAAACTGCATTCACGACCGCAGACAGGTCGAGAGATCGTTCGGTCGCCGCAAAAAGAATTCGGTCGCGTTCGAACGAAGCTCCTATCCGCCATTTGCCCGGCGCCAATTTCAATGTATATGAACCGTCGGTATTCGCTTTTGTATTCGCGGTACCACCGTTCTCTCCCCATGCCCACACAAATGCCAACCGTCCGGTGCCACCCTCCAGAGCCCGGCCCGTCACGGTAACGCTGGCTGCACGAAGTGAAAGATCAGCCGTCGTCGTTGCCCCTTCGACAGCGACCGCCTGCTGTTCAGCAGGGGCCATAAGATCCGGCTGGGCACCCAAGAATACGTGTATGAAATACATTCCCGCCGGCACAGCTATTTTATACGCACCGGCACTATCGGTAGTCCCACCGAATGAACGAACATCGCTTGAACGGGTCGTTCCCGCCACACTAAAACTATGCGAATCGGCGGATACCCATACGTTCGCAACGCCCTTGCCGGCCACATCGGTTACTTTACCGGAAATGAACGAACCCGCGGACGTAACGATAATATCTCTACTTACTGTTTGACCGGCGACAATAGCGATAACAACGGGCGGCGGTGCAATATATGCGGTGTTATCTATTTTCACACCAACCCGCCACGTCCCCGCGGCAAGATACAGCTTAAATGAGCCATTCGTCATATCGGCATCAGTCTCCCGCCAAAAGCCTTGTTCGTTGGAAGCAAACACGCGCATGCGCGCCCCGGTTAAAGCCGCACCCGATGCAGTCTTCACCGTACCCTGAATAAGAGATGTATTCTTCGTCACGGTAATTGCTATCTTCGTAACCTGCCCTGCCGCGACAATAACGGACATGGGAGCGCTGGGCATATACGAAGAGCCGAATCCCGGAAATGCGCTCACCTGATAGTTGCCCGGAGGCACACCAAGTGCGAACGCGCCGCGGTCAACGTGGCCGTCGTACCGCACGTCGGTGGAACCAAACCCTTCCTGTGCTTTCACGAACACGCCACCGTAAAAATCGGAGATCACCGCACCGGATGAATCAACTATCGTTCCGCTGATGCCGGAATCCGCTTTGGTAAGCACAAAATCGAGTATCGCCACCGAACCGGACGCAACCGCAATCTGCCGCGTGCCGCCGCTATACGCATACGCGCCCAGCGCGGACGCATTAATACTTACGTTCCATATACCAGCAAATACATTCAATTGGTATGTTCCGTCCGAAGAGGTTTTCGCGAAAACAAAATTTCCGGTCGTGGGATTAAGGGCGCTTACTTCAACGCCCACCACAGCCTCGCCGCCCGAGCCGCTCACACGTCCGCGTATACCCTCACCCGCCTTCTTCAATATCGTAACAATACCGATGTTCTTGTTCTCTCCCTCATTCACCGAAATTGGCACAATGGGCTGCACATAGAACGTGAGATCGGAAAAACCGACGTTCACTTCATACGTACCGGCCGGTATGGCGAATTTAAATGTGCCATCGGCCCCGATAAACCCTCCCACGCCGACGCGCGTTGTTGAATTGAAAAATCCTATATTAACCGTTGACGCGACCGGCACCGAACCGTCGGCATGCTTCATAGAACCGCTTACATACGCATTTGTTGTCGTAACGGTGAAATCAACAGTTCTGCTCTCAACGCTCGCGTCGGTCACGAACGTAACCGATTGCGGCTCTTTGTTATATGACCAGTCGGATGTCGTGGCCATGGGGCGCACGCCGACATTCCATGTTCCTCCCGATACCACAAGCGTATATACGCCGGCGGAATTAGTTATTGCGCTGGCACCGCCCGGACCGTCCAGACGCCATGCCCCAACTTGCGCATCACCAACCGCCTGACCGTTCATGCGGCGCACTGTTCCCGTAATAGTCTTTGTCCCCGAAGAAAGCGGGATATCACGCAACACCGAGGAACCATCGGTAACGGTCACCGTCTGTGCGAGCGACGGTGCAAGGTCATATCTGTCCGAAGAAGGATATGCGCTCAAATAATATGTTCCGGCCGCAATGTTGGCGAAACGATACGAACCATCCGTTCCTGAATATACATTAATAAAGAAAGAAATAGTATCACTTTTTTTAAGATCAACCCGGGCACCGGATACCGCGCTCCCCGAACTTGTGAGTACGCGGCCATATACGGAACCACCCGACGTTGTGCCGAGAAACGCAACGCTATACACCATTGCCTGCGAACTGGAACATCCATAACCGGAACGGCACGCATCAACGGCATAATCATAATACGTTCCGGGACTTACGCTGGTATCCACATACGACGTGATGTTGGAGCCGAGCAATTGCGTAAGGAACGCGAATGTCGTCTGTCCGCTTACCCGGCGGTACACATTAAACTTATCCTCGTTCGTAGCGTTATCATCCCAGCGCAGCGCAATACCGCTTGTCATTCCCGAAGGAAGACTCTCCTGACGCAAACTTGTGGGGGTACCGGGAGTTTCCGCTCCGGAAGTCGGAATGGTCACGATAACGGTATTGGATTCTCCCGATATGCCGGCCGCATTATATGCCGCCACCTTATAGTTGTACGTCATCCCCGGACTCACGGCGGAATCGCCGTACGTCATCACATTCAGAGGAACAGTCGCATAATATGCAGAGGTCCAAAAATCGCCCGAGAGTTTTCTGAATATACGGAATCCGTCCTCATTGGACGCGGCATCGGTCCAGGAAAGCGTCACGGTATTGTTGTTGCTCAACGAGAACTGCAATCCCGTCGGCATTGCCGGCGTTCCGCCCAATGCAGTCGCCGCGGGCGTCGTTACCGTAATAATATTGGAATCTCCGGATGCGCCGGTATTGTTATATGCAAGAACTTTATATTGGTATGACGTACTGACGCTTACGGCCGTATCCGTATAGGTCAACACATTTGCGCCAACCGTAAAATATGTAGTTGACCAAACGCTGTCGGTCGAAAGCCGACGGAATATCTTAAACCCAAGCTCGTTCGAAGAATTATCCGTCCAGGAAAGCTGTACCTGATTGTATTGGATAGTTGGTGCAGACAAACTGCCGGGCGCGTTTGGAATGTCGGTGGTGGTGCCGCCGGTCGCAGATGCTGAAATATAGTTCGAGACCGGAGACCAGTTATAGACTTCGTCCCTGGCACGCAAAGCAAAATAATACACCGTTCCGGACGTAAGACCGTATACCGTCCCCCTCTGGACGGAACCACCGGGAGAGAAGGCCGCCGGATCGAATGTGGGGCTTGCAGCAGAGATTGCGCCCGAAAACCACGTTTCCAAATTACCGCTTGGGGGCGACGTAGTGCTGTAGCGGATATCGTACGCGGATACGGTACCGGACGTTCCGTCATCCCCGGAAGCAGTCCACTGCAACGTTACACTGCTTGATGATGTGGAATATAACGCAAGGCCGGATGGAACTCCCGGCAACGTAACATCCGTACCCGTTCCTCCGCTCACTGACACGGAAAAATTCGGTGTCCAGCCGGACTCAAGGCCCGTACTATCCTTTGCCTTGGCCCGGATCTGATACGTACCGGAGGTATTCCACATATGGCTTATGCTTGGAGAGGAACTTCCCGAGGTCGCAGGCTGTATGAATGCCGTTTCGCTTGTCGTACCATCACCCCAATCAAAAACCGCCTTCACCTGATTGCCGTCATAATCGGCGTACAACGTCACATAATAATACGCCGCAGTATTAATGGTCGCTGCTGTGGGACCGGAAACATATGGCGGCGGCGATGGCGGGTTATTCCCGCCCGCACTTGCGAATGTCGTCGCGCTGTATCCCGATGTTTGTGCAGAAATATTATTCGCGGCATCAACTGCGGCAACGGCATACGTATATGTCGTCGCGGACAATAAATTCGTATCGCTGTAACTTGTCGATGTCACCGTAGCAAAATATGTCGCGTTGCTCATGTTCCCGCACTGACAACGATATATTTTATATCCGACAACGCCGACATTATCGCTTGATGCGGTCCATGATAAATTAATTTGCGTCGCGGATATCGGAGTTGCGTATAATCCCGTCGGAACGGACGGCGCGGTCGTATCACCACCGGCTGTGGGAATTACCACGCCCATCAGATACGTGTACGCGGAACACCCCGAACCGGTCGCGCATGCCTGAATGCGGTAATTATATGTCGTTCCGGCAGTCACGGATGTGTCGGTATATGTTGCAACATTCATTCCCGGCGATATCAACGTTATCCATGACGCGGTCGATGCTATCTCGCGCTCAAGATTAAAGTGCGTCTCATTCCCGGCATTATCCGTCCATGCCACATTCACATACGAGGATGTTATAGATGTTGCCACAAGACCGGAGGGCGCATTCGGAGCGCTCGTGCTACCCGATGTCACATAGATCCATCCCGTCTTTGAGGGATCAATATGGTTGTGATACCCGTATGAACCCATCGCGGTCAGCGATGTCACAAGTTTTATTTCAGCGGGAGCAAAATCACCCAAATTCAATTGCGGATATAATGTATGGTTAGGATGGTCATTCGACGATACGTTCTGTATCGCGTTCGTGTCGTTAATAAAACGGACCGTATCTCCCGCATTGATCGTTAAAGATGCGGGCGCAAATCCGGAAGAAAGAATATGGATATCCTGAACCGATGCGCGGGCAACCGTTGCCCACATAGAAATTAAAATAATAGCCGCGCCACCGAGGCCGGCCAAAATAAGGCTCGGGATTACCCGCCTATCCTGCAAAATAATGGTTTTTGCCATATTAAATTACTGAAAAATTAAATAAATACCACCTTATTATACCATAATTTTCAAGCCCTTTTCAGGCTTACACAGGTTATCCACAATAAAATAGCTCCGCATCGCAACACTGCGGCGGATTTTACCGTTTTTTGACACCACGACCCTACGCCATGGCTATGTATGCGAGCATCACCTCGTCGGGATCCTTGTCGCGACGGCGTGAAAAAAACTTTTCATCGTCACAATACGTACACGAATCGGACATCTCAAAATTCTTCGGATGAATACCGCGCAAAAGCGCCTGCTGTGAAATAATACCGGAAAGATCAACATATAAATGTTTATTGCGCTCACGAATGAAATCCGCGAACTGCTCAAACCGCGGCAACACATCTTTGCCTATTTCAAAATGACAATCTTGTATGCCCGGCCCCACGCCCACAACAATATTTGACGGCTCGGACGCGTAATCCAGGAGGAACGAATCGATGAGATTATCGATGATGCCGTCAACGACGCCCCGCCAACCCGCATGCGCGATGGCAACGACATTTTTTTCTGGATCGAACGCGTATATGGGATAGCAATCGGCAACGGTAATGCCCAGCAAAATATTTTTCCGGTCGGTAATAAGGGCGTCCCCGTTCTTTGTGAGACGTTGCGGCTCATGCACCGCAATAACTTTATTCCCGTGCACGGGACGCACGAATATTTCGTGCGCCGGACGCACGTTGCGAGTATCGAGAAATTTTTTGCGCGCGGCCCGGACGTTTTCATGCTCGTCATCGCGGGGAAAATTCTTCAACGGGCCGTGCGTGCGGTTCGAAATACCGTATTGAACGTTATTATATTTTTCGAAAACAGAAAAACGCATATAAGATTATTTTCCGTGGCATTTCTTGTATTTTTTCCCTGATCCGCACGGACAGAGGTCATTGCGCCCCACTTCACCGGAAATTTTCTTCTCGCTTCCCGCGGACGGTTTATTGTTCGATGTCACCACGCGCGGCGAATGCACATGCGGCTGCGTCTGAATGCGGAATATCATGCGAACAACCTGTTCGCGCACGAGATCAAGATATGAATCATAGAGACGCCTGCCTTCGCTCTTATATTCAACAAGCGGGTCGCGCTGACCGTATGCGCGCAGGCGCACCGAATCCCGAAGAGATTCCATTGCCTCAAGATGGTCTATCCATACCCCATCCATGGAGCGCAAGAACGCGAAGCGCAGTATTTCCGTCTTTGGTTCCCCAAACCCCTCCAATTTTGCCTCCAGGGCGGGGCCCAAGATGCCCATGAGGTATTGTTCTGCCGCTATCCGTCGCTCGTCGGTCTCATGCGTAACCACCTGGGATGAACCGATCATAATAGTAACCGGCTCGCCCTTGAAGATGTTAAGCAGGTCGGCATGCGCGTTTTCCGGCAGGGGCGTTATCGCTTTCATGACCTCAACGAGCTCCTCGATGTTCCATTCCTCCGATTCCCCCGCGGTATGCGTATACACTATCGCTTTGAGCTCTTCCTGTATGAGGTCCTTCATCCGATGGACGAGCTCATCATGCGTCGCACTAAGTATCTGTCTTCGACGGTTATACACCGCCGTCCGGTGCTTATTTACGACGTCATCATAATCGAGCAGGTGTTTGCGGGTGTCAAAATTAAATCCCTCGATGCGCGCCTGCGCTCCCTCGATCGCCTTTGATACTATCCCGCTTTCAATGGGCTGGTCATCCGGCACGCCAAGTTTTTGCATAAGGCCGCGAAGCTGTTCGCCGCCGAAAATTCGCATAAGGTCATCCTCAAGAGACACGTAAAATCGCGTAGAGCCGGGGTCTCCTTGCCGTCCGGCACGTCCACGCAGCTGATTATCTATGCGGCGCGCTTCGTGACGCTCCGTGCCTATAACGTGAAGGCCGCCCGATCCCTTCACGATATTCGCATCGTTCTCATCCGGCGGGTTGCCGCCCAAAATAATATCCACGCCGCGTCCCGCCATATTGGTGGCAATGGTCACCGCTCCTTTTCGCCCCGCCTGTGCGATTATCATACCTTCACGTTCATGATTCTTTGCGTTCAATACCTCATGCGGAATACCTTCCCGGCTCAACAGAGAAGACAAAAGCTCGTTCTTTTGTATGGAAACCGTACCCACAAGCACCGGCTGACCCGCCTCGTTGCGTTCCCTAATCGCTTCAACAACCGCCCTATATTTTGCCTCTTCTGTTTTATAAATAACGTCCGAATTGTCCTTCCTCACCATCGGCTTTGCCGTGGGAACTATCACGACATCCAGGGAATATACTTTGTGGAACTCTTCGGCGTTCGTAACGGCCGTACCCGTCATACCGGAAAGTTTCTTGTAGAGCCTAAAATAGTTCTGGAATGTAATGGTGGCCAGCGTACGGGATTCTGCTTGTATGGCAACGCCTTCCTTGGCCTCCACGGCCTGGTGAAGCCCCTCGGACCAGCGCCTTCCGGGCATGAGACGGCCGGTAAACTCGTCGACAATAATAACTTCCCCGTCCTTTACCACGTAATCGCGGTCGCGCTTGTAGAATACGTGTGCGCGCAACGCCTGCTCGAGGTGATGAACCAGGCGCGGGTCGGAATCGGCATATAAGTTCTCTATCCCCAGCTGCCGCTCCACCTTAGAAATGCCGTCATCGGTTAGCATGACCGACTTTGTTTTCTCATCGAGGTTATAATCCTCGTTCTCGGTCAGGCGAGGAACCAGTGAGGAAAACTCATCATAACGCTTCGACGCCTGCTCGTCGGCAGATGAAATAATAAGCGGCGTGCGCGCCTCATCGATAAGTATAGAGTCCACCTCGTCCACAATGGCAAAATTATGACCGCGCTGGGCCATCTCCGCCTCGGAAAGCACCATATTGTCGCGCAAATAGTCGAAACCGAATTCGTTATTCGTGCCATACGTGATATCGGCGGCATACGCTTCTTTTTTGGATACGGGACGCAAAAAATCTTCTATCACCCGAAAACCACCCACCGCATCACGCTCTTTATCTTCCTTTTCTTCCTGCGCCTCGGTTTTTTTATACTCCGGGTCATACACAAAAGACTGCTCATGCGTAATGCACGAGACACTCAACCCGAGGAAAAAATATATCTGCCCCATCCACACCGCATCGCGCTTTGCCAAATAGTCGTTCACGGTAACCACATGCACCCCCCCGCCGGACAACGCATTCAAATACGACGGCGCAGTCGCAGACAATGTTTTTCCCTCACCCGTGCGCATCTCCGCTATCTTTCCCTGGTGCAGCGCCGCTCCTCCCATAAGCTGAACATCATAGTGGCGTTGTCCCAACGCGCGGCGTGCCGCCTCGCGCGCAAGCGCGAATGCCTCGGGAAGAATATCGTCCAATGTTTCGCCCGCGGCAAACCGGTCTTTTAACTTTTTCGTGTATGTGGGGAAATCCTGATCACCCAGCGCTTTTACTTCCTCCTCTTTTGCATTAATAAGCTCCACGGTAGCGCGGAGTTTTTCAACCTCTTTGGCGTTAGGATCGCCCAAAAGATTCTCTAACTTGAATTTCATATCGAATACACAATACCGCAAAACCCCCGAAAAAACAAAAACACCCCGTTGGGTCGGGGTGTTTTTGCAGACACAAGCTATATCTCAAGCTTTATCTCATCGTACTCAACTTCCTCGTTCGGTTCAGGCGAGCATCCCCAACCCTCATCCCACAACCACACGCCGGTCGTACGATAGAGGTCCGTGCCCAGAGGCATCCACGCCTCGGAATAAGAACTCTGCGCGCGCCGCAAACTCTTACCGCTTCCGTAATTATAATTTACGGTATAGTACGCAAGCTCCACGGTTCCTGAACTGTTGTCTATCCATGCGTATGTATCACCGGGATACAATTTCACTGCGCTGCTGCCATACCAATCCCATTCTGCATACTGCACGCTCGCGCACGCATTTGGAGAACCATGCGTCCATTTGTAATACCACAACGTAGAACCACACGGACCGCGACCGGAGATACAATAACCGTCATTGCTTACTTTATACCAATCGCTCGTGCTGCCGTATTGCGTGTAGTATGAGCCGCCATTGGCGAATATCCATACTTGCGCAAAGGCAACGCTGGCGCCGAATCCAACGCTTAATGCACCAACCAGCAATGCTCCGAAAAGAAATTTATGTTTCATATATTTCAGTAATTACCGGTTTAATACAAGCTTCTTGTGTCATTGAAGCTCATGATATCGCCGCCCGACGACACGACGACCTGTACAAATGCGCCCATCTCTTCACTATCCGCTTTGGTAGGCGCCTCCCAGCGGAACGCGGTGGCTTCACCGTCATTCTTCTGGCTCTTGCGGAACTTAAAATCCTGCTGGACCACGGCAAAATCAGCTACGTTCGCGGAAAGATAATTATCCGCGATAACTTTCAACTCATTCGCCGAAAGAGACGGAGCGAACGAAAACTCCGGTCCTTCGTTGTCCATAGGCGCCGGTCCAAACTGCACCACGGCATCAGTGACCGGGTCAACCCAATACTGCATACCGTCCTCACCCTGATATTTCTCGATGCGCTTACCCGTCATGGTGTAGGGATTCGCGGACGTTCCCACGAATTCCAGCGCCAGCTGTGATTTGCCGGCCATGGAACGGATACGATTCTTTACCGCCTCCACTTTTTCGGGGGCGCGAAGTTCCATCTTACGTACCTCCACAACGAGTTTCGCGTGAAGCGCATCTACCCGTTCTTTAGAGGCGCCGCAAAGTACGACCTTCTTGGTCTTTGCATCACGCTCGTGACATCCGTATGCCAGCTCATATTCGGCAACGGCGTCGAGCTCTTTGCGCAATTTCTCTATCGTCTCGTTCGTATACGGACCGGGAACGATCGTATTCGAATCGTCTGCAGGCTGTGCCAGAGACACATTGTTGCCCGCAACGTTGAACGCGAGCACAAGGCCGGCGGCGAACCCAACACCGACGGCAAGTCCTGCGCTTGCGAGTATATACTTGCGTTGAAGCATAAAAATTTTATTAATAATACTTACGATAAACGTGCGCCGCGTCCGGAACAATACTTTACTCCGGCCGCATGCAACACTTCCCCTACAGTACGCCCGACTTTCGCGGGCCGCAAGATAAAGTAATCCACCGCGCAATACAAAAACCCCGCGGGAGCGGGGCCTTTATATGCAAACGATTATTTCGCGAAGACGTAGCCGAAAAATTTTGTAAGCAAGCGCGCGGCCGCATACTCCGGGTGAACAAGCCCCGGGATGGGAGACAATTCCATAAGATCAAAACCGAGTATCTCACGCTTTGCGGCAACCTCCTGCAATAATTTCAACAAATCGTACCACCCGATGCCGCCGGGCTCCGGTGTTCCGGTCGACGGAATAAGCGAAGGGTCGAGCACATCGATATCAAGCGAGATATATACTTTTTCGGGAAGCGCTTTGAGTATTTCGTCCACGGGAACATGCGGTGCCAAAAATACCACACGATGCTCTTTGCACTCATCCACCACTTCTTTTGGCATCGAGCGTATTCCCACCTGCACGAGCGTGGCGCCCAGATCATACGCGTGACGCATGGAGCAGGCGTGGCTGTAAGGAGATTCTTCCCATATTTTCCGCAGATCGCTATGCGCATCCAGATGCAGGATACCAACGCCCTTATATTTCTTGGCAAAATAGCGGGTGGAAGCAATGGACAGAGAATGATCGCCACCTATAACAACGGGCATTTTCCCCGCGTCGGCAACCTCGGCAACAACCGCTTCAAGCGAATCCATCATGGCTTCGGGCGATGATTTATCCGGATACACGGGCTCGCGGGTATACACGGGCAGGGTCTCCAGATCCTTCTCTATCTGCTCGTCGTATGTTTCTATTTGCTGCGATGCGCGAATGATCGCATCGGGACCGAAACGCGTACCGGCGCCGTAGGAAGCCATGGCATCATACGGAACAGGAATAATAACCGCCTTCGCTTTTTCATACGGCGGTTCCGCAATCCCCAAAAACGTCTGTTTGATCATACGCTAATAAAAGACGCAACTAAATTTTTTCCGCGCCATCCGCTACACTTACAAATTCCCCTGCAAAAGATGGTCCGGCATTATGAACACGGCGGCGGAAATAACACATGTCCAGCGGCCTTTTGCATCGCCGCGGGCAGATTGTGAAATATGAGACGTACGGACTATCTTGCCCGACATCTTGAATGCCTGACGTCTGGAATCCCACGCTTCTTCAGGATCGAACGAAATACCGAGCGTTGAAGCCAACATGGATGCGGCCAGATCTTCCGCATATTCCCCCGATTTCTCGGCGGTCTCACCAAACCCATGATGTTCGGACAAATACCCGTATTTCTTATCGTCCTGCGGCAGGGCAACGCCTATCGATGAGCACAAAAGCCGTCCCGGCTCATGCGTGGAGTTCCGGGCCATAACGCAATACACTATTTCGCCCGGCGAGAGATATTGCAATCCCTGCTTTGCGGAAATGCGCTTGCATCCCGGGGGGAAAATAGATGAAACGTATACGAGATTAAAATGCGCAATGCCGGCATCCCGCAATGCGGCCTCGAACGCCGCCAGCTCTTCGTTATGAACGCCAACACCGGAAACAAAAAATATTCTTGCGGCGACTCTGTTTGAAACCATTGAGTAAAATTTCTAATTTCTAATATCTAATTTCTAATCCGTTAGGAATTAAAAAACCAGTCTTAGAGATTAGTGTTAAGTGTACCAACAGTTTTATTCTAACAAAAACGCGCCGTTGTGCAAGAATTTCAGACCCGCTTCAGGCGACTTTTGAAGACCCGGGCACCCGAACGGGCACCGGTACGCTTTTTTTCTTTCCATTTACGTATCTCACCGTATATTTCGTCGCGTACGCGGTCTATTGCAACACGGACATCCCACTCTTCGGCTTCAGCGCGCAAAACTTTCTTCTTCGGCAACGCAAGCGTTATCTCGGCGCGGAACACATCGCCCTTCTTGTGATGCCTCGTTGTCTTCCCCACCTCAACATGCGCCTCAACGGTATCGCGGCCGCCGGGCACCGCATCATCGCGCTCAAGCAGATCCGATAAAAGGCCATTAAGTTCTTTTCCTATTTTTTTATGTATATATTCGTGCAGGGTCGGTGTGAGGGAAAAATTTGTTGCTTTGATAATAAGACGCATGCCGTTGTTGCCCCCCGAGCCTCGGCGAGGGGCTGCAACAACGTGCATCCCGATGAGCGAGACGAAGAGGGATTACTTTTATTTTTATGCCGTAACTACTCTCTCTATAGTATGCCAAAGATGAAAAAAATGCGAACCGCGCGGTCGCACTTTCCCCAAGAAAGCAAAACCCCGCATATAAATGCGGGGGTGCTAGAGAGTTTATATAACCCGTAAAAACGGGTCCCAAGCCCAAAGAAGAGTTTACCTTCGGCCCTTTTTTGCTTTCTTAGCTTTCTTTGCCTTTTTCGGGGCCTTCTTTGCAACCTTCTTTGAAGCTTTCTTTGCTTTTTTTGATTTCTTTGCCATGTGTGTGATGTGTGCAGATAAAAATATCCGCACTAACTTTAGTTGTCGACCTTGCGTTGTACGCGTACTGCGCACAGCGGAACTGATAGCTTCATCATACATACACACAAAAATAATTCCAGTGTGGATAACTGTACATTCTATTTTTTTGGACAAATTATGAAAATTGTTGTCCCATTCGGGGACCACGCATCATATTACTCAACTGTTGCGCTGTGCACCACAAAAAACTCAAAAACCTATCTTGCGCACTTCTTCTTCAAGTTCAACGTTGAATTTTTCTTTTACCACACGCTTTGTTTCAGCTATCAACGCAAGCAGATCACTTGCCGTACCGGTGCCGTCATTCACAAAAAAGTTGCCGTGAACATCGGAAATGGTAAATCCACCATGTTTTGCGCCTTTTAAGCCCGCTCTATCCACCAGCCAGCCTGCCGGAACCTTATCAAACCACTGCACGGGCTGGTTTCCCTCCTGCGGAATGCGCGCCTCGGACGTGGCTTCAGTGTTGCGAAATACGCATCCGCACGACTTATATGCGGGATGATGTTCCGCTCTCCACATCGCGTTCTTCTTTATTTCTTCCACAAGCGCCTGCGCGTCCCCTTTCATCACCCGCAGCTGCGCACTCACGATAACAACGCCAGGCATTTTTTGGAATGCGCTTGTGCGATACCCGAATCCGCATTCGCTGTTCGACATAATTTTTATTTCACCGGCTTCATTCACAACGCGCACATCAACAATAACGTCGGCCATACTTTTCCCGAACGTGCCCGCGTTCCCGACTATGGCTCCGCCAAGCGTTCCCGGCAAACCCGCGGCCCACTCGAGGCCCGCGTATCCTTCTTTCGCACATCGCGCCATAAGCGTTGCGATCGGCACGCCCGCTCCCGCGCGTATGCGCTCATCTTTTATTTCAAATGCGTTATTGCGGGTAATTATTGCGAGGCCACGAAATCCCAGATCCGAAACAAGAACGTTGGAGCCGCCACCTATCACCGCGAACGGCATCTTTTTTTCTTTCGCGAACACAACGGCATTCACGACATCTTCATCGCTTCGCGCTTCAAAAAAATAATCGGCGTGACCACCTATTCCCAGCGTGGTGTAGGGCGCGAGCGGAACATTTGTTTTAAAATCGTTTATTGTCATACTTACTGCAAAAATACATTAACACCGGTCGTATAATAATTCATTTCGCTCTGGTTGATGGTATAGATGCCGTCAGGATTACCGCCGCGGGAAAGCCACGTTGATGCGCAATTATCCGGATCGGCACACGTTATCCAATGCTTGCTGGCGTCCCCATTCACTTCATACACCCGCCACGTGAGCGGGTCTACGGTTATGGGAATACGAACCCAAGCGCTCATGGAAAGCGTATCAAGTTCGTTTTGGGAAATATCCTGTACGACGGAAAAACCAAGATGCGGGTAGAACGTGAACACGGCGGAGTTCACGATGTGGCGGCGCCACTTCCCTTTCACTATCCACACTTTCGTGTCGCCCTGCGCGCGCACAAGCGAGCCCTCGGCAAAAGAAATATAGCGCAGCGCCGCACAATTCTGGGATGAAGTGCCCGAAACGGTCACGCTTATACATGTGAAGCCACTACCCGTAGCGGCGGGCGCAGTAAAGCTAAGCGAGGTGGCGCTTGAAACGACCGGTGTTGTGGACACACCGCCCACGGTAAGCGTCATTCCCTGCACAAAACCGCTTCCCGAAAGAGTTACAACCGCACCACCGCTTACATGTACCACCGCGGGCGCGGCAGAGCTTATGGACAATGCCGAGGCATCAACGAACGAAACCGCCATGTTATATGTGCGCGTCGGCTCGCTGTTCGTGAAATTGGCGGTTTTCGCCTGGGCAGTGGGCACAAACACAACATGGTCAACCGTTGTGCCCACACCGCTTATAACAAGCTCTCCCTGGTTATTCACCAGCGGAAATGAACGCACCTCATACGTTCCGTTCTTGTTGGCAACTATCACCGCAGCACGAAATACCGCACCGGAAGACACCGAGGTCATTGCGAGTTTCATGGAAGCGGTCGTTCCCTGTATCTTGTTCCAACGTCCCGCCCAGTCCTTCATGCTTTCGCCGAACACGAGCGACGTGCCGGGAAAATTATATGTCGACGTCACCTGGGATATTTTGAAATTGGACGGCCCCAGCAACGCGTTCTTGTACGCATATTTCGTTCCGGTGGCCGCAGAATTAATATATGAAGCTATTTCCCAGTTCTGAACGATATCGGCGAAGCGGTCGCTGTAACCAAGTTCCGCGAGCGCCGCATCGATGGACGCAATGCCCTGCTCGGCCCGCTGCAGAGAGCGCGTAATGACCGCGGAACCGTAATGGTCGGCGAGATAATGCGCGAACATGGTAACACCCGCATAATCTTCGGTGGAGTTTTTCCATTCCGTAATGCTGTCCGTGGGATTGCTGAGGAACGAAAGCGCGCGCGACTGCAGATATGAGCCGTTCCACGTTGTGTTGTATCCGGCAACGGTCGTCGCATATTCCGAGCGCGCCTCGTTAAGCCACACGTCGTCATCCGCGTCGCGCAGTTTTACCTTCTGATAAAAAGAAATGAGATGCTGGAACTCGTGTGCAAGGAAATTTTTTGTACTTGTTATGTTCGTTATGTTCGCCGCGTTCACAAATACCATTTCCCGCTCATTGCTGGTGGCAACAAGGTTCTTGGGGTACTCGTCGTCCGTGCGGAAATATCCGCCGGCGTTGGACACAAGCCGGCTCACAAGTATCGTGATGCGCGCATCGTTATCTATACCGGGTTCCCAGGGCGTGCCGAATACCGCGGTTTCTTTGGGATAAATATTATTGTCGAACTCATTTGCGACCGTCTGGATGCCAGAGAGCACGTCGGCCTGCGCCTGCGCACTCAAGCCGCTGAAATAGTCGTTCTCAACATAAAAATACGATTTGGCGCCGACAGTACGAAGCGTTGCGGTAAGCTGGGTGCGTCCCTGCGCATCAAAAGATTTATCGACATTGAAAACAACCTGGTCGCCCACGGTTGCGGCCCACACAACGCTCATGGCGCGGGTGAAGGCTACGCGGGACTGGGAATCGGGCGGCGCACCATGAATATCACCGAGAACCGTGGCGCCGGCGTCGTGCGCATAAAAAATAAAAACCCAGCTTAGCAAGCTGGCAGAATATACAATAATTCGTTTTGACATGCGGGTCATTGGGATGAGAGGCAAGTAGATAATGATTAAGAAATGATCTTGCTCGCAGCTGCAGGGCACCCTTTTTATAAAAATGTCGATTCCGACACTCTCGTTATTTCCCTAATGCCGCTCGCAAAACATTTCTTATCAATTCTTTCCCTTATGCCGGAAGAGGGTTTGACTCCAAATACTAGGTATTAAAGTGAGTGCCAGCTCTTCCGGCTTATATATTATATCGAAAAAATCCCCCGTCACCAAACATCCGGTGCGGGGGCTAAAAAGCAAAAAACCTTGGAAAAGCCCCAAGGTCTTTCGCCTACCTAGAAAGGGTCCCCTTAAAGGGAACACTCACTTCTAAAAAGAGTATAGCAGGTAATAATTTGTTTGTCAACTAAACCCGTACGTGAAGGAACTTTACGGCAAAACATCGGGCCCCGGCGTATACAACCGCATCTCGGGATCGTTCACTTCAAATATTAATTTCGGGACAAGAGACGAACTTCCTCCTGCTACGCGCGAAACAAATTGTTCCCACGTCATATGCATCCAATGACGGGTACCATCCCCGTTCACTTCCCACACTTTGCCGTCGGGACTACGCACCCACGCCGAGGGGCGCGTGTTATCCAACGATGCAACGCGCCGGATACGTCCCCATGCTGAGGCGCCGCCCAAATGTCCGTACACATAGAACAGCCGGGCGTCCACAACATGACGCAAAACAATAACGTCACCGGCCTTGCGCACTATCCATACCTTGCTGTCCCCCTCCATGCGCACAAGTGCGCCATCGGCTATTGCGGACGCCGCCGGAGATGCAAACACTTCGGATGTTCCCGGCGATTCGGGAACTTTAGCATCCGCGGCCGCAACGGTTACGTTGCTGGACTGGTTACCGGCAAGGTCAACAGAAAGCACAGTATAATAATATGTCGTACCGGCACTCGCCGTTGTGTCCTCATACAACGCTCCCCGAACGCTTTTGGCAATGATCGTGCCGTCAACCGCCGCATCGCTTGAGCGCAAAATACGGGTGTGATGGAAATCTCGTGTGGGACTGACCCAGGAAAGCACGACGGAATTTGCCTGCCGCACCGCAGTAACATTCGTTGGTGGTGCAGGAGGAACAATATCCGCAGGAGCGACCAACGCGAATCGCGTAAGATGGTCGGCTGTATACGTTACGGTATTAGTTACCGTATCAATAACAGCATCCTCAAGAACGTGCCAAAGACCTTCCGTCTGATCGAACATAGCGAGACGGATATTATTTTCAAATACGCCCTGAACCCATTGGTTCTCGCGATACGTAAACCGTAAAGACAACGGCCGCACATTAAATGTCGTGACCGCTGCCCCGCCCACCGATGCAGAAATATCAAAAACGGCCTGACCGCCCGGACGCAACTCGCTTGGCAGGGGGTCATTCGTGTACACCTCGCTGGCAGAAAACGTCATGACGGTAAACGACGCATCATCCGTTGTCGTTCCCGGCTCCACAGCAACCGTTGCCGTGCTTCCATCGTTGGCCGCAGTTTCCGTTACCGTCCCGCCGGTTTCATTCGTAATAGTTTCTGTTTCGGTATTGGTCGGCGTTGCGGCACTACCACCGGACGTAGACGTTTCCGGTGGAGGAAGTGGTATTGTTGCCGTAGGACACCCGTTCACAGCACTTTCAAACGTCCTTCCCGCATTAATGGTAGCGCCGTATTTCGAACAACTATAAAAGATCTTTACCGTACCACCAATAGAAGTTTTGTTGTTCCCTCCCCGCACATCAACGGTTCCGTTGAATGTCATAGCGCTTACCGCATCCGCTTTCAGCAACACGCCGCCGCCCGCGCCATCACCGCCGGAATTACCCGCACCACCATAACCGCCACCACCACCGCCACCACCGCCATCGCTTGAACCATTTCCACCCGCAGTGCTGGCACTACCGCCCGGAATACCTCCCGTACCCGCAGCGCCTCCAATTGTGCCACCGCCGACAATACCATTTGCGCCCGCAAACCCGGAAGAACCCTGCGTGCCGGCATTCCCTTTCGCATTAATTGTCCCGCTTCCGGAAAGAGCTTGGCGGGCATGTAATTTTATAATTCCACCGCCCGCACCACCGGCTCCGCCGGCAGTACCCGAACCTCCAACACCGCCATTGCCTCCCGCGCCTCCGGTCGTTGCAGTGCTATCGGCTCCACCACCACCGCCACCACCGCCACCGGGAGCACCCGATGCGCCACCACCGCCGGAACCGCTATTGAGAGACTCGTCGGTCGAAGTATCACCATTTGTTCCCGCAGCGGAATATCCTCCATCAGTCCCCGCATTCGATGAGCCGCTTTCAATACCACGTCCTCCGCCGGCTCCACCGCTTGCTCCAAAAGCGCCGCCTGCTGCGCCGGCATTACCTGTTGCCAACGCTCCACCGGCTCCACCGAAACTACCGGAACCTGCAGTTCCCGCCAAACCATTTCCTCCGTTACCGCCGGACGTTCCATTATTTGCGGCCGCGGCCGCACCACCAACACCTGCAGTGCCGCCCGTGCCGCCGGCGCCGCCCGTGCCGCCGGAAAATCCTTTTCCGGCCGCCGTAATAGTACCGTTCACGGTAATGTTATTCGCGTTCAACGTAATCTGACCCCGGTCGTACGAGGCAGCAGAAAGACTCCAGGCAACAGAAAGAGAATATTGATACACCGAATCGCCGGTAGTTCCCATCACATACATCTTGGTGCCATCTGTTTTAAAAACCACGTCATGCGCATTTGCTTCCTGCGCGCTCACGGAAACGCCAACGCTGTCGTATGAGGCGGTCGAGAGGTCCCAGGCGACGGAAAGAGAATATTGCGAAACCACATCACCGGTAACCCCCACCACATACATCTTGGTGCCGTCAGTTTTGAACGCAAGACCGAATGGAGTTGCCTCCTGTGCGGAAACTGAAAAATTAACACTACTGTAGGAAGCGGTCGAAAGATCCCAAGCAGTAGAAAGCGAATATTGTGAAACCATATCACCGGTAGTTCCCACCACGTACATTTTTGTACCGTCAGTTTTAAAGAAAAGATCCGTGGGATTATTCTCCTGTGCAGTCACCGAAAAACTGACGCTGTCGTATGAGGCGGTCGAGAGGTCCCATGCGGTAGAAAGAGAATATTGATACACCGCATCGGCGCCCACCCCGACCACATACATTTTTGTGCCATCTGTTTTAAAAACCACGTCATGCGGAATAGTATCCTGTGCGGCAACCGAAAAGCTGACGCTGTCGTATGAAGCGGTCGAGACGTCCCATGCAGTGGAAAGAGAATATTGGTACACCGCATCAGTCGTTTCTCCGACAACATACATCTTGGTGCCGTCGGTCTTGAACGCAAGACCGAGCGGAAGGGTTTCCTGGGCGGTCACCGAAAAACCGACGCTGGTGTCCACGGTAAGCGTCTTGCCTGAATCGATACGGATAGTATCGCACCAATATTCCAAAACAGAACCGCTCAACGTTATATCGGAGCCGGTATGAATGATAAGATTGCCGGAATACACGCCCGACGTTGTTGAACAATTATTAGCGTCATCGGCTGCCTGTACCGGATACGGAAATGCCGGGAACGTCCAGGCAAAGAGCGAAACCATTAAAACTATTGCACTAACCCGTGATGCGAGTACGAAATGTTTTTGTTTCATAATAATTTTACCTCTCTTTTATTATATACCATACGTCCGCAAAAGCGGGCGGTTTATTTTATGCCGAGGCGGTTAAAACAGAGGGGCGAGGCAAGGCGCGTGGAGGCGGGCTTGCCGGATGCGGTATAGCCGCGAACCTCGTCCACGCAGAAGCGGATGCCGTTTGAGGATTCGCGCGGCGCGATATCGGGGGCGAACTCGCCGTATATTTGAACGGAAACGTCCTTTCCGGGCGTTACGATGAAAGAAGATTCCGAAGGGTTCAAAAGAAGTTTCTGCTCTTCCTGTTCGTTCTTGAGCTCGCGGTACTCCCCCAGCGTTCCGTCCAGCGACGGGAACGCGCGGAACACGACCTCGCCGTTCAAGAATTCTTCCCGCACGTACACACGCACGCTGTTTAAGCGCAGCCAGGCGGCGGGAATCTCGGAATCTATGGCGCCCTCCTTGTGGGCGCGTATTTCTTCAACGATCAGGTCTTCATTGGGCGCTTTTATCCAAAAAGACGCATATTTGCCTTTACCAAAATCCAGGTCGCGCGGATAGCTGACAACGTCGGGGCCCGCGGCTTCAATATGGAACGGCACAACATCCTC
>Ga0080064_1000822_pt1 | contig 73839 bp, 63 predicted proteins | sample Subgrocontami54m_FD_69260 | JGI IMG/M metagenome (GOLD analysis project Ga0080064, IMG submission 69260) | Subsurface groundwater microbial communities from S. Glens Falls, New York, USA - GMW46 contaminated, 5.4 m (SPADES assembly) (version 2) ...
TGTACATCAATACCCGGTTCGCGCCGCCAATGTCCAACGTGCCGCTGTTGTTCCAGGTCACCGCGCCGTTCAAAGTGGACGAACCACTGAGCGTGGTCGTGCCGCTGGTGCTCAGCGTGCCTCCACCCACTCCATTGAACGTCGTGCCACCCAGATTGAGGGCGCCGTTCACCGTGAGGTTTCCAGCCCCGGAGCGTGTGCCGCCCGTCAGCGACAGGCTCGGGTTGCCCGCTCCGAATGTGACGTTAGTGGCGAAGTTCATCTCCCCGCCAATCAGTGACAACACGCCGTCGCCGGTGAAAGTGGCGCCGTTGAAGCTGCGGATGCCCGCCGTTACTGCCAGGGTATTGCCCGCGCCGATGGTGTAGGTGCCGGTGTCAGTGCCGGCAGACGTGAGCTGGAAGGTGCCGGAATTGACATTAAATACGCCGCCGGTGGCGTTCGTGACTGACGTAAGGCTAAATGATTGCGATGACGCCGAGCCAGCGTTCTTGTTGAACGTGCCCGTGTTCGTGAAGGTGGAGGTCGAGCCATTGCTTTCGAACGGGCTGGGCGCCGTGGTCGTGTCGTTAATGACGCCGCCAGCCAGGTTGTTCAACACCGCGCCGTTGTACATCAGGACCCGGTTCGCGCCGCCGATGTCTACCGTGCCGCTGTTGTTCCAGGTCACCGCGCCGTTCAAGGCGGGCGAACCACTGAGCGTGGTCGTGCCGCTGGTGTTCAGCGTGCCTCCACCCACTCCATTGAACGTGGTGCCACCCAGATTGAGGGCGTTGCTCACTGTGAGGTTTCCAGCCCCGGACCGTGTGCCACCCGTCAGCGACAGGGTCGGGTTGCCCGCCCCGAATGTGGTGTTGGTGGCGAAGTTCATCTCTCCGCCGGTCATCGACATCACTCCGCCACCGGTGAAGGTGGCGCCGTTGAAGCTGCGGATGCCCGCCGTTACTGCCAGGGTATTGCCCGCGCCGATGTTGTAGGCGCCAGTGTCGGTGCCGGTAGAGGCGAGCTGGAAGGTGCCGGAATTGACATTAAATACGCCGCCGGTGGCGTTCGTGACTGATGTAAGGCTAAATGACTGAGTCGCTGCCGAGCCGGTGTTCTTGTTGAACGTGCCGGTATTGACGAAGGTCGACGTAGAACCATTGCTCTCGAGCGGACTGGGCATCGACGTGGTGTCGTTGATAATGCCGCCAACCAGGTTGTTCAACGTCGCGCCGTTGTACATCAATACCCGGTTCGCGCCGCCAATGTCCAACGTGCCGCTGTTGTTCCAGGTCACCGCGCCGTTCAAAGTGGACGAACCACTGAGCGTGGTCGTGCCGCTGGTGCTCAGCGTGCCCGTGCCAGAAATCGTGCCGCCACCAAGGCTGAAGCCGTTGTTGATGGTAACGTTGCCTGTGCCGCCCAGGGTGCCGCCGCTAAAGGCGAAACCGCCGTTGATCGCGGTAGTGTTGTTTAACGTCAGCGTTCCGCTGGATAGCGTGAGCAAGGCGCCGAACGTGCAAGTGCCCCCGGCAGTAAGGCTGCCCCCGGAAATTGTGAGTGCTTCGTTGCTCGATACGCGGTTGACGCTAAAGGTTCCGGAGGGAACGGTGACGATCGGATTGCCGGCGACATCGATAAGAACATTGTTGGTACTGATGGGAACGTTATCGGTGCTCCAGTTGAGCGCATTGCCCCATGAGGTGTCGGCGCCACCGCCGCCATCCCAAAGCAACCAGGTGGCGCCCGTCACCGCCAGCGACAGATTGGTGGCGTTGTAAGTCGGTACTGTCGCGAAATCCGGCGTGTTGATGGTGGAGAAGGTCCCGCTCAGCGTACTGGCCGTCAGCGGAACATAGGTACCCGAAGCGGCCGAGAGGCCGGAAAGATTGAGCGTGCTGCCCGGCTGGAGCGTCAATGTCCCGCTGACCGCGAGTGCATCGTAGTCGTCCGCGATGGGGCTGGAGAAATCCATGTTCAAGATTCCGGACGCACTGTTGGTTAGGTGCCCGGTGATCGCGAGCGTTCCAGTTGTATCGCCCGAGCTGGCGCCTGGTGCAATCGTGCCGTTGTTCGTCAGCGTGTTGCCGGCGCCGACATTGATCGTTCCGGAGCCGCGAAGCTTGCCGTTATTGGCCCAACTACCGGTTTTCTGAAACGTCGTGCCAGATGCGACTTCGATGGTTCCAGCCTGGGACAGAGTGCCGTTCAGTGTCAGCGTGCCGCTGTTGAGATTGAGCACGCCGGTGGCCAGGTTGTTGAACACCGGCGCAATCGGCGAACTGACCGCCGTCCCGTTCAATGTCTTGTTGAAGGTGCCACTGTTGTTGAACGTGCCCGTGCCGCCTATCCCATAACCCGCCAGACTATCGTTCAGGGTGAACACCCCGCCCGTCAGGTTGTTCAGCGTGCCGTTCACGCTGAAGGTCGCGCAGCACCCGCCGTTCGCCTTGGTGATCGCGCCGCTGTTGTCCCAGGTCCGGTTCGCCCCCAGCGCGCCCGCCGTGAGCGTCACCGTCGAACCCGACGCGGTGGTCAGCAGCGTGCCCGCCACCGTCGCGTCCAGCGTGCCGTTGGTCCAGGTCAGCGCACCGCCGCTCGGGATCGTGATCGCCCCCGAACCCGTCAACGTGCCACCCGTCAGTGTCAGACCGGTCAGGGTAACCGGCTGGTTGCCCAGGTTGGTGGTGCCGGCGCTAACGGCAAGACTGCTCAGCGCCGTGAAGTTCGTCCCGTTCTTGAAGGTCAGGTTGTTCGCAGCGGTGATGCTGGTCAGGTTGGCGAACCCGCTCGCCTCGCCCGTCGCGATGCCGCTGAAGTCGAGTGTTGCCGAGCCATTGCTCACCGCCAGCGTCGTGCCCATATTGAGCACGTTGCCAGTGAAGCTCACATTGGTGATCCCGCAGCAGTTGCCCGAGATGTCGGTCGCACCGCTGATGTTGTAGTTGCCCGACATGATATGGGTCTTGGTCGGGCCGCCGAACTGAACGTTGCCCGTGCCGCTCACCGAGCCCGGTATCGTGTGCGAGCCGATAAACTGGAGTGTCGTACCCACGCCAACGCTATAGCTGCTGCCAGCAACATCCGTCCCAGCCCCGTTCAGTGTCAGCGTGCCGCTGTTGAGATTGAGCACGCCGGTGGCCAGGTTGTTGAACACCGGCGCAATCGGCGAACTGACCGCCGTCCCGTTCAATGTCTTGTTGAAGGTGCCACTGTTGTTGAACGTGCCCGTGCCGCCTATCCCATAACCCGCCAGACTATCGTTCAGGGTGAACACCCCGCCCGTCAGGTTGTTCAGCGTGCCGTTCACGCTGAAGGTCGCGCAGCACCCGCCGTTCGCCTTGGTGATCGCGCCGCTGTTGTCCCAGGTCCGGTTCGCCCCCAGCGCGCCCGCCGTGAGCGTCACCGTCGAACCCGACGCGGTGGTCAGCAGCGTGCCCGCCACCGTCGCGTCCAGCGTGCCGTTGGTCCAGGTCAGCGCACCGCCGCTCGGGATCGTGATCGCCCCCGAACCCGTCAACGTGCCACCCGTGAAATTCAGCGTAGCAATCGTCATCGCCGAATCGATCGTCGCCGTGCCGGTCGCGTGGCTCACGGTCTTTCCGGCGGCACTGATCGTTCCACCGTTGGCATTCAACGTCGTTGTGCCGAGTACGACGGCGCCGGACGCGTTACTGTCCGAGTCGGGGTTGAACACCATGTTCAACTGTCCGGTGGTCGAAGTAATGCTGGCGTTCAGGTTGATGTTGTTGTGCGCGTTCAGTGTCAACGTCGCATCCGTGCCGGACGACTTACTGATGGCACTCGCGACGGTGATGTCACCGGTCTGAGTGTTACTCCCTCCCGTGCCCGTGCTGATGATGACGCTGGTACCGGCATCCAGAGCGGTCTGAATAGTGCCGGTGGTGATAATGGAATTGTCGTTGGTACTGGTGAAGTTTGGCGCGCCGCCGACATTGGTATCGGAACCGGAGGCCTGGATGGTGATGTTGTTCGGATCCAGCAGCCATTCGCCGTCGCCGGTGGCAATGCGAACCCTATCTACATCCAATCGCGCCGCCGAGGTTTCGATAAATCCGCCGCTGCCGGGCGTTCCGTCGCCCTGCGCGGAAAGTTCGCCGCGCACGATCAGATCGCCGCTGATGTGACCGCCTTCCTGTGCGACGGCTGTAATGTTGCCGCCCTTTCTTCCGTCGGCCCGGACGCTGGAACCGTCGGTCAGCGCCAATTCCTTCGTGGCACGCAGGAAAATGCGCCCGCCTTCCCTAACCAGGCTGGATGCATTCAGCGTGCCGCTATTCTTCACCAACACCCCGGCCATGCCGATGCGCCCGGCCGCGGCGACGATCTCACCCAGGTTGGTGACATTGCCTTCGGCGCCGGTGATATCCACCTTGACTCCGGGGGTGCCGGTGTCGATGAGTTGCGCCGTCCGCCCCGCTGCGAGGATCACCTCGCCGTTGGGCGCATTGATGATGCCGTGGTTCTCCACCGCCGGTGCGACGAGATACACGCTGCCGCCGGTGGGTGTGGTGATTTGGCCGTAATTCTGGATACTGCCCGCATTCGGCGTGGCGCCGAAGTTCAGGCGCCCGGCGAGGAAGTCTTCGTTACGGACGTTCAACGTGCTTGCGATGAACCCGGCAACGTCGATGCGCGCACCTTGGCCTACCATAATGCCCGCCGGGTTCACCAGCCATACGCGGCCGTTGGAACTCAAGGTGCCGAGCAGCGCCGACGGATCGTTGCTGATGACGCGGTTCAATACGCTGCTATTGGCGGAGGCCTGGTTGAAGCGCGTGGTCTCGCCGGTGCCGATGGAGAAGGTGTTCCAGTTGATAATGGCGCCGTTGCTGTTGCTGACGGTCAGCAGCTTGCCCGCCTGGTTGAAGCTCGCGCTGCCGTTGACCACCTGGGGTGCGGTGGGATTGGACCAGGCGGGGGCGGAGGTGAAACAGGCGGAGATCGCTACAACTATCAGGCGCTTCCTCACCGCAATCCGCCGTGTGGCAGGCGGTTGCCGTCCTGTGCCGAATACAGAGCCCGTCGCTCTATTGGCCATGATTCATCCTTCTTACTCGCGCGGGAGCCGTGTAGTCCGAAGCCCCTCTAATATAGTGCGCTTACGCTACGAGAATGAATCTTATCCGGATTTTGGGCAAAACCCTAGTTGCGTATTGGTATTAATGCACAGACATCACAAATAACTCAACGGCAGAAAGTTCCCCCAGGGACCTCAAATCTCGGTAGGCAAGCGCGTTTTGCCGGAAATTCGGGCCCGATCCTGGCGATTTCGGAGCGCCAATGCCGCAGGAGCGGGTTCGTTCCCGCACCGCCTAGCCTACTGCACCGCGCACTCGCGTTCCTTGGCCTTGCCCACGCCGCGGCCGGAGGAACTGTTCTGGCTGATGCTGGTCGGCATGGTCACAATAGGCATTAACGCACAATCACGAGCCAATACCTGATTATTGGAGATGCGCATGGTCTAGAACGCGAGCATCACATTCAAGTGGCCGCGCCAGTCGCCGCGCCCTTTGGTGTTGGGCGGGCCGGCATCGAGCACCTGCCCCAGGTCGAAGCGCAGGCTGAAGTCCTTCCCGATGCCATAGCGCACGCCGGCACCGATGCTGGCGACGCCGATTTTGGCCGGTGTAAGCGAGTCCTCGGGAACGCCATGGTTGTAGCCGCGGGAGAAGTCGTAGAACGCGAGCACGCGCAGGCTGCCGGGGACGCCGACCGCCTTTGCCAGTTCCGGCGTGTAGGCTTCGGCGTTGACGACATAGCCGCTGTCGGCCGAGGCGGCGCGCTCGGTGAAACCGCGCACCGCGGTCGAACCGGCAAGGCCGAACTGCTCGGCCGAGAGCAGCGGCTTGCCGGCGTACTGGCCGCTTGCGGCCACGCGTACCTGCCAGTCGGTCTGGAATGCGGTCAGATAACTGCCGCCTAAGCGCACAACTTTGAAATCATCGCGCGCCGAGCGGTTGCCCGAAGTGAGATAAGAGTAGCGGTCGGTCGCGCCATCGAGGTTGGTGTAATTGGTACCCAGCGCCCAGTTGTACGCAATGCCGATGTTGTAATCAAACATCTGGCCCGGGCTCAAGCGCTGGCCGCTGTAGCTGAGGCTGAAGGGACGCGTGGTATAGGGCACGCAGGCGGCGATCAAAGGCGTCGGCGGATCGATGCCGGCCGGGTCGCCGGCCGAGGTGCAGCGCGAATTGATGTACTTGTAGTCGAAACCGAAGATCAGTTTCGAGCTGTATTCGCCGCGGCGGGCAAAGTGGTGATTCCAACGCAAACCGAACACGTCGCCCTTGCCCACGATGCCGAGCGCCCCGCCCAGGGTGGGCGAAGTGCTCGGGGTGTTCACGCCCGACTTGCCGTAAATTACATCGAGGCTGTCCCCCAGCGCATAAAACGGGACGCGGTAGCCGAGGCTGAATATGTCCACCTTCACCCCCGCCGGAGCGTCAGCCGAGCTGGTGTAGGCCAAAGTCAGAGTGTGATCGTGGTTGAACAGGTTCGCATGCTGGTAGGCCACCCCCACGCGCGACCTGCCGGTGGCCGCGGTGCCTGTGCCGTCCAAGGTGGCGAAGACGCGCTGGGGGTTCTCTTCGGTGACCACCACTTTGGCGTCGACCTTGCCCTCTTCCTCGCTCACGCCCAGGGTCAATTCGAGTTGCTTCGCCGGGTTCTCGTTGGAGAGCTGAATGTCCTCGGACATCCGGCGCAGATTGGGCGCCCGACCTTCCTTCAATTCCGGCAAACTCGCGCGGATATTGCGCTCGTCGAAATACTTGTTGCCGCTGATGAGGATCTTGCCGATGACGCCTTCGGTGATCTGCAGACGTACCACGCCGGTGGTGAGTTCTTGTTCCGGCACATACACCTGCACCGTGCTGTAGCCCGCCCGGCGATAGGCACCTTCGAGCGCTTCGAGCGCTTTCTGGATGTCGCCGTAGACGCGCTTGGGTCCCAGCTGCGGCGTCACCGCGACTTGAATTTCGGCGTCAGGCAGCAGCGTATTGCCTTCGATCTGGAAACGGACGATGTCGAAATGCTCGTCCTGGGCCATGCACGGGGCGGCCATCAAGGCCGCCAGCGAAAGTACCAGGGCGCAGCGCGAGGTTGTTTTGTTCATCCGCCTTTTATCCAGTGGGAGCGGTCAATTTTTTTCAAGGTTAATCCGTGCTTTAAGATTCTAGCTACATTCTTGGCAAGACCATAGATTATCGTGGGTATTGAGCGCTAATAGTTCACCGAAGCTGATGTTCTCAACGCTTCTGAATCAACGGCTTAGTTTGACGCCACCGCGGACTTCCTGACTACGGCAGCTCACCTATGAATTCCTCGAACTTCCCACCGGGACCGCGGGGGACTTCTTCCGGAAAATAGGTGAATTTGAGTTTGAACGAATAATCCAGCGACTCCCAGACGAGAGCCCCGATCCGTCGTTCCTGATCGGCTGTCAGCGGCGTAGCGGAAACCAGGCGTACTTCAATCGTCTCGCGATCGCGTTGGACGAACTGGAACTGCCGAATCGGAGTAATTTCAGAATAACGAAGACTTCCTACAGCTGGCCACAAAGAGCGTCCGTCAGGCAGTTGCACCATATTGCGCTGGCGACCGAGTATCCGCTTGAGGGTAGGCAAGCCGCGCCCGCAAGGGCAGGGGGCTGCCACTTCGGCGTAATCGCCCCAATGTCTCGCTCGAGGCGGTGCACGCTTCAATTCGGCAGCACCTACAAGAAAGCCTGGGTCACGCGAACAGACTCCAACACGTCGAACAACGATCGGCCGGAACACGCTTTTTTTATTTGCAGTCCGCTAGCGACTAAAGCGCGGCTCCCTGAGGTTGCCCGATAGGGCGAGATTGGCGCGCGCCTGCGCCACGGGGGACTTCAGCTCGACGGCGAAGCGGCCGCTGATATTGTTGCCGGCGTCGACGTCGGCGACCCCGCCGGCGGACACCGGGCCGGCAACGAGACGGACCTGCCGAAGCTGTGTCCGGCCGCCGTCGCGCACGAAACTGCCGGTCAGCTCGGCGAACGCCGTCTTGCCGCCGGCGCCCGCGCCCTGCAACAGGCGCGTCAGGTCCACGCCGAGCAATGATCCTTTCTGCACGTCGAACGTTCCTTCCACTCGCGGCGCGGCAAAAAGCTCGTCGTACGATTTCGCTCGCATTGCATACCTTGCCTTGCCTTCGAGCTTGCCCTCCTCCACCAGCCCGGCAACGATTGTGCCCGGGTCCATCGCCCTTGCGCTGACCTCGCCGCCCAGGCTCCAGTCGGCGCCCCACTTGAGATTGGCGCTGCCGGACAGAAAGCCGCCGAAGATCCCGCCTTTGAATTCACTCAGCCTGAGCTCGCTGCGGCCGATCACGCCCTTGGCGCTGAAACCATCCAGAATAAACGCGGGACCAAACGGCATGCTGAACGCATTGGTCTCGACCTCAAGCTGTATGTCCTCGCCCTTGGGCTCGAGTTGCAGATTCGTTTTGCGGTCCGGCGTCTCGAGCGCGATTTTCCGCCAGGCGCCGTCTTCGCCGATGGCAATCTTCGCGTCGAGCACGGGCAGGGTGATGGTTTTCGAATCGAGCTTCCCGTTCCTGACGATGATGCTTGCCAGCTTCAGGTCCTGCCCCTGCGGTTTGCCGAACAGCAGCGCGACAAGCCCGTCCTCGCTCAGCACCGGTGACTCGAGCTCGATCGATTTGAACGTCTTCCTGTCGCTGAACATGCTGCCCAGCTCCGCCACGGCTTTGATCTGCGCCACCGCGAGTTGACCCTCGTTGCCTACGGCGACGCCGTCCAGGCGCCAATGCGGCAGCGGCACCAGCGAAAGGTGCAGCGCCTTGATTTTCACCGGCTGCTGCAAATGAGCGCCGGCCAGTTTCTCGAACTGCGGTATCTGACCGTCAAAAGAGACGAAGTGGATCCCGCCCAGGCCGAGAATCAGGGCCAGGAACAGCAACAGCGCGACCGGTTTACCCCATTTGACCGGCGTCCGGTACGCCACCGGGGTTTCCTCGGCTGCGGCGCCGGCCCCCATGTACTGCATTTGGGCCTCGGCGCGCGCTGCCGCTTCGGCGCGAACACGCTCCCTCGCTATCTCCTTGGCGCGTTTGTCCGCGTCCGGGCGCGGCTCCGCCGGTTTCTTCCCGCCCTTGGCCGCAGCCGCGACGTCCTCCTCCTCCAGCTCTTTCTCCATATCCGCGAAATGGCCTTCGGTCTCTTCGTTCTGAGCGTCGAGCCGCGCTTTCGCCTCGGCGTACTCCCGCTCCGGCGCCGCCGGTTCCGCGCGCGTCTTGCCCTTGCCGTGCTTGGATTGCTGCGCCTTTTCCTCCTTGCGCCGATCTTCCTCGGCGCGCTCTTCTTCGGCTTCGGCTTCCTTGCGTGCTTTTTCTTCCGCTTCAAATATTGCCTTCTCCTCGGCTTCCTTGCGCGCCTTTTCCTCCAGCGCTTTGAGCATATTGTCGTCGGCACCTGCGGAAGGCTTTGCGGCCGCTGGTTTCACCTCGGCGCTTATGCTCCGATCAGCCTCGAAGTCAATCTCGATCTTGACCAGATCGTCCAGTGACGGGCCGTGCTTGCGAGCAGTCGGCGCCTGCTCCGCGGCCGCGCGCCGCGCATTTTCCTCGGTGGCCCTGCGCGCGTCGGTTTCGCTCTTGGTCCTGTCCTCGTCTTCTTTCCGGCTCCGCTCTTCGGCTTCGCGCTTCTCGCCAGCCTCGGCATCGCGCCGCGCCCGCTCCTCCGTCTCGTTGCGCGCTTTGGCTTCGGCTTCGTGCCGCGCCTGATCTTCCGCGTCCTGGCGCGCGCGCTCCGCGGCTTCCAGTGCAACACGCTCGGCGTGTTCCTTGGCACTGCGTTCAAGCTGTTCCTTGTCGCTGCGCTCAGCGTGTTCCTTCACTTTGCGCTCCGCTTCCTCGCGCGCTTTGCGCTCTTCATCGAGCCTGGCGCGCAATTCATCCGCCTCGCGGCGCGCTTTTTCCTCGGCCTCCTTGCGCTCGCGCTCCACCTGTTCCTTCGCCCTGCGTTCAGCTTCTTCGCGCGTCTTGCTCTCGGCTTCCTCGCGCGCTTTGCGCTCTTCCTCGAGTCTGGCGCGCAGTTCATCGGCCTCGCGGCGCGCTTTTTCCTCCGCTTCTTTACGGATGCGCTCTGCCTCGTCTTTCGCCTTGCGCTCGGCTTCTTCGCGCGCTTTGCGCTCTTCCTCGAGTCTGGCGCGCAATTCATCGGCCTCGCGGCGCGCTTTTTCCTCCGCCTCTTTGCGTTCGCGCTCGGCCAACTCCTTCGCCTTGCGCTCTTCCTCCAGCTTGGCGCGCAATTCATCGGCCTCGCGGCGGGCTTTTTCCTCGGCCTCCTTGCGTTGGCGCTCCGCCTCCTCCTTCGCCTTGCGTTCGGCTTCGTCTCGCGCCTTGCGCTCTTCTTCGAGCTTGGCTTTCAGTTCGGCTTCGACACGCGCGCGTTCCTCGGCTTCCTTGCGCGCCCGCGCCTCGGCCTCGATACGCGCTTGCTCTTCCGCCTTGGCGCGCGCCTCCGCTTCCTGTCGCGCCTTCTCGTCAGCTTCGCGCCGCGCCTGCTCTTCGGCGTCTCGCTTCGCGCGTGCTTCCGCCTCGGCCCTGGCTCTGGCTTCAACTTCTGCTTCAGCTTCTGCTTTTGCTCTGGCGTCAGCTTCAGCCTTGGCGCGTGCTTCCGCCTTGATTTTCGCTTCTGCCGCGGCTTTGGCCCGCGCTTCGGCCTCTGTTCCGGCTCTGGCTTCAGCCTCGGCCTTGGCCCGCGCAGCGGCCTCCGCCGTAGCCTTGGCCCGCGCTTCAGTTTCCGCCCTGGCCCGCGCGGCAGCCGCGGCGGCGGCCGCTTTGGCCTTCTCCAACGCCTCGACTTTGGCCTTGACTTCGGCTTCCGCCCGCGCCCGCGCGGAGGTTTCCGCCGCGGTCTTGGCGCGCACTTCCGCTTCCGCCTTGGCACGCGCAGCGGCATCCGCCTGGGCTTTCTGCCTCGCGGCTTCCTCGGCCTGCTTGGCTATGGTCGATATCGTGGGAATCGCGGTGGTAAAGTCGAGGTCCATGTCGCCGCCGGAGGCGGGAGCCTTTGGCGGCGGCGCTGCGGTTCTTGCAGGCGGCGCTGCGGTCTTCGCCGCCTGCGCGAATTCGCGGATGAAGTCTTCCTTGGCAAGGTTCGTCAGGGCTTCCTGCAGCTTCGCCTCCGGCAGCTTGCCGAACCTGGTCTGCACTTCAGCCACCGTGGCTTTGCCGTCGATCTCCTTGATTAGGGCGCGCAAATCGCGCGACAGGACGCTGGTTTTACCAGTCGCCTCCATCAGGCCTTTTGCAGTCTTGGTGAATACCGTATTGTGGTCCATGCGGCCTCAGTGGCGGAAGACTACCCGTGCGAGCGACTGATTATAGGAAATCTGCGGCAAACCCGATAGGCAAAACTTCACCTCTTAAGAGTCCGGAGTCCCATATCCGCCTCCGCCCGGGGTCTCGATGACGAACACCTCGCCCGGTATCAGTTCGGCTTTGCCGGCGCCGTCAAGCCGAAGCGTGCTGCCATCGGCGCGCTCGACCCAGTTGTGCCCGACTTTGCCCGGCTCGCCCCCCGCCATGCCATAGGGGGGGATGCGCCGATGCCCCGACAGGATCGCGGCCGTCATGGTCTCGAGAAAGCGCACCCGCCGCACGATCCCGTTGCCGCCGTGCCATTTGCCCGCACCGCCCGAGCCGTGGCGGATCTCGAAACTCTGGAGCATCACGGGAAAGCGCCATTCCAGCACCTCCGGGTCGGTGAGCCGGGTGTTCGTCATGTGCGTGTGGACGGCATCGGTTCCGTCGAATCCGTGCAGCGCGCCGTTTGCACTGGCGTCTGCCCCACCCGCGCCCGAGCCGCCGCAGATGGTCTCGTAATACTGGTAATCGGCGTTGCCGAAAGTGAAATTGTTCATCGTGCCCTGGGAGGCGCCCATCACGCCGAGTGCGCCATAGAGGGTGTCGGTGATGCACTGCGAGGTTTCGACGTTGCCCGCGACCACCGCCGCCGGATAGCGCGGCCGCAGCATGCTGCCTTCTGGAATTATCACATTGAGCGGCTTAAGGCAGCCTGCATTGAGCGGTATGTCCTCGTCCACCAGAGTGCGGAACACGTACAGCACGGCGGCCATGCATACCGCCGAGGGCGCGTTGAAATTATTCGGCAATTGCGCAGAGGTCCCGGTGAAGTCGATGGTGGCGCTGCGCCCGGGATGGTCGATGCTGATCTTGACGCGGATCACGCCGCCCGAGTCCATCTCGTAGCCGAACTGGCCCGGCTTGAGCACATCGATCACGCGGCGCACCGCCTCCTCGGCATTGTCCTGCACGTGCCGCATATAGGCGTGCACCACGTCGAGGCCGAAGTGCTCGACCATGCGGCGCAGTTCCTGCACGCCTTTTTCGTTGGCCGCGATCATGGCGCGCAAGTCGGCGAGGTTCTGCTCGATATTGCGCGCCGGGTATTTGCCCGAGCCGAGAAGCGCGACGGTTTCCTCCTCGCGCAGGCGCCCTTGTTCGACCAGCAGGAAGTTGTCGATCAGCACGCCTTCCTCTTCCACCACCTTGCTGTCGGGCGGCATCGAGCCGGGGGTGATGCCGCCGACATCGGCGTGGTGCCCGCGCGAGCCGACGTAGAACAGGATAGCGGGTGCGGACTCGGAGCCCGCAGGGCCGGAGCGGGAAGCGCCCGCGGCGGCCGACAGCGCGTCACCCTGAGTCTTGGCTGGCGGATCGGACGGCCGCGTTCCGGCGTTGTCGAATACCGGCGTGATCACGGTGATATCGGGCAAATGCGTGCCGCCGTTGTATGGCGCATTGAGCATGTAGATATTGCCAGGCCTGATCCTGCCCGCGTTTTCGCGCATCACCGTCCTGATCGATTCGCCCATCGAGCCCAGATGCACTGGCAGGTGCGGCGCGTTGGCGATGAGCTGGCCCTGAGCGTCGAACAGCGCGCAGGAAAAATCCAGCCGCTCCTTGATGTTGACCGAGTAGGCGGTGGCCTCCAGACGCAGGCCCATCTGCTCCGCGATCGACATGTAAAGATTGTTGAATACTTCGAGCATCACCGGATCCACGCTGGTGCCGATGGCGACGCGCGCCGGGCGCGCCTCGACGCGCCGGAGCAGCAGATGGGCCAGCGGCGTGACTTCCGCCTGCCAGCCGGGCTCGACTACGGTGGTGGCGTTGGCCTCGGCGATGATCGCCGGTCCTTTGACTTTGTCGCCGGGTTGCAGCGCGTCACGCAGGAATACCGGCGTGCGGTGGGACTTGCCGCCGCTGTGCATCTCCACCGTGTCCGCGCATCGTGGAGCGCCGCCGCGCGACGCGGCGGCTGGCGCAGCCTCGGCAGGCGCGTCGGATTGGCCGATCGCCTCTACCGAAACAGCTTCCGCCAGCAGCGCGCGCTTGGGCATGAGGAAGGAATAGCGCTTGCGGTAAGCAATCTCGAACTGAGACACCATGGCGGCGATCGAACCGAAATCGACGATGAGCGCCGAATCGGTGCCGTCGTATCTGAGGTGCACCCGCCGCACCACGCGCACGCGGTCAGGCGGCACGCCCTGGCCAAGCACTTCGTCCCTGGCGGGAACGGCCATTTTTTCCAGGCTGTCTTCCAGCAGTTTCCAGTTGGACTGCGTCAACGCCACCTCCACCGCCTGCTCGCGCATGGCGGTGATGTCCGCGAGCCCCATGCCGTAGGCAGAGAGCACGCCGGCGAGCGGATGGATAAACACCTGGGTCATGCCCAGCGCATCGGCCACCATGCAGGCGTGCTGGCCGCCGGCGCCGCCGAAGCAACACAGCGTGTATTCGGTCACGTCGTGGCCGCGCTGCACCGAAATCTGCTTTATCGCATTGGCCATGTTGCCGACGGCGATGTCGACGTAGCCCTCGGCCACCTGCTCCGGCGTGCGCGTATCTCCCGTGGCCCGATTGATCTCCCGCGCCAGGTCGGCGAACTTGCGCCGCACCACCTCGGCATCCAGCGCTTGGTCGCCGCCAGGCCCGAACACCGGCGGAAAGAACTTCGGCTGGATCTTGCCCAGCATGACATTGCAGTCGGTGACCGCCAGCGGACCGTTCTTGCGATAGGACGCGGGACCTGGGTTGGCCGCGGCCGAATCCGGCCCGGCGCGGTAGCGCGCGCCATCGAAATGCAGGATCGAGCCGCCGCCTGCCGCCACCGTGTGGATGCTCATCATCGGCGCGCGCATGCGCACGCCCGCAACCTGGGTTTCGAAGGCGCGCTCGAATTCACCGGCATAGTGCGATACGTCGGTCGAAGTCCCGCCCATGTCGAAGCCGATGATCTTGTCGAATCCCGCGAGGAGCGAGGTTCTCACGGCGCCGACGATGCCGCCCGCCGGCCCGGAAAGTATCGAGTCCTTGCCCTGGAATCGGCGCGCGTCGGTCAGGCCGCCGTTCGATTGCATGAACATCAGGCGCACGCCTTCCAGCTCGGAGGCGACCTGCTCGACGTAACGCCGCAGGATGGGCGAAAGATAGGCATCGACCACCGTGGTGTCGCCGCGGCTGACGAGCTTCATCATCGGGCTCACCTCGTGCGACACCGACACCTGGCCGTAGCCGATGGCGCGCGCCATCGCCGCCACCAGTTTTTCGTGTTCCTGGTAGCGATAGCCGTGCATGCAGACGATGGCGATCGAGCGATAGCCCTCGTCATAGGCGGCCTGCAGATCGCGCCGCGTGGCCTCGGTGGCGAGCGGCGTCAGCACCTCTCCGTGCGCGCCGACGCGCTCTTCGATTTCGACCACCTTGCTGTAGAGCAACTCCGGCAGGACGATGTGGCGGGCAAAAATCTTCGGCCGGTTCTGGTAGGCGATCCTGAGCGCGTCGCGAAAGCCCCGCGTGATGAACAGCACGGTGCGCTCGCCCTTGCGCTCGAGCAGCGCATTGGTGGCGACCGTAGTGCCCATTTTCACCGCCTCGATGCTCGCGCCGGGAATGGGCGCGCCGGCGGCGATGCCGAGCAGATGGCGGATGCCGGCGAGCGCGGCATCGCTATAGTGCTCCGCATTTTCCGACAGCAGCTTGTGCGTGACGACGACGCCGTCGGGCCGGCGCGCGACGATGTCGGTGAAAGTGCCGCCGCGGTCGATCCAGAATTGCCAGCGTTGCTGTGTCATCGGCATTTTTTGGCGCGGCCAGACCCGGTCTGATGCACGCGCACATGGGCTTCTGTTAGGGTGCGCAAAATCATATCATGCTCATTCACGATGAAACGCGCTGAACACCCCACCGATCGGCATACGCAGGAGAGTACATCGAACTGCGGCGATAGAACTTTGTGAAAACCGCAGCAAACCACCCTTGCTTTTATCCAGAACCGTGTTTTTGGTACGAATGCGCTTTTTATCCGTACCAAAAACAGGGTTGGCGCGCGCTAGCGCGCAACGGCCGCACGCCCGCGTCGGCAGGCGCAGTCCATCCGTCCCCAATGAGCGCGGCGTCTGGCTTGACGCTCGCCGGCGACGGTGATACTTTGGTGACACCAGCCAGCGGGAGCGAGCCATGTCCACTACTACCCTCAAACTGCCGGAAGACCTGAAGCAGCGCATTGCGGCAGTCGCCGCGGACGCAGGCAAGTCGCCGCACGCGTTCATGGTCGAAGCGCTCGCGGCGCAAACGGCGCTGGCCGAGCGGCGCAGAGTATTCGTAGCCGCGGCGCACGCGGCGGCGCAGGAGGTCGCGCAATACGGCCTGGTGTATGACGCCGACGAAGTGTTCGGCTATCTGCAGGACAAGCTCAAAGGCAAGCGCACCAGACGACCTAAAGCGGTAAAGCTCTAAAGATTACCCGTGACGCGGCTTGTATTTTCTCCTTCGGCGTTGCAAGACATCGAACGACTGGCGGAATTTTTGATGGACTCGGATCCCGCGGCCACCGGTGCCACGGCGGATGTACTGACCGGTGGCCTGAAAATTCTCAAACATCACCCTCTCGTCGGCAGGCCGGCGGAACTTGGCTACCGGGAGTTGCTCCTTTCGCGCGGGCGTACTGGTTATGTGGCGCTATATAGATACGAGGTAGAGCGCGATGCCGCGATCATTCTCGCCATCCGGCATCAGCGCGAGGGCGGATTTTCCTGACGAATGGAACGGGTAGATTGCGTTGTCATTGGCGCCGGCGTGGTCGGCCTGGCTTGCGCGCGGGCACTGGCTCTGGCGGGGCGCGAAGTCATCGTGCTCGAGGCCGCAGGCGCGATCGGCACCGAAACGAGTTCGCGCAATAGCGAAGTCATCCACGCCGGCATCTACTACCCGCCCGGCTCGCGGAAGGCGCGCCTGTGCGTGGAAGGCAAGCTGCTGCTCTACCCGTACTGCGAACAGCACGGCGTCCGGCACCGGCGCTGCGGCAAACTGATTGTCGCTACCACAAGCGCGCAAGTCCTCACCCTGCACAGGATCCAGGCCCATGGCGCGGACAACGGCGTACACGACCTGCGCCTGCTCGGCGAGGCTGAAGCGAAAGCAATGGAGCCGGAGCTGAATTGCGTGGCGGCGCTGCACTCGCCCTCGACCGGCATCATCGACAGCCACGGTCTGATGCTCGCCTACCAGGGCGAGGCCGAGGACCATGGCGCTATGCTGGCCTTGCTGAGCCCGGTGAAGGGCGGCGAGATCGGGGTCGGGGGCATTACACTCGACGTCGGCGGTGCGGAACCGATGCGGATTCTGGCGCGCACGGTGATCAACAGCGCCGGGTTGATGGCGCAGCGCGTGGCGGACAGCCTGGACCGATTTCCGAAGAGCAGGGTCCCGCCCTGCCACTACGCCAAAGGCAACTACTACAGCCTCACCGGCCACTCGCCCTTCAGCCATCTGATCTACCCGGTGCCGGAGGCGGCCGGCCTGGGCGTGCACCTGACCCTCGATCTGGCCGGTCAGGCGCGCTTCGGGCCGGACGTGGAATGGATAGCGAAAATAGACTACGATGTCGGCTTGCGCCGCGCCGACGGCTTCTACAAAGCGATACGCGATTATTGGCCGGGACTGAAAGACGGGCAACTTGCACCGGGATACGCCGGCATACGGCCCAAGCTGGGCGGCCCCGACGAAGCCTCAGCCGATTTCCTGATCCAGGGCCCGGCCGAACATGGGGTGCCGGGCCTGGTCAACCTGTTTGGCATCGAGTCGCCCGGGCTGACCGCGTCGCTCGCTTTGGCCGAACGCGTCGTGCAAGTCGCGGGCGGAATTTGAAGACTAAAGTTTACGCAGCATCAACAGAGGAGAGCAAATATGAAACTGATCCAATCGCTGTTCGCCGTGGTTATCGCCGGCCTCGCCTTCGGCAGCGCGCAAGCGCAGACCAAATGGGACATGCCCACGCCCTATGCGGAAAACAACTTTCACACCAAGAACGTGAAACAGTTCGCCGACGAGGTCAAGGCCGCCAGCGGCGGCAAGCTGGAGTTCACGGTGCACAGCAACGCCTCGCTGATCAAGCACCCGGACATCAAGCGCGCGGTGCAGACCGGCCAGGTTCCAATCGGCGAGTTCCTGGTGTCGGTGATTTCCAACGAGAGCGCGATATTCGCCTTCGACTCCAACCCCTTCCTCGCCGCAAACTACGCCGCGGCGAAAAAGCTCTGGCGCGTGGCCAAACCCTACATCGAAAAGCGCCTCGACGCCCAGGGCGTGAAGCTGCTGTATTCGGTTCCCTGGCCGCCGCAGGGCATCTACACCAAGAAACCGCTCAATAGCGTTGCCGACCTGAAGGGAGCCAAGTTCCGCACCTACAGTCCGAACACTTCCGAATTCGCCAAACAGATGGGCGCGGTCCCCACCACCATACAGGTGCCGGAGATCCCGCAGGCGTTTATCACCGGCACGGTGGATGCGATGATCACCTCGGGCGCCACCGGAGTGGACACCCAGGCCTGGGACTACCTCAAGTACTACTACGACACCGAAGCCTTTCTGCCGCAGAACGTGGTGGTGGTGAACAAGGCAGCGTTCGCGAAACTCGATGCCGCGATCCAGAAAGCGGTGTTGGACGCCGCCGCCAAGGCCGAAGAGCGCGGCTGGGCCGAGAGCGCCGCCCATAACGAAGGCTATAAGAAGACCATGGCGAGCAAGGGTATCATCGTGGGGAAACCCAGTGCCAAGCTGGCGGCCGAACTGAACGCAATCGGAGCGACCATGGCGCAGCAATGGGTGTCGAAGACCGGTCCCGACGCGCAGGCCATTTTGAACGATATGCGTTAAGCGTTTTCCTCCGCCCGGGTTCCTACGTGCGGCGGCTGTTCGGGGTGAGTATGCTGCACCACGAACAGCCGCCGCAGAACCGGCCTGAATTCGCCACCACCGTTTGAGAAAATTCCTCGATTCGCTTTACCTGGGTTCCGGCGTTCTCGCCGCGGTATTCCTCGTCGGCATCGCCATTTTGATGCTGGCGCAGATCATCGGGCGTGAACTCGGCTATCAGGTGCGCGGCGCCGACGACCTGACCGCTTGGTTCTGCGCCGCTTCGGCGTTCCTCCCGCTCGCGCACACTTTCAAACGCGGTGAATTGGTGCGCGTCGGCCTGCTGCTCGAACGCCTGCAACCCACGGCGCGCCGCCATGCCGAACTATGCTCGCTCGGTCTTGCGGCGGTCTTCATCGGCTACATGGCCGTGTCGGTGACGCGGTTCGTCCACCAGAGCTGGGAGATCAACGACGTCGCCCAGGGCATGCTGCCCCTGCCGATGTGGATTCCGCAATCGAGCTTTGCCATCGGCGTGATCATATTATTCATCGCCATCACCGATGAGCTGGTATTGGTGTTGCTCAGGCGCACGCCGACCTATGTGCTCGCCGAGCAGGAACGGCATGCGCGTGGTGATTTCAGCGAAGTCCTTTAGGCGCCTGGACCGTGCAGACACTCGAAATCGCGGCGTTCCTGCTGCTCGTCATGGCGATTCTGCTTACCGGCGGCGTCTGGATCGCGATTACCCTCGCCATCGTTGCCTGGATCGGCATGTTTTTCTTCACCAAAACGCCACCCGACCTGAACCTGTTCACTTCGTTCTGGGGATCGAGCGCCTCCTGGACGCTGGCGGCGCTGCCGCTATTCATCTGGATGGGCGAAATCCTGTTCCGCACTAAACTGTCGGAGCAAATGTTCGAGGGGCTCGCGCCCTGGCTCAATTGGCTGCCCGGACGCTTGATGCATGTCAACATTCTCGGCTGCGGCATCTTCGGCTCGGTGTCGGGTTCATCGGCGGCCACATGCGCCACCATCGCCAAGGTGGCGCTGCCCGAACTGAAGAAGCGCGGCTATGACGAGAAGATGTGCCTCGGTTCCCTCTGCGGCGCCGGAACCCTGGGCATCCTCATCCCGCCGTCCATCATCATGGTGGTCTATGCGGTGGCCGCCGAGGTGTCCATCGTGCGCATTTTCCTCGCCGGGTTCCTGCCGGGGTTTCTGCTGATGGCGCTGTTCTCCGGCTACATCATCGTCTGGGCGTTGATGAACCCGGAGAGGACGCCCAGATTCGACGACAATCGAACCTTCAAGGCGCGGATCATCGCCACCGGCCAACTCATCCCCTGCATCTTGCTGATCGTGTTCGTCTGCTGGGTGATGGTCGTCGGCTACGCTACCGCAACCGAGGCCGCCATGTTCGGTGTGATCGGCGCGTTGGCGCTGGCAGCCTGGGGCGGATCGCTAAGCTGGAAGAACTTCTACGACAGTCTGATGGGCGCGACGCGCCTGTCGTGCATGATCATGTTCATCCTTGCAGGCGCATCCTTCCTTACCACCACCATGGGCTTCACCGGCATTCCTAAAGCCCTCGCCGAATGGGTCGTTTCCCTCCACCCCAGCCCGTACGCGCTGATCGCGGTGCTGTCGCTGGTGTATATCGTGCTCGGTACTGCGCTCGACGGTGTATCGATGATCGTGCTCACCACCTCGATCGTGATCCCGATGATCCAGAAGGCCGGCTTCGACCTGGTGTGGTTCGGCATTTTCGTTGTCATCCTGGTCGAAATCGCCGAGGTCACTCCGCCAGTTGGATTCAACCTGTTCGTGCTGCAAACCATGAGCGGCAAAGACAGCACCTACGTCGCCAAGGCTTCAATCCCGTTTTTCTTCATGATGGTGATCTCCATCGTTCTCATCACGATTTTCCCGCAGATCGCCACCTGGCTGCCTGACGTGCTGCTCAACAAATGAAGGTCGCTGCGCCCCGGCCGGTCTGCCTGACCGGCGAAATTCGCGAGCTCGAACGCCTCGCTCAAGCCCGGCCCGAGTGCGGGCCGCTGATGGAAATGGCAGGCCTCGCCGCCGCCGAATACGCGCGCGAGTTGCTCGGCGACTACGGCAGGAACGTGTTGGTGCTGGCCGGTCCGGGCAACAACGGCGGCGATGCGTTCGAGGTGGCGACACATCTCAAGCGCTGGTTTTACCGCGTCGAGCTGGTATTCGCCGGGGACGAACACCAGCTGTCCGAAGATGCGTTGACAGGATTGCGCAAGTGGCGCGAATGCGGCGGCAATGCCTACGCGGCGCCACCGGCGGCGCTGCGGCCGGATCTGGTGGTGGATGGGCTGTTCGGCATCGGTCTTACGCGCGACCTCGAAGGCGGTTACGCCGAACTCATCGCCGGCATCAACCGCCTGCCCGGAACCAAGCTGGCGCTGGACATCGCCAGCGGTATCAACGCCGATACCGGCGCAATCATGGGCACGGCCCTGCGCGCCACGCACACCATCACATTCATCGCGCTCAAGCCCGGCCTGCTCACCCTGGATGGCCCGGATTACTGTGGTGACGTCCGCGTCGCCGATCTCGGCCTCGACTTCGGCGCGCTGTCCGCGGGCAAGGGCGCCACTACCTCATCCGATCTGCTGCGCCAGGCGCTGCCTCCGCGGCCGCTCAACTTCCACAAAGGCAATGCCGGCAGCGTAGGCGTTCTCGGCGGAGCCTCCGGCATGGCCGGCGCCGCCCTGCTCACCGGGCGCGCGGCGTTGAAGCTCGGCGCGGGCAAAGTGTTCCTCGGCCTCCTGACCGACCACCCGCCCTATGTCGACTGCGCCCAGCCCGAACTGATGCTGCGCACACCGCGCGAATTGCTCGAAGCGGGGATGATCACGGCATTTGCCGCAGGCCCCGGCATGGGCACGGCGAAATCCGCCGAACAACTGCTGCGCGAAGTGCTGGATGCGGATGTTCCGCTGGTGCTCGACGCCGACGCGCTCAACGTGATCGCGGCGAGCAAGACCCTGCAGGGCCGGTTGCCCAAGCGCAATGCGCCAAGCGTGCTCACGCCGCACCCGGCGGAAGCGGCGCGGCTGCTCGGCTGCACCACCGCGGTCGTACAGGCCGACCGCGTGAAAGCGGCAATCGAACTGGCGCAGCGTTACCACGCAGTCGCGCTGCTCAAGGGCAACGGCAGCATTGTCGCCAGCCCGGACGGTACTTGGCTGATCAACACGAGCGGCAATCCCGGCATGGCTTCGGCCGGGATGGGTGACGTCCTCACCGGCATGATCGTGTCCCTGCTGGCGCAAGGCGCCGGCGCGCGCGCGGCGGCCGCAGGAGCGGTCTGGCTGCACGGTGCTGCAGGCGACGCGCTCGTCAGTGCGCGCAAGGGACCGATTGGCATCAGCGCGAGCGAAGTGATCGACGCAGCGCGCCATCTGCTCAACAAGGTCATCCGCTAACGTTGCGGCATAGTCCCGGGTTTTAATCCAAGATCGCCGATTGCGTGCGGACAGGTTCATCATCCGTACGCAATCGGCGATCCGTGCGGACGGGACGCCGGCCGCGCAAGCTCTGGCGGTACAGTTCGAGCGATCTTCCCACATCGATCAATGTCGCTGTACGCGCATTGCGCGCTCCGCGCGCCAACCGTGTTTTTGGTGCGGATGAAAAGCACATCCGCACCAAAAACACGGTTATGGATAAAAGAAAAGGCGGATTGGGTTGGTTTCAATTCACGATCGCCGATTGCGTGCGGACGGACCGCCGTCCGCGCAAGATTGGGCACCACCGATCGAAATTTTGCCTATGCCGCCGCCTCCGATCCTCCGTCGCGTCTCAACCTTTGCATCTGTCGGCGTCCGGCGGCAATCGCGGCCGGTCGCATCCCCTCCGGGGCCCCTGCTCCCTGTTCATGCCGCCCTGCGCTTGGACCCCGCATCGGGATAGGGATAGAGGATGTTCAGGGCGACGCTCTGGCAGGCGCCCTGCACGATGCGCACGTGCTCGCGCCGCAGCTCGCGCGCCTGGCGGCAGCCACAGGAGTGCGCGATCATGTCGATCTCCTTGTTCATGCCGCTGGCGTATTGCGACACGCGCAGGCGCTTCTCCGTCACCACCAGGCCGCGCTGCAGGCGCTTGTCGTGCGTGGCGACTCCGGTGGGACAGCTGTTCTGGTGGCAGCGCAGCGCTTGAATGCAGCCCAGGGAAAACATGAAGCCGCGCGCGGTATTGACGAAATCAGCGCCGACGCAAAGCGCCCAAGCGGCCCGCGCCGAGGTGATCAGCTTGCCCGCGGCGATCACGCGCACGCGCTGGCGCAAGCCGGATTCGATCAAGGCGTCCACCACCCGCGGCAGCGCCTCGGCGATCGGCAGGGCCATGTGGTCCATCAGCGCCTGCGGCGCGGCACCAGAGCCGCCCTCGCCGCCGTCGATGGCAAGAAAATCCGGCGCGTATTCGAGACCGCGGCGGTTCACCGCGTCGCATAATTCGTTGATGAACTGCCAGCCGCCGATGGCCGTCTTGACGCCGACCGGCCTGCCGGTGAGGTCGCGGATGAATGCGATCTTGTCCAGCAGTTCGTCCACATTGGCGATGTCCCGATGCCGGTTGGGGCTGATCGAATCCTGATGTGCCGGAATACCGCGGATCCTCGCGATCTCTGCGGTCACCTTGGCCGCCGGCAGCACCCCGCCCTTGCCCGGCTTCGCGCCCTGCGACAACTTGATCTCGAACGCGCTGACCTGCTGCGCCAGTTCCTTCGCCCGTTCCGAAGACAGGTTCCCGTCCCGGTCGCGGATGCCGTACTTGGCGGTGCCGATCTGCATGATGATGTCGCAACCGCCCTCGATATGATACGGGCTCAAGCCGCCCTCGCCCGTGTCCATCCAGCAACCGGCCAGCGCGGCGCCATGCGACAGCGAGCGCACCGCGGGCGCGGAAATCGCGCCGAAGCTCATGCCGCTGATATTGACGATGGACTTGGCTTCGAACGGCTGGCGCGCGTATCCCTCGCCGATTGTGAGCGAGGGCGTCGGCAGCCGGTCCTCGTCGAGCACCGGGTACGGCGCATTGACGAACAGAATGGAACCTGGCTCGTTGGTGTTGTTGGTTGACCCGAAACCGATGATGCCGCCCTCGGCCTTGGCCAGGCGGTAGACCCAGGAGCGCGCCGAGCGGTTGAACGGCAGTTCCTCCCGGTCGTTCATGAAGAAATACTGGCGGAAGTATTCCCCTTGCTTTTCGAAAAAATAGCGCAGCCGGCCGATGACCGGAAAGTTGCGCAGCACCGCGTGCTTCTTCTGCGTGATGTCCTGGATGAACCAGAAGAGGAGGACGCCGATGACAATGAAACCAACTACCGTCCCCAGCCCGTAACTGACTATTCCGAGCACGCCTGACATACGCTCTCCATTGCTTACCGTCTTGTTCTTCCTGGCCGCGGGGCGATCCTTTGCCCGCGGCCGGCTTTATCGGCAACTACTGTACTACGGTAATCAGCGATCCGGCCGCGTCGTCGTCGGCGTAGCCGCGCTCGATCTCGCCGGCGGTCGCATCGCGCACCGTTACGACGGTGCAGGCGAAATTGAGCGCCATGCCGGCAAGCGGATGGTTGCCGTCGAGCACCACCTGGTCGCCGGCGATGTCGGTGACGGTATAGATGAGCAACTCGCTTTCCGGGCCGCCCTCCTGCTCGAATTGCATCCCGATCACCAGCTCCGGCGGGAACTGCGCGCGCTCGGCCAGCTGCACCAGCTCGGCGTCGTATTCACCGAATGCGTCCTCTGGTTCCAGACGCACCTCGATCTTTTCACCCGCCGACCTGCCCTGCAGGGCCTCCTCCACCGCGGCGAAAATGCCGTCGTAATCGCCGTGCAGGTATTGCACCGCTTCGGCCGACTGCTGGATCAGGTTGCCGTGCACGTCGGACAGCCGCACTTCGAGCGAGACTACCTTGTCTTTGGCGATCCGCATTCGCTGTTTATTTTTCTTACCAGCTGCAGCACGTCCATCGCGTGGCCGCGCGGGTTGACTCCGTAGAGGGCATGCCGCAGCCGTCCTTTCTTGTCGATGACGAAAGTGGCGCGGGCGACGCCGGTTTTCTTCACCCCGTCGCACTCCTTCACCTCGCGCACGCCGTATTTTTCGCACACCTTTATTTCCGGATCGGCGAGCAGGCACACCGACAGACCGTGCTTGTCGCGGAACTCGGCATGCGAAATGCAATCGTCCGGCGAAATGCCCAGCACCACGCAATCATGCCGCGCGAACTCCTCTTCGTGATCGGAGAATTCGATCGCCTGCAGGGTGCAGCCGGGCGTGCCGTCGCGGGGATAAAAATACAATACGACATTCTTCTTGCCCTTGAACGCGGCAAGACTGACCGACTCCATGTCGGCGTCGGCGAGGGAGAACAATGGAGCAGCTTGTCCGATTTGCAGCATATTGGTTTTCACGTCCGGGACGATTCTAAACCATCCCGGGAAATGGCGAAGCAAGCCGCCGAAGCCGCTTGCACACACGCGACAAACCCGTGGATATAATTACAGCATGCACGATCCTGAGGAAACCGTCCAACCGCAGCCGGAACGGCTCGCGCTTCACTCGCGCAAGGAGTACCGCGACGCGCTCGAACGATTGACCGTGCTGGCGCAGCGCGAGTTGCGCATTTTCGATGCAGATTTTTCCGATCTGGAAATCAATTCGCAGCACAAATGCGAGCTCCTGCGCGCGTTCCTGCTGCGCAGCCGCAATAACCGGCTGTACATCGCAGTGCACGATACCGATTTCATCCGCAACTACTGCCCGCGCCTGCTCGTGCTGTTGCGGCTGTTCAGCGATCGCATGTTCATTCATCAGACCCAGGGCGAAGCCGCCGGCGTGCAGGACTGTCTCGTGCTCGCGGACAAGCTGCATTTCGTGCGGCGCCCGGTGTATGCGCAACCGCGCGCCACGCTCATTCTCAACGACGACAAGGAAAGTCAGGGCATATATCTGCGATTTTCCGAGATCTGGGACAGCTCGTTCCCGGCGGTTTCCGCGACTACCAGCGGCCTGTAAATCGGAAGTGAAACGGAGTATAATTCGGCGCATTAGAACGGCTCTCGAGGGCCGCGCCAATCGTCATTTAATTTATCAAAAAAGGAACCAAGAAATGAACCGCTCAGTACTGATTGCAGCGCTCGCCGCTTTGATGTTGGCGGGTTGCGGCAAAGAAGCCCCGCCTCCGCCCCCTCCGGCTCCGGTAAAAGCACCTGAGGCCGCGCCGCCTGCGCCGCCGCCTCCGCCCGCTGCCGCTCCTGCTCCTGCGGGCGCTGCACCTGCTGCCCCTGCGGCCGGTGCTACCGCAGCGCCTGCTGCACCGGCCCCCGCCGCTGCACCCGCCGCTCCTGCCGGCGCAGCGAAGGACACAGCCAAGAAGTAAGCCTGTTGTTCAGGCAACGACAAAGCCGGTCTTCGGACCGGCTTTTTTATTTTATGGACCGCGTTGTATCGACCGCCGCGCGTGAACCTAGCGCGGCTGTTCTTGATGCTCGTGCCTGACGATGCGCATAATGCCGATACAGCGCGTCGGACCTTCTGCTATAGGCCAGCACAGAAAGTCCCTAAACGATCTCGCGCCAACCGAAACCTTGATCCTGGTCGGCCACGCCGATCCAGCCGGGTGCGCAGCCCATCACCCGCGCCAGCGCTTCGCATGCAAGTTCGGGCGTATTGTTTTGCTGGGACAAGTGCGCCGCGACGAGATGCTGCAGGCGGCTGGTATCGAGCGCCGCCAGGAGCCCGGCCGCGCTCTGGTTGTCCAAGTGACCATAGCGGCCGCCTACGCGCGCCTTGAGCGCCTGCGGGTAGCTGCCGCTCATCAGCATGTCGAAGTCATGGTTGCATTCGAGCACCAGCGCGTCACAGCCCGACAGCATGGCCTCGATATGACTGGTGGAGGAACCGGTATCGGTAAGCACGCCCAAGCGGCGCGCGCCGTCGGAGAAGACGAAATGAGCAGGCTCGCGCGCGTCGTGCGGCACCGGAAACGGCTGCAACTGCAGTTCGCCGACGCCAAACGGGCTGTGGCCATCGATGAGGTTGATCCGGGGCAAGTCCGAGGCATCCCGCGGAAATCCCTTTAACGTGCCGCGGGTCAGCCAGAGCGGCAGAGCGTGCTTGCGCGCGAGCTTGTAGGCGCCGGCGATATGATCGCTATGCTCATGCGTGATAAGGATGCCGGCGAGATCGCCCGGCGCCAGACCCAGCCGCGCGAGCCGGCGCTCGGTTTCGCGCACCGGATAGCCGCAGTCGAGCATCAGGCGGGTGCGATCCTTCTCGACCACGAGCGCGTTGCCCCGGCTGCCACTACCCAGGCAGGCAAAGCGCATGCGCTATTTCAGCTGGTCATGCAACAGCGATAGAATCCGCCGGCCGGTGTCGCTATTATCCTGCTGGCCGTCCTTGTTCTGCACCTGCACCTCGCTGACGCTGTTGGTTTCCTTCACCAGTACGCGGTACTGCGCGGCCTTGATCGCACTCGCGTCGCTCTTCCAGAACGCCAGCTTGGAAAGAAAGCCCTTGTCCGAACTCGGCTGGCCGTCGATCTGCGGATCGACATAGCGCACAAAGTAATAGCCTTTGGAGCGGTCGCGGTCTTCGACGGTGAAACCGACGCGGTCCAGCGCCAGGCCGACGCGGCGCCAGGCGCGGTCGAAGGCGTCGGTCAGCTCCAATTTGCCGGCGCCGGTGCCTGCGCGCACCAGCTTGGCGCGCTCGGTTTTGATGTCGTTGCCGGCCAGTTGCGCCTTCGCGCGCGCGTCCTCCACGCCGAAGCGCACCATCAGCCGGCGCAGAAACTCCGCTTCCAGTTCCGCGTCCGCGGGACGCGGTTGCCACACGGTCGAGTCCTTGGCCTCGCTCCTGTAGACTTCGACCATGCCGCGATGGCTGATGTAAATCTCGGTCGTGCCGGGCTCACTGCCGCGCTCCAGACGGGTGCGGAACAGGTCGCGCTCCCCGGTCGAATACAGGGAATCAAGCACCTTGCCGAGCACGTTGCGTATCGGATCGTCGGCGATCTTGGCGCGGTTCTCCGCCCAGTCGGTCTCCATCACCCCGACTTCCGGACGTTCGGATTTCACGAGAAAACCATGCCCTTGCCAGAATTCCCGTACCATCGGCCAGACTTTCTCCGGAGTCTCCGGCACCACCAGCCAGCGCTGGCTGCCGGCACGCTCGATGCGGACCTTGGCGACGTTGGGCAATATATCGGTGGAGCCGGCTCGCACCACTCCGCCGCGCTCGGCGTTGTAGGTGGATAAGGTCGCCGAGCCTTGCGGACTGATATCGGGCACGGCATAACGATCGTCGCGCGAGGGAGAAGTCAGGTCCGGCGGCACCTCCAGGGGCGGCAGCTTGCCGGCGCCTCTGTACTTGATTTTTTCACCCTGCATGATGTCCGGCATGCTGCTGCAACCGGCCAGCAGTGCAAGCAGAACGAAAAAGACGACATTGCGTTTCATACGGCATTACCCTCGACTTGACGCAGGCCGCTTTTGATTTGTATGCCGGCCTCGCGCATGGCTTCCCTGACGACTTCATGAAAATTCGCCGACAGCGGCACCAGCGGCAGGCGGATGCCGGGTTCGATCAACCCCATCTGCGCCAGTGCCCATTTCACCGGGATCGGATTGCCTTCGACGAACAGCTTGGTGTGCAGACCCAGCAGGCGATTGTTGGCCGCGCGCGCCCGGGCGATGTCTCCGGACAATGCGGCAGTGCACATCTCGCGCATCAGCCGCGGGGCAACGTTTGCCGTAACCGAGATTACGCCGTGGCCGCCCATCAGCATCAGCGGCAGTCCGGTGGCATCTTCGCCGCTGTAGACGGCGAAGTCTCTGGGTGCGCGCCGCAGCAGATCGCTGCCGCGCTCGAGGCTGGCGGTGGCGTCCTTGATGCCGACGATATTGGCGACTTCGGCCAGCCGCAGCACGGTAGCGTTTTGCAGGTCGGCAACGGTGCGCCCGGGAACGTTGTACAGAATCATCGGCAGATCCACCGCCTCCGCAATCGCGCGAAAATGCCGGTACATGCCTTCCTGGGTGGGCTTGTTGTAGTAGGGCACGACCGAGAGGCTGAATTGCGCGCCCGAATGCCTGGCCGACTCGGACAACTCGATCGCCTCGGCGGTGGAATTGGCGCCGGTACCCGCAATGACGGGAACGCGCCCAGCGGCATGCTCGACCGCGATGCGAATCAGTTCCTTGTGTTCGTCGAAATCGACCGTGGGAGATTCGCCGGTGGTGCCGACGACGACGATGCCCTGCGTGCCCTCGGCGATGTGCCAGTCGATCAGGCTCTTGAAGCGGGCGAGATCGAGCGACCCGTCTTCGAGCATGGGGGTGACGATGGCGACCAGGCTTCCGGTCAACATAAGATCCGTCCCGTTACGAAAATGTTCAATTTTAACGCATTAGCCCTGCCGCCGGCATACGAAATGCCCTGCGAGGCAGAAGCATCTCAAGGCAACGAATCCAGCCTGCAGTCCTCCGGTTTCCGCTGCAATGCGCAAATGCGCTGAATCACCGCCGGCCTGGGCCACTCGACCAAGCCCTGCTCGAACGCCAGGACGCTCAAGCGGTCTCCCACCGATTGCAGCAACTCACCCGGACGCAGCAGGAACTCCGGGTTGGACGGGCGCCCGAGCTTTTCGTTTCCCAAAGCAAAAGTTTCGTAGATCAGCACCCCGCCCGGGCGCAAGCCGTCGAGCAAAACGCCCATGAGCGGCCGGTGCAGGTAATTGGTGACGACGATACCGTCGAAACGGCCCGCATTGTAGGGCCAAGGCGAAGCTTCGACATCGGCACAGCGCGTCACGACCCCTGCCACGCCCGCAACAGCGGCCAAGGCCGCGCTGTCGCGGTCCACCGCCTCGACGTTGTAGCCCAGCCCGGCCAGATAGCGCGCATGCCGTCCCTGGCCGCAGGCGAGGTCGAGTACCGCGCCGCCCGCGGCGATCAAACCGGCAAAGCGGCACACCCATGGCGATGGTACGAGCTGGTCGTGTTGAAGTTGCATCGCCACTTGTTCACTCCCGAGCCGGTGTTGCTATTATCCATAACCGTGTTTTCCGTACCGATGTGCTTTTCATCGGTACGGAAAACATGGTTGGCGCGCGCAGCGCGCTATGCCCGCACGCTGACACTGGCATACGCTGGCGCATGGATCGAGCTGCGGCAATTGAACTTGCGCGGACGGCGGCCCGTCCGCGCGGATCGTCGATTGCGCGCGGATGAAAAGCATATCCGCGCACAATCGGCGATCTTGTATAAAAACAACGCTAAGCCGCCCTTGCTTTTATCCATAACCGTGGTTTTGGTACGGATGCGCTTTTCATCCGTACCAAAACCACGGTTGGCGCGCGCGAGCGCGCAATGGCCTGGCGTCGACATCGGCATACGCGAGGTCTAATCGACCACCGTCTGCGACTGCTCGCGCATGTATTGCTGCAGGTAGTAGAACGAGCCGATCGCCTTGCCCGTCGTGCCCGAGCCCTTCCAGCCGCCAAAAGGCTGATAGCCGGGCCAGGCGCCGGTGGTCGCACCCTGCGGCCGGTTGACGTAGGTGACACCCGCCTCGATGCGCTCGAAGAAACCATCGATCTCGCCGGCGCCCCCGTAAAAACCCGCCGTCAGCCCGTATTCGGAAGCGTTGGCGCGCGCAATCGCCTCGTCCACCGATTCAACCTCGCCTACCAGCACGATGGGTACGAACTTCTCCTCCCGCCACAGCCGGTAGTCGAGCGGCGCGGTGGCGACGGTAGGCGCGCAGAAGTAGCCCTTGGCCAGCCCCGCGTCGACGAGTTGCCTGCCGCCCGCCAGCACCGCGCCGTGGCCGGCGAGATGGTCCACGCACTTCCGGTAGCGGCCATACGCCGAAGCATTGATCACCGGTCCGATCCAGTTTGCCTTGTCCGTGGGATCGCCGACGCTGAGCGCCGCGGTCAGTGCGGCGAGCCGCTCGCGCAGCGCGGCCGCGACCGGCCGCTCGACGTACACACGCGAGCAGGCCGAGCATTTCTGCCCCGAGAGACCGAAAGCCGAGCGCACGATGCCGGTGGCGGCGCGCTCCAGATCGGCATGACGCGAAACGATGGCCGCGTTCTTGCCGCCCATCTCGGCAATGCAGGGCCGCGGCCAGGCGCCCTGTGCGAAGCTGCGGTAAATGTGCATGCCGACTTCGTAGGAGCCGGTGAAAGTCGCAGCGGCGACATCCCGGTGCCGGATCAGGCGCTCGCCCGCGATCGCGCCGTCGCCGGTGACATAATTGCACACGCCATCGGGCAAGCCGGCGTCGCGGAACACCTCCGCCAGCAAGCGGCCGCTCCAGGCGGTATCGCTCGCCACCTTGAACACCACGGTGTTGCCGGCAACCAGCGCCGCACCGATCGGCCCGCCGGCGAGCGCAAACGGAAAATTGAAAGGCGCGATCACCGCCCAGACGCCGTAAGGTTTGAGTACGCTGCGGTTGCGGCTCACGTAATCCTTGAGCGGATCCTGCGGAAGGATGCGGTCGTAACCCTGGTTCGCCTCCAACTGCGCGCAATACCAGGCGATGAGATCGGCGGTTTCCTGCACTTCGCCCAGCGACTCCATGCGGTTCTTGCCCACCTCCAGCGCCACCGCCGCGCCGATGTCGTAGACGCGCTCCTCGATCAACTGCGCCGCTCGGCGCAACAAACCCACGCGCTCCTGCCAGGGCGTCGCGGCCCAGCCGGGGAATGCTGCGCGCGCCGCGGCGACTGCGGCGTCGACGTCGCCGGCGGCGCCCCGCTGGAACACTCCCAACAGCCAATCGCGGTCGATCGGACTGCGCACTTCGAACTTGCTCTGGCTCAGGTGCTCCTTGCCGGCGATGAGCATGGCATGCTCGCGCCCCAGGTCCGCCTTGACTTTCGCGAGCGCCTGGTCGAAGCGCTGATGCAGCTCCGCGGGCGGATCGAACATGGTTGAATAAGTCAGCTTGAAATTGCTCGTCGTACTCATTTCAAAACCCTCGACGTCGGCCGAAAGGAATGCGCATTTCAGGCGGGCTCGGAAATTTCGATCAGATTGCGATCGGGATCGCGCACATAGACCGAGCGCAGGGGAAAGCGCGCGCCGGTGCGCTGCACCGGCCCGAGCTCGATCGGAATATTGGCCTCGCGCAATCGCGCGATCACCTCGTCCAGCGGCCGATCGGCGAGAAAACAGAGGTCCAGCGACCCCGACGTCGGATAGGCGGCGTAAGCGTCGGTTACCGTGCTGTTATCGTGCAGGTTGATCTTCTGCTCGCCGAAACGCAGCGCCTTGCGCCCGTTGCCGAAGGTTTCCAGCTTCATCCCCAGACAGTTCGTGTAGAAATCGATACATTTCCCGGCATCGCGCGTGGTCAGCACCAGGTGATCCAGGCTCTTAATCATGTTTCGCGTCCCTCGTGGTTCGTGGTTCGTTGTATCGCTTGATCATGTCCGCACCTATTTTTTCATATTGGCCGCAAGCCAGTCGATCAGGCTGTTGCCGGCTTCATCGCTCGCGGCGATCAGCGCCTGCACGCCGCCCTCGGCATTGGGCGTAGCCGCGGCGCGCTCGGCGCTGAAGCCTTGTTGCGCCACGACGCCGCGGTTGCGGATCAGGCTCGCGCGCAGCCGCACCACGGCGCGGCTCTTGTCCGCCGCATCGAACACCTGGCTGAACTCCTCCAACTCCAGCCGCAGCGTGTAATCCGCGCGCGCGCCGTCGGCAGGCGTGAATACCGCCGCCTTGCTCGCGCGGGCGATGCTCGCGCGCAGCCTTTGTCCGAGCAGCGCCGCAGGCGGCATCACCCAGCGGCTCAGGGCATACGCCTGCGGCCGGGTTGGGTCCTGATAGGCCAGACGATAATAGATGCCGGCATTGTCCATCCACGCCGGCGCGCTCAACCCGGCGACAAGCAGATCGCGCTGCAGGCGCGCATTGGCCTCCTTGTCCGGGCGGGGCAGGCCGAAATCATAGCTGGCGATGCCATCGCGCGAATGCGGCGCCACGGCGCAGCCGGTTAGCAATGCAAGCGACAGCAGCAAGGTAGCGCGCAACATCATCTTCCTCCCGCGAAACCGGGCTCGCCCGGGCCGGGCCTGCCCGGCGGCGTACCGAAAACGATGCTCTGCGGACTGTCGCCCAGGGTATTGATGACGCGACCGAGCGTGCGTGTTTCCTTCGACGCATCGTCGATCAGCGCATTCACGCGCGGCATCGTTTCCTCGCCGACCGCGCGCGCCGTCAGCCCGACTTCCTCGACACTGGCGACCGCGTGAGCGAGCGTGTCCACGCGCTGATCCAGCTTGAGCGCCAGCCCGTTGGCGCTGCCGATGAGCTCATCGGTTTTCCTCAAGCTGGCACGCGCATCCGTGGCCGCGCGCTTCGCCTCGGCTATCAGCCCGGGCATGGCCTCCAGGCTAGGCTCGAGCTTCTTTGTCGCCGCGCTCGCGCGCTGCGTCAGTTCCTCCAGTCCGGCAAGCGTGCGCCGCACGCGCCCCTGGTTTTCCTCGGCCAGCAACTGGTTGACTTTGTCCGAAATTTCGACGATCGATCCGAACAGGCTTTCACCATCGTCCATCAGCGAGGGCTTCATGCGAATGACCGCGATCTCCTTTGTTCCGCTTTGCAGCGTTTCACTGGACTTGCCTTCGTCGCCAAGCAGCACATAGGCGAGGCCGGTGATGCCCTGATAGCCGAGTTGCGCGTAGGTGCTCTTGGTGATCGGCGTGCCCTCCTTGATGCCGATGCGGATGCGCACACGGCCGCTGTTGCCTGCATCGATGGCGATGTCATCGACCTTGCCCACATCCACGCCGCGGTAGCGCACCGGCGCCTCGACCTTTAATCCGGTCACCGAACTCGAAGTGGTCATAAGGTAGGGAATCAGCTTCATGTCGTCCTTGCTGAACCACATGGCCACGGCCGCCAGCGCCGCTCCCAGCACCAGTGTGAAAAAGCCTGCCGCAAGGGCATGCGCGCGGTTTTCCATGGAAATCCCCCTTAATTCCTGTCGTTTAGCAGTTTAACCGAAGCACCCACCGCCGACAGCGCGCGCATTCCGCGCTCGCCGAGGAAGAAATTGAGTATGAACGGGTGCTCCACCGCGATCGCTTCCTGCAGCGATCCGTACACGATCAGCCTTTGCTCTGCCAGCACCGCGATCTTGTCCGACAGCGACACCAGCGTGTCCAGGTCGTGTGTCACCATGACCACCGTCAGGTCGAGTTTCTGGTGCAGCGACCGGATCAACTTGACGAAACTCTCGCTGCGGTCCGGGTCGAGCCCCGCCGTCGGCTCGTCCAGGAATACGAGTTCGGGTTCCAGCACCAGCGCCCGGGCAAGCGCGATGCGCTTTATCATGCCGCCGGAAAGGTCGGACGGCATTTTCAAGGCGTGGCGGCGCTCGATATCGACCATATCGAGCTTGAGCATCACCATGTCGTTGACGAAATCCTCATCGAACGCCCGCAGTTCGCGCAGGGGCAGCGCGATGTTGTCGAATACCGACAGCGCGCTGTAGAGCGCACCCTGCTGGAACAGGACGCCCCAGCGCTTGCGGATCTTTTGCACCATCTGGGTATTCGAGCCGTGCAAGGGAATGCCGAAGACCCTGACCGTGCCGCGCGTCGGCTGCTCCAGGCCGAGTATCTGCCGCATCAGCGTGGTCTTGCCGCTGCCCGAACCGCCGACCAGCGACACCACCTCCCCCGGCATCACCGTGAGGTTCAGGTCCTTGTGCACGATGTGGTCGCCGAACTGCGTCCACAGCCCCGCAACTTCAATAATCGGGCTCATAGGAGCGCCATGCCTACGTCGGAAAAAATCACCGCGAAGATGGCATCGGCGATGATCACCGCGGTAATGGAAGTGACCACCGAATTGGTGGTGCCTATGCCCAGGCTTTCGGTGTTAGGCTCCACGCGCAGACCGAAATGGCAGGCCACCAGCGCGATGAGCGCGCCGAACACGACCCCCTTGCCCATCGCCAGCCAGAGATTGACCGTCGGCACCGCCCCGGGCAGGCCGGTCATGAAGGAATTGACGCTGATTCCGAGCTGCGCGCTGGCGGCGATCGCACCGCCGATCAAGGCGATGCCGGAGGTCCACAGAATCAGGAGCGGCATCGCGATCGCCAGCGCCACGATCTTTGGCAGGATCAGCCGCACCGTGTGCGGAATGCCCATCACCGAAAGCGCGTCCAGCTCCTCGGTAACCCGCATTACCCCCAGCTGCGCCGTGATAGCCGAGCCCGAGCGCCCGGCCACCAGCACCGCGGCGATCACCGGACCGAGCTCGCGGATGATGCCCATGCCGAGAAGGTTGATGATGAAGATATTGGCGCCGAACGCTTTCAGCTGCTCGGCCGAAAGATAGGACAGCACCACGCCGATGAGAAAACCCACCAGCGCGGTGATACCGAGCGCCTGCGTGCCGACGTGGAACACGCTCGCGGAAATCTCGCGCCAGGGACCACGCAGCGGATGGCGTATCAGGCTGATCGAATCGATCAGAATCTGGCCGATCAGCTGCACCATGCCGAGCAGATGCTCGCGCGTATGCAGCATGCGCGCACCCAGCCCGCGCACCAGGCCCAGAGGATCGAACGGCGCGGCGCTCGCCGCACCGGCGGCCGCATCGAGATTGAAAAAAAACAGTTCGTGCTCGGGCGCAAGCGTGAGCCGGCCCGGCCTGCGCTTTCCCCATGCCTGCCAGATGAGCAATGCGCCGATGTGGTCCAGGCGCTGAATGCGCGAGAGATCCCAGTGCCTGCCGGATTCTGCCGAAAGCAGCCGCAACCTGGATTTGAACATTCTGGCGCGCGATTCCAGCGCGCGGATGTCCCATGCTCCGGACAGCGTTACCGCCGGCGCGCCATCCCCACCGCGGCTTTCTGTCATCTCCGGATCGAGAACGGCCTGCGCGGACGCTGCGTGCATGTTGTTGGTTGTCATTGCGGCATCGGTGTTCGCCGCATGTCCCTGAGCGAGACAGGCAAGCTACCAGCTTTGCCTCGATTTATCAATGCAAATACAGGGTGCGGTGGAGACTTAGAGCATATTACAAAATGAGGGGATATCCCCTATGGGGACTTTCCCCTCAAGGGGGATCGAGACCTTCGGGGCGCATCCCTCATACTCCCCTAAGTCACGGGCCATTTCGGTAACCCTGAAACGGCCACTTACTTTACCGGTCCATCATGGGGTAGGATGCCGTGTGCGCGCGGACGTTCGCGGGAAGCATCCAGGGCATACCGGCCGGCGCCCTGAACAAGAGCTGAGAAGACGCCATGAAGTTTCTGATCGTAGACGACGATCCAATCATCCTCAAACTCATGCAGGCGGTGCTCGAGGAAGGCGGGCACAGCGTGAAGCCCTATGGCTCCAGCGTGCAGGCGCTGCGGGAAATCCCGGTCGATCGGCCGGATTGCGTCATCAGCGACGTCATCATGCCGGAAATGGACGGCTTCGAACTGTGCCGCGAGATCCGCAGCAGGCCGGATCTCGCCGCGGTCAAGATCATCATGTGCTCGTCGAAATCCTACGATTTCGACCGCCGCCGCGCGAAGGAACTCGGCGCGGACGGATACATCGTCAAGCCGATCCAGCGCGACTCGCTGCTGCGCCTGATCGGCGAGATCCTCTCCGAGAAGGTGGCAGTGAGCTACTGGGGCGTGCACGGTACGCTGCCCGTGCCGGGAGCCGGTTCTCTGCGCTACGGCGGCAACACGCCCTGCGTCAGCGTCGAAATCAGCGGCGAACCCTTGTATATATTCGACTGCGGCTCCGGCATCAAGCAGTTGTCCGATCATCTCGCCGCGACCAAAGTGCAGCGGCTTTCCGCGCGGGTATTCATCTCGCATACCCACTGGGATCATATCAATACCGTGCCCTTCTTCGGACCGCTGTACGTCCGCGGCAATCAGATCGAGTTGTTCGGCCCCTACCAGGGCGATCTGACCATAGAGCGCGCGATCGCCGCCCAGATGGAGAGCGTGTATTTCCCGGTCACCATCCGCGAATTCGGCGCACGCCTGGTGTTCCGCGACCTGCGCGAGGAAACCCTGACCTTCGACGCGGTCAGGATCGACACTATCCTGCTCAAGCATCCCGGCTACTGCCTCGGCTACCGGCTGACCTGCCATGGCCGGTCCGTCTGCTACATCACCGACAACGAACTCTATCTGCGCAGCGATCCCCGCTACGACCTCGCTTACGTCGAGCGGCTGGCGAATTTCGTGCGCGACGCCGACCTGCTCATCACCGACACCACCTACCGCGACCACGAGTATCCGAGCAAAGTGGACTGGGGCCACTCCTGCGTGAGCGAGGTTGCCGATCTTGCGGCGAGGGCGAAAGTCAAGCGGCTGCACCTGTTTCATCACGACCCCGACCAAAGCGACGACGATATCGATCTCAAGTTGAACGAAACCAGGGAAGCGCTAGCCCGACTTGGCTCCAATGTGGAGTGCGACGCCCCGGCCGAGCGATCGAAACTGGTCCTTTAGACCGGAAACAGAGCGATATCCGGATGGCGCCGGATACCCGGCGAACCGGCGGCCGATTTCGTATAGAATTGCGCCTCTCGCCCCGGTAGCTCAGTGGATAGAGCGGCCCCCTCCTAAGGGGCAGGTCGAACGTTCGATTCGTTTTCGGGGCACCAAGAATTCAAAGGCTTACAGCGTAAGCAGTTCGTCGTCGTAATTCCGGTGCTATGCCGGTGCCAGGGCCGCACTGAAGAAGCGAGACTTCGCAACGCTTGTTAAGCATCCCTGACAGGAAGGAAGTGGCAATGGCGAAAGAAGAGCACTCGCTGCGCAACGGGACCATCATCACGTTGTGGTCAGGGTGCCCCGGGAGGTCAACTCTCCCGAGGTCCCCGCTTTCCCGGTGGACCGCGCCGGGGACGATGAAACTCTATGCCGCCTGCTCCATAGGTCGAATCTCCGCCGCAATCTTCCGACCCGCTTCCCTTTCCGCCCGCTTCAAGTCGAATGAGCTTTGCAGGTTGAGCCAGAACTGCGCGGTGGTGTTGAAATAGCGGGCCAGCCGCAAGGCGGTATCTGGCGTGACGGCGCGCCGCTCTAGAACGATGTCGTTGATCCGTGGCGCCGGCACGCGCAACGCCATTGCCAAGGCATGGGAGGTCATTTGGAGCGGGACAAGAAACTCTTCCCGAATGATCTCTCCGGGGTGAATCGGCCGCATTTTGTTGGTCGCCATGTTCTACCTCTCAGTGATAATCCACTATTTCAACGCCCTCCGGTCCCGCCTTGGTCCAGGTAAAGCACACGCGCCACTGATCGTTGATGCGTATGCTGTGCTGGCCCGCACGGTTCCCGATCAATGCCTCTAACCGGTTGCCGGGAGGCGATTTCAAGTCACGAAGCTCCATGGCATCGTCCAGCATCTGGAGCTTTCGCTGCACCACGCTCTCAATGTTGCGGAACCGTTTGGGACTTTTCCCCTCGAAAAGGGCTTCGGTGTCGGCACACTGGAAGGAGCGTATCGCCATGGTTAACTGTATATCGCCGCGCGTTAAATGTCAAGAGATAAGCACGGACGCAGCAAATCGCCATCCCACCTGCCCGCGCAACGGGATCACCTCCGCGGCGCTCTTAGGAGCTAGCCGCATTCTTCTTCGTTCTCTGAATTGACTTCACCTCTGCTGCGCGGCCAATCCCGCCGGCAGCAAGCATCGCGCTGGTTGCCTTTTGCATTGCCTCGCGCACCGAGTCCAAGTTCAGGCGAGCAAAAATCGCCGTTGTGCTGACATTCTGGTGCTGAATGTTGCTGCTCGAACAGAATTGACCATTGTGCGCGAATTGCGCAGACCACCTATTTTCAGCCCATTTCCCAATATAGCCAGGTGGTTGAAGATGCTTCGCCCTGATCACTCCAATCGCGCAGTCTGGTCAATCTGCACCGCGCAAACAACAGCACGCGCTACGCGGCATCCGGCTGCCGGCTCGGCTGGGCGTCGATGAACGCGTCCAGCTTCATGCACTCTTCGAAAATGCCCATGATCGTCGGATATGGCGCCAACTCGCACTGGTAGCGCTGTGCGTTGAACACCTGCGGCACGAGGCAGCAGTCGGCAATGGTGACCTGGTCGCGATAGCAGTATTTTCCCGATTTCTTCGAGCTAGCAAGAAATAGCTCCAGGCCGCCCATACCGTCGGCAATCCAGTGGCGGTACCAGACATTGACGCCCTCGTCGTCGAGGCGATAGCTTTTCCTGACGTAGCGCAGGGTGCGCAGGTTGTTCAGAGGATGGATTTCGCAGGCGATGATCTGCGCCACCGCGCGCACGTACGCCCGGTCCTCGGCATTCGCGGGAAGGAGCGGCGGCTGCGGGCGCGTCTCCTCCAGGTACTCCATCATCGCCAGCGACTGCACATAGATCTTGCCCTGGTCTTCCAGCGCCGGCACCAGGCCCTGCGGATGCACCGCCAGATAGCTCGCAAGCTTGTGCTCGTCCTTGGGCAGGCTGACCACCTGGGGCTCGTAGGCGAGGCCCTTGCAGTTGAGCGCGATGCGCATGCGGAACGCGGCGGAAGAGCGGAAGAAGGTATACAGTTTCATCGATGGTATCTCGCGAAAAATGAGCGGCTACGGCGATTCTGCCACAATTCGGTATTGCTGCAGGACTGCGTTTTTCCTAGAATGCAGGCGCGATGATTGAGGAGTTCTGATGGTCCTTTTCCCGGGCAAGGCCTACGACGAAATCAAGGTCGGCGACAGCTTCGGTTCCGCCATGACGGTCACCGAAACGCACCTGGTGCTCGCCGCCGGGCTGTTCGGCGATTTCAATCCGCTGCATACGAACGAGATGCACGGCAAGCAAAGCCGTTTCGGCAGCCGCATTCTGCATGGCCCGTTCACCAGCGCCCTGGTGTCGGCACCCGTGGGCATGTACTTTGGCGGCACCGCCATCGCCTATCTGGAACACACCTGCCGTTTCAAGGGGCCGGTGCGCGCGGGCGACACGCTCACCACCACCTGGACTATCGTGGAGAAGCACGCGAAGCCCAGGCACAAGGGCGGGATCGCGGTATTGAGCGGCGTTTGCCGCAATCAGGACGGCGAAATGGTGGTCGAGGCCGACGGGAAGATCCTGGTCAAGAGCCGCGAAAAATAATCATCAACTCAATCAGCCGTGCCGCAATTTCAGCGCCAGCACGGTACCGGTTAGCGCCAGGGTGATCGAGTTCGCCACGATGATCGGCCATGCGCCCAGGACCAGGCCGTAGGCGAGCCAGAACGCGACACCGGTGGTGAACACCAGGTACATGCCCAGGGAAATGTCGCGCGTGGAGCGCGTTTTCCAGACACGCCATACCTGGGGCGCAAACGCCACCGTAGTGAGAAAACCCGCCACCGTGCCGAGCAAGTCCGCCAAGTTCATGGGTAGCCCTTCCTGGATGTAGTCGAGCAGCGCCGCAAGCTCAACTCCGGCGATGTTCCTTGGTCACGGACCTGCGCACGTAGCGTATGCCGAGCGCGGCGAGCAGGGCTACCAGCGGTATCGACACCCCCATGGTGATGTCGGGATCGACCGCGTACCCCGCGGACTTGAGCGCCTTGGCCGCGTAGCCCACCAGGCCAACCAGGTAATAGGTGATGGCCGCCACCGACAAACCCTCGACGGTTTCCTGCAGGCGCAGTTGCAGGCGCGCGCGCCGGTTCATGGACGCAAGCAGTTCCTGGTTCTGCATTTCACGCACGATGTCCACGCGTGTGCGCAGCAGATCGCTGGCGCGCGCTACGCGCTCGGACAGCTCGGTCTGACGCCGCGACACCGATTCGCAGGTGCTCATGGCCGGCGCCAGGCGACGCTGCATGAACTCGTCGATGGTCTGGATGCCCGGGATGCGCCGCTCGCGCAGCTCCGCGATGCGATGCCTGACCAGGCCGTAGTAGGCGCGCGCCGCGCCGAAGCGGTAGCTGCTGGCGGCAAGTGCGCTCTCCACCGCCGCGGCAAGCTTGGTGAGCCGGTCGAGCAGGCCGGGCTCGTCGGCCGAGCCCTGCGTCACCATCAGCTCGGTGATGCCAGCCAGATCGCGCTCGGCGGCGGCGAGCCTCGCGCCGACTTCGCGCGCCAGGGGAAAAGCGAGCAAGGCGGACACGCGATAGGTTTCTATTTCAAGCAGGCGCTGCAACACGCGCCCGGCGCGACGCCTGCCCATGCCGCGATCGAGCAGCAGGATGCGGCTGAAGCCGTCCTGGTGAACGCGAAAATCGGTGAATGCCGCCGCAGCGCCGTCGGCCACGTGCGCACCCGCCAGCGTATTGCCGGAGAAATGCTGCGAGATCGCTTCGACGTCCGGGGTCCCTTCGGCACCGGGCAGCAGCGCCACATGCGCAGCGACGATCAGACTGCCGGGCAATGCGGACAACCATTCCGGCGGCAGCGCGTTCACCGCCGGCTGCGCAAACGGCTCGCCGCCGGTGCCCGCCTCGAAAACGGTGTAGCTGCTGAACTCGCCGTGACGCTCCCAGCGCAGGCGGAAACCGCCGCAATCGGCGGCGTGGTAGCTCCCCCCGGGCGGCGGCGGTTGACAGCCATAGCGGCTGCACAGCGCGGCCACATGCGCGTATTCGCGCTCGCGCTCCGCCGGTTGCGCGAGCATGGCGAGATAGGATGCCCGCTGCGGTGCCTGCAGCGCCTGGTACGGACGCGCGTGAACCTCGTCGTTGAGCTCAACACGCCGCGGGTGGCTAGACGGCAGGATCACGGCTTCGGCGCCATGAGATGTTTCTTCTTCTCCTCTTCTTGCAGCCGCAGCACGCGCCGCTGCACCTTTCCGGTGGTGGTCATGGGCAGCGCGTCGATGAACTCGATTTCCTTCGGATATTCGTAGGGCGCGAGCTTGCCGCGCACATGTGCGCGCAGCTCGGCTTCCAGCTCTGCGGAAGGCGCGTGTCCGGGCGTGAGCACGATGAACGCCTTGATGTTGTTGGTGCGCTCGGGATCGGGGCTGCCCACCACCGCGGCATTCGCGACCGCGGCATGCTGCAGCAGGCAGTTCTCGATTTCGGAAGGCCCGATGCGGTAACCGGCGCTCTTGAACACGTCGTCGGCGCGACCCTGGTACCAGAGGTAACCGTCTGCGTCTTTTTTCGCCAGGTCGCCGGTGCGGCACCAGCGGCCGGTGTATTTGCCCTGAGTCGCCTCCGGGTTCCTCCAGTACTCGAGGAAAAACACCGGATCGGGCGTGCCATGAGTGTCGGTGCGGTGCACCGCCACCTCGCCGATCGCGCCTGCCTCCACTTCATTGCCTTCGTCGTCGATGACGCCTACCTTGTGTCCGGGGTAAGGCCGCCCGATCGAGCCCGGCTTGGCCGGCCACAAGGTGTGCGAGTTGCCGACGATATAGTTGATTTCGGTCTGGCCGAACATTTCGTTGATGGTGACGCCGAGCATGTCCCGGCTCCAGGCGAACACGGTCTCGCCCACGGATTCGCCGGCACTCATGATGGAGCGCAGCGTCACCTCGAAGCGCCGCTTCGGCTCTGGCACCGCCTTCATCATGATTTTCAGCGCGGTCGGAAACAGGAAAGTGTTTCTTACCGCGTATTTCTCGATCAGATGAAAGGCCTTTTCCGGATCGAAGCGGCCGCGGTAGCCGAGGATGGGATAGCCGTAATACAGCGTAGGCAGCAGCGCATCCATCAGTCCGCCGGTCCAGGCCCAGTCGGCGGGCGACCAGAACAGGTCCCCTTGCCGCGGAAAAATGTCGTGCGAGTGCGAAAATCCCGGCAGGTTGCCGAGCAATACCCGCTGCGGCTTCAACGCGCCCTTGGGCGGGCCGGTGGTGCCGCTGGTATAGACGAGCAGCGCCGGTTCTTCCGCCGGCGTCGCCACGCAGTCGAAGTCGCGCGACGCCGGCGCCAGCAGCGCCTCCCAGGACAGGGTGCCCGATTCGCGTGCACCGTCCACGCCGATCACGTGCTTCAGCGCGGGCAACCGATCGCGAATCTGCCACAGGTTGGGCAGCGACGCGGTATCGACCAGGGCGACGATGGTTTCGCTGTTCTGCAAGCGGTATTCGAGCGCGTCTGGTCCGAACAACACGGGCAGCGGCATCGCCACCACCCCCATCTGGTAGCAGGCAATGTGCGCGATGACGGTCTCGGGACGCTGCGGCAGGATGATGCCGATGCGATCGCCGCGTTTTACCCCGAGGGCGGCAAAAGCGTTGGACAGGCGGTTGGCCTGCTGCTGAAGGTCCCAATAGGTGTAGGCCGCGGTGGCACCGCCTTCGTCTTCCCAGTACAGCGCGAAGCGGTGGCGGTCAACCGCGTGCCGGCCGCAACAGGCCCAGGCCATGTTGAAGCGCTGCGGTACGTCCCACCTGTGGCCCTGATAGATTTCCTGGTAGCGATCCTGCATGCCCCGGCTATTGCAGTTGTTTCATGCGCTGATCGATGAAGTCGAGCAGGTCCGGACCGAGACCGCCCGCTGCCTTGGCACGCGTAAAAGCGTCCAGCGCCTCCGTCCTGCGTTCATCGGCTTGCATGGAAATGCCCAGTCCCATCCACCACACGCCAGCGCGGGGCGCGAGCTTGAGCGCTGCCTGGTACTCTGTAACGGCCTCTTTGTGCCGTCCCAGACGCTGCAACAGGGCCGCATCGAAAGCGTAGTAATCGGCGTTGCTTGCCGCGCTGCCGGCGTGCCTGCTCAATAGCTCGTGCGCTCCCTGCAGATCTCCGCGCTCCACCTGAATACGCGCCAGCAACATCGCGTAAGCCGATCGATCCGGATTGAGGCGCAGGCCTTCCTGCAACAATTGCTGCGCTTCGTCGATGCGCCGGTTCTCCAGCAGCAGCCCGACCAGGGCCTGGCGCGCGGCGACGTGTCCGCCGTCCTGCCGCAGCGCCGACTTATAGCCATCCATCGCTTCGGCTACCCTGCCTTGATTGAGCAGCACCGTGGCGTTGCGGAACTCGTTTTCGGCGCGCGCCACCGGCGTGGAATCGTGCGGCTGCTTGTCGATGCTGGCCGGGCCCTGTACCTTGGGTGGAGGCAGGCCGGCTCCCGACTTCGGCGAAGCCGATGCGGACGCCGGCGCGGCCTCGGCGCGCACCTCCGGCAAGCGCTGTCCCCTCCGCACCGCTTTGGCTGCCGGCGCATCTTCGGCAGCGGATTTGCGCTCTGCCCTGGGTTTGGCGCCGACACTTTTCTCGTTGATGGGTGTGCCAATCACGGTGGCGAGCTTAAGCACCTCCGGCTTGACCGGTTCCCCGCCCTTTGGCGCAGCCACCGGCACAGCCGCGGACATCGCAGGCGCGGGGATTGGCGTTGCCGGGGCTTGCGGCATCTGTGGGGCGGCGGCCTGAGACTGAACCGCACTTGCAGGCGTCACCGGGGGCTGCGCGGCTGGCGCGGCAGCCGCAGCCTGAAGCGCTGCAGCCGCTTGCAGTCGTCGCGCCTGCGACTGGAAAGCCAAATCGGTAACCACCGAGCGCGGCGAGAGCTGATACGCCACCCACACGGCCCAACCGCCCCCAACGACCAGGCCGGCGATGACTTCCCACATGATGCGCTGCCAGCGTTTGCGTCCCTGCACCGGCCGCAACTGCTGCGTCGGCGTCTTGCCGCTGGCGTCGGCCGCATGGCGCTTGTCCAGGTCCAGTAACATCTTATTGATCAGGCTCATTTGAGCACCAGCCAGCCGATGCCGCTGCCGGCGAGCAGGCCCGCCATTGCCAGCCAGGTCCAGTGACGCGCCGGAAAGGATCTTGCTGCGGGCGTATCGGCGATCGCGGCGCGCGCATGCCGGCCGCGCACCTGGCGCACGCCTTCGCCGAACGCGAGCATCATGGCCTTGTTCGCGAGAATGTTGACCAGCCGCGGCAGGCCACCACTGGCGCGGTGGATGGTGCGAACCGCCTGGCCGCTGAATACCGTATCGCCGGTGTGACCCGCGACGTTCAGGCGATGCGCCAGATAATGCGCCAGCTCCTCACGCGTGAGCGTGCCCAGATGATGCTGGAAGGTGATGCGCTGCCGCAGCTGACGCACGGATTCGTGAGCGAGCTTCCGGTCAAGCTCGGGCTGGCCGAACAGGATCACCTGCGCCAGTTTTCTCTTTTCCGTTTCCAGGTTGGTCAGCAAGCGCAATGTTTCCAGCGTCTCCAGCGGCATCGCCTGCGTTTCGTCGAGGCAGATCACCACGCGCTTGCCTGCGCGCGCGAATTCGAGCAGCGCGAGGTTCAGCGCCTTGTGCAGACGGCGCTGATCGAGATCGGGACCCACCTCCAGGCCCAATTCGTCGCACAGCGCGAACAGCAGCGTGCGCGGTTCCAGGTCGGGATTCGGAACATAGGCGGTGATGTAGTTGTCGGCCAGGGTGGCGAGCAGTTTGCGACACAACAGGGTCTTGCCGGTGCCGACCTCACCGGTAATCTTGATAAAGCCCTCGCCGTTGGCGACAGCCACCAGCAGCGTGTTCAGCCCTTCCTGGCTGCTGGCGCAGGCGAAGAAAAAGCTGGTATCGGGAGTGATTCCGAACGGCGGCTCGCGCAAGCCGAAATGATTGAGGTAAATCACTGTTTTCGGTCGGCCTGGCCCGTGCGCGGTTCGATGCCCATGCGCTGCATGCGGTTGCTGGTATCCACTACTTCCTGCTCCCAGTTCTTGTCCCTCTCGATGATGGTGGGCTTGATCAGAATCACCAGTTCCCTCTTGATGGTATCGGTGGAGGAATTGCGGAAAGCGCCGCCTATTAACGGCGCATCGGCGAGGCCGGGGATGCCGCTGCGGCCACTGTTCAATTCCACTTTCATCAAGCCGCCCAGCACGACTATGTTGCCGTCCTGCGTGCGCACCATCGTGTCGGATTCGCTCACATTGATTGCGGCGACATCGACACTTTGCGCGCCGATTCCGGCGAGATTGAACCCTACGGCCTTGCTCGCCACGCTGGTCACCAGGGGATGTATATGCAGCGCAATATTCCCGTCGCCGTCGATCTGCGGCGTCACGTCGAGCGAGATGCCGGAAAAGATATTGCTTATCTGCGGAGACACCGACGTCGGGATGACCACCCCTGCCGATGTCACGCCGGGAACCACCGTAATACTCGTTACATGAGGCTGGTCGGTGCCGACTTTGAGCACCGCCTTCTGGTTGTTGAGCGTTGCCACTCTGGGACTGGACAACACCTGCACCGATCCCTGCGACTCGAGAAATTGCAGCAATGCCGCAAAATTTTGCGTCTGCACGGCAAGACCGAATACCCCGCCGGCGACGCCGGAGGCCCCTGCGACCACGCCTCCGAGCGTTGCGAGCCCGCTGCCGGCTCCCGGGTTGGCAGTGAAACTGCTGCTGCCGCCGGCGCTGCTGCCAGCGGTGCTGCCGCTCAAGAGGCCGGTCGTCGCAAGGCTGTTGGGCAGGCCGCCCAGACCGCTGGAAAAGCCGCCGGCGATGCCGCTGGTGGGAAATGCCGCCCAGTTGATTCCTGCTTGATAAGCCTGGTTCAAAGTCACGTCGATGATTTTTGCCTCGAGCATGACCTGCCGATTTACCGACAGCTGCATCGCCTTGAGCAGCGCCGCAACGCTGCGCAGTTCCTGCGGCATGGCGCGCACCACCACCACACCGGATTGCGGACTGATGACGATGTTGCGGCCCGCAGCGGTGCCGACGATGGTGCGAATGGCATACTCGACTTCGGCCCAGAAGTCGGTCGTTTGGACTGTGGACATGCGCGTTGCGTCGGCCTGCATGCCGCCGAGAGCGCCCACAGCGTTGGGTGACAGGGAAGGCGGCCCCTGCAGGGCGGCGGCGGGCGCTGCGGCCGCGGCCGCGCCCGCAGCTATCGCGGCCGTTGTTCCGGCGGTTGCGCTTGTGCTGGCAGCACTGGTCGAAATGCCGCTGGAACCCGCGGTAACGCGCATGTCGCTCCTGCCCTGGCGCGCGCCGACCAGGTAGTTGACCTGAAATACGCGCGTCTGCAGGCCGGCAGGCTGAATGTAAACTCTGCTGCCGTCGATCTTGTATTCGTAGTCATAGATTTCGCGGATCGACTCGAGCGCCTCGTACAGACTGACGTCCTTGAGAGTCACCGAGATGGAGCCGGTCACCTCCGGGTGCACCAGCATGCTGTAGCGGGTGCCCGACACGATCGACAGGAATACTTCGCGCGCCGGCGCATTGTTCACGTTAAGATCGAAGCGGCCCTCGATCGGCTTTCCCTGCGCCTGAGGCAGCTCCATGCGCAGCGGCGGCAGCAGCGCCTGGTTCACCGCGTCTGAATCCCTCGGTTTGGCGCGCTGCGCGCTCTTGTCCAACTCGCCGACGATCTGCTCGCTCACCCTATTGGCCCGCACCGGTTCCCGGGCGCAGCCAGCGATAATCGATGCGCTTACAAGCACGCTTGCAATCTGCCCGGCAATGCACAGAGTTCTCATGGACGTTTTACCACTTTCTCAGGGTTCCCTTCGGTGCCGGAGACGGCGGAAATTTTTTCCATCGGAGGATACAACTGTAGCACTTCCAACCCCTGATCGGTTTGCAAAGTCACCTCGGTTGCGGTGATTTTGATCAGGCTCGCTTTGCCGTAATTCCCTCCCAGGGGCACGTACTGGCCGTCGATGATCGCGCCGTTGCGCGCGCTCGACAGCAGGATCGACTTCACCCGCGGGCGCGGTGGGGCGCCATCGGTCGCCCCTGCAGCCGCGCCTGCTACCGTGGCCCTCATCAATTCAAGCGGCGGCCGGGTCGGATCGCTTAGCGCCTGCGCCGCGCTGCCGGCGGAGAGCAGCAGCGCGGCTGCGGCCATGATCGCCGGCGCCAGCATCAGACGGTCAGCCACGATTTCTCCGGGCTGAGCGTATAGATGGTCAGCTTCAGCACCGACTGCGGATACTCCGCCACGCTGAGTTCGAATCCGTCCCAGAACACCCGCTGCGGCATGCCTTCGAGCGCGGCAAGGTAATCGAGCAGATCGAAATAGCTGCCTTTGAGGCTGAGTTCGACCGTGTGTCGAAACACCTGGCGCTCGCCCGTCGCCCGCGGCTGCCCGCCGGCGGCGCTCGCGGCGCCGGCGCCCGGCGACAGTCCGGCGCTGGGCAGGTTGCGCAGCGAAATCAGCTGCAATTTCCGGTTTTTCACTATCAGATTTTCGATCATTGCCACCATTCTTTCCGGTGCGACGAACTGCAGTTGTTGTTGCTCGAACTGCCGGTCCAGCTGCGTCATCTGCTCGCGCAGGCTCTTGAGCCTTTCGCGATTGAGCTCGTCCTGATCCTGCTGCGCCGGTCGAGCCAGGGCCTGAATCTGGGCCTGAATCGCCTTCGTTTCGTCTTCCTGCTGCGCAATCTGCGTCGACAACTGGAATCGCCGCGACAACACCGGGTTCAGCAAGAAGACCTGCAGCAAGGTCATCAGCACAAGCGTAACTGCGCCGAAAAACATGACCCGCTCGCGCAGGGCCATGGCATCGATACTGTCGGCGTATCTTTGCAGCAGCTGCTTCATCGCGATTCACCGCCGCGGGTTTGCGCAGGGTGCCGGACACCCGCGGCGATGTCAGCCGCCGGTGCGGATGCCGCCTTGCCGGCCGGCGCATCGCCCGCGCGCGGCGGCAGCGCGGCGTGGGTGGAGCCGAGCCGAAATTCGGTGTAGCTGTAACCGGTGGGCGCACCGGCTGGCCGGGACGCCTCCGCCGGCAGAGTCCCCTCGCCTTGCGTCATGCTGAGCGAGTCGAAGGCGCGGCCGTGCATCGCGCGTTCCCGGTTCAGGCGCTGAATGTAGGACGGAACCAACTCGGGCTGCAATGCACGCCCGATGATCTCCATTTCCGCGCCGCCCTTGCCGACCCGGAACCCCGTGAGCCATAGCCCGGCAAGGGATTGGCGCGCCAGGGCGCGCATGTACTCGGTATAGCTGATGTCACTCGCGAGCAGGCCGATGCCGACGTTATCGAGTGTCGACTTGCGCGCAATCAACTGGGCCTGCAGATTCTTCACCTCCGCGTCAAGGCCGGCGTCGATTTTCTTCGGCGCGTAGCGCACGCCGGTTTCAACCAGCCGTGCTTTCGACTGGTCATGCAGCCTTGCCGTCTCGACCGCCTGCCGGTCGAGGTTCAGGGTCTCGATACTGGCGTAGCCATAGAACGCGGCGACGCCGACAACCAGCAGGGCCATGGCGTCGAGCATGTTCACTGCCGAGAAGATCTTCTTCTGCTTGAGGAAGATCGGGTTGAACAGGTTGATCTGCTGGCTCATAGCACCTTCGCTTCGAGGCGCAGCGCCGCGCCAAGCACATGCAGCAGTTGCCATTGCTGGTCGGCGCCCATGTCGTCGCCGACGAATTCCAGGGCATCGGCCAGATTGATCTGCCGCAGCGGCAGGTACAGCTGCGAGCTCAGAAACGCCTGCAATCCGATGTCTTCCGGCATGGGCCCGAGCAGCAGTTCCGACAGCGTGACGTTCTGGTACTGGCGTTCAAAGTGATCGAGCGCGCGCTGCAACTCGACTCCGACGCGCTCGAAGTACACCTGCCGCTGGCCCTCCTGCGCTCCTGCAAGTTGCGGCCAGGTCAGGTCCAGCCTGCGCGCGAGGTAGAGTTCGCCCTGGAAGGAGAGCGTGAACAGGCCGCCGGAATGATCAAAACTGAGCATGCCGATACCGCGGTCCGCGGATTCGTAGAGTTCGGCGATGTTGCGCTGAGCCGTTTCCGGAATGTCGATTACCTGCAGCGGAATTTTGGCCCGCTCGAACTGGGCGATCTGCCCCTGCACCATCTCATTCTTCGCCGTCACCGCGTACATATAGTGGTTCTTCCCGGGCGCGTCCTTGTCGACCGGGATGTCGAGCACGTCCATGGTGGCGTCGTCGATGTGATAATCGATCAGGTCCTTGACGCGCCAGCGGATCGCCGCCTTCAGCTCCTCGCGCGGTACATTGGGCGCGTCCACCATCAGCAATTGGTATTCCGCCGGATGCAACAGCGTCGCACAGCGATAGCGGCTCAGTTCGTGCTGTTGTGCCGCCTGTTCTAATTGAACCTCGTTCGTGTCGTTTAGCTTGAGTATGGCCCAGCGATCCACCCTGGGCTTGCCCTGCACCGGGCGTTCGACATGGGCAAGCCGTATGGCGTCAGTATCGGTACTGATCGCCATCCAGCCCGGTTGCGTCTTTTTCTTGGAAAACCATGCCATACGCGTTACTCGTCTGACGAGTCACTTGAAGTTATATCAATAAATAGTTGTTGTCAATGGTTTTTCCTCAACAAGATCACGAGTTTACCGAAATCACAGGCTCCAATTTTCGCCGCCAGGATCCCGCGCCGATAGTCGCCGCTGCCGTTCATCAAGGCGTGTTTGCCAACACGGAGCGTTTGCGCTCGACATATCCCGGCGTCGCGGCCAGCGCAGCGTCCGGACAGGCAGCGGAATTGCACGCGATCGCTTCGATACTGTAGGTCGTGATTACAAACGGCACCCCGGGTGAAGTCTCACCCTCGTTGAAGGTTCGTGCGGTGCAGCTCACAGTCACCGAAAAACCGGTCGTGGCGCGCAGATCCAGCGTACCCGCGGCACCGGCGCAACTGCCGCCGCGCAATGCCCAGTAAAGCCCCCACTCGTTTCCGGCGCGTGCGCTCTGCCATGCGCGCGCGGACAGGATGTCCTGCGTGGAAGTGACTTGCTGTGTCGTCCCCAGCCTCACCAATGCTGCCGAAATGGTCGCCATCACGACTAGAATGACAATCGCCACGATCGCGCCGAAGCCGCGTTGTCCGGCATTCATGGCACGTTATCCACATGCACGCCATGGACCAGGGCAATGCGCTCGTTCTGCTCGGCGATTTCCAGATTCATCCAGACGAAACCACTTTGCTGCGTTGCCCCCTGAGTGGGGGAATAGACAAACGAACAGCCCCTCACTTTGCTCGCCAGCACCGGCGTGGTGCCGACCACCGGCGCCGGACACGCCACCGGCGTCGCTGCGTTATAGCCGTAGTTCGCGAACCGGTACAGCGTTCCGGTGCCGCTGCCATTGGCATCCACGCCAGTGCCGGCGCAGACATAGAACACGGCGTTTTGCGCGTTGGGCACCACGACGAACCGACCGCCGTCATAACCGCTGGAAAACTGGGTCGCCGCTTGCAGCGTAATCCGGTGATAGCCGAGGCTGGGATCGGGTGGCGCTGCAACAGACAGGATAGCGGCCCGGTTCGTGCCCGCATGAACGTCATTGGTATTCTGATTGTCGATCACCAGCCAGTCGCCCGCCGCCGGAGTCGCGGACAATGACGTCAGCACATCGAGGGCCGCCACCGCGGCGGTCCCGTCAACTGGCGCGCTCGGCGTTCCCGGGTTGGCGCCATCCCAGATCGTGTCCGATTTCATGCGATAGCGTCCGCCGGCGGACGTAGGCACCGACTCGAAGCACTGCGCGTTGGGCGAACGGATCGAGTTGGGCACCGACAGGCGAACATCCCGCGACATCCGGCGCAATGCGGTATCCGCCACGTCGGTCAACCCGGCGCGACGGTTCACGGCCAGATAGATTTCGAACGCCGGCTTGAAGAACACAACGATGGTGGCTGCGATGATGCCGGTAACGACCATCACCACAATCAATTCGATCAGCGTGAATCCGCGCGGCCTCGTCACGGACATGGCCATGATGGTCCCGCATAGCAGGTGCGCCAACCGGTGAGCGAGTAACTCTCGCTCCCGCGCGTCACGTTCACCCTGACCGTAAGCTGATCGGTCGCAGCCACTCCGCTCAGAGACACCGGCGATGCCGCCGGGGGGCTTACGCTCACGCTTACGCCGACCTCGCTCAACACCGTCGCACCGTCGATATCGCAAATGTTCAACGCGCTATAGCCGTTGTAATCGCGCACATCGTTGTAAGTATCGCGCGCGCAGCCGGCAAACGGCGGGTTTGGAGCTGCTACTGCAAATGGTTTGAGCAGGATTTCCTCCATCATCTCATCTGCGATCGCGGACAGCTGTTTGCGTACCATCGGGTCCGCGCTGTGCCTCACGGTGGTGGTAAACGTCAACAGCACGCCGGCCAGGCCGATGCCGATGATGACGATCGCGACGATCAACTCGATCAATGTCATGCCGGACTGATGCCTATTCGACATATCCGGTGGCCCCTTCAATCCTGATAGTCGTCGCTCGCCCGGTGATGGCGATATTGCCGGAGTAAAGGGTCGCGCCGGCGCCATCGCTGGTGATCGTGCCCACCGGCTGAAAATACAATAGCCCGCCCGCGGGATAGCCGCTCGCCTGTATGGAACCTTCTTTGCTCTGATAGGCCGCCCCGTCCGGACTGTCCAAGGCTGTGGCACAGGCGCTTGCCGGATTGACGGCTGCGATCGAGAGCGCGATCGTCGTCGGCGTGAGCGTCGCGCAAACCAGGCGCCGGTGACTGACCGCGGATTTCTGCGCATAACGCAGTGCACTCACCACGTCGGCATAAAACGCCGCGCCGATGAACGCCCGGTTGTCCATGATTCGGGGCAAGGCGACGGCAGACAATATGCCGAGAACGATCATGACCGTGATCAGTTCAACCAGCGTAAAACCGCCGCGTTTGGACATCAATACAACTCACGCACATGGATGGACTTGCTGGACTCCGGCGCAAAGACGCCGAAACTGCCGCGCGCGGAGGGGTCGCGGTCATAAGTTGCCGCACAACTTCCGTAGATCGATCGCAACCACGGGATGGCTGCGCCGGTCGTGGCAGGATGAACGCTCAAACACGACTGATCGGCCACGCCCGCGCCGAGGTTGATAGCCAGATCAACGCTGCCTGCGGCGACGGGAGACGGCTTGGTCAGGACGATGCTGCCCTGTCCGCCGGCAAGCGTGGCGCCGACAACATGACTGGCCCCGAGATTTGCCGCGGACAAAGTGCCCGAATAACCGGACAAGGCGATCGATGCGGCTGGGATCAGCGTGACGCTGTCGGCGCTGTTGAGCACCCAGGAGTTACCTGTCCAGTATTCTGCGCGCAGCGGCAGGCTGAGGTCGGCCTTGTCGCTGCCGAACGCATTGAACAGGCGCAGCCGGCCGTGGCGGATGTTGATGCTGCCGTTGGCGCCAGGCGAAGTTACGCTATCGGCATCCTCGGCATGAATCTGGATAGGCAGTGCCAGATAGTAGGGCAGAGCGTTGAACACAAAAGAAATCCTGCCCGTGGCATCCGAGTAATTGACCTTCCCCTCACCCGGATTGAGGTTGAGAAACTTAGCCGCCGGCACCGCGCCCGCTCCGCCCGCGACTGCGTCGACATAGAGTTGGCCAGAGGCGCCCCCCACCGGCACGCTAAGGCTTACGGCCTTGGCAAAGTCGCCTGGATTGATGTAATAGTAGTTGACGGTTGGCGTGCCCGGTGCATTCCTCGCGGTCACGGTCACGGTAATCGGCTGGCCGGGCACAGGCCCCACCGGATTGCCGGAATAGGCAAAGCCCCCGCCCTGAGCGGTCACCACGGTATCGAAGTGATCCGGAATGAACCGCCCGACATAGGGATTGACCGCGCTGACCACGGAATTCTTGCCGTTGACGACGTCGCTGCCGAGATAGCCGCTGGCATTCGACAATCTCGCCTGCAATTGCAGCACGCCGACCTCATTCCAGGCCAAGTCGGTCAGCGTCGCCGCGCCCGCATTGAAACCGCCCAGAACGCGACTGATAGCAGCGGCGCCACCCAAGCCCGGCAGATGATTGAACGACGTCAGTTCCGCCCCTTCGGCTGCTGTTTCCTTGCCGAAGTTGGGCGTGAACGACGGCGTGGCGGCGCCATTCATCGCGGTAACGGTCGCCTTGAACGATTGCCCCGCCTGGATGAAAGCGGCCCCTGCCGCGTTCGAAGCAGCCGGATTGTTACCCGTGACATTCGCCGGCGCGCACGTGCCCGCGCCGATCGTGGTACAGGCAATATTGGTAATGTCGAAATGGTCGGGCTTGACCACGAAGGAATTCGATGAGCCCGTCAGAGCCGTCAGCAGCGATCCGCCCGCGGCCTTCGTCGCCCACAACTTCACCTGTCCCACGTCGCTGTAGTTGAAGGTAAACGGCGCATTGCCGTTGGCATCGAAGGTCATGGCGACCGGCAGATAACTCACCACGCTGCCGTTGTTGTTGCGCGCAATCGTGGTGGCCACCCCCGCGTTTACGCTCATCAAATTGCTCGCGCTGCAGGCCACCGGATTGTTGCACTCGTAGGCGAAATCGACCGTGTTTGCACCGGCCAATGCCGCCTCGCAAGCCTGCGTGGTGGTGCTCGTCTTCACCGCGCGCAGGTAATGCGCGGCGGAGGTAATACCCGCGACCTGCGTCGGTATCGTGGCCACGACGCCTCCGGCGGAGGCGGAGAAGATGAAACCCGCCGTGTTGAAGGTGGTTGCACAACTGTCGGCCACTGCGCACACCCCGTTTTGACAGCACTTGCGCGGGTTCGCAGCCGGGGTTATTTCGGCCGAAAGGGTGACCGTTGCTACCGCGCCATCGGCCGCCAGGGGATAGCTGAGTGTCGTCGAAGCAACGCCGGTGGCATCGAAAGTTACCGTGGTCGTACCCAGCGTACCGGCCGTGGTCGCCAGCGTCGCCGTCGTGCCGCTGGCGGCCGCGTACTTGTTGGTGCAGGGGTTGACACCGTCCGCGCAGGCGGTGACCGTTGCCGTGCTGGCGAGGCAGGCGACGCTGGCCGTCGGCAGGGACAATTCGTAATGATCCGGCCCGGCCGGGGCTGGCGGCTTGAGCGCGATGGTCAGGAACGCGTTGCTGGAATTGGTGACCGTCGCGGTGGTATTGCCCGTCGCCCCGGCGGCGGCCTTGGCGCCGTCCCATACGGCGAAGCCCCCGCCGTTGCCGGTGGTCGTGCCGGCGTCAGAGCGCTCCGCGATACCGGTCAGGCTTGCGTTTGCTTCCGCGCTGAATGCGGCCGCCGCGCTGTCGTTGTCGCGCGCGACGGCCTGGACGATAAGCGTATTCGCCACCGTGGTGGTGACGCCGGTCACCGTGACAGAACCGCTCCCCCCACCTTTGATGCCACCGCCGGTGACATCCCAAGGGTTGCCTGAATTTGTCGCGCCGCGGTAGGTGATGATCTGCGCATAGGCGTGGTCGGTTGGTCCGGTAATAGTGGGCCCGACCATGGCTGCCGACGCGGCTCGCGCCCAGAATACCGTGAGGCGCGTTCCTGCCGTCCCGGCGCCAGTTGCCTGAGGACTATTCGTCACCTCGACAAATCCTGCGGCATCGGAGAGGGTTGGAATCTGCCCTCCGGTAGTCTCGATGAACAGCAGCCCGACATCGTCTATGGCGTGCGCCGGCCAATTCAGGCCGGTGATAACCGTCGTTCCGGCGGCGTTGAACAAGGGCGCGGAAATGGTCTGCGGCCTGAGCGCGATGGTGAGGAAGGCGCCGATGGAACTCGTCACCGTGGCCATGGTATTGCCGGTCGCACCGGCAGTTGCCTTGTAGCCATCCCACACCGCGAAGCCGCCACCGTTGCCTTGCGTCGTCCCGGCATCGACCCTTTCGGCGATGCCGGTCAGGTTCACATTCGTCTGCGCGCTGAAGGCGGCCGCGGCGTTGTCGTTGTCGCGGGCGACGGCCTGAACGACAAGCGTGTCGGCCACCGTGGTGGTGACACCGCTTACGCTCACGGACGTGCTTGCCGGCGTCTTGACCCCGCCGCCGGTGACATCCCAGGGATTGCCGGCATTCACAACATTGCGGTAGGTGAGTATCTGCGCGTAAACGTGGTTGCCGGGGTCGGCGACGGTGGGCGCAGTCATCGCCGCCGATGTGGCCCGCGCCCAGAACACGGTGATTCTGGTTCCTGCCACCCCTGCCCCGGTTGCCTGAGGGCTGTTCAATACCGCGGCAAACCCGGCGGGGGTGGATAGCGTGGCCGCTTCACCTCCGGCGCTCTCGACGAACAGCAGCGCAACGTCGTCGATGGCATGCGCCGGCCACGCCGGCGTGACCGCGCCCGTGCCTTGGACTGCCACACCGGCGGCCTGAAAACGCGGTCCCGGCTGTGGCTTGAGCGCGATGGTCAGGAAGGCGTTGATTGAATTGGTCACGTTCGCGGTGGTATTTCCGGTCGCGCCTGCCGTCGCCTTGACGCCGCTCCAGATGCCCAAACCGCCGCCGTTGCCGTTGGTCGTTCCGGCGTCGGAATGTTCGGTTATCGGGGCCAGATTCACATTCGCCTGCGCGCTGAAGGCGGCCCCGGCATTGTCGTTGTCTCGTGCGACAGCCTGAACGACCAGCGCGTTCGCCACCGTGGTGGTGACACCGGTCACCGTCACCGAGTTGCTGGCCGCGGCCTTGACGCCGCCGCCGGTGACATCCCACGGGTTGCCGTTGTTGATGACGCCCCGGAAAGTGACTATCCGGGCATAAAAGTGATCGCTGGGGCTGGCTATCCTCGGCGCCGCCATCGCCGCCGACGTGGCCCGGGCCCAGAACACGCTGAGCTGCGTTCCCGTCGTTCCAGCGCCGGTGGCCTGAGGACTGTTCGCTACCGCAGCGAAGCCGTTAGGGACGCTGAGCGTGACCGGCTGTCCCCCCGTGCTTTCGACGAACAGCAGCGCTATATCGTCCACCGCGTGAGCCGGCCAGGGCGGATTGGCGCCGATGCCCGTGGTGGTGATGCCGTTCACCGCGGTTCCGGCGGCCTGCCAGGTTACCGCTGCACTCGCATTCGCGCTCCAGGCACCCAGGCAGGCCATCGATGCCAACAAGAGAACCAGCCTGATGAGTCTGCTCATGATCTGTCCTCGCGGACCGCCCCTAAAAACACTAAGGGCAGGATCGGACCGCCGAACCTGCCCCTTGCCTCGCCCGCGCCTGTCGGTCGACGATTACGCGATATGGGTAGTGGCGGCAGGCCTATGCCTAGCTAAACCGCGATCAGCAGCCGCTGGTAACCGGAGCGCCGACTCGTGCCGGCAAGGTCGCGGTAGCCGCGGAATAGACGAAACTGCAATTGGCCGGCGTCGACGCATTGGCGATCTGGATAGTTATGCTGCTGCCAAGGCCCGTGCCACCGCCGCTGGTCGTATAGTCGGCGGACAATCCCGCCGCGCCATAGATTCCCGAGGCAGTGCCAGTTGCAACCGGATAACTGCCGATCATGCTGAGTCCTACACCGTCCAGGGTGATCGAAACGTCGGAACCCAGGCTCTGGGAAGATTGTGTGGCGTAGGCGATATTCATGGCGGAACTGACCGCGCCACGCGCGCCGCTGAGTATGGAGGCTCGCGCGCCGCTCTGGATGCCCATGAACTTGGGGAGCGCGGTCGCGGCCAGAATGCCCAGAATCACAATCACCACGATCAGCTCGATCAGCGTGAAACCCGAGTTCCTTTTCATTGTCTACTCTCCCAACTCGATCGTCCTAAACGCGGCGGCGTAGCCGACCTGTCCCGGTTCGTGCGCTCCCGCATCAGCAGCCGGCAGAGACGATAGGCGCAATCGCGGGCGGCAGAGTTGCCGTGGCCGCGGTGTAGGAGAACGCGCAAGTCGTCGGCGTCGGAGCATTGGCGACTTGGATGGTCAGGGTGCTGCCAAGCGCCGCGCCCCCACCGGTGGTGATGTAGTCGGAGGACAATCCCGCAGCGCCAAAAATGCCGGAGGTAGTTCCGGTTGCGATCGGATAGCTCCCGATCATGCTGATGGCTACGCCGTCCAGGGTGATCGACACGCCCGAACCCAGGCTCTGGGATTGCTGCGTGGCGGTGGCGATATTCATGGCGGAAGCGACGGCCCCGCGCGCGCCCTGAAGGATGGATATTCTGGCGCCGCTTTGGATGCCCATGAACTTGGGCAAGGCCGTCGCCGCAAGAATGCCCAGAATCACGATCACCACGATCAACTCAATCAGCGTGAAGCCCGTTTGTCTCTTGAACATTACATGCTCCTTTTTGCTCGGGAAAGTAACTTGAAGAATAAACCACATCTCTTTGTCTGGCAACAGAAATCTACCTTGTTGAGAATATTCGACATAGCACGTCAGAACCAGGCATAAGGTTGGACCGGCGCAAAATTGACCGCAGCCAGCACTCTGCGTTGCGGCGTGTCCGTCTCCGGCACTTTTTCATATTCTATGCTCACGCGGTAGCGCACCCACTTCCTCGCGTCGGGGCCGGGCTTGAAATATTCCCCGAGGTTGACGACGTAGACGAATTCCCGGCGCGAGAGGTCGAAATACCAGCTGCCCGGCCGGACGCGGGCATAGGCGTCCGCGTAGAACTCGCCGGCGTAACCGATCGGATGTTCCTGCAGCCAACTGACCGGATTTTCACTGCGCAAATTCTCTATCTGGTTGTCGCGCCCGCTGATCATGTAGGAGGCGACGCGCATCTGCAATGCGCTCTTGATCGCCGCGGCGGTTTGTTGCATCGCGGCTTTTTCGGCCGCCTCTTCGTACACGCGCAGGCGATTGAGCAGGATGCCCGCCATCACGGCGACGATGCACACGACGACGATCAGTTCGAGCAAGGTGAATCCTGCCTGCCCGCCCGCGCGCCCGCTGCCGACGCCCGGCGTCAATATGCGACGCCGCGTCAACGGGCGGCGCATCTCAACCCGCCTTCGGGCCGAGCGCGGCCCGGCCGAGATCCCAGATGGGCAGGAACACGCCCAGGGCGAGGATCAGCACCAGAACGCCGAGGAAGGTAATCATGACCGGCTCGATGTTGGCCGAAAGCCCCTTGAGCTCGTAGTCGATCTCGCGCTGGTACATATCCGCGACCTCCTGCATCAGATCGTCGAGTTCGCCCGCCTCCTCGCCCACGGCAATCATCTGCAGCACGATCGGGGTAAACACACCGGTGGCCCGCGCCGTGCGCAGCACGCTTTCGCCGCGCTCCACGCCGTCGCGCATTTGGTCGATACGCTGAGCGATGTAGGCGTTGTCGACCACCTGCGCCAGAACGGCCAGCGTCTGCACCATCGACATGCCGCTCTTCAGGGAGATGGCGAAGCTGCGGGCGAACCGCGCCAGCGTGACCTTCTCGACGATCGTACCGGCGAGCGGCAGGCGCAGCTTGAATTTGTCCCAGTTGTAACGTCCGACCGACGTGCGCGTATAGACGCGCGCGCCAATCGCGCTGGCGATGCCAAGCGCGAGCAGCGCCGGCCAGTAATGCACCATGAAATCGGAAAACTCGATCAACAGCCGGGTAATCGGCGGCAACTCCGTCTTGAGGCCGGCGAAAAGCTTGGCGAAAGCCGGGATCACGAACAGGTTGATGATGACCAGCGCAACCCCCATGGCCACCATCACAAATACCGGATAGCGCAACGCCTGTTGCACGCGTTCTTTCATCTCCTTCTCGAATTCGAGGTGGTTGAACAGCCTTAAGAATATTTCCTCGAGGCTGCCCGACATCTCGCCCACGCGCACCATGCTGACGAAGAACTGCGAGAAGACTTCCGGGTGGCGGCGCATCGAGGAATTGAGGTCGCGACCGCTGTCCAGGCTGGTGCGCAGGTCCTGCATTACCTTTGCCATGGCGACGCTCTTGGCCGCCTCCTGCAACCCGGCCAGCGCGCGCATGATGGGCACGCCGGACTTGAGCAGCGTGTACATCTGGCGGGCGAACAACAGCCTGTCGTCGAGGGTGATACGCGGGGCGAACACGCGCCCGAACCAGGTGTCGTGCCGGGCTGCGCTCGGCGTGGCCGTCGGCGCGATGTCGACGGGTGAGATCCCGATATTGACCAACTGGTCAGCGACGGCGCCGGGGTCGTCGTCCTCGAGCACGCCTTTTACCAGTTCACCTCTGGCATTTCTTCCCTGGTAGGCGAAGTAAGGCATCAGTCCTCGAGTTCGGAACTGACGCGTATGGCCTCGGCCAGGGTAGTCCTTCCGGCAAACGCCAGTTGTGCCGCATGGTGGCGCATGCTTCTGCCCGCCATGTGCATCACGGCAAGCCGTGAAAATTCAGTCGTGTCCTCCCGATTCACCGCCGCCGTGAGCGCTGCGTCCATTTCCAGCATTTCGTATACGCCGGTGCGCCCGGCGTAACCGGTGAGGTGGCAAAACTGGCATCCGCGCCCGCGCATCATCTGCACCGGTTTGCCGTCGTCGCGCTGGCTGCCCTGCAGCCATTGCATTTCCTGCTCCGACGGCTGATATGGCTCGGCGCAATTGGGGCAGTTCACCCGCACCAGCCGCTGCGCGATCACCGCCTGCAACGAGGAGGCAACCATGTAGCGCGGCGCGCCCATGTCGATCAGCCGGATGGGAGTGCTGGCCGCGTCGCGCGTGTGCAGGGTCGAGAACACCATGTGGCCGGTGAGCGCCGCGCGCAGGCCGATCTGCGCCGTCTCCGGATCGCGCATTTCGCCCACCAGGATGATGTCCGGGTCCTGGCGCAGGGCCGAGCGCAACACGCGCCCGAAGCTAAGGTCGATTTTTTCGTTGACCTGCACCTGGTTGAGGCCGGCCAGGCGGTATTCGATCGGATCCTCCACGGTGATGATCTTCTTGTCGATCGTATTTACTTCGTTGAGCGCGGCATACAGCGTGGTGGTCTTGCCGCTTCCGGTCGGTCCGGTCACGAGCACCATGCCGGTACTGCGGCGGATGATCTGTTGCAGGCGAGCAAGCAGCAGCGGCGGCATGCCCAGGCCTTCCAGGCCCTGCACTCCGGTGCTGCGGTTGAGCAGGCGCATCGCCACCGATTCGCCGTATTGCGTGGGCATGGTCGATATGCGCACGTCGATGCGCGTGTCGCGCAGGCGCACGTTGAAGCGGCCGTCCTGCGGCAGGCGCTTTTCGGAGATGTCCAGGCCCGACATGAGCTTCACCCGCTGCACCAGGGCGGGGGCGATCTTGATGTCCGACTCGGTCTGCAGCTGCAGCATGCCGTCGATGCGAAAACGAATCTGCAGCAGCCTCTCCTGCGGCTCGATATGGACGTCGGACGCGTTCACCTGGGTCGCATCCTCGAACATGGTCTGCAGCAGTTTGACGACCGGCGCATCTTCCGCGCCCGGCTCGGCATTGAGTGCGCCGAAGTCCACGGCCTCGCCCACGTCGGCGCCCAATTCGCGCGCTAGGTCGGTGATCTGCTCGGTGCGCCGGTAGATGCGGTCAATGGTCTCGAGCACATGGTTCTCGTTGACCAGGACCAGCTCGATATCGCGCTTGAGCAGACGCGCGATTTCGTCATAGGCGAACAGGTCGGTGGGATCCGCCATCGCCACCAGGTAGGTATTGACCTTGTCCTCCAGCAACAGGGCGCGGAAACGCCGTGCCTGCATCTCGGGCAGCATGCGCGCCACCTGCAGGTTGATGTTGTAGTGTTTCAGATTGAGGTAGGGGATCCTGAGCTGCTTCGCCAGCGTCTCGGAGATGCCCTCCTCCGTGGCGAAGCCGTTCTCGATCAGCACCCGGCCGAGTTTGCGTCCGCTGCGCTTTTGTTGCTCGAGGGCTAGACTCAGTTGCTCCTGGGAAATCAGCTTTTCCTGAACGAGCAGGTTGCCGATGCGAACTTTCTCTGGCCTGGCCATGTATTCATCCTAAACCGGACAAGCCGGAAACAGAATATCTAAAGCGCTCGGGGAAAATAACGGGAACGGAAAGTATTGCTTCGCGACCTTTGCGTTGAACGGTTTTGAATCACGCACGAACCTAAACTTGTCTTTTATAGACAAATCCTGAACTTACCCTCCGTTTCTGTCAACCTGCCTGAGCTTTTCCCTGGCCGTCTTCGCAATTTCTCCCAGTGCAAGCGGTTCCTGTTGTTCCACCTTTTCCACAACGGGCACGAACTCCTTCAGCCGATAGGGAAACACCGCCACGGCTCGGTCCAGTTGCGTCAGCGCGGCGGCGCGCTCGCCGTTCAGGCCCAACAGCAGCACCTGACGGTAGGCCAGCTCCGGCGCCGGCAGCAGGCGCAGTACGCGCCCATTCAACGCCAACTTGTCCTGGAGATTGTTGCGATCGGCAACGATGATGCCGGCGTAGGTCATTTCGACATAGGGCGCGAGCAGCGTATCACGATGCAGTTTCAGCAATGCCTCGTTGCGCTCGACCATCTCCTCCCGGGTCTTCGGCAGGATGCGCGGATACATCAGCAGTTCCAGATCGCGGTAAGCCTGCAGCACGCTGCCCAGAGTGAAGAATCCGGCCGCCAGCATTGCGGGAAATGCGAAGCGCGACAGCGCCGTCAGGCGCAGGCGGATGCAGCGCTGGCTGCCGATGCCAAGCAGGAGCGCGGCCACGCCGAGGAAGTTGGCATGCCACAGGGGATACTCGATCATGCTGTGCAGGAACAGCACCGACAGCAGGCACAACATCCACCAGCTTTCGGCGGTCGCGTAAACGCGCCGGCGCAAGCCCAGCAGCCAGCCGACGAGCCCCGCACACACCAGCCCCGCGCCGACGAGTCCGGTTTCGGCCAGCAGTTGCATCAGGGCGTTGTGCGAATTGCGATCGTAATTGGAAATGTGGTAACGCGACAGTTCGGCGGCCTGCTCGAAGAACACGCCAGCATACTGGCCGAAGCCGATGCCGAGCACGGGCTCCCGCAACAGCATCAGCAGCGCTTGGTGCCACATGTAGATGCGGGTGCCCAGTGCCGAACCGCCCGCCTCCGGCAATACGCCGCGCGCCAGTTCGTTCACAAAGCGATCGATCGGTGTAATCGGCGCAACGGCGGCGCCAGCGGCGAAAAATGGCCTGGTGGCCAGGCCGTAGTGAGCCAATGCGTACTGCAACAGTCCGAACAACGGCAACAGGACGGCGACCACTGCAGCGGCGCGGCGCAGCGCCGGCTCACCCGTGCGACGGTGAAACCACAGGCCCAGCGCCAGCGCCGAAAGCAGATAGAGCCAGGTGGCGCGCGAGCCGGAAAGCGAAAGCGCGTAGAGAAGAATTCCGGCGCAGGCCGCCGCCGCGTACCAGCTCAGCCGTCCCTTGATTTGCAGGTAGAGCACAGAAATCAGCGCGAGGGTGACATAATTGGCGAAATGGTTGTTTTGCCCCAAATTGCCAAAGGCCCCACGCTGGAACGGTCCCAGACTGGCGACCATGGACCCTGACCACGAGTCGATGCGGTAGAACTGCACCAGCGCAGCAGCCGAGTTGAGCAACCCGCCCAATACCAGCATCGCCGCGAGCCAGACGACCAATTCTTCCATGTCGCAGGATTTCGCCAGCACCCGCCCCAGCCAGACCAGCCATGCAGCCCAGATCACGTAGAGCGCGCCCAGCATCGACAATTCCGGATAGGCAATGTCGAGCCAGACAAGCTGCAACGGCAGCAGGGCCGCAAAGCCGAGCAACCACAACACCAGTGTCGGGATTTCAACCTCGTCCCAGAAGCCTTTTGCCGACAGAGGCAGCAATGCGGTCAGCCCCAACGCCAGCGCCAGCCATTCCGTATAGAAATTCGTCAGCGGAAAATAATGGTACGGATTCAGGAACGGCAGCAGGAACATGAGCCCGACAAGAACGCGGCTGACGCGCGCCGGAATAGGTGGAAGCAAAATGATTCCCAGAATGCGGAGATTAGGGCAGCTTAGCATTCACCGCATGAGCGCGACGCGGAATCCTGAGGGGCTCCCGCCAAGGCCGGACTTTCCCGGCCATCCTGGCGGGAACCGGGGGCGCGCCGGTGGGACCGGCTTCCGGCTGTTTCAGAATCTATTTCTTTTCAACCATCGGTGTCGTGATCTCGGTTGAGAGCTTGAGTCTTTCTCCCCGGACAGGATCAATCCTGTGTTCCGCGGCCGCAGCCCGCACATCGGCTGAAGGCTGATGGGCGCCCGCGCGCAACTCGGCCTGCGCCTGGTCCATTAGCAAGGCGGCTGCCGTCGCGTCTGGCGTTGGCTGAGGTACTGATGGCGCGCCCGCTGCCGGCTGACCGGCGGACTTGGCCGGCGCCAACTGTGGCGAGGCGGTTGCCGCGCCGGCTTCGGACGGTTGCGTGCCGCTGCGCTTGGCCTGGGACTCGTATACCAGCGGGGTTACCACCGACCTCGGCGTGATCTGATACAGCACCCAGATAATCCAAGCGATGACAACAATCATCAGGCCGGCGATTATTCGCCAGAACAATTCCCAATCCTTGCGCGGCTTTGCTTTGACCGGGGCGGCGCCCTGCGGCTGTTGCTTGGTCTGGCTCATGTCAATGCTCAGCCCCGGCTTAGCGGCAAGGACCAAGGTCATGCTTGCCCGAGTGGAAGATATCCTGCGTCCGGATTCCGGATCGTGGAACTCAGGCGAATATTACTCCAGAAGACCGTTTTCCGCCTCGCGCGATGTTCACGCCGCCTTATTTCCGGAGACGACAGCCAGCATCGGCTCCGTACTCGCGATGGCATCGCTCGTATAGCCGTAGTTGCGGTAGTAGCGGCCGCCGTAACCTTTGTACTCGCCGTAGTACCTGTTCGCCTTGTCGACGTCCAGCTGGTTGAGCACCGCGCCAAGGCCTACGAGCGCCGGTTCGTTGATGCGCTTCATTTGCGTCAGACCGTGGCGCGCCAGCGGATACGGCGTGCTGTCGGCCTTCACCACATACAGGATCGACGTGGCGTATTGCGACAGTACCAGCGCGTCGCTGACAAGCTGCAGCGGCGGGCTGTCGATGACGATCACGTCGAACGCCTTCTTCAGCGATTCCATCACTTCGGCAAAACGGTGCGACGAAATAAGTTCGAGGGGATTCAGCGGCACGCGGCCTGATTGCAGCACCCAGAGGTTTGAATTATCGGCCGGGAAGACGCACTCCTCCAACGGCGCGCTGCCCGCCACGAGTTCCGACAACCCCGCCCGGTGCGGATCCGCGCCGAGCACGCGGGCGATTTTCGGCCGCCGCATGTCCGCTTCCACGAGCAGCGTCTTCTTGATCTGAGAGAAGGCGAAAGCCAGGTTGCACGCGACCGTGGTCTTGCCCTCCTCGGGAAGCGAGGAGGTCAAAAGCACCACCTTTTGCGGCGAATCGATTCCCGCGAGCAGCAAGTCGCTGCGGATGCTGCGGATACCCTCGGCAAACGGGCCGTGGTTTTCATCCATGATCAGGCGCTCGATGGACACGCCTGGCGCCAGTTGCAATCGCGGCAGCACTCCGACCGCCTTGACCTCGAGCTTGGATTCCACCTCGTGGCTGGTCTTTACAGTGATGTCGAGTTGTTCCAGGAGCAGCGCGATCGACACGGCTATCGCCAGCGCCACCAACATCGCGATCCCGACGATGTTGCGCTTGTTCGGTCCCGAAGCGGCTTTGGGCAGTTTCGCGACGTCGATTACTCGCGCGATCGCCGAGGGCACGTCGCCCGTGTTCGTCTCCTTGGCGCGCTGCGTGAACAGATCGTAGAGCTGGCGGTTGGACGCCACCTCGCGCTCCAGCCGGGCAAGGGTAAATTCCTTGCGGTTGAATTCCTGACTCTCCACCTTCGCCCGGGCCAGAGAACGCTCCAGCGATGCCTCGTTCGCCTTGGCGACCTCGTAATCCTTTACGACGCCGTCGACCACAGTGCTGACCTGTCGCCGCAAGTTCTCCTGCACCGCCTTAAGGTCTGACTGCGCCGAAACCATCCTCGGGTGTTCGGGTCCATAGCGCTTGGAGGCCTCGCTGACTCGCCTCTCTGCCTCTGCCTCGGCCTCCTTGAACCGCGCCATGACCGAATTGCTCTGCACCAGTGGCACGGACTCCAGCGCCACGCCCGGCTTGCCCTGCCGCGCAGCGTTCACCTGGTTGAGGCGCGCCTCCGCTTCCTGCCGTTTCTTGCGCGCATCGTCCAGCCCGGACTCGATTTCCTCAAGCTGCCGTATCGCTCCTGAAACCGCCACGCCTTTGGCAACGACGATTCTTTCCCGTTCGCGGAAGTCCTGCAACGCGCGCTCCGATTCGTTGAGCTTCTGCTTAAGTTCCACTGCCTGGTCCCGGAGAAACGCCATCGAGCGCCGCGTCGTGTCGCCGCGCCCCTCGAGGTCCGCCACGATGTAGATCATCGCCAGCGTGTTCGGTACTCGCTCCGCGAGCACCGGGTCGTGGGAATCGAAACTCAGCTTCACCAGCTGCGTGTTCTTTACCGGCTGCAGGCTGATGCCCGCCATCACCTGCGACGTCACGCTTTCAATCAGCTCCTCCTCGCTTGGCACCTGGCCCGGGGCGGCAGCCGGGAGGAACTGCGCCGGCACCCATGCCGCATACCAGGGCTTCGCCTGCTGGCGCGGATCGTATTCCGGGTGCTTGGTCAGCTGCATCGTGCGCACCAGCCTTTCGGCGAGTTCGCGCGACTTGATGATTTCAAACTGCGTCAGGAAATAGTCGCGCGTCGTGCCAACGAAGGATTCGTACAATTCCTGGTTCGTCACGACTTTCGGTTTGCCCATTTCGACCATGATGGTCGCGGTCGAGCGATAGATCGGACGCAGGCTGTACGCATACATCGCCGCCAGCATGCCCACGGCGATCACGACCATGAGAATGCCCCACTTGTAGCGGTTGAGCGTGCGCAAATAACGCACCACGTCGGGCGCCGCCGGCTCTCCCTTGATCGGCGTAAACGCGGGCGACTGCAACTCCCGGCTCGAGACTCTATCCATAGGTCTTCACGGTCCCGATGACTAGGCGCCGCGGGTGCGGTGCAATACCTGCCGGCACCCGGCCACGATCCGCTATGTTCAGCATGTTTGTAATTCCCAAAATCCAGCAATCAGGCTTCGCCTGCGCCTGCGCTAACAGTTAGCAATCTACAGTATTCCCTCGTTCTAACAAGGCCATGCAGCATCTATTTGACAAAGTTTTACAGATTGGAGCCCAGTTCCAATCCATTCTCGATATGGACCTCCGCAAAGGCGCAAAATGCGCTCAACAGCGCTGCCGACGTGATGCTGTCGAGTATCGACCAGGGTCAGCGGCTGGTATCATAGTGAGCATATCAATCCGCCCAACCGTATTCGCCGCGATGAATTTCTGTTCCAGCTGTGGCAGGCCCGTCGCTGTCAAAGTGCCGGCCGGCGATACCCTGCCGCGCCACGTGTGCGAAGCCTGCAACACGATCCACTATTCCAATCCGAAGATGGTGATCGGCTGCATCCCCGAGTGGGAAAACAAGATTCTGCTGTGCAAGCGCGCCATCGAGCCGCGCCGCGGCTACTGGACCCCGCCAGCGGGCTTCATGGAAAACGGCGAGACCACCGGCGAGGCGGCACTGCGCGAGACGCTGGAGGAAGCCAACGCGCGCGTCGAAATCGGCGATCTGTTCAGCATGCTGTCGGTGCCGCACGTCAACCAGGTGCACATTTTCTACCGCGCGCGCCTGCTCGATCTGGAGTTCGCCCCGGGGACCGAAAGCCTGGAGGTGGCGCTGTTCGAAGAGGCGGAGATTCCGTGGAAAGAGATCGCCTTTCGCACCATCTCAACCACGCTGAGGCATTATTACGAGGACCGCAAGCATGGGCGTTTCGGCTGCCATTCCGGCGCCATTTTGCCGTTGAAATAAAACGGCGGCGCAAGCCGCGGCTAGGTCTCAGGCGTCGCGTTGATCTTGTGAATCGAAAGGTCGGCGCCGTTGAATTCCTCTTCCGCATCGAGCCGCAGGCCTACCGTCGCCTTGAGCACGCCGTAGACCAGGGCTCCGCCGGCCAGCGCGACCACGATGCCCAGCGCCGTCCCCGCCAGCTGCGACATGAAAGTCACGCCGCCCATGCCTCCGAGCGCCTTGGCGCCGAAAATACCCGCGGCAATGCCGCCCCAGGCGCCGCACAGCCCGTGCAGCGGCCACACGCCAAGCACGTCGTCGATCTTCCAGCGATTCTGCGTCAAAGTGAACATGTTGACGAAAATGAAACCGGCCACCACTCCCACTACCAGCGCGCCGACCGGATGCATCACATCCGACCCGGCGCACACTGCTACAAGGCCCGCGAGCGGACCGTTATGCACGAAGCCCGGGTCGTTGCGTCCGGCGATCAGCGCGGCGAGCGTGCCTCCGGCCATCGCCATGAGCGAATTGATCGCCACCAGGCCGCTTACCTTGTCCAGCGTCTGCGCCGACATGACGTTGAAGCCGAACCAGCCGACCGAGAGGATCCAGGCACCCAGCGCGAGGAACGGAATGCTGGAGGGCGGATGCGCGGTCATGCCCTTGCCGTCCTTGCTGTAGCGGCCGCTGCGGGCGCCCAGGAACAGCACCGCCACCAAACCGATCCAGCCGCCGACAGCGTGCACGACAACGGAGCCGGCGAAGTCGTGGAACTCCTCGCCGAACGAAGCCTTGAGCCAGGCCTGTACCCCATAATGCTGGTTCCAGGCGATGCCTTCGAAAAACGGGTAGATGAATCCCACTAGCACGAAACTGGCCGCAAGCTGCGGGTAGAATCGCGCGCGCTCGGCGATGCCGCCCGAGACGATCGCCGGCACCGCCCCGGCAAAGGTCAGCAGAAAGAAGAACTTCACCAGCTCGTAGCCATTCTTCTGCGCCAGCTGCTCTGCCCCGGTGAGAAAACCCACGCCGTAGGCGATGGCATAACCGATGAAAAAGTAGGCAATCGTGGACACGGCAAAATCAGCGAGGATTTTCACCAGCGCGTTGACCTGGTTCTTCCAGCGCACCGTGCCCAGTTCGAGAAATGCAAAGCCCGAGTGCATGGCGAGCACCATGATTCCGCCAAGCAGAATGAACAGAACGTCAGCCCCCGATTTCAAGTTTTCCATATATCCCTCCCCAATGTTCGAATCGGGCGAACCGAAGAATCGGCGCGCGCCCGCGGAAAATATTTCGCGCATTATGAAGTCTTTCACACGGTTTGTATCCACCCGGCGCCGTGGACGCGCCGAGCGGCCTTGTGTTAGTGTCCTGAGTCATCAATTCGCCGACAAAATGCGCCAGTTCGCCGCCATGACCAGCCATGAAATTGGTTTCGCACTGCATCCATGATTCCCTGGCTCGAACCCGATGATCCGTTTCCGCCGCTGGCGAGCGCACTGAAACACCCCAATGGCCTGCTCGCCGCGGGCGCAGATCTGTCCCCCCGGCGCCTGCTCGCCGCTTACCGGCAGGGAATATTCCCCTGGTATTCCGAACGCGAGCCCATTCTCTGGTGGAGCCCCGACCCGCGCATGGTGCTCATTCCGTCCGAACTGAAGGTCTCGCGTTCGCTCGCAAAGACCCTGCGCAATCGCGACTACGAAATTCGTTTCGATAGCGCTTTCGCGGCAGTCATGCAGGCTTGCGCTGCCCGGGGCGCTGATCACGCCGGAGCAGGCGCGGATGAAACGAGCACCTGGATCACCGACGACATGCGCGCCGCCTATCAGCGCCTGCACGAACTCGGCTACGCCCACTCGGTGGAAACCTGGATCGAAGGCGAATTGGCGGGCGGCTTGTACGGCGTGGCCATCGGCCGCATGTTCTACGGCGAGTCCATGTTCACCCGGGTGCGCGACGCATCCAAGATGGCCATGGTGCACCTGGTACGGCGTCTCGAGCGCCAGGAATACGGCATGATCGATTGCCAGATGCATACGCGTCACCTCGCCAGCCTCGGGGCGCGTGCCATCGCGCGCAGCAATTTTTCACTAAGGCTGCAGGAATTGGTAGACTACGCCGTCACACCCATGAAATGGGACGCCGCCGAGACGGAAACCGATGTCGCTGCTTAACGATCTGCCGCACACAGTACTGCAGTTCTACGTGACTGCGCCTTATCCCTGCAGCTATCTGCCGGGAAAGCTCGCACGCTCCCAGGTCGCCACGCCCAGCCACCTGATCTCCAATGAAGTCTACGGCGGGCTGGTGAAGGCCGGTTTTCGCCGCAGCGGCATCTTTACCTACCGCCCCCATTGCGACACCTGCCGCGCCTGCATGCCGGTGCGCCTGCCGGTGGCGCAATTCCAGGCCACGCGCGCGCAACGCCGCGCCCGTACACGGCACGCCGACCTCGAGGCGGTTCCGCAAAGCTTGCGTTTTCGCAACGAGCACTACGCGCTCTACCTGCGCTACCAGGCCTACCGCCATTCCGGCGGCGGCATGGATCAGGACAGCCGCGACCAGTATTCCCATTTCCTGCTGCAAAGCCGGGTCAACACACGCCTGGTCGAGTTCCGCAAGGCAGGCAAGCTGATGATGGTGTCGATTCTCGACGTACTCGGGGACGGCGTGTCTTCGGTCTATACCTTCTTCGAACCCGGCATCGCAGCGGCCAGCTTCGGCACGTACAACATCTTGTGGCAGATCGAGCAGTGCCGCAGCATGGGGCTGCCCTACCTGTATCTCGGCTACTGGATCCGGAACAGCCGCAAAATGGCCTACAAGGCCAAATTCCGGCCGATCGAAGGCCTGATCGACGGCGAGTGGCGCGAGCTCAAGGGACAGGGACTCGAGTAGCGCACATAGAATCCGAAGAGAATATGGCGCAATGCTTCCGGCCTTTTCTTCCGCATTCTTCCGCCGGCCCCTTCTCCCTGTAAAATCGCGCCATGCTGTATTCCCTGGCGCGTCCCTTTCTCTTCAGGATGGATCCCGAGGTTGCGCACGACCTCGCCCTCGCCTCGCTCAAGCTGATCGAGCGCACCGGCATCGCCGCGGTCGTGGCCGATGCCGGCCCGGCGCGCAGCGTCAAACTCATGGGCCTGGAGTTTCCCAATGCCCTCGGACTGGCCGCCGGCCTGGACAAGAACGGCGAGTACATCGACGCGCTTGCGGCCATGGGTTTTGGCTTCATCGAGATCGGCACGGTCACGCCGCGGCCGCAGCCGGGCAATCCCAAACCGCGCATGTTCCGCCTGCCCGAGGCCCAGGCCCTGATCAACCGGCTGGGTTTCAACAACCACGGCGTGGAACATCTTGTCGCCAATGTCCTTAGGGCCCGTTTCCGCGGCATATTGGGCATCAACATCGGCAAAAACTTCGACACGCCGATCGAGCGCGCAGCCGACGACTATGAGTTCTGCCTGGCAAAGGTGTATGCGCACGCAAGTTATGTCACGGTAAATGTCTCCTCGCCCAATACCAAGGACCTGCGCCAGTTGCAGGGTGCGGACGAACTGGGCGCGCTCGCCGGCAAGCTGAAGACGGAGCAGAAACGCCTGGCGGACGCGCACGGACGCTACGTGCCGCTGGTGCTCAAGATAGCGCCTGACCTCGACGATGCCGAGCTCGGGGCCATTGCCAAATGCCTGCTCAAGCACAGACTGGACGGCGTCATCGCCACTAACACTACAATCTCGCGCGCGGCGGTAAAAGGCCTGGCGCATGCGGATGAGAAGGGCGGGCTGTCCGGCGCGCCGCTGCGCGACGTTTCGACCGAGGTGGTGCGCAAGCTCGCGCGCTTGCTCGACGGCAAGGTACCGATCATCGGCGTAGGCGGAGTAATGAGCGCAGACGACGCGCGCGCCAAGCTCGCAGCCGGCGCCAGTCTGGTGCAGATCTATACCGGCTTCATCTATCGCGGTCCGCAGCTGATCGGCGAAATCCTGCGCGCATTCTCCGCGGCCGGGTCATGAGCGGCGGCGCGCTCGCCGGGAAAATCGACGCCCTGCTGCCGCAGACCCAGTGCGCCAAGTGCGGTTATGGCGGTTGCTTGCCTTATGCCATTGCGATTGCCGCGGGCAAGGCTGACATCAATCAATGCCCGCCCGGAGGCAAAGCCGGCATCGACAAGCTTGCTCGGCTGCTTCGGCTGGCAACCAAGCCGCTCAACCCTGCGAACGGCGCGGAGCGGCGGCGCGCCGTCGCATTCATCGACGAAGCACGCTGCATCGGCTGCACCCTGTGCATCCAGGCGTGTCCGGTCGATGCGATTCTCGGCACCGCCAAACGCATGCATACGGTCATCGCCGAGCTGTGCACCGGCTGCGATCTTTGCGTCCCGCCCTGCCCGGTGGATTGCATCGACATGCTGCCTCTGCCCAGAACGCAGGCGCGCTGGACCCAGGGCATGGCCGATGCGGCGCGGGAGCGTTTTCAGTTTCGTCGCCGGCGCCTCGAACGCGAGCGGCGCGAGCGGCGGCTCGCGCACAAGGCGCGGAATAATTCCGGACAAGCCATGGCGGATGCCAAGAAGGCAGTGATCCTCGCCGCCGTCGAACGCGCCAAGGCGAGACGGGCCGGAACCGCGGCCATCGACGTACGCGGCGCCGCTGCGACGAAGCGATGAATCCCGCAATACGAAAGAAAATCTTCGAGCGCTTCAGAAGCGCCGATCCCGAGCCGCGCGGCGAGCTCGAATTCCGCACGCCGTTCGAGCTCCTGATCGCCGTGATCCTGTCGGCACAGGCGACCGACAAGAGCGTAAATCTGGCCACGCGCAACCTGTACCAGGTGGCGCGCACGCCGCAGACAATGCTCGCCTTCGGCACGGACGGGCTGATCGCGCACATAAAGCGCATAGGCCTGTTCCGCGCCAAGGCGAAAAACATTCTCGCCACTTGCGAATTATTGCTGCAGCGGCACGATGGCAGGGTGCCGCAGGAACGCGAGGCACTGGAACAGCTTCCAGGAGTCGGTCGAAAGACCGCCAACGTGGTGCTCAACATCGCCTTCGGCCATCCGACCATCGCCGTGGACACGCATGTTTTTCGCGTCGCCAACCGCACTGGCATCGCTCCGGGCAGGAATCCGCTCGAAGTCGAGCACAAGCTGGCGAAATTCGTGCCGCCCGAATTCCGCCAGCACGCCCACCACTGGCTGATCCTGCACGGACGCTATGTGTGCAAGGCAAGGCGGCCGGAATGCCCGAAGTGTCTCATCGAGGATTTGTGCGAATTCAAAGTAAAAACCCGGGGTAAGCCGGGAGCGGGGAGCTAGCGGCAAGACGCGCGCCCGTCCCTCCCCGCATACCCCACCCATGTTCAATCCTTCCCGCGACCAGGTCAGGCAATTCTTCTTCGATGCCTGGCGCAAGCACCGCATGCGCGAAGTGCTCGCGGGGCTGGATCATGTCGCCATCGGCGTCATGTTGCTGCATCCTGAATACCACGCCGTCCTGGATGACCCGGAGCTCTACCTGGACCGGGAATACCGGCCCGAGGCGGGCGACACCAACCCGTTTCTGCATATGAGCATGCATCTGGCCATCGAGGAGCAGCTGTCCATCGATCAGCCGCCCGGCATCCAGGTCGAATTCACGCGAATTGCGACGCGGCTCGGCGACCGGCATGCCGCCTGCCACGAACTTATGGAATGCCTGGCCGAAACAGTATGGCGCGCGCAGCGCGACGGCGCGGCGCCGGACACCTTCGCGTATCTGGAATGCCTGAAGCGGCGCTAATGCGTTGCGCCGGCCAGGCGGTGCAGCGGGATGATCTTCAGCTTGCCGCTCAGACTTTGAAAGTAGGCGGCAAGGTCCTGGATGTCCTGCGGCGACAAAGCGGCCGCCTGGCCGGCCATCAGCGCGTTCTTGCGCGCGCCGGACTTATAGTCGGTGAGGGTCCGCGCGGTGTAATCGGCATGCTGCCCGGCCAGGCGCGGAATGTCGGCCGAAATCGGCGCGTTGAAGTCGGCGCCATGACAAGCGGCGCAAGGTTTGGATTTTGTCGCACCCGCGGCCACATCGCCGCCAGCGTAAGCGGGCGGGCACGCAAGGATTGCCAGGGCGACGAGCAGTGCTGTTTTCATCGTTACTTAGGTTCGCTGGAAAAGTAGGCGGCAAGGTCGGCCATGTCCTGATCGGAAAGGCTGCGCGCAACGCCGCGCATCGACGGATGGTTGCGCGCCCCGGACTTGTAGGCCTGCAGCGCGTTGACGATGTAGACCGGCTGCTGCCCGGTGATCATCGGCACCTGGTAGACATGCGGATACACCGTCTTGTATCCGGGAATACCGTGACAGCCGATGCATGCAGAAATCTTGCTTTTCGCCGCGTCTGCATTGCCCGCCGGCGCCTGCGCCAGCGCCGAACCGGCGAAGATAAACAGCATGATAGCCAGAGTTGTTTTCATCGTTTTCGCTCTTCAAGTGCCGCAAACCGCGTGCCCTCATGTTCCAAACGGCGCTGGATTCTATACGATAGGCGCAATCGGAGTAAAGGGCGCCTGTGCCGCTGCGCGGGAGCGGCTGCCCGGTTTCGCCTTCGCAACTCCCGGCGCCGGTGGTTCGGCGCACGACGGCCAAGCCGCAGCCGCGCCACCCGTCGTATAATGCGCCTTTCATTTCAGGGCATTGCCATGCGTTTTCACGGTTCCGCCAACTACATCTCTACCGACGATCTCACCCTCGCCGTCAATGCCGCCGTCACGCTGCAGCGTCCGCTCTTGATCAAGGGCGAGCCCGGAACCGGCAAGACCATGCTGGCGGAGGAAGTGGCCAAAGCGCTCAAACTTCCGATTTTCGAGTGGCACATCAAATCCACTACCAAGGCGCAGCAGGGATTGTACGAATACGACGCCGTATCCCGTCTCCGGGATTCCCAGCTTGGGGACCCGCGCGTGCACGACATCAACAACTATATCGTCAAGGGCACCTTGTGGGAGGCGTTCAACGCCGACGAACCCGTGGTGCTGCTGATCGATGAAGTCGACAAGGCCGACATCGAATTCCCCAACGACCTGTTGCGCGAACTCGACCGCATGGAGTTCTACGTGTACGAGACGCACGAACTGGTCAAGGCCAGGCACCGTC
>Ga0080064_1000823_pt1 | contig 73813 bp, 39 predicted proteins | sample Subgrocontami54m_FD_69260 | JGI IMG/M metagenome (GOLD analysis project Ga0080064, IMG submission 69260) | Subsurface groundwater microbial communities from S. Glens Falls, New York, USA - GMW46 contaminated, 5.4 m (SPADES assembly) (version 2) ...
GTAAGGACTGTCACGGCCGGGGGGATCGAGATCGTAAAGTCCGCATCGCTTGAATCGGCGATGGCACTGTTGACAGCCTTCACTCTCGCCTGTGTCGTCGGTGCATTCGGCACCGTCCAGGCATAGCTCCCCAGTGAGGCGGTAACGCCTGTGGCAATGCTTGTCCATGCTCCGCCCGGCGACGTCTTGTAGTACAGATCCACGTTGCTCACCAGAGCAGATGTCCAGGTAATGTTGTGTACACTGCCGGTTTGCCAGTTCTCTCCTCCATTCGGGGAGGTGACTATCACCGATGCTATTCCGAGGATCGTGAAATCCGCATTGCTGGAGTCAACAGTCGTACCACTGGAGATCTTCACCCTCGCCTGACTCGTCGGTGCATTGGGCACCGTCCAGGCAAATGTCCCCAGCGAAGCAGACACACCCGTGGCGATGCTTGTCCATGAACCGGAAGGTGATGTCTTGTACGACAGATCCACTGTGGTGACGGAGGTGGATGACCAGGTGATATTCTGAACCGTCCCCGCCTGCCAGCTCTCTCCTCCGTTGGGAGTAAGAACTGTCACTGCCGGGGGTATGGAGATTGCAAAGTCTGCATCACTCGAATCGACGACGGCTCCGTCTGTGCTGCTGACCGCTTTCACTCTCGCCTGTGTGGTCGGTGCATTCGGCACCGTCCAGGCATAACTCCCCAGCGAGGCGGTAACGCCTGAGGCAATGCTTGTCCACGCTCCGCCCGGCGACGTCTTGTAGTACAGATCGACATTGCTCACCAGAGCTGATGTCCAGCTAATGTTGTGCACACTCCCCGTCTGCCAGTTCTCTCCTCCATTCGGGGAAGTGACGGTCACCGAGGGCGTCGATGGGATCGATGGTTGTGAACTCACCTTGAAATCATCAAGGCGTAGTGGCAAGGGATCCACAATTCCACGAAGACCAAAGTACCATTGTACGGGTCTGTACGTCGAATCAACTGCCTGGACAACCTTCATGCCGTTGATTAACCCGATCAAAGTCTTGTTGTCTGACAAGACCCGGAACGTGAAGGTGTCCCCGGGAGCCAACTCCGCGTTGGCCGTGGACAGCACGCTGAATGTACTATAGCCAGGACCGACTTTGTGGATCTCGATCAGATCGGTTCCTGATTTTTCCCAGAAACGTAAACGATAGCCTGTGCCGGTGCTGTAATCCTTGCTATTCATCCTCGCATAGATGAAGAGACTCGATGAGGCAAAATCACCCGTCTTCTGCATGATCCTGACCCCCGCCTCAGTTCCCACACTCATGAGTGTATCCCAAACCATCCCCCCGTAGTTACCGGTGACGGTTCCGGTTGGCTGGGTAGCGTTTGTGACAATCGCCATCGACCCGCTGTTGGGGATATTCAAAATCGGCGACCACTTCAACCGTCCGGCCACGGGCCCATCCGGCGCATTGAAGTCGTCACGCAATACCGCCGGATAGGGAATCGCATCAGGGCTCGGTGGTGAGGTGATCGTGAAATCCGCGTCGCTGGAATCAACAGTCGTACCACTGGAGATCTTCACCCTCGCCTGACTCGTCGGTGCATTGGGCACTGTCCATGAGTAGGTTCCGAGTGACGCCGTCACTCCTGAGGCGATCGACGTCCATGCGCCGCCCGGACTTGTCTTATAGGCAAGATCAACCGAAGTTACGTTCAAGGAAGTCCATGTAATGTTCTGGATCGAGTTGCCTTGCCAACTCTCGCCTCCGTTTGGCGCAAGTACCGTGAGGGATTGTACGGTGACGGGACCCGAGATCTCATTGTCTGTCTCGTTGGTTTCGCCAACGCCGTTTTGTGGATCGACGAGGAATCGGATCGTGTGTGTTCCAGCTGAAAGAGGGCCGATCGTTGCGGCGACCGTGAGGCTATCACCATTCAGAATGGCTGCGAGGGGTCCGCTCGTGAGGATCGTCGATCCTTCCATCACCTGGTAATTCGTTGCGGATGAGCCCACCTCGCCAAAGCTCTTGATCTTCGCATTGACCTGAAACGGCAAACTGGCATTCGGGTTCGCTGGAGTAAAGGAGATACTCACAGGAGACAAATTCAGTTTTGGGAAGATATAAGCAGTATCAAAGGAGGCCAGTGCACCCTGTGTGACCATTAAGCGAATACGCCACCGATACTGTTCACCGTCGTTTGGTGTCCCCGCTGTAAACGAAGTTGTTTTCCCAACTAACGTAGATTGAGATGGATGGATGTGCGTGTTATGCACGAGATCAATATCCCACTGATAGGTCGCAGGGCCATTCGTCGTATCAGCTGCAGTCGCATCTAATGTTATAATCTGATTTTGGTTGAAGAATGTCGAATCTATTGGAAAAAGGATGTTGCCGGGAGGTGGAACTTGTCCTACCACAACCTGGAAGGAAGCGACACCGCTTCCGCCCTTTCCATCAGTGACTGTCAGCATCGTCATGTATGATCCATTGTTCTGATAGACGTAGGTTGTATCAGCCCGGTGTGCAGTCCCACCGTCGCCAAAGGACCAAAGAAAGCTCAATGTATCGCCATCCGGATCAGTCGAGCCTGAGGCAGTTGCCGTGACGGTGAGGGGTGCGTAGCCAGACGTCGGTGATACGCTGGCGTTGACAACCGGGTTCCGATTACCAAGCGGGTAACCGATACGGTAAATCCTTGAATTGGTGATTGTTACGACGTACAAATCCTTCGTTGCTGGATCCGGCTCGACGTCGACCGGGCCTGGCAGGCCTGTGACAAAGAAGGTGTCGCTCCCGGCCACGAAGTTGTTGAGCGAGTCCATCTGCATAGAGCGAATCCATCCTGCGGAATAGTCTGCCAAGAAATATTTGCCAGAATACTTTTGTGGATACATGGTCCCCGTGTAAAAACTTCCGCCCACGGCGCAGCTACCGGTCCAACCGACAGGATATGAGAAGCCACCGTTGGGAGGATGTTGCCACCAAAGGGTTGGACTTGTTTTTGCCGCGGGGTTTTCGGAATTCAAAGGAGCCGAGCAAAGGACATTGGGATCAGGATAGAAAGTTGACGCCACCGAGTTATAGCTCGGAAAATACGGATGACCTCCTTCAATGCAGGGCCAACCAAAATTAATGCCTCCTTGGCGCGCGATGTTCAACTCCTCGTAAGATGTCCAACCAACATCACCGATGTAGAGAACGCCGGGCTGGCCAGCTGTCGGATCCGTGCTGCCATAACCGGGACGAAGAGAGAACCGGAACGGATTACGTAGCCCATAAACCCATACGCGCGATCTGCTTGAAGTCGGATTGCCATCCCAGTACGGGTTGGATGAGAGGCCATTACCCGTCTCTTTATCCACGCGCAAAATCTTTCCACACATACTGTTGATTGACTGAGCGCGAAAAGCACCAATATCCTGTGACGAGTCTGTCTTACCAGGTCCAAACGCTGCAGAATCAAGACCGCCTGCGTCGGTCGTGCCAAAATGCCCAGCATCTCCAGAACCTACAAACAGTGTTTTGTCACTACCAAAGCGCAAAGTGCCAATCGTGTGCGATCCTTCAGTAGCGGGGTCGGGAATCCCTGTCGGCCATGACCCCCCAATCAGAATCTGACGACTCGATAAGTCAGCAACATTTGAGTCGATCAGGCTGACCTTGTAACGTTCGACTCTTGAGAAGGCCACGGTATTGTTATCGTTGCCGTTACTATCAGGATCGGCGACGTATAGAAAGTAGATCCATCGATTTATTGAGAAGTCCGGGTCAAGAGCCGTACCGAGGAGTCCGCGATCGTTGTTGGAAAGCACCTTGGCGGTGAGATTGATGAAGGGCGTTGGGAGCTTCGTACCGCTTGGATTGATCATCCAGACAATACCCGCCTTCTCGGAGACCAGTTTTCGACCATTTGGCAGAAACGTGAGTTGCACGGGGAGCGTGAACGTGGCTGTTGGGAAGGCGTCCTCGACAACAAACCCCGGCGGCACCGTTTGTCCGTGTGTCGTTGAATAATCCGCCAGGAAGAACGATGCAACGATGATAAACAGAACGAATTGAGGCCGCGACATGGCTCTCCATACTCTCATAACCTCCTCCATTTTTCAATGAACAAGTATGATGGTTTAATCAGGAACGAAGCCGTGAAACAAAGAAGCCCTGTGAAACATGATCATGTGGAATCCGCAGGACTGGTTGTTACACGGCCATTCCGGTATTGCGAGTATATTGTGAGCACCGTAGATTCAGATGGCAGTGATGATCCTCCCTTTTTGACGCAGTGGATCGAATAATTATAACGAATTTGCACGGCAGAATCAACATCACTTGGACCGATTCGATCGTTTGCTGCAACACCTCAGCCCGGATCCCCGCCATTCTCAGCATTTTACTCGGATCACTCACAGATAAATAGGAAAATCACCCCTGTGACCCGAATGGTCGAAATTCAGGGGCGGACTGGCGGGCCAGGCAGATACAGGGTTGGTGGCGGACGCTCGGGTGAACTCGTACCAAGCAAGAGGGCAACGATGCCAACCGTCACCGCCGCACCGCCTACGACATAGTACAGCAAATTACTCTTCTGTTGAATCGGCTTCACAAAAATCTCAAAGTAATATCCTTCCCCCTGAAAGCCCTGCGGGAAATCCTTCCGGAAATACCATCGAATCTCACGTTCGACGCCCGCAAACTGCCCTGCACCAATATCCCCCTCCACCGTGGCCGGAATAATGCTGAAGGAGCTGTCTCTCTCGTTTCTCAGCGCGATGCTGACGTCATACGTATCTTCCGATGAACCGTTCAGGTCATACGTAATCACGATGAGGTTCTCCTTGAGCGCCCATTTGATATTCGTTCCCCGGACCTCACGCGATGATTGGCCCTGCGCAAACGCGGGAATGTCAATAACCATGGATAGAAACAGGACCAATAGCCCGCAGGCCATCCCCCGTCGATATGAGCATAAGCTCAGAAGAGACATCGCTTCTCCTACTTTGAAAGAATCATTTTTTTGACGCCGAGCGATTTTCCACCCTCCGTCAAGCGGTAAAGATAAACTCCGCTTGAGACCGCATTTCCGGTCCCATCCGTTCCATCCCATACAAATGTATGAACACCCTGTGGGTACTGCCCCTCCGCAAGTGATCTCACGCGCTGGCCAAGAATGTTGAACACTTCCAGTACCAGATGAGTCTCGTTCGGAAGCCTGACGCTGATCGACGTTAACGAGTTAAATGGGTTCGGGAAATTCTGCGCCAGATCGAATTCGGTTGGAATCAGGTTCGCAACTTCCCGTCCGATGAATGCATTCTGACCGACGATCAACTTGAACCGCATGATGGGAGCCATCCACTCAAATCGATAATCGCTGTTGGCCCGTAAATCGACGGGCTGAGTATCATTCAGGTTGACCAGGACGACGCCATTCTTCAGCGGAACTTGGTTAATACCCTTGAAGGAAATTCTTCCTTTCGATTTTCGTGGATTGTGGATCTCAAACTCCCACACCTGACCGTCGCCCAGACCCGGCCGAAAATCAGAGCTGAACCGACTGTACTCATGATTCCATTCGGGCCGCGGGAAATAAAGGAAGCCCTGGTCAAGGAAGAACGGCGGCTTGTGATTGTCGAGCTGATCCTGGCCGGCTTTCGCAATCGGAGCGATGCCGACATAATTCCCCTCATCGCGATTGATGTCAGATTCGAAGGAGAGCTGGATCCTCCAGTTGATGTGCGGGGAGGCAGCGGCAACCGGTCTCGAGCCGAATGGATACGGCAAAGTTAATACTGGCAGGGAGTCGCTATTTAAATAATAATATCCTTTGAAGGGAGTCAGCACCGAATCTTCGTAGTAGGACCCCGCGTAACTATTCAACTTCGCTGTCGGGGACAACTTATTCGCTAGAAGCACGTCGCGCCACAGGAGGTCCCTGTTGAACGGGTTGCCGATGATATTCCATCCCCGATGAAGAGGAATCGAGAACGTCGCATCGGCGGCAAGCGGCGGCATCGTCATGTCATACGAAGGGATGGTGAGATTTCGCTTCTTGAGCAACCAGTATCCCGTCCCCGTCGTCACAGAAGATGTGGAAGAGAGTTCGACGAGATAATTCTCTGCCAATCCATTATCACTAAACGCCCTCCATTCAGTTTTCTCCGAGCCAAGCTGAAACTGGCCGATCTTTAGGGCGGTATCCACGATGCCCGGAAAGCTGATGAGTCTGTATTCCACGGAAGACGACGGCTCATCGGGGAAAGGTACCGACGCGGACAGACGCACACTGCTTGGAAGCGCTCCCGGCACAAGAGAGAAGACCTCGCTCTCTCCGAAAATCGAATTGTTTAATACTGATCGAACCCTCAATCTGCAACTATCGATCATCTGACGGGCTATCGTATCTGGAATCGTCCATGACGCTCCACCCGAATTGGCAATATTGCTCTCGATGTTCATGAACGTCTTCCCACTGTCGAGCGTGAGCAGGACGTCGACATTTCCGCTGAGACTGTTGTCTGTCCAGGAGATCGGATAGGTGTAACCGCTCGCCCAGTTCCTGCCAGGTGAATAAACGCTTATCGTCGCCGTCTTCGTCGTAAATGAACATGCATGAGAAAACAACGTGAAATCCGAGTCCACTCTTGCGTTGACCCGCCAGAAGTATTTCGTGAGATTAGCCAGTGAATCCACCCGGACGCTTGTATCGACTATTCCCGAACGCTCAAATACGACTGCAGCGGCGGTGAACACTGAATCCTTCGCTACCTGAACGTTGTATTCGCTCGCACCGGTGTAGCTGTTCCAACTAAGCTGCGGCGCCGGATCGACACCGGAGGAATCGTCGCGGGGCCGTGCTAAAATCGGCGGCGGGAGGATGAGGCCAAAGACTGCGGTCTCGGTGATCGGTTCATTCATCACCACAGTGTCCGGGTTATTCGTTCCGGAGTAGGAGCCGGATCCGCTGCCGATCCACCTGACAAACGCGTAGCCATTAAACGGTATTGCGGTTATCAAGACCCGCCTGTCTTTTGCATAATAATTGCTCGACGGCGTCGTGTAGCCGCCTTCCCCGACATTGATCGTCAAAAGGTAGTACGGCTCAAACAGTGCGGTGAACGTCGTATCGCCGACCGGAGCCACAGAGTGCGTCACTGCACCGCCGTCGCTCCAAGCCCTCCAGGAATATCCGGTTCCGGGAGTTCCACTCTGCGGTGAGGCTGTTGAGATTGTGTGACTCGACCCACGGAGCCAATTGACAACCCTGGGACTCATAGACGTTGAATCATCAACGATAACGCTTCTACCCGCCGGGTTGGAGGTAATCGTTACCCGAACCGTTGTGCCAAAACCGGCCGTTTCAGTCACTGGTCCATCCATCGTTACACTTGCCGGGTTATTCGTTCCGGAGTATGAGCCGTTCCCTGTCCCAGTCCAGCTCAAAAAGGCGTATCCCGCGTTTGGCGTCGCTGTAATCGTAACCGCCTTCCCGCTGTCGTACCATGCGCTGGCGGGACTCACAGCCCCGCCCGTGCCGGCACTAGTCGTCAGCAGATATTGTAGCGTGAAATCCGCCGTGTAGGTCACGTCCATATCGGGCACAGTGATGGAGTGTGATTGGCTGCCTGCATCGCTCCAATTGGCCCAGACATAGCGGATGGCCGGCGAGATGTTCTGAGGCGAACTCACGCTGATGATATGAGTTTCACCCGGTTGCCACGTTCGTGTTTGTGGAGTTGTGTATGTCGGCCCGCCGTCTATGCTGAAGGCGCGACCCGGCGGATTGGTTTGAATGTTCGCCGTAACGGGCTGACGTTGGAAACTTGCCGTCTCTGTGATCGCTCCGCCGATGGTGATCGTTTTCGGGTTCGTGGTCCCGGAATACGAGCCAACTCCTGTTCCTGCCCATGCGGTGAAGACGTTAAAACTGTCCGCTATTGCCTGGATCTGAACTGATTGCCCGCTGTTATACCAGCCGCTCGCCGGCGTCACACTGCCGCCGGGATTGGTATTCATCGTCAGGAAATACTGCGTCGTGAAGCTGGCCGTATAAGTTGTGTTGACAAGCGGACTTACGGTATGGGATTTTGCGCCCGTGTCACTCCATGCAGCCCAGACGTAGCGCGTTCCGGCGCCGCCGCCCACCGTATCGATGACCGAAATGGAGTGACTCGTCCCTGCCAGCCAGCTCACTACTCTCGGGCTGGGCGACGGAGCGCCACCATCAATGACTACCGACCGTCCGACGGGATTTGTCGTCAGCGTTATCGTCAAAAGATTTGCCGCGAAGGAAGCCCTGATCGTGTGATCGCTGGTGATATTGACAAATGTATAACTGAGTACGGAGTCGACTTTGACTGCGTCGACGACGACGCTATCGACGCCATAACCGGCGCCGGGAGTTATCGTAAATTTCTGATTTGCTCCGTAGTTAACATTGACATTCCCCGACGGGGCGATCGTTCCATGTGCACCGGCGCTGGCGACGATCGCGTACGTATTGATCGCAAAACTCGCGCTGATCGTATGATTCGCCACCACGGCGAGAAAATCGTAACTCGTGACCGCACCGACTGACACTCCATCCACAAGAACTTCGGCAACATGATATCCAGCATTCGGAGCAATGATGAACGACTGGTTGTCACCATAATTCACGAGCACGGAACCGGATGGTGAGATAGAGCCGTTTGCGCCCGCCGAAGCGGTGATCGTCGAGGCGTTGATCTTAAATGTTGCCGTGATCGTATGGTTAGCCGTCACATTCGTGAAGGTATACGATGTCACTCCACCCTTGTAGACACCGTCGGCCAGCACACTGTCGACATGATAGTTTGCCGCCGGCGTGATCGTGAACAACTGATTCGTTCCATACGGAACGGGGACGGCACCGGAAGGAGTGATCGATCCGTTCACCCCCGCGCTCGCCACGATCGTGAGGGTATCGATCGCGAAGTGGGCAGTATCATAGACCGGACTTTCCATCGTGACCGTGGGAGAACTATTCGAGCCCGTATAAGATCCCGTGCCGCCCCCCTTCCAATCGACAAAGTGAAAACCCGTGTTCGGTGTGGCGTTGAGTTGAACGACGGCTCCGCTGTCTTTCCATGCACTGGCCGGACTGACGGTGCCACCGGTTCCCGCTGCGGTCGTGAGGAAATACTGCAATTGGAAGCCGGCCGAATAGACGACATTCGTGTCCGGCACTGTGATGACGTGTGACTGTCCTCCTCCATCATTCCAGGTATTCCATACATACTGAACTCCGGTCGAAATCGGTTGCGGTGAGTCCACGCTCAGCGTGTGCGCATCACCCGGCTGCCAGCTCCTCGTCTGTGCCGTTGTATATGTCGCGCTTCCATCGATTCGGAAGCCGCGACCGGCGGGATCGGTTCGAATGGTGACAGTTACAGGGTTTCTTTGGAAACTCGCCGTTTCACTGATCGGGCCGCCCATCGATATTGTCCTTGGATTTGCCGCCCCTGAGTACGACCCCGTTCCTGCACCCGCCCACGAATTGAAGCTATAGTTGATATCCGGAATGCCGGTGATGACAAGATTTTGGCCGCTGTTGTACCATCCGCTCGCCGGAGTGACCGTCCCGCCAAGGTTGGCATTCATTGTCAGGAAGTATTGTGAGGTGAAGTTCGCGCTGTATGTCGTATTGATCAGCGGACTCACGGTATGGGACTTTGCGCCGGTGTCACTCCAGGCGCTCCAAACGTAGCGCACACCCGGGGCACCACTCGCGGTATCAACGACTGAAATGGCGTGACTGGTCCCGGCCAACCAGCTCACGACCCTTGGGCCCGGTGAAGGGGCGCCGCCATCGACAACAACCGACAGGCCCATCGGATTAGTCGTCACCGTGATCGTCAGCAGATTGGCCGCGAAGGTTGCCCTGATGGTGTGATTGTTCGTGATATTGACAAACGTGTAAGTCAGGACTGAATCCACCTTGACACCATCGACGATGACACTATCCACACCATAACCGGCGCTGGGTGTAATCGTAAACCTCTGGCTCGTTCCATAATTAGCGCTGACAGCTCCCGGCGGCACGATTGCGCCATTCGGACTGGCGGAGGCGTTGATCGTATATCGATTGATGGCGAACTTTGCAGTGATCGAATGGTTCGCAACAACATTGATGAAGGTGTAACTGGCGGTAGAATCTACTCGGACACCGTCGACGATTACGCTATCGACATGATAACCTGAGGTTGGCGAAATAGTAAACGCCTGACTGCTGTTATAGTTCACGACAACCGCCCCCACAGGGTTGATCGATCCATTCGGGGCCGCACTCGCGGTGATGGTATAGGTGTTGATCGCAAATTTCACCGAGATCGCATGGTTGGCAGTCACCGTCGTGAATGTGTAAGACGCTGGTTTTCCTGCATACCCGCCGTCCACAAGGACGCTGTCAATATGATAACCGGGATCGGGGGTGATGACGAATGATTGATTGGATCCGTAGAGAACCGATACGCTTCCGGACGGAGAGATTGAACCGTTCAATCCGGCGGCGGCCGTAATCGTGAGGGTATCGATCGCAAAGGACGCCGTATCATAGACGGGGCTTTGCATCGTGATGGTCACCGGGTTGGTCATTCCGGTGAATGAGCCCGCGCCGCTTCCCCGCCATCCCATAAAGTGGTACCCCGTATTCGGTGTGGCAGTCAGTTGCACAGCCGTACCGCTGTCGTTCCATGCGGTGGCGGGGCTGACTGCGCCACCGGCTCCCGCAACGGTTGTCAGAAGATACTGCAGGGCGAAGTTCGCCGTGTACGTCACATTCGTGTCTGGTACGGTGACGACATGCGACTGCCCCCCTCCGTCACTCCAATTTCTCCATTGGTAGCGCACAGTGGACGAGAGAATTTGCGGTGAATTCACGTTCAGCGTATGGTTGTCACCGGGTTGCCATGACCGCGTTTGCGTTGATGTATAGGTTATGCTCCCATCGATGGTAAAACCCCTTCCTTCGGGGTTCGTTCGGATATTAACTGTAACGGGTAAGTGCTGAAAACTCCCCGTCTCGGTAATCGGTCCACCGATCGTTATCGTCCGGGGATTGATCGGTCCAGAGTAGTAGCCGGTACCTGTTCCGGCCCACGAATTGAAGATGTAGTTAGTGTCCAGAATTCCGGTAATCACGACGTTCTGGCCACTATTGTACCATCCGCTCGCCGGAGTGACGGTTCCACCCGGATTTGCCACCATGGTAAGGAAGTATTGTGTGACAAAATTCGCAGTGAACGTCGAATCGACGAGTGGCGTCACCGTGTGCAACCTTGTACCGCCGTCACTCCAGGTATTCCACACAAGTCGGGTGCTGCTCGTTGCGTTCTGGATGCTGTCGGCGGAGATCGTGTGGTTGGTCGCCGCCGTCCAGGTAAACGTGTGCGGGCTGGAATACTGTACACCATCGACAGTGATTAAAAGGCCGGCCACGTTTGTCTGGACAGTAATCTGGAGTGAGTTGGGGGCGAAGGTCGCTGAGATCGTGTGGCCCGTCTGCACGTTGGTGAAGGTGTAAGGTGATACCGGGGTGACCGGTGCTCCATCGACTTTCAGCGTGTCGATGTGGTACCCCGTGTTTGGCGTGATCGTGAACGTCTGGTCTGTACCTTGCACGACGCTGACGGTCCCCGATGGTGAGATCGTTCCATTTGATCCGGCTGTGGCGATAATGGAAAGCGTTCCAAGAGTGAAGGAGTCGCTGGTTGCTGCTGTCAGCCCGGTGCTGGATGCTCTAAGCGTTTTCGTTCCCGGTTGATCGAACCTCAGTGAGTCGAAGGTCGCCAGTCCGGAACCATTGGTGGTTCGAGCCGTCACTCCGCCCAGCGTTCCTGTTCCTGATGCCTTCGACATCGTTATGGAAACACCCGCGGTCAGCACATTGTTCGTGAACTGATCTTTCAGACGAACAGTGACTGGCGGATTGATATACGCTCCTGCCACACCGTTACCCGGCTGTTGGACAAAGACCAACTGGTTCGCCGCGCCGGGCGAGATGGTGAAACTATCGCTTACGGCCGGCGTAAGCCCGCCTGCCGACGCCGTGAGTCTCTTCGTGCCCGTCAGGTTGATGCTCAAATCATTGAACGTCGCGAGGCCATTCACATCGGTTGGCTGTGGGGTCGTGCCCGAGAGCGTGCCGGTTCCGCTGGACTGCGTCATGGAAACTGAAACGCCCGCACCTGCGACGTTGTTTCCCAACGAGTCCTGCACTTGGATTGTCACAGGAGGTGAAATTGCCGCGCCGGCCGTCGAATTCGCCGGCTGCTGCACAACGATAAGCTTCTTTGCCGGTCTCGGCGAAATCGTAAACGCGCTGCTCACGGTAGCTGTCAATGAGCCGCTCATCGCAGTGAGGTTCTTTGATCCCGCCAGGTTGATGTTGAGGTCGCCAAACGTTGCCAGGCCTGATCCATTCGTCGGCTGCGTCGTTGTTCCTGAGAGCGTGCCCGTTCCTGTCGTCAGTGTCAACGTCACAAGAACACCGCCGGTCGAAACGTTGTTGCCGAGTGAATCCTTCATTTGCACAGCCACTGCCGGCCCAATCGCTGTGCCCGCCGTTGCATTGGATGGCTGCTGGGCAAACGCCAATTGCTTCGCGCTCCCTGCGGTAATTGTGAGTACACTGCTCGTGTCGGGCTGCAAACTGCCGCTTGCCGCTCTCAGCGCCTTCGAGCCCGCGATGTCGATGCTCAGGTTGCCGAACGTTGCGAGGCCGGAAGCATTGGTCGACTGTGTCGTCGGTCCAGACAATATTCCCGTCCCTGACGCCATGGATACCGTGATTGAAACACTAGCCGTTGGGACAATATTGTTGAAGGGATCTTTGAGCTGCACCGTTACCGGCGGCGCAATCGTGACACCTGCAGTCGCGCTAGTTGGCGGCTGGACAAATACGACTTTGCTGGCTCCTGCCGGATTCACCGTTAAAGAAAATGCTTTCGACGACGATATAGAGAAAGTGTCCGTCACCTGCGCCGTGAAGTTGTATGTGCCTGCCACTGTCGCCGTCCCGTTGACGAAACCTGCAGAAGACAGCGAGAGTCCAGCCGGCAATGCCCCGCCGGTGACGGACCAACTGTACGGCGGCGTCCCCCCACTTGCCGTGAGTGTGTCGTTGTAGGCGGTGCCCGCCGTCGCGAAAGGTCTCGGCGAGGCGCTCGTGATCGTTACCGGCGAGAGTGAGTGATTCACGAGGTTGTTCAGGTGTCCGGTGGAATCGGTGACCTCCGTGTTCAGCGCACTGACGTAGGCAAATACCTTCGTGTACGGATTGTTGATGTTCTTCCACCCAACGCTTGCGGGCTTGTTTGCGAATGGAACAGAACTGGTGAGCCGGAACCTTCCGACAGTGAGTCCCGGCGATGCCGGAACGATCGTCCCGCTGCCCGCGCCGGGCGGCACACGCGGGTTGATGCGCAACTCATTGCCGACTACCGACATCGAGGCGGGCTGCTGACTGGAATTAAGCTGTGATGTCCCGCCATTCATGGAGAAGGTCAGCGTTCCGGACGAGACGCTTGTGTCGAACGTAAGGACCATCTGCAGTGTCGCCAGCTCGAGCGGTGTCGCTGCGGTTCTCACGAGGGATATATCGAATTCGTAAGCGGTGCTGCTGAGAACGGTGTCGTTCTTGAGGATCAATTGGTAGGTCGGGGTTTGCGCCCGTGCCATGGTACTGGATACCAATACCAATAACACCGCCAGGGTGCTTGTCATCGGATTACGCATTGCAAAAGGTTTTGCCATTGGTTGCAGTCCCATCATTTGCCGATTATATTTAGACGATGCCATCACTGTGGTACGTTCGTTCCCTTAAAGACGTTGTTGTCCGGATAGGCGAAATCCGCTGCATCGATAAATCCATCCATATTGAGATCCGATCTCCTGTAGCCACTCTGAAAAAGCTCGTTGTCCGGGCCGACAAAGTCATCGGCATCGATGAAGCTGTCAGCTGAGTAATCTCCACTGTACAGACCAAATTTCCCTCCGCCAAGGTTCCTCGAGTCTCCGCCGAAGTATTTCGACAAACCTGTGGTGAAATCGTACAAACTGCTGTTGTCATTCAGTGTGATCGCGTTGGCAGTCATCACCGCGAGGTGGTTCCTGTGCCGGACAACGATGTAGTAGTTCCCGGTCAGAATGCCTGGGATCGTCACCGGGCTGACTCCGTTCGTGTCGACGACCGATCCGTCCGTTTTGACAAAAGCAGCGCGCCGGGCGACTCGTGTGGCAGAGCTCGTCCCTGTTCTCACCTCGATCAATATCCAATCGACCAGTCCGACGGGTAGCGCGCCAACGCCCTCGGTGCCTGGGTAGCTCCAAGGGGCCGCATTATAGGGCTGCGCCAGCGGGAGAAAACCGCTGTTTCTCAGCGTAGTGATCATGCTTCCGGTTCTGTATGCGCCTTCAAGGAAAAGCTTGAGGTTGACAACGGGATTAGAAACCGTGAATGTCTGCGGATTGGATGTACCACCTCCGGGCAATGGATTGAACATCGTGATGTTGAACGCGCCGGCGGTTGTGAGGTCACCCGCGGGAATGGTCGCTCTGACCTGTGTGCTGCTGTCGAATGTGGTCACCCTGTCTGAACCATTGAAGCGCACCACCGAGGCGGCAACAAAGTTCGTCCCCCTCACCGTAATTGTGAAGGCGGGATCTCCTGCAGTTTTTGTCGCGGGTGAAATGCTCGTCGTTGTCGGAAGCGGGTTGTTCACCACAAACGCATTGCTTGTCCCTGTCGTTCCGCCTGCGGTTTTTGTCGCCGTGATGGTAAAGCTGCCGCCATTGGCAATTGTGACGCTCCTCGACGATAACACGCCGGACACGAATGCGGGCGTAGTGCCGCCGCCCGATGAGAGTGTCCCTGTCGACGTGATGTCGGCCGTGCCGGAGAACCCGGTGACGGTATTTGTGTTCGTATCGCGCGCCGTGATTTGAATCCAGAATGCGACCCCGGCAGTCTGCATGGGAATATTTCCACCGCCGGACGCTTCGACCAGAAAGTTATTCAACGGCCCGGGTGAGATCGTGAACACAGTGCTCGCCGCGGACGCCAGCCCTGTGCTCGCCGCTGTCAAGTTCTTGGATCCGACGAGATTGATGCTGAGATCGTCGAACGTCGCCAGACCTGCAGCGTTGGTGGCTCGCGATGTTGTGCCGCCAAGCGTACCCGATCCGGTCGTCAGGGCGATTGAAAGCAATACACCGGAACTCGCCACGTCGTTTCCAGCAGCATCTTTCAACTGGACGGTCAGAGGCGGTGTGATGATCGTTCCGGCGGTGTCATCCGTTGGCTGCTGGACAAAGGCCAGCTGCGTCGCCGTTCCGGCAGAGATTGTAAAACTATTGCTCACAGCCGGGGTCAGGCCGGTGCCTGAAGCCGTGAGATTCTTGCTCCCGGTCAGGTCGATACTCATACCGGAAAACGTCGCCAGGCCCGTCGTGTCAGTGGCGCGCGGGGTTGTGCCGGAAAGCGTTCCTGTCCCGCTCGAAAGACTCAATCCAATCGTAATTCCGGATGCTGTCGAGTTGTTCCCGAGCGAATCCTTCAATTGCACCGTGATGGCCGGCGCAATGACCGTGTGCGACACCGCAGCCGTGGGCTGCTGGACGAAGACGATCTGCTTCGGCGCTCCCGGGTTTACCTGAAAACTGTTGCTGGTTCCACTCTCTGAGCCGCCGGACCGCGTTGCTGTGAGCGTAAACAAGCCCGTGTTCGAGATGGCGACGCTGTGCGATGAGAGAACACCATTCGTGAACGAACCGGTCGTTCCGCCTTCCGATATCGCACCGGTCGAGGTAACGCCGGCCGTGCCACTAAAGCCCGTGGCAGTATTATTGATCGTGTCCTTCGCAAGTATTTGAATGAAGAAAGGCGTCCCGGCAGTTTGCGATCCGATGCTTCCGCCTCCGAGCGCCTCGACGACAAAGTGGTGGAGCGTCCCGGGATTAACGCTCAACGAGAAGGCCTTTGAAACTACCGTCGACAGACTGTCGGTGACGTTTGCAGTGAAATTGTATGCTCCCGGCGCCGTCGTCGTCCCGCTGATGACGCCGCTGCTGGAGAGCGAGAAACCGGAAGGAAGCGATCCACCCGTCTGGGTCCAACTGAAGGGTAGTGTTCCGCCGGAAGCAACGAGGGTATCTGCATAGGCGATAAGAACGGTCGCAGACGGCCGCGCGGAACCGCTCAGGATCGTCAACGGCGACAAGGAGGTATTGGACAGGCTGTTCAGATGGCCCGTCGAGTCGGTGACGGGAGTATTCGATCCACCCACGTACGCGTTCACTTTGGTCACGGGATTGGCACCGGAATTCTTCCAGGCGATGTCGGCCGATCGGTTCGCGAATGGAATGCTGCTCGTCATACGGAACCGGCCGACCCGAAGCCCCGGCGCAACGGGAACAACCGTCCCGCCGCCGGCGCCCGGAGGAGAATTCGACGCGATGCGAAGCTCATTATCGACAACGGACAGTTTCCCGTTGGAGGGCTGTTGTGCAGCGTTTAACTCGGAGCTTCCAGGATCGATCGTGTAGGTTATCGTACCTGAGGAGATGGCAGCGTTGAAAATGTGGATCAATTGCAGGCTGGAAAGCTCCAACGCCGTCGTATTCGTCCGTTGAACGTAAATGTCAAACGCATAGACCGTACTGCTGGTCAGCGAATCGTTCCTTAGGACCAGCTGGTATGTCGGAGTTTGTCCGAATGTTTGTTGTACGGTCATTAAAAAGACCAGTAACGCATAGATGTATTTCATGGTCGAAGCACCCTTCTGTGGCGCCGTTTCTTCATGAAAATCTTCTATCCTGGCGCCCTTGTTTTTGACGCTTTGGACCGTCATTTCACAAGAACCATCCTTTTCACCGAATGGAAGATCTCTGTCGCGCCTCCGTCCTCATCGAGCCCTTCGGCGACGATGCGGTAGAAGTAAACTCCCGACGCGAGATCGGCCGCGCCGAACTGAATCTCCTTCGTTCCATCATCCATCAGTTCATGGTCAACCAGCGTCCCTACCTCCTGCCCAAGGAGGTTATAGATCTTTAAGGTGACAAGGGCGTGTTCAGGAAGATCGAACGAAATCGTTGTGGTCGGGTTGAACGGATTCGGATAGTTCTGGTAGAGCTGATACGACATCGGCGCTTCCATAAATGTACCTGCCAGTGGCACTATCCGTGCCGGCTCGATGCCCGGATTCGGTCTCAAATAGGGCACATCGGCAAGAGGACGAGTTCCCTTGAACACCAGAGAGTCCTGGAAGAAGAGTGTATCGAGTACTCCTTCGAACGCACTGTTCACTCTCAAGATGACGCGGTTCAGCGTACGAAACACCGAATCTTCAGCAAACACATGTGATCCTGTGCTGTAATAGCCCATCACGACCGAATCACCGTAGTAGGCAAGCTCTTTCACCATCTTCCCGTTGAGGAAGTTCTGTCCGATGCCCGCATACGATGCGCTGTCGTTCAGCACTAACTCACCGAAACCAACAGGAATCTTCCCGAGACCACTTGCCGCGATGTTCAGCTTCAACGTGATGATATTTGCGACCAGAACATCGTCGAACTTATTCGGCGGTAGCGTCCTTTGCTGCTTCAGGATCGGCTTGAGATTCGTGATATACTGAGTGAATCCGGCCGGACCACCCGTATGCATCTGGAGTGTTTTCGGAACGATGAGGGTCTTCAACACATCCGTGTACTTCGGGGCCTGCAGCCAGCCATAAAACTTCGAGCTGTCGATGGGCGAGGTGAGATTCCGCCCGACCATCAGTCCGTTGGCGCCGAAGCCTCCCATCGCATACGTCTCCGCAAGTGCGTTAACCCGGTTCGGCATTGGATTCTTCGGCTGATTCAGAACATAGGAGGCGACGGTGCCCTTGGTCGATCTTGGCAACGTCGACCAATCATACGTGACCCTGACCGGCTTGCCTTTCGTCCCGATGCCATCGATCTGAATTGTCGAGCCCGTGTCGATCACCGAAGCAGTGGTGATGGTTTTTTGACCAGACCAACGAAGAATCGTATCCGTTTTTGACAACCCCCTGGTGATTGTTCCCGACGTCGCCATCAAAAACTTCAGAGTCAGTGCCAGTTGACTCTGTAGAGGAGATACCGGTGCCCGCATGGTGAATTTGAAGAACACCTTATCCGCCTTCCTCTTCACATACTTGCCCAGCTTCCCGAAATTATCTCTGTCAAGCGCCAGACTATCCGGTCTGAAGCTGCGGTACGCGACCTGATAGTCCGGATCCTGCACAAATGTGGCCGTCAGATTTCTTGACGTATACATGATGACGCTCAGGGGGTTTGTTGAGGTGGAGGTATCGCCGCTCCATCCCGAGAAGAGCCAGCCGTGCAGTGGCGTGCCAGTCAACACCACACTCGCGCCCTGCACATACTCTGCCTGGTCTGGATTCCTGGAGACGCTTCCGCCGCCGCCGACCGAAATATTGAGGGTGTAGGCTCCGTTGATGTGCAATATAAATCCTTTCGTCGCCGAGTACCCCTGGCTGTCGGTGACAATGGCAGTAAAGGCGAAATCACCCGCGATTGTCGGCGTTCCGTCCAGGACGCCCGACGCAGAGAGCACAACGCCGGTCGGGAGTGTGCCCCCGCTCAAGGACCATGTGTAGGGCAGTGTGCCCTGTATCGCTCTCAACGTGTCGGTATAGGGTATACCCTTTGCGCCGGCCGGGAGCGGTGAACTGCTTGTAATCGTGACAGGGAACAACGAACCGTTCTGCAGATTGTTCAAATGGCCGGCCGTATCCGTAACGACCGTGTTCAGACTTGCAACGTAGGCATTGAATTTGGTTACCGGATTCGTGCCTGAATTCTTCCACTTCACATTTGCGGACCTGTTCTCAAAGGGAAGAGTGCTCGTGAGTCTGAACCTTCCGAGCCGGAGGCCTGGTGCGACGGGGATGATCGTGCCGCTGCCACTCCCGGGAGGGGGATTTGCAGCGACGCGCAGCTCGTTGCCGCTTATCGACAATCGTGCGTTTGTTGGCTGCTGCAACGGGACCAGACCCGACGACACGGAATCCACCGTGAACGAAATTGCCCCTGTCGATACCATTGTATCGAACGTGAACACGAGCTGTGCTGTGGCAAGTTCGAACGGAACGATCCCCGTTCGCTGGATGTAGACGTCGTACTCGTACGCCGTGGTACTCAGCAAGCTATCGTTCTTGAGGATCACTTGGTACGTGGGGTTCTGAGCGACTGATGTGTGCACGCAGAAGAACAAGAGAAGGAACGCATAAGCGACTTTCATCATCGACCTCTTTCCCCACCAGTTGTGTTGAATTGATTCTGCGTAAACCATGCAGAGTAATTAGTCATGGCGCTCTCCATTTAGTCAGGTACGTGGGTGCTCTTGAATACGTTGTTGTCCGGCGCAATAAAGTCGTCAGAGTCGACGAAGCCGTCCATGTTCAGGTCCGATCTCCGGTACCCGCTGAGGAATACCTCATTATCCGGTCCGATGAAGTCGTCACTGTCGATGAACCCGTCGCCAGAATAATCTCCTGCATACATGCCAAACTTGCCGCCGCCGAGCGGCTTCGCGTCGCCGCCAAAATACTGGCCCACGCCGGTCGTGAAGTCGTAGAGGGCTCCCACCTCGTTAAGCGTGACCGGGGCGGCACTCATCACTGACAGATGGTTCCTATGCCTGACGACCACATAGTAGCTGCCTGCCGTGAGACCCAAGAGCTGGACCGGGCTCGCGCCATTCGTGTCGACAATTATCCCATCGTTCCTCACGAACACGGCTCGCCTCAGAACTCTCGTGGCGCCGGTCGTACCGGTCCTGATTTCGATGAGAACCCAATCGACGACGTTCGGCGGGATCGATGTCACCTGCTCCGTGCCGGTGTAGTTCCAGGGCGCCGTGTTGTACGGCTGTGTCAGCGGTATGAAACCGCTGGTCCGAAGCGTAGTGTTCATGTTGGATCCGCTGAACGGCGCTTGCAGGAATACTTTGATGTTGGCCACGCTCCCAAGGACCGTGAACGTTTGTCCATTCGAGGCACCACCGCCGCTGTTATTGAACACCGTGACGGTGTGACTCCCCGCGATGGTGAGATCACCGGCCGGAATGACTGCAGTCAGCTGCGTTTCGCTGACGTACGTTGTAACCCGGTCCGAACCATCGAAGCGTACGACGCTCGAACTGTCGACGAAGCCCGTGCCGTTGACGGTGAGAGTGAAACCGGCGTCGCCGGCCGTCTTGACTGTTGGACTAATGCTCGAAATGGAGGGCGCGGGTGTCGGTCCGGTCGAGTTTGCCGCATCGGCTGCAGTCCATCTCGAGAATCCATCAAGTCCCGCCACCGTGATAGTCCTTCCGCCCGTGTTCACGACACCACCCCGGTTAGTCCAGGTAGTGCCGCCATCCACCGACTTATAGAGATCGAGTCCGCCGGCCGTTTCACCGTTGAGCTCGCTGTTGTCGTAGTGGAACGTTAGTGTGGCGTTGAGACCGGTGTTCGTCGATGGTGCGATGTCGAAATAACGCAAGATGGACGTGTGACCGCCTCCTACCGAGGCCGTACCCGTCTTTCTCGTTATCGTCGTACTTCCAAGCGATGTACCGTTAAGCGTAATGTCCGAGCCGATATTCCCAAAACTCTCTGTTCCGCTGGTCGCTGCCACACTCCTCGTGGTCGTCAGGGTCCCCACCACGGTCGACCCCGCTGCTTCCGCGAGTGTTCCGGTTGATCCGAGGGTAACAGTGTTGGCCCCGGTTGTAAGAGTGCTTCCGCTCGCAACAGTGAGCATGCCGCCGACCGTTTGGCTCCCGCTACAACTGACGCCGCTCGTGTTACTCACGATCAGGTTGTTGAGATCTGAAATACTGCCCGGGATTGTCACACCGGGCGCACTCCCTCCGAATGCAAGGCTGGACAATGCGGTAGTCTGAAGATTGGCGGGCGTGCCGCCGATCGCGGGGCCATTCAGTGCGAGTGTGTTCGATCCCACTGAGAAAGTACCACCGGTGAGTGTAAGCGTGCCGCCAATTGTCAGGCCCGTGCCGAGCGTGACATCGCCCAAACTCGTACGGTTGACGGTGAGGTTATTCAACGTATCTCCGCCACTTGTGAACCTCAGTGTTCCCATTGGGCCCGTACCGTTAAGGATCATACTGGAAGCGCTGCTTCCTTTGAAACCTCCCGATGCGTTCGTGCCGCCCAATGTGCCGGCTAGCGTGAGCGTATGGCCATTGAGATCGAGCACGTCTGCCGTGCCGTTAAACTCCACCGAGTTTCCGCCGGCCGGTGCGGCCGACGTGACATCTGCATTCAACTGGACACTGGCGGCGCTTTTATTGAGGCGGATGTAATCGAACGCGACGGTCCCGCTCGTTCGGGAAATGGATTGTATGCCGCTCCCCTGGAAGGAGACGGAACGACCATTCGCGTTAAACGTGCCGTTGGTGGACAAATTGCCGCTTAAGAACAAGTCTCCTCCGCTTGAGCCGGACAGTGTCAGGGTGCCTTCGTTGGCTATGCTGCCCAGGACGGTGAGTGATGCCGTCATCGGTGTAACGTTCATTGAAAATGTTGAACCGGCGTCGATTTGCAGATTTCCGGATATCTGTCGTGCAACGGCGGCACCTCCGTTGCCTAAATCCAATGTTGTGCTGTTCGTGATCTGGATATTCGCCGGATAGCCCGCGCCGGACGTCGCGCTCCACTCTGCGCCCCGTCCGAACGTGCCGCCGGAATTATACTTCAGCAGCGAGCCACTATTATAGAGAGGTGGGTTGGTATTCACCGACCCGCCGGTATTGATCGTGAGTGTACCGCCGCTGCCGATCGATGATCCGGTGCCGAAATTCACACCACCCGCGATCGTGACATTATTGAATCCAAGCGTACCCGTGACACTCCCGGTGCCGGCAAATGCGACGGTTCCTCCCGCCGCTCCGGTAGCCAGACTGCCGCTCGCGGCAAGAATATTGCCACCGTTCGCGATCGTGACCGTGTTCGAGGCCCCGATCGAGAAGATGCCGTTTGATAAGGTCAACGTGCTGCCTGTAGTGCCGCTAACGGTGAGATCACCGCCCGACAGGCCGACACCGTTGGAATTATCGACGGCGAGTGTTGTGACTGTCCGTGATGATGGGATTTCAAACCCCGCTGTGCGAGAGGTCGATTCCTGCTGATACAGCAGGCTCAGACCGCCGCTGCCGAGGCTAAACGTCGGCGAGACATCAAATGATCCGCCGGTGACCGTGCCGCCCGGTTGACCAATCTGGATGACAGAGACGATGGCGCCGCTGTTTCCGATCGTCAGTTTGTTACTGTTCGTGATCGCCCCACGGAGAAGGTTCACCCGATTCACTTTCAGGTTCGTCACCGCGCCGTTGATCGTCAGGCCGCTCCCGGAGTTGTTAATCTCGAGTGCCGCAAGCGGATCGGCCAGCGTGCCGACCGTTCCGGTTCCGTCGTAGGATTGGGAACCTGATCCGCCAAAGATCAGTTTGCTAGAAGATGCGGTTGCAAGCGAGCCGACGAGCCGGCCGTTGTTCGTTATGGTCGAACCGGCAAACATCAGGGTTCGGTTGTTCAAGTCCAGTGTTGTCCCTGAGTTGATGGTGAGTGCGCCGTTGACGGTGACCGCGCCGTTCAGGGTCACGGCCTGAGAGGGCACAGTATTGCTGATGGTCAGGTTGTTGACGACCGACGGGAACCCGGTGCCCATCGGCTGTGTGGCGAGCGGCCCGTTGCTGGTGATGAATTCATAATTTGCGAGCGGACTGAAAGTTCGCGTGCCACCCGACCGAATGTTCCCGCTGATTGTCCCGGTGTCAATGCCGTTTGTCGAAGCAATGCCGAGCGTTGCACCTGCGGAGAGGACAAAGTTTCCCGGACCATCAATAAATGTCGAGCCCGGAGCAAAGTTTAAACGACCATTAACGGTGAATGTGCGGTTCGTTCCCGGAAAAATATTATTGTTCACCGTGAGAGTTTTGCCCGCAGCAACCTTCCAATTGATGTTCTGACTCAAGAACGATCCCGGATTCTGTGAAAACAAAACGTTCGGATTTCCACCGGTAAATATCATCGTGGGATTGTTGTTGGCATTAAACGTCACGTTGCCGGTCGAAGACTCAAAAAAGCCGCCGGTCTGATTGTAGTTGCCGCTTATATTGACCGTTACTGTGACGCCGTTCCCGTTGCAGCAAATGAAGTTCAGGCCCTCACCGGGATTCCCCTGGATGATAAGGTCGCCGCCGATCGTCAACGTCGTCGAAGTCGTGTCGGTCAGTCGGACGAACTTGTGCGTGACGCTGTCCGGGCTTCCAGTGTGGAGGAGCGCAAAGTTACCATTGATGGTTCTCAGGCCGCCCTGCTGGTTCCATCCCGCGTGGAGATTTGCCGGACCGGCAATCGAATCGAGGATATTAATGGTGAGATTACCCCACGCCACGTTCGGTGGAAGTGGTGCAGGTGCTATTCCGGCATTTGCCCAGTGCCGGATTTCAACTGTACTTGACGTGCCGAATACGCGGCTGAGTGATCCTGGTATGTCCGATGAGCTTCCGTTGGGTGTAGCGCTCACCACGCGATGCACATAGAGTCCTCCGTTGTCGATCTGGAACGTCGCGGTCTGAACGAGCATCGTCGCGGTAAGCGTCGCGCCACTTTCGATCCAAATCTCGTTGCCGTCGCCGGAAACTGTCCAGGGGGCGCTCGTCGTCATGCTGTGCCCGTTCTGGAGGACGAATATATCGTCGGAGGTGAAGTCGGACGGCGAAGTGCCGCCGCCGCCGCGATTGCTGTTCCAGCTCGAGAGCAATGTAGCATCAAGGCTGCCCTGTGAGTAGTACGTCAGAATGTTCTTCACCGTAAATGCGTTGCTCGTACCGGTTTCTGCTCCTCCGGTTCTTGTCGCGGTGATTGTGAAACTGCCGGTGTTGGAGAATGTGACGCTATGAGACGACAACACCCCGCCGGAGAACGATGCCGTCGACCCACTCCCCGAAGTGAGCGTCCCAGTGGAAGAAATGTCGACCGTCCCTGTGAAGCCGGGGACGGTGTTATTCACCGTGTCCTTTGCAAGTACACGGATGAAAAAAGGTAATCCCATGGTATGTGTCCCGATGGCGCCGCCCCCCGCTGCCTCGACGAGGAAGTGGTGGAGCGGACCCGGATTCACCGTGAAAGCGTTACTTGTGCCGTTCTCTGACCCAGCCGTCTTAGTTGCCGTGACGGTAATGGACCCGGCGGTCGAGATCGCCAACGTGTGCGACGGCAGCAGGCCGTTCACGAAGGACGCTGTCGTTCCGCTTCCCGTGCTGAGTGTCCCTGTCGAGCTGATGTCAACGGTACCGGTAAAACCGGTAACGGTATTATTGTTTACATCCCGCGCTGTGACCTTGATGTTGAAAGGGTTCCCTGCCGATTGCGCCGGAATACTTCCGCCCGCAGCCGCTTCAACAAGAAAGTTGGCCAACGGGCCGGGATCGACGGTGAACGTCTGTGCATTGGATGATCCCCCACCGCCACTGTTGAAGACGGTGATCGGGTACGGTCCGGCAACCACAAGGACGCTCGCCGGAATGGACGCGGTGAGTTCCGTCGTGCTGACGAATATCGTTGTCCGATTTGAGCCGTTGAAGCGAACGACGGAATTGCCATTCATGAAGTTCGTTCCGTTCACGGTCAGATTGAACGTTGCAGCACCGGAGACCTTGCTGGCCGGAGTTATCCCGGTTGTCGTCGGCGTTGCGGTTGGCCCAATCGGATTCGTCGTATTCGACGCCGTCCAACGGGAGAAGTCGTTAATGCCGGTGACCGTGACCGTGCGGGCAGTCGTGTTCACCGTACCGAACTGGTCGGCCCAGGTCGAGCCGGAGTTGGTAGATTTGTAGAGTTCAAGCGTGCCTGCCGATTGGCCGTTCAATTCCGTGGTGTCGTAGTGGAAGACCAGTGTGGCGTTGAGCCCTGTGTTGGTCGTCGGCGCTATATCGAAGTACCGAAGTATCGACGAGTTGCTGTTGCCGGTCGAGGCCGTCCCGGTTTTTCTCGTAATAGATGTGCTGCCGGGCGCCGTACCGTTAAGCGTGATGTCCGAGCCGATGTTACCGAAGGTCTCCGTCCCGGATGTTGCAGTGACGTTCCTGGTGGTGGCAATTGTGCCAACCACCGTCGATCCGGAAATTTCCGACAGTATTCCGCCTGTGCCGAGGGTGATCGTGTTCGTGCCCGTCGTGATCTTTTTGGTGGAGATGGTGAGCGTGCCGTTGACCGTCACGGAGGAAGTGAGAGAAAGCCCTTGCGTGGCTGCGGTGTTGCTGAATGTCAGGTTGTTCACCGTCGCAGGGAAGCCGTTTCCAGTCGGTTGGGTTGTGGTGGCCGTACTGACCAGGAACTCGTAATTCGCCGCTGGATCGAAGGTGCGTGTGCCGCTGACCCTGATGTTGCCCGATGCCGTGCCGGCGTCGATACCGCTGATGGAAGCAATGCCGAGTGTGGCGCCCGCCGAAAGTGTGAAGTTCCCCGCTCCACTCACGAACATTGCGCCTGGCGCAAAGTTCAGCCGGCCGTTGACCGTGAGCGTGCGGCCGGACGACAATGACAGGCTGGTAACGGAGTTCAACGTGACCGTCTTTCCTGCTGCGACTTGCCAGTTGATGTTGGCGGCATTAAACGCGCCCGCGGTCTGCGTCAAGCCGACCGACGGTGAGCTTCCGCCTGTGAAGACCACGGTCGGATTGTTGTTGTTATTGAAGGTGGCGCTGCCGGTGTTAGACTCGAAATCTCCTCCGGTTTGGGTGTAGCTGCCGTTGATGTTGACAGTGACCGAAATGCCGTTGCCGCTGCAGCAGATGAGATTCAACCCGTCTCCCCCGCCGGGAGGTCCGGCGATGATCAGATCGCCGCCGATCGTCAGCGTAAAGGGAGTTGTGTCGGTGAGTCGAAAGAACCGATGGACGACACCGTCCGGGCTTCCCGTGCGCACTAGTCGGAAGTTGCCAGTGATTGTTGTCAATCCGCCGAGCTGGTTCCAACCGCCGCTGACCGAGTCGACGAGGTCGATTGTCAGGTTGCCCCAGCTGACGCCAGCCGGGAGGGGAACGAGCGCGGCCCCGCCGTTGCCCCACCGCTTGATTTCCACCGTACTCGATGAACCGAAAGACCGTGTAATCGATCCGGGAATATCCGAGGAGCTTCCGTTCGCCGTAGAGCTCACGACGCTGTGGACGTATCGTCCTCCGTTATCGATCTGCAACGTCGATGTGACGACGAGAAAAGTGGCCGTCAGCGTTCCCCCATTTTCGATTTGAATCTTGTTCCCCGGACCGGAAACAGTCCACGGGCCGCTCGTCGTCATGCTGTGACCGTTCTGGACGACAAACACGTCGCTGGTGCTGAAGTCGGGCGGAGTGGCGCCTCCTCCTCCACGATTGCTGTTCCAGCTTGCAAGCTGAATGGCATCCAGACTACCTTGCGAATAGTAGGTCACCGCCTCCTGCACTGCGAACGAGTTGCTCGTTCCGGTTTCCGATGCTCCAGTGCGCGTTGCAGTGATCGTGAAATTCCCCGTGTTCGAGACCGTCACGCTGTGAGATGACAAAACACCGGCCGTGAACGACGCGGTCGTTCCACTGCCGGCAGAGAGCGTGCCCGTCGAGCTGATATCGACGGTCCCGGTGAATGGCGTGACCGTATTGTTGACGCTGTCCCTGGCAACAACCTGGATGAAGAACGGAATGCCCGTCACCTGTGTTCCGATCGACCCTCCGCCAGAGGCCTCGACGAGAAAGTGATCCAGCGGTGCGGGATCGACGGTGAACGTCTGTGCGTTGGACGATCCTCCACCGCCGCTGTTGAAGACGGTGATCGGGTACGGTGCAGCAACCACGAGGTCGCTCGCCGGAATCGAAGCGGTGAGTTCCGTCGTGCTGACAAAGGTCGTTGTCCGATTTGAGCCATTGAACCGGACGACAGAATTGCCGTTCATGAAGTTCGTTCCGGTCACGGTCAGACTGAAAGCTGCTGCACCGGAGATCTTGCTCGCCGGAGTGATACCGGTTGCCGTCGGTGTTGCCGTTGGCCCAATTGGATTCGTCGTATTCGAAGCCGTCCAGCGGGAGAAGTCGTTAATGCCGGTGACCGCGACCGTGCGGGCAGTCGTGTTCACCGTACCGAACTGGTCGGCCCAGGTCGAGCCGGAGTTGGTAGATTTGTAGAGCTCAAGTGTGCCGGCCGACTGGCCGTTCAATTCCGTGTTGTCGTAGTGTAACGTCAGGGTGGCATTAAGCCCTGTATTGGTCGTCGGCGCGATATCGAAGTAACGAAGGATCGATGAGTTGCCGTTGCCGGTCGAGGCCGTGCCGGTTTTTCTCGTAATAGCTGTGCCACCAAGCGCCGTACCGTTCAGCGTAATGTCCGAGCCGATGTTGCCAAAGGTTTCCGTCCCGGATGTCCCGGTGACGTTCCTGGTGGTGGCAATTGTGCCAACCACCGTCGATCCGGAAGTTTCTGACAGTATTCCGCTTGTGCCTAATGTGATGGCGTTCGTGCCGGTGGTGATTTTCCCCGTCGATACCGTGAGCGTACCGTTCACGGTGACAGAGGAAGTGAGCGAAAGTCCTTGCGTGGCTGCGGTGTTGCTAAACGTGAGGTTGTTCACTATCGCAGGGAAGCCGTTGCCAGTTGGTTGGGTTGTGGTGGCAGAACTGACCAGGAACTCGTAGTTCGCCGCAGGGTCGAAAGTGCGTGTGCCGCTGACCCGGATGTTGCCCGATGCCGTGCCGGCGTCGATCGCGCTGATGGCAGCGATGCCGAGCGTGGCGCCGGCCGAGAGTGTGAAGTTGCCTGCCCCAGTGATGAAGTTCGTGCCTCGATCGAAGTTCAAACGACCGTTCACCGTGAATGTTCGGCCGGACGACAATAACAGGCCGGCAAGGGTAGTGTCCAGCGTGACCGTCTTTCCCACTGCGACTTGCCAATTGATGTTGGCATTCGGGCTCGGCAGAAATGTCCCACCGGTTTGTGTCAGGATGACGGATGATGAACCGCCGGTAAAGAAAATATTTGGAAATGACGTGCTTGACGAGGATTGGAAATTGCCGGCCGTCTGATTGAAGTCCCCTGCAATATTGATATTGATTGTCAGCCCGCTCACGGGACCATAGTTAATGTTTAGATTGCCACCTGAAACAACGAGGTTCCCGCCGATTGTCAGAGTGAAGGAGGTTGAGTCTGTCAATCTCATAAAGTTACCGACGCCGGTCGCTTGGAGAGTGAGATTGCCATTCACCGTAGTCAACACACCCTTCTGCTGCCACGCAGCCAATGAAGCGACATTGATGGTCAGATTACCCCAGCTAACTCCGCCGGGCAGAGGGACTGGAGTTCCCCCGCCATACGCCCAACGTTGAATCTCCACTGTGCTCGTTGCACCAAAAATCCGCGCGCTTGATCCGGGAATGTCAGACGCACTGCCGTTCGATACAGCACTGCGTGCGTTGTGGACATACCGGCCTCCGTTATCGATCTGGAACGTGGAGGTTGCCACAATTAAAGTGTCCGTCAGTATCCCGCCGTTTTCGATCTGAATTGTGTTCCCCGCTCCGGAGAGTGTCCATGCCGCGCTGTTCGTCATGCTATGACCGTTCTGAATGACGAACACGTCACCCGAGGAAAAGTTCGGGGGAGTCGTGCCCCCGCCCGCGCGGTTGCTGTTCCAATTTGTGAGCACGGTCGCATTTGAGCTACTCTGCGAGTAATAGGTGTTTGCTCCGAGCGCAACCGCCCCGGTCATTGTCAGGAAGATACCAGACAGGAGAACAACGAAGAGAGGCTTTGCCATACTCATGAGATCCTCCGGTGGTGTACTGGTCGGCAGATCAGCCTCGCTATTCGGTCAAACGTATGGTAGAATTGCGGCACAATCCGCTCGGCGTCATTCATAATTAATTCGGACTGCATAAAACGATCTCCAGGATTAATGGCGAAGCCGTCCCTCAACGACATCGAATAAGAATACTGAGGCGATGAAATATTGTGGCGATTTCTGTGATTCATGACTTCTTAATTCTCTCCGATAATGCAACATGCTCTCGCGTTGTGCGGATCCAACCCCGGTCGGACCGCCGCCGAGCAAGGTTCGCGTAGAACAAGACCTTCCAGACTGCATATCTTGGGATAAATAAGAGTGCCCGGTATAGCGACCTGTCAGCCCGCGCAGCGAAGAGTCCGATGAATACATGGACGAACGCTAAGAAGACAAGAACGATCGAGGGGAGAACAAATGGACCGATCATCTGCACGCCAAGCTGCCAGAGCAGAACATTACATCCTGCCACAATCGTCGCTACGCCGAAGAGAAGGAGGAACGGCGGAGTCATGAGCTCGACACAGGCGTCAAACGCTTTGAACGAATGCTTGTTAACGGCGAATCGCAGCAGTCGCGGCGCATACGCGCGGATGACCGGCAGTCGGCCGCCTTCCCACCGGGCGCGCTGGCTCTGGGCATTCTGCGCCTCGACGGGCATTATCGCCAGGACTCTTGCTTCCGGGGCGAAATCAACCGTTATTCCATTCAGGAGAAGGAGCAGACCGTATTCGAGATCTTCGGTCAGCGAATAGGCATTCCACGGCACAGCGCGCAATGTGGAGGCCGAGAAGCACATGCCGTTTCCGCGTATGCCGGCAGAGCATCCAATGAGGCGTCGACCCAGCGGCCGCACATAATTATAGAGCGTGAAGCCGAGCCGGGTGATCTCCGAGCTCCATGCACCGGCTTTCGGTGCCACCAGGTCGCTGGATTGAATGGCCTGGGATCCCCGTTCGAGATAGCAGTTCATGACCGAAAGAAAATTTTCCGATACAATGCTGTCGGCATCGATGACAACAAACCCGTCGTATGACGGCTGCTTCACCAGCAGGAGGTCAAATCCCCACCTCAAGGCGTAGCCTTTTCCGCGCAACGTGGGGTGACAGCGCTCGAGTACGACGGCGCCAAGCTTCCTGGAAAGCTCGGCGGTTCCATCGGAACAATTATCCGCGATGACGATGACATCGAAAGCATTCTCCGGGTATTTGATGGCGCGCAAGCTTTGCAGAGTGCGCGTGATCGTGATCTCTTCATTGTGTGCCGGCACGATAACCGCGAACCGCCGCTGAGAGGCCGCTTCCGCGCAGCGGCCCTCTCGATGAACAGCGGCTAAGACACTGAGCATCGCCAGATATCCGATGAAGAATCCGAAGATGCACAGCGGGATCAGTTCGATGAGAGATACGATCATTGTCGTGACCTGCGTCCAATCTGAAATTTTTGGAGCGATCGAGCCGGCAAATGTCTCACGATGAAGTTGTATCCAAGGACTCCAATGTCCGCGATCTTCCGCCAGACATATAGGGCTTTATCGCCTTGTGATCGCTTCTTACTGAGCGTGAACTTGCGGTACTCGTAATACTCGCGTCCAATCCGCTCGCGGCTCTTCACCAGCAACTCATAACCCAGGTACATCGCGAACCGGATCTTGCCCGACAACGCCGGAGAGGAGCAGCGCATGAGATAGTTTCTTGAATCGACTGCATTCCCCTCGGTGTACTTGTAGGGCTCGTCACCGCGAAGGAAATCGAAGACCTGCATACCTTCCTTGATACCGTCGGCGATCGACAGAGTTCGAATGAGGTATCCGGGACTGCATTTCATGACGGCCTCTGTCCCGTGCACATTACTCTGATACATGTAGATGCGCTTGTTGTAATTAAAATGAAAGCTTGCGGCGACCGCAATACTGTCGACCTTGAGAAAGTATAACCTCAACCAGTTCCTGCAGGCAAATCTCTTGGCCACCTCGGCATGAAACGCTTTGTTCCGTTCGTCGTCGAATGCACTCCAATATCCCTGGCTTTTCCACCGGTTACCGTGCACCGCTGCAAACGCGTCGATTGCCGACCGGAGGTCTTCCGTATCGCTTCGAAGCAGTTCGACCTCAACGGTGAAATTCTGCTTCAGTTTCTTGAGCTTCCGCCGGAAATTGTAACTGTTCGTCGGTGAGGAGCTCTCCGATGCCGACAACTGAATCTGCGGACAGACATTGCCCTGATACAAGTACATGTTCAAACCATGCTGGTCCATGATCCCCTGCAGATGTTTCATAACCGGCGACGATTCATTGACATCTTCAATATCAAAGACATCCCATCCTTTAGCCGTCGCCCGAAGATGAAGCACCAGAGAAGTCAATACCGGCTGTTCATAACCGTCACGAATGATGATGTCGCCATAGTCTGACAACCCGCGACCGAGGAATTGCAGCCGCGAAAAAAGCCGCATTCCCGGCAGGCCGATAACTTCCTTGAAGAGCGGTGCGATCGCGACAATCTTATTGTCGATCGTGAAGACCAGAATATCCAGTTCCTGATTTGGCTTTGCATAGTACTTCCACCATGTGCGCGACCATTCAAAGGACTGAAATACTGTCGCATCGGATTCATCGAGCAGCTTGCTCCATGCTGTTTCCAGTTCATCAAACTCAGCGTCCGTTGAGATAACTCGAACGCCGCACCCGCTCTCCGTGGCCGTCAGGGGAGATTCCCCGAGGATGGCTCTCGCCGGCTCAGCGGCATTCATATCGGTGCTCATTCGATCCAGCACGTTCGACTGTTTGAGATTGAGTCTCATGCCTTACCACGGCGTCTGAATATGGAGGGTTTCAGCAAGTTGTTCAACGGATTGGACGGTCTCGATCGACAGCGGAATGCCCTCCGTCTGGTACTTCGCGGCGTTCCGGCCGCGAATCTCACCCGGATACAGGATTTCTTCGACGCCGGGCTGCGTAGGCACTTCGGCGATCCAGGAGAGGAGCGTATCTACTCGTTGAAGGAACGCCTGCTGCGGCATGAACCGCTCGATGTTGATCGCGATGAAAAAATGTCCCGTGTCCAACGGCCGATCCCAGGTCTTAAACAACGATCCAACTTCCTTCCCCATGGCGGAGCACGTCAGGAGGCCCGAAAGGACCTCGATCATCAACGCAAGTCCGAACCCTTTCGGACCTGCTGCCGGCAGCAGGCAACCCGATATGGCGGCGGCCGGATCGTTGGTGGGTCTTCCATCTCCGTCGACGGCAACGTGCATGGGCAGGTTTGCGTGTTCCGCGACATTGCTTCGGACTTCAGCGCCAGAAATTGCGCTCGTGGAAAAATCGACAAGTATTGGTGCGCCGGATCCAGTTGGGCATCCGAATCCCAATGGATTTGTCCCCAACACCGGACGGGTCCCTCCGTAAGGTGCGACCTTCGGAAAAGCGTTCGTCCCCGTGATTCCAAGATACCCGTCTGCTGCGGCGAGGGCACAGTAATATGCCGCAGCGCCGTAATGATTGCTGTGCCGAACGCCGACATAGCCGATGCCCTGTTCACCGGCAATCTTCATCGCCCGCCGGGTTGCCGCGTACGCGGCGACGTGCCCGAACGCGTTGTTCGCGTCGAGGATCTCGACGGCAGGCGCCACATTGGTCCAGCTCATATTTGAGGGCGAATTAATCAATTTCATGGAATACCGCTTGACCATGTTCGATAAACGAACCAGACCGTTCGTCGTTCGTCCCCGCAATTCCGCCCAAAGTAAGGCCTCGCCGATGATCTTGGCATCATCAGGATGTGCACCTGCAGCAGCCATCGCGTCATGAACAAATCGCTGATGCTGTGGGACCGTAATTGTTTTAGGAGAAGTATCTGTCGCTGATTTCATAGAGAGTCTTGTTGACTGTGCTGAATATGATCCCCACGACCATTCCGACCTTTTGGAGTCCCTGGCGAATGACCCTGGCGAGGACTCGCAGTTTCATTTGCTTCTGCAAAAGGGGGTAGATGCGGACCAATGACGGCATCGGATCCGTCCAACGGAAGTAGAGAAAATGCTGCCTGTGCAGTATGCTTCGAATCCATTGCCAGACCGACATCTCACCGCGCCGATGGGAGATGCGAAACGCCAGGATATCGACGAGCGGCCGGATCACTCTCAGGCCTTTACGATAATCGTTCACGGGCGGTAGTGGTCGGCCGGTCAGACGATTGTAAATGAAGAGAGGCAGGTTGATGCCGCTCAACGTGAGCATTTCCGTGACGAGCGTGAGCCGGGCATTGCATTCGATCAGCTTGAGCTGTCCATCCCTGGGATCACGCTTGAATTCCACATTGCCCACTCCACGGTAACCGACACCCTTAAGAAATCGTAATCCCATTTCGGCCACTTCAGGATTCCAGTCGGTGATGTGATAAGTTCCGAGTCCGAAGTTGTTCGGATACTGGCGCAATTTTCGCTTGGTGAAGTGGAACAGCGGCACGCCGGTTTGATCGAGATAGCTGTAGTAGCTGCAGTAGGCGTCATCACTACCGGGGATGATTTCCGTGACCAGCATTTCAAGATGAAGAGCCTGGACCTTGTTGAATGTGTCCATCATCTCCCGTGCATCACGAATGACCAACAACTTGTTCGGAAAATGCTTGATGAATTCGTGCGAGACCCGCGGTTTCAAGGCGCAGGGATAGGTTACCTGTTCCATCACGTTAAGGATGTCCTCTCGCGTGTGAGCAGACCAAATCTCGGGCGTCGGCACACCTGCCTTCTTGGCAAGGGCGTAGCTCTTTTGCTTGTCGAGCATCGAGAGAAGAACGTCGTCGTCCGCTTCGAACATGAGATAATCGTTTTTCAGGACTGACCGGTACTTGGCGATGAATTCCAGCATCTGGTCGCTGCAGGGCAAGATCACTGCTCCGCGAAGTTTCTTCAGGCCGGGGCCCGTGAGCCAGTCGAGCCAGATCTTCTGGGGTTCGCTCCCATACCGGAGAGGAATCCACTCGCAAAAGCGGGAATAGCGTGCGTAACTATCCGGCTGGTCGATGGCGAATACCCGAATACCACTGCGCCCCAAACTCCTCGCCACAGACAGCGCAATCGGTCCGCCATGGATAACCAGTGCAGGTGGAAGCGATCCGTTCGTGTGAAGTTGATTCTCCAATGCTTCGCTCATTTCCTTTTGCTTGATAAAGGTTGCTTACCGCCGTTCAGACAAAGAAGACGGCGCAGAATCGGCACGGCGACCGGGACACCTTGTTGTGGATTTGTCACCTGGTAATGGAAATGCAACCCCGGGGTTGCGTTGACCTCGTTGATGACACCGCCGCTCTCGGCGAGCGGAACGGTGATGTCGGTTGCTAACACGTCCACTCCCGCGAGCTGAAGACCAAGAACCGACGCCGCTTTCGCACCATCGCGTACCACGTCAGCGCAGATGCCTTCCCGCACCGATTCGTTTTCCCTATTTGAGTTTTCATTCGAGGCCTTCTTGATCACAACTTTACGCCCCGGTGGCGGGATGGAATCCAATGACAAACCGCTGGTTTCGAGGGTCGTCATGCAATCAAGATCGATCCCGAGTCTCGCCAGGGAGATGTCGCCATGCATTCTTACCCGCCGTTTGTTCTCTTCCTCGATAAGAGTCCGGATCTTCGATCGACCATCACCGGTTACGGTCGGCGACCCTCTGCGAATTGCATCAAGGAGTTCACCGTCGAGATAGAGCAAGCGATACGATTCCCCTTCGACCTGGCGCTCGATCATGAGGCTGTTGCTGAACAGAGATGCCCGGATCGCCGCCCGTTGCAGCTGGCGAGAATTTATGATGTTTGTCGTCACTGCCTCTCCACCTCCGGTCCCTTTGGCGGGCTTGACGACACATGGCCCCTTCTGCGCCGACAAGAATGCTTCTGCCGATCGAAGATCGCTCAGCGTGAAGACGCAATGTTCAGGGACGGGCAATCCGTGTTCCGCCAGGAGTTTGTGGACCAGCGGTTTGTTCCCTGCAAGGTGCACCGTTGCGGGATGATCCAGCATAACGAAACTCTGATAGAGACGAGTCACGGCCGCGGCTGCCCGCACTTCGAGGAATCCGTCGGGAAGGCGCACAAGCGAAAGAGATAGTTCTCTCGCGGCTTTCTCCCAGATATCATCATAGAACGCACCGCGTGCGGCCTCGCTGAATCCGGTTGACCGTTTCGCCATCTTGTTCCAGACATGCTGCAAGTAGAAGATTGTCCGCAGAACGTCTAACCAATATTTTCGAATTTTTGCTGCAGAGCCCATGGCATTTTAGCGCAGGTTTTTCAGTCGGCTGAGAAGCCGTACTTCAGAAAACAGGGAAAAAACTCGCGGGCAAGGGAATTTGTTCCCCCGTGCCTGGAGATCGTTGGTGAATGTAGTTGTTGAATTTGACGTAATATGCTCTTTTTTTGATTCCCCGATGTGACGCAGGTCTCATTGCAGCCTGTATAAAGACATGCCTTTCCATGTAAATTCGGGCTTAATTGGCAGCGTATTGGCAAATACGCAGTATTGGGCATTATACTTCTTTGCCACATGCCGGATCCCGTCGAGCGGCATGCGATAGAATGCCGTGCCGGTCGAATCACGGATCGCGTATGAATCTTTGATGTTCTTCATCGATTCGATCGTTACCGCTCCGCCGGTGACATCCACCACCCTTTCGTACCATACTTTGAACATATCCTGGTTATAAGGTATCGCCATCCAATTCACGACCTCGGCCCGCATCGTATTCACGGAAAAATTGAGATACTCGGGCGAGACAAGGAAAATGGCATCCTTCGGCGTATTGTACTGGATATACTTTTCAAGCGGTGTTTGTTGAATGTCGAATGTGAGGCCGGGGAATATCTTGGACCGCCAGCCTTCAAAATACGATGGATACCGATAGACGATGATGAACGCCATCATCGCATAGATTGCCACTGCAATCGAACCGTATCGGGCAAATTTGCCGATGGTCTCCCGACTGATCCTCCCCTCGAGGAAGGACCAGAATGCCCAGCAAGAATACAAAACAGTGATGATCGCCAGTACCACCGATGTCCGGAACAGATAAGACTTGTCGATCACTTCGACCCGAAGGATTTCATTCAAATAGCCGAGTCCGCAAAGAACCACGATGACGATGAATGCCCGAGCCAAAACTGCGTCGACATAGGTCCATGAAGCTTTTTTCCGAAGCTTGAAGAGGAGCGCCGTCGCGACGATCTGCAGAATGAACATGACGTGATGGACCATCGGCCATGCAGTGGGTTGAAGATGATGCCGATGCCTGAACCTGAGCACGTCATAGAATGTTAACCCGCCCGCATCAGACGTGGAAGACTGGGCAGCGTTCAGGATCTGCTCCCTGAACGCGGGGATGAGGATCGGCGCGCCGATGATTGAACTGACCAGCCCGAACACGATGAGATTTCTGATTCTCTCCTTAAAAGGCCCGCCGCTGAGGAGGAGTATCCCGCCGATCAGGAGTCCGATCTGCTCTCCCTGATTGAGCTGGATGTACAATGACAGGCCGGCCACAACGCCGGCCAGAACGGTTTTCCTCTTTGCAAGATACACCAGTGCAAGGAACGACACGGCGTAGCCGAGTGTGTACATATAGAATGTGGATTCGAACAGAATCCATGAGCCGATAATGAGGTTGTCCCCCGGAACGATGTACCGATACATGATCACCATGAGGACTGCAAACCACCCAAAGACCGGCTGGCCGGGTAGAATCTCTTCCGCCAGCTTTCTGATGGCGTAGAAAAGAAGGAACAGAGAAAGCACCTGAAAAAGCAGAAAGAGAACCGGCAGGGGAATAACATGGCCCATCTGCGACATGAGCCAGGTCAACGCCCGGATATAGATCGGGAAGTTCCCGGCCTGCAGATCGTTCGCCAGCACGGTGGGATCGATGAGATGATAGATGGCCGGTATGAGCGCCGCGTGATTATGCCAACCAAAATGCCATCCATACGTGACGAACGCCAGCAGTATGAAGATGCCGTAGAGATGGGCGTTCGCGAAATATCGCTTTATGTTTTCTTTCATGGCGTAGTCCGAATGGCCGGGGTAACTTTCAGTTGCGCGTTCAGAGTATCGCAAATCTGAAAGCACCCCGGCTCACGTGTCCGATCAATGAACAAGTTCAGGCACTTTGTCAGTGACAACTTCGCATTTGCTTTCTTCCAGGATGGCGTCAACCCACCTGTTGGAGAATTCTCCGCGCTGTACTGCCGCGAGGTATTCAGCCATATTCGCCTTCAACTGCTTCAGCCGCTGAAGGAGGTTCTCGGCTATCTCGCGCGGGACAACGACGACGCCATTCATGTCGCCGATGATGATATCACCGGGATGGACGACAATTCCACCGCACTGGATCGGGAAGTTGACTTCGCCGGGGCCGCGATGTAATGGACCAATAGGTGTGACACCCCGGGCATATACCGGCAAGCGCAGAGGGCGGATCCCATTAATATCCCGCACAAGTCCGTCGACGACGAAACCGCCGATCTTGCGATGACGGGCTTTTGTGCTGATGAGATCGCCCAGCACCGCATTCATGGATGACCCACCGGCATCGACGACGATGATGTCGTTGGGGACGGCGATATCAAGCGCTTTGTGGACCATCAGATTGTCGCCCGGAAAAACCTTGACCGTGCAGGCCGGGCCAAGGATTTTCAGGTCCGGGTCGGTCATGTTCCGAATGACCGGTGACATCGTGTACAACCGGTTCATCTGATCCGAAATATCCGGGCTGTCAAATTGGCCAAATTCCGCGATCAGTGCCGGATCCGGCCGAATGATTTGTTTGCGAATTCTGAATCCGGGACCCGGATTCATTTCTGAGGATTTTGGTCTGTCTGCCATAATGGTACTCCTTCATTTTCTAATGATGTGATTGATAATCTGAAGAACGGATATTACTTTTCTCTTTGGACGTTTCCTCGCACTGAAGTGGTCAAATGACATTCTGGGCCGAAGCGGCAATGCCTTCGAGAATCCTTTTCCGAAGCTCATGGCGCTGAATCTTGTCTGTTGTTCTTGGCATGTGGTCGATCCGGTAAACGATCCTTGGAATCTTTTCCTTATCGAGACGGTACAGGAGTGATGACGACAATTCGGACGGGATGATCGTTCGACCGCCGTGTGAACGGTAGCAAAGAACCGGGATCTCTCCGACCAGCACCGAGGGATCCGGAATTCCCACAACGCAAATGTCACAATCGGGGTAAAGCTCGTGGATCGCCTCCTCCACCTCAAACGGAGAGATCTTCAGGCCCGCCGTATTGATGATCTCATTTTTTCGGCCGAGGAAGTGCATGTACCCATCCTTGTCGCAGTACCCGACAACCCCGCTTCGCAACCATCCGCCGTCGAAGAAGACCTGTCGATTCAATTCGATTCGATGCCAGTACTGCTGCATCACCTGATCGCCGCGCACAAGAATTTCGCCGATTTCTCCCCGACCGACCCGTTTCCCCTGATCATCGATAAGGGATATCTCAGTGTGAGGCGTCGGCTGGCCGATCGAATCAAGCTTCTTCCGTTCCCGGTGGAACTCGATACATGTCGTGCAGGGGGCTTCGATGGTTCCGTAATGCATGTAAATGCGGGCGTTCGGAAAAACATGCATCAGCTTTTTCTTCTCGACAAGAAATGGGACGGCGGCCCCTCCCAGGTGGATCGAGGTCAGTTGTGATCCGACATTTTTCAACAGCACCTGAATCTCATCGACGAGAGAGAAGAGGGTCGCTCGGTCGGATGACAAGGCATTGCACTCGCTCTTCAAGATGCCCTGAGCGATCACCACCGGATTCTTGCGAGCGTTTGTGAGGATCACTGTCGATCCCGCAAATAACAATGAACAAATCCGCACGAAGCCGAATGATTGAGTCAATGGGACGAGAACGAATTCGCGGGTGCTGGCATCCGTCTTCGTACAATAATCGATATTGCACGACGTCTGGGTGACATTACGATGACTGAAGAGGACACCGTTCTGCTCTCCATCCATCCCGGGCGCGTATAAGAGTATGGCGCCATCGTCCTCCTTGAGGTTCATCAATTGAATAATCCGATCCGCGTTCATGGACGCATTGAATCTTTCCTTGGGGTCGATGGCGGCGGGCGAGCCCATCAGGAAAGAGCTCACACCGTTGAAAAGAAAGAAATGGCAGCCGAGCTTGTCCCGGAGCATCGGGAATTCAGCCAATTCTCCCTTGCCGGTGATCAACATGAAGGGTGCACACTCCCGGGCAAGCTCTTCGATCGTTGAGGCGACGTCAAGATCGGTGACCGGAACCGCGATCCCCCCCGCACGCATGACGGCCAGACAGGCAAGGAGACCTTCGACGGCATCCCGCAACAGAATCATGACGCGATCCCCTTTCTGCAAACCTTCAACGATGAACATGTCCGCCAGACCGTTGATCCTTGCCATGACCTCGCGATAGGTTAACCTGCGATTCTCGCAGATCAGGGCGATCTTGTCGGGGTATTTGTGACCTGACTCCTGAAGATATTGATGAACGAGTCGCATGGATCCTCGCTGGCGCTAGTTGTTTTCCAATTTTGAAGCGTGCCCCGACGGGATGCGTCGCCTCGTGAGTTTGTTGGTCATACACGTCAATCGAAACTGAGCATAACTGTAGAAGAAGCGCGGCAGGCCATGCGCGCGCCATTGCACGCCCAGGAGTACCCACTCGCGCATGAAGAGATACGACAACATCCGGAGCTTCTTCAGGACACCAAAGAGCCGGCGCCGTACACCATGTCCAGCGGTGGCGCTTGAAATCTGAATATTCCAATTATGGTCGGAGATCGGATTAAACTCGAATTTGTATTTCTCGTCGCCGCGAAGAAAATCGACTTGCTTGACGTCAGAGAGGATCGATTCCTCGATCATGGCCAGAAGGAGCCCGAGACCGGGTCTCTGTTTCGTCGTCGATAACCCCGGATCGAAGCCGCTGAGATAGTCGTAAAGGCAACCGTTGAACGTGAACGCAAGGCGAGTGGCAACGCAGGTCCCATTGGTATTTGCTGTCTTGAACGAGAGCCAGCGTTTTTCCATGAACGTGCGCGCAACCTCAAGCTGGAAAAGTTTAAACCTCCCGTCGGCAAAAAGACCCGGATAACCAAGACTATTCCAGCGATTTTGGTGAAGTCGCACGAGGTGGCCGAATGCGACCTCCAAGTCTGCCGGCGAACCCACCGTGCGGATGCCATATGCCCCGCCGCTCTGATATGCCTTCCGTGCCTGTGTAAAACGCCGACGGACGTTGGCGCTTTGTTCCCGCAGGTAGACTTCAAACGACCCCGGCACAGGCATGCGCGAGCATACATCCGCCCGTGTGACCTCTAACGGTAACTCAGCTTCGACGCATTGAGCGCGAAGAATTTTCATCAGGCGGCTCTGTTCCGGCGTGTTCACAAGCTGAACATCATCGAAGCCCGACGACGAGCGTTTGAGATACTCGACGAAGGCCCGGCAGATTTCACGGTCATGTCCGGGATCGGTGATGAAGTCGAGGTAATCGCTTGCGCCATCGTCGAGGAAAAGCCCGTCAGATTGCGAAAACGCGCTTCCGCACCCGAGGAATTGCAGCCTCCGGTGCAGAACGAAACCGGCCACGGCGGTCTCCTGAACAAAGAGCGGCGCGATGCCGACGAGAGTTCCCTCTGAATAGAACAGCACAAGATGCAGTGTCCGGGAGGGCTGCGACCCAAAATGTTTCCACCAGAGCCAGGTCCACTCAAAGGTCTGATAAATCGTAGCACCGGAATTCCTGACCAGGGTGTTCCATTGTTCCCCGAGGTTCGAAAAGCCTTCGACGTCCCGGATGATCTCGATCGTGACCGGACGCGGGCGTTTGGAGGTCGAGGGCATCGAACTCTCCGGCTCCTGGAGCATGGTATCGAGGCTGGGTAAGCGTTCTTGCTTCACGATAAGTCCTTCAGGGCGATATCATTGGTCTTGTTGATCTCGGGGAGAGAGATGGCGTGTCCGCGTGATTGGCCGAAAGTGCTCGGCGACATCAGGACGTCTTTCGCCTTGCGCCGCAGCCATTGATAGCGCGAGTACGGTGCCAACATCCGGACGCCGAAGCCGACACTGTTCAGTGACCCGGGGACAGCTATCCGGCGGAGCTCGAATGGATCAAGACCGAATCTCGCAGGTCCCGTGTACACGCCGCATGCGAGTGAGTATCCGGCATCCGCAACCATGTTCTTGAGCATCTCATTGACGAGGCCGTAGGGATATGAGAAACTTCTGACGGGTGCGTTGAGGAGCATCTCCAGAAGCATCCGGGACCGGGAAATCTCCTCCCACGCTTTCTCCCTCGGCAGCAGGGTAAGCTTTGGGTGGCTCATCGAGTGCGACCCGATTTCATGTCCCGCAGCGTGCATCTCGAGAATCTGCTGGTCGGTCATAAGGCGTGTGTTGGCAAGGCCGTCGTGTGCGTCCCATACATTGTGTGAGATTGATCGATCACCGAGTGCAAAGACAACACCCTTCATCCCAAACTCCTCGAGAAGTGGAAACGCGATTTCGAACGTATCCACATACCCGTCATCGAAGGTGAGGATCACCGGTTTTTTGGGCAGGTTGAGTTCTCCGTCGAGAACGAGCCGATAGTCGTTGAATGTGATGGGAGTGAAGCCCAACCATTCCAACAACTCCAGCTGCCTCCGGAATGATTTGGCCCGGACACAGAAATCCCGCGCACCGTTTGTGACCACAACATGATCGGTGATCCGGTGATACATCAACACCTTTATCCCATTCCTGGCGGCCATCAGCTTGCATCCTTGCGGTATGATTGACTTTTTATTCATATCTCCTGCTCCCAACCCTCATTTGAAGCGTGTGCGAACTTTCTGTTCCATTGTTGTGCGACACGAGCGATTCGTGTCTCAGCCACCGGACACTCATCTCTATTCCCTGATCGACCCTGAACGCCGGTTCATATCCGAGCAGTGTTCGCGCTTTTTCGATCCGGTAGGACGGTTTCCGGCCGTACATCCCCAACTCATCCCCCGATGGGGTCGTTTTCATTGATTTCTCGATCCGTTTGGCGATCGTTCTGAGAAAGTCGTAGCGTTGATACATCATGGTGATGACCCCGCCAAATTTGTCGAGAACGAAATGTGCTGCGACCTTGGTCGGCTTCATGAGCACGGACCGCACCGTTGATTTCCGCTGGCCGATCTCCCGGAGCTGCGGCAGCCCGAGTGCGTCATTCAGCCGACTGAAGTACTCGTTCCATGTAATCAAATCGGCGCCATTGACGTTGAACGCCTGCCCGACAGCGTTGTTCGATTCCAGAGCGCGGTAAGTAGCATTGACCAGATCCCGGATGTACACAAGGTTGCATGTTCCTTCTCCGACCCCTTTGAACAGCCCCCACCGGCCTGATTGAAGCCGCTCCGCGAACTTGCCGATCCAGAGCTTTGCATAGGGACCATAAACAATCGAAGGTCGGAGGACAACCACGGGGACACCTCGTTTGTAAAACGACCAACAAAGATTCTCGGCTTCGATCTTTGCCTCGCCATAGGCCTTCCCCGAATGGACCAGAGGATGCTTCTCGTCGATCGGTCCTTCCACTGTTCCATAGACATCGACGGTGCTGAAGTGAATAAAACGTTTGACATGGTGTTTGAGCGCTCCGTCCAGCATGTTCTCTGTGCCTTTCCTGATCACATCGCTCGATCCCATGGCACAGTGGATCACGACGTCGACGCCCTGCATCGCATCGTCGATCTGCTTCGGATTCATGATGTCGCAAAGGACGATCTCGACCGGAAAGCGACCGATGCGTGCGGCACTCGACCATCGCCTGATGCCGGCGCGCACATATTTAAAGCCATCCAGATATAGCGCCTCAACGATCCAACCGCCGATAAAGCCGCCGGCGCCCGTGACCAGAATCCGCGTATCAGTCCGCATCGACAACCTCCTTCTGCTCATACCACGGCAAAGGAAATCGAGTGGTTCTGCCGTACGCTTCTTGAATCAACTCGATGGAATCAAGAACATGGCTGGCAGGGATGAGCGGTGTGGCCGCGCCCCGAATCACGTCCAGGAAGTTGGCTATAGGCATTCGCGAAAAGTGGACCTTGCCGTTGTCGCGGGGTTGCGTATCGATCATCGATGTGCCGCGCGAAGTCGTCAGTGTTATCGTGCGCCAGTCATGGATCGCCCCTTCGATCGATCCCTTTTCGCCAATGATACGGAACGAATTGGGGAGCTTGCCAAGGCGGCTCATTCGCACGGTGCATATGCAATCCTGGTACCGCATGGAAACCGCGGCGACGGCCTCGCATCCGCCGAACGAATCGCTCTCTGACGAAAGAATCTCAGGTTTCCCGCCGAGCCAGAAACAGATGACATCGAACACATGCGCACCGAGGTCAAGGAGCACGCCCTTGCGAGAGATTTTGGAATTGAAATAGAAGCCTGAGGCCGTTGGCCAATCGAACTCTCCCCCTTCAAGATAACTGATCGAGCGAAGTGAGCCGATCTCGCCGCTCGTTATGATCTCTTTGATCTTGCGGGATGAAGGCACCAAACGACGCGTATTGTTGACGGCGATCGTCACCCCGTGAGCGTCTGCGAGACGGACCATCTCCCGGACTTCCTGGCCCGTCTCTGCGAGCGGCTTCTCGCACAAAACATGCACATCGTGGGTGAGGAGATCCTTGGAGATCGGAACGTGCAGATGGTGCGGCACCGCAACGATCGCACCCTGGATGCAGTCCATGATATCTTGATAATTCGAGACAGAATCTGCGTCCCCGAAACTGGCGGCCAATTGTCTGGCCCGCTCCGGATTGCTATCGACGAGGATAACTTTCTCCACGCCCGACGCGAATTGCCGCAACGCCGGAAGATAGAATTTTTCCGCGATCGCTCCGCAACCGATGAGAGCGATGGTCGGTAATGTTCTTTGTGGGGGTTGCTGGTTATTCATCATAAATTCATTTGGACTTTCTGTTACACTTTTCCCTGCAGCTCGAGTTCGAGGATGCCCTGCTCCGCCATCTGCCTGGGCGCACGGGCGCGCTTTGACACGACAGCGCGATAAACTGCGTCCAGCTCTTTGCCCTTGGCGTCCCATTGGTACCGCGCGACTGCCGTCATGTAGGCCTTTTCAGCTATTCGATGACGAAGGTCGCCGTCGTTAAACAATCGCACGACGGACTCGGCAAACTGCTCCGGAGAATCTGCAAACAGCGCGGATTCTTCGTTCTTCAAATGGATGCCTTCCACACCGATGGATGTTGTCACGATCGGCCTTTTCATGGCCATCGCTTCGAGTGCCTTGCCTCGGATGCCGCCGCCCACCAGGAGAGGAATAATATACACCTGGCCGCGAGCGATCCACGGTTTGACGTCGTCGACGAATCCCGTGACGACGATATGATCGCATGCCCGCGCCAGGACTTGTTTGGACGGACTTTTCCCCACGATATAGACCCGCGCATCAGGTGTTTGCTCGAGGATCCTCGGAAAAATTTCATCAAGGAAGTAAAGGACGCCGTGGTTATTCGGGTAGTGGGTCATCAGTCCGGTGAACACCATCGAATGAGGTTCCTGTTTGACATCCAACGGCTCAAAAAATTCACTTCCTGCACCATTCTGGACCACGAACAATTTTTCCTTCGGCACATCTTGTTGGAAAACCTGGGAATCGCGTTCCGTCGTTGCAATGACGGCGTCGAACGAGTTGCAGAGTTTGATCTCCTCCCTCTTTCCGAACTTATACGCCAGATAGGTGATTGGTTTCCAGAACATATTGGGGTCACTCTTGTAGATCCGGTGCAGCAGGTCGTAGGTGACTTCATGCGTATCGCTCACCACAGGTATGCGTCGGGGAAATCGCAAATAGCCGAGCATGATCACGGACGTGTGGATGACATCGAACTGCTCTTTAGCGACCATGGCGTCGAGCGCCTGCTGCATCGTCCTCCGGTACATCTGGCGATACGGGCTCCTGCCGGTCGCGAGGAGCCAAAGTTTCTGAAGGCCGTTCACGATGCGCGGCCGCCGTTTGTTGACAAAGGTGACGCTCTTGCATAATTTTCCGATGGTCTGCATGAAGATCCTTTCCTCCTCCGGGGTTCCATAACTCAGCACCGATGTCTCGTGCCGCTTCAGGTTCTCCAGCAGAAAGGGAAGATTCCTTTTCGTCCCACCGAGATCCAAAGGCGGCGGGAGTGGTGCGTAAGAAAATATCATTAAGACTTTCATCTCACTGCCGGAAATGATTCAGACATCGGGCGATTCCGGAAAGAAGGCTGCAGGAACTTTTCAACCCTCGACACCACAAACTCCGGTGACAGGGTACTCATGCAAGTGATGACTTTGTCGCAGCGCGCAAGGTAGCAAACCAGACAGTCGATGTCGCTGTAAAGAATTTCCCCTTTGCCAAACACGTCCAGTTCCCATGGCGAGGTCGGTCCCACAAGGACAATCGTCGGCTTCTCAAGGGCAACACCGATATGCATTCCGAGACTGTCGGAAGTGAGAAGCACGTCGAGCGATTTCACCAGCGATGCAAATTGCATCAGCGTGTTGTGGCATCCTGCATCGACCACCTTCCCACCCACCGCTGCCATGATCCGCTGATTCAGATCGATCTCCTCGGGCCCCCCCATCAGCATGATGCCGACATCGGGATGACGACGGTGGATCAATTCTATGAAGCCGATGTAGCCATCGAACGTCCATTTCTTATACTGCCATCGGTTACCACCGCCGGTATTCAGGCCAAGGATCCTTCTCGCGGACCTGAGCCGTGTCGTCTCGATGAATTTTCTTCCGTATTGACATTCGCTCTCCCTGACCTCCAGTTGCGGCCGGGCCACAGGCAAAGGGAGGTCTGAGATCTCGTAAACGATTTGCTGGTATGTCTTCCTGTTTTGCTTCTTCAATGTGTCATTAACGCCCATCAGCCACCACTCGCGCGCGCGCTCGTTCGCCGGGTGGACCTTGCCTGAGCGGTCGGCGACAAAACCGTACCGTTCGTCGCAATCGGCCACGCTGTGAATTGCGACGCTCAACGGATCGGCATCGAGACAGATGCCGACGTCGAACTTCTCGTTTCTCAAGAACTCCAGATAGTTATCTTCCACGAACAGGATCCGATCGATGTACCGGTTGTTGCTCAGGAGCGGACCGGCATTCGATTTCGTCACCCAGGTAATCTCGCATCCGGGATACTTCGTCCTGAGCGCCGGCAGGATCGATGTGGTCCGGAGGACGTCGCCGATGGCGGCAAGCTTGACGAGGAGGATGCGTGTCGAAATCGGTCCGTAATCCGCACACCCCTCGCACAGTCGCCCATCTTTCTTATGGAGTTCGCAGGGCATCGATCCATTGTAGAAGCGGCAATCGGTGTGGATGATCATTTCAAATCGACACTCCTTTTTCGGGAACGATCATGCGCTTGAGATTCTGCGACGTCAGCATGCTCTTCGCAAAGGAAAGCTCGCCCGGCTCAAATGTCTTCATCCAGAGCAACGATCCCAAATACACGAATGGACTTACGATCGCCTGGGCGATCCAATGGATGCCCACTGCCCGAAACAGCATGATCGATCCGACCATTGCAAAACCCGCAGCTGCCGTCTTGACGTAGACGACAATGTCGACACGAGACGAAATATCTTTCGGCAGGATCGCAAACATGGCGACCATGATGAACACTTCCGTGAGAAGCGTCGCAACCGCCGAACCGATGGCACCGTTATTGAAGTGCGTTTGCGCGTACGGGATCATGAAGTAATTCAGTCCGATATTGAGAAAGATCGCGATAAAGGCATTAATCGACAGTTGCTTCTGCTTATCCGATGCCACAACGACTGCACACAAAACCCAATCGATGTAGAGGAGGATCAATCCAACGGCAAAAATCTGCAGCAACAGCACCGATGGCTCATAGCCCGCCAGACCGTAGAGATACTGGATGATCTGTCGTGCAAACAGGAACGTTGCTACGCTGATCGGAATGCCAATCATCAGGATATACTGCAGGCTTTTCTGCAATATGCGTGAAACGGTCATGTTGTCTTTCCGCCAAAGCCGCGAAAGCACGGGAAATACGGCGATCGAGTAAATATTCGGGACAAACATCAGGGTATCGAAGAACTTGTATGACGCACCGTACCAACCGAGTGTCGCGACCGGAGCCATGAGTGAAAGCATGACCGTGTCGATCCTGTAATAGATGAATCCGAAAATCGATTGCAGGAAGTACGGCATGCCATCCTTGACCATGGCGACGGACGCCTTCCAATCAATTTTCGGCAGAGCAGGCAACAGACGTTTTGCGAACCGCGCGCTCACGATGAAATAGAGGATTTCAGCCGCGACCATGACTACTGCAATAACGACGGCCTTCGCGCCAAGAAGAAGGGCTGTCACGCCTGCCGTTGTCATAAAGACCCGGTCGACAATGGCAGCATACGAAGGGTATTCCATTTTTTCGAGACCCTGGAAGAAGCTTCGCAGGACTTCGCGTAACCCACTCCACAGAATCCCGATTCCGAGAATAAACATGATGGTTTTTACCTCGTCGGAGTACCGAAGGAACTGTGCGATGATCATCAGGGTTGCAAACGATGCCAACCAGAAGAAGAAGCGAATGCCGACTGAGTTCACAAGAATCGAAGCGGCGTTCTTATGATCTCGCGAGACTGCCTTGGCGATAGAGTATCGGCATCCTAACTCTACAAAGATAGTGAAGATACCCGTCATTGAAATCCCGAGATATAACCTGCCGTACTCCTCGGGACCGAGATATCGCGGGAGAAAGATCATAAGGATGAAGCTCGACACATAGGTGATGATCTGTGTTCCGGTCAGGATGGCCACACTCTTCGAAACAGACTTTGCGATTTCAATACTCATCGTGTGTCACTTGCCCGCTGAGGATGTAGTGTTCGGTTTGGTCGCGTGCGAACCCGTCAAGCGCGCAAGCAGGACGTAGATGACGAACTTCGGGAGTGCCATCATTCTCCGCCAGCGGCGAGGCTCCTGGACGAGTCGATGCAACCACTCGAGGCCAATGCTCTGAACCCACAGGGGAGCGCGCGGCGTAACTCCCGCGATAAAATCGAACGTCCCGCCGACTCCGATGGCGACGGAAACTTTGAGGTGCGGGAGGTTGCGATGGATCCAGAAATCCTGCTTCGGCGCTCCGTAGGCAACCAGCAGGACGTGTGGATTCACTTCCTCGATGCAGCGGCGAATCTCTTCGTCTTCCCGCGGATCGGGTGAGCCCGAGTACGTTCCGGCAATGCGAAGACCCGGGTTCTCTTCTTCGAGCGCCCGTGCGGCACGCTCGGCAACTCCCGGCGCAGAGCCCAGCATGAAGATGCGTAAGTTCTTCCGGCTTGCGACTGCGGCGAATTGACGCACCGTGTCCACACCTGTGACACGCTCGTTGATCGGCTGCCCCAAAAGACGCGAGGCAAGAAGCACTCCCATTCCGTCAGGGATAGAGAGCGAGGCGCCGTTGATGATGGTTCGGAAAAGTTCGTCGTGCTGCGCCCGGACGATCCACTCCGCGTTCACCGTCGCCAGGTAATGGCGCGATCCGCTCAGAGCCATGCGCTCGAGGTGAGCCAGCGTCTCGCCCATCGTCACGTTGTGGATCCGGACTCCGAGAATGTTGGTCGATCGAAGCTGTGACATTCTATCCTCAGGAACGAGAGTACTCGATCCAGACGATGTCTGTGCTATTATCGAGTCCATAAGTAGTCGATGGATGAAGGAGCTCCCTCGTGTTGATGATCCAGAGAAACAAGTGTGGGGAGTAGCCCCATGAGAAAACCCAAGTAAATCATGCTGCGGTACCAGGTGAGCTGCATGTCGAAGAAGGCAACGACCAACTGGTTGATGATCGCGAGCAAGCAGACCGCGCACACGCTCTTCAAGTACGGGTCCTTCAAACGCGAAAAGACCGATGCCCCTTTGAACAGGTACGCGTTAAAGAAGAAGAAGAACCAAAAGTACCCGATCGCACCCATCTTCACCGCCAGCCATAAAATCTGGTTATGCGGGATGTAGTAGATCAAGTAGCTGAGCCTATCTAAGCCCCACACCACGAGCGGCATGTCATACCGTACGCCGAAGCCGATGCCGAAAAGGGGCGATTTCTTGAAGGTCATCGACAGGTTGTAGTCTTCCCACTTCCGGTAGAGGTTCGAGGAATAGTCCTCGCTGACAACTCCGCCCGCAGCGGCTTTTGGATCGTTGAGAAGCATGACCTTGACCTGTTGAGCAATGATCCCGACAGTGCTGTCACTGTTCCAAAAGGCGGCGACGTAAATCGCAAAGAGAAAAGCCAGCGCGATGCCGTATCGCATGCTGATTGACCGGGCGCGTTTTGGCAGGAGTGCAAGATACCCAAGGACACAGCACAAGAGCGATACGTAGGTTGCCCGGCGCAGGCCGGTGAAGAAGCCTGCAACCAGCGGCAGCACCAGCAGCAGGAGGGCACGACGCTGTTTCTGGTCGCCGCCAAAGAAAAGCAGTCCTGTCAAAAGCAGAAACAGCGTGATGAAAAATGCCGGATCGTCATGGTTCGTGAGCGTGCGGAAATCGCCGAACGTGAATCCTTGCAGGACGAATCGAGCGATCCCCTGGAGCGCCTTTACCGAAATTGCCGCTATGCAGACCCAGATGGACACCTGCAGCTGTTTCCTGGTCTGGATGACCTGTGGGACGAACACATACATTAACCCGAGGTAAAAGAACGCGCGCGACTCCCAGAGTGATGCCATGAAATCTCCCCCGCTCATCTGGCCATAGACGAACGACCCTAATATCCATAGGAAGAACATGACCGCAGCGAACCAGACCGGGACATGGTTCAACAGTGCATTTTTCTTCACTCCCACCCTGACAAGCCACACCACGACGAGCAGCAGGAGATGGATCTCCATCAGACTCACGGTGATATCATTCGGCGGCATCAAAGGGTTCATTTTCAGGTTGGTGAAGTAGTTGACCATGTAGGTATACGGCTGGAATCCTGGCACCGCGAACTGGTCGAGCAGCAAGTCCAGACCGATGAAGATGTAGAACCCGTAGTCAAGGCGGTGGAGCGTGATACCCACGATGGCGACGATCGAGACGAAGGCAAGGCTGAGGAAGAAATTGCCGCCGGAGGCGATAAAGATGATCGCTGTGATGACCACACCGGCGAGGATCCAGAGATCCGCGAGTGGCCTCTCGCGACGCACGACAGCCAGACTCTCGCCGGGATGCCGCGACAGGATAATCTCGTCAACTTGTGCGGTGGTGTTATTCTCTGCCATGGATCGCTTTTACCGGTACGGAGGTATTTGCTTTGTGAACATTTCGAACGCAGCGATGAGCACCTGGGTCATCGCGATCAGTGCGATGATGAGGTACTCCTTCACTCCGATCTTCTCGTGGCGCTTCCCCAGAAAGATAGCGAGAATCATCAGGGCGGTTATGCCGATGAGCGTCATGGTGCATTACTTCTTGAAACGGTTGAACACGAATCCGAGTATCTGCCGCTCGTTGAACTGCTGGAAGATCGGGTCGATATCTTCGAGTTTTGTCTTGCCGCTGTTTACGACGACGATCAGTCCGCCTAGTTGGTTCGCGAAGAGTGTGGGAACGCTCTCGCTATCCATCGACGGCAGATCGACGATGACGAACTCAAACTGCTGCTTGAGCGAGTAAATCACGTCGCGGAACTCCGCGAGTTGATGGAGCCCGAGTGACGGCTTCACGACGGTGTGTGTTGCGAGGTTCGAGAACGACGCCGAGGGCAATTGCCCCTCTTGGCGGAAGTGGAAGTTCCCCGTTGTCAGAACCGAGAGCTGATCGAGCGACGTTCCGGACACGTAGATCTCGCCGTTGTTCAGCGCTTCGGCCAGCCCAGGACTTTGAGCGGTCCCAAAGATCTCGTGAATGCGCGGCTGAATGAAGTTCAGGTCGACGAGGATCGTCTTCTTCTGTGAACTGACCGCAAGCGAGACGGCGAGGTTGCTTGCGACCAATGTTTTCCCTTCACCCTGCCGCGCACTGATAATCCCGACCGTCAGATTGACGTCTTCGTGCTCGCGCGAGAAGAACGAGAAGTTGAACGCGTTGTAGTACCTGGGTTTTATGATTCTCTCGTCAATGAATGTTCCGTGATCAGGATTCACGACAATCGACTTGATGAGTCGGACCAGCCTGTTATCGTAATTACTCGAAGCAGCGTTACCGTTTGATTTGGTCTCGTCGTCTTGCATTGATACGTTTGGTTCAGTATTCATCCTTATCAGAACAGGTGCTATAGTATCCAGTTGGCGCGATTGAGTATGTGCCGAAGGCAATTAGCTGGACCGTTCGTCTTCGCCATCGGTGATGAACGCGATCACCGGTTTCTGATAGATCACGATGTCGTGGGGCACGCGGATTGTGGTATCAAGTACTTCCTTCAGGATCATCGACAGGATGCCGAGGAACAGTCCGAGGCCAAACCCACCGAGGATGATCTGTGCTCGGTTTGGCTTCGTCGGTTTACTCGAAACAATGGGAGGGTCGATGATGATGAATTCGTGAACGGCGTTGCTTCCTAGATCACGGGATGTCTGTGCCTGTTCGAGTTTCACCTTCATGTCGTTGTACAGCCGTCGGTAGATGCTGTAGTTCGATTCTTTCTCCTCGTCCATCTTCTGCGCGATCGATGACTGTGTGATGTCGTCGATAAGTTGAGTCTTCCGCTTGTCGAGGTCAGAGCGTTGGGTTCGCCACTTTGCGAGTTCTGATTCGCCGGCACCTCGCATCCGGTCCAGGAGATCGAGGATCTGGGCTTCAAGCTTCTGCACCTCCGGGTACCGCGCTGTGTAGTGCCTGAGGTACTCATCGTACTTCATCAGGAGTGCTCGCAGGTCGGCTGCAAACGGAAGGTCCGCGCGTGGAAGGTCGAACAATGCTTGCTTCCCGGCCTCCGTGTGGAGGGAATCCGGAAACGCCTTCAAGGTGACTAACGCCTGTTTGTACGTGCTCATGAGTGCGTCGAGGTCGCCAATCTGTTTCTCAACGTTATCGATCTGTGTGTAGAGCGTGCGGCTCTCGGGATTTAGTTTGTCACCCCGTTCCTTCAGCTGCGAAACGAGTTGGTTCTGGCTTGCTTCGAATTTCTGCCGGATCTCTCCGAACTTCTCCTCATAGAATCGTACCGTGTGCTCGTTCCGCTGGCCTTCGACTTTGAGCACAGTCTCCATGAACAAGCTTGCCAGGAGCTCGACCGCCATCTTTGCTCGTACAGGGTCGGTGTCGATGTAGGTGATTCGGAACGAGTCTGATCCCCGACGCTCAATCGTGATGTCGCGCTTCACCATTCCGATAAGTGTCTGAGCGTCTTCTTCGGTTTTCACATTCCGACCCAGTTGCAGGCTGTCGATTACTCTCTGGATGATCGGCCTGCTGTAAATGATTTCGTTGAATGTGCGCAGCCGGTCTTCGTTTGCGATCGCCACGGCCATTTCGTAGCTGACGAGAGGATTCAGGATTTCGTCCTTCTGCACTAAGATTGCTGTGGACGATTCGTACCGGTTAGGAAGGACAAAGGCTCCGACCACGCACAGGCAGGTCACGAGGATGGTCGGAATGATGAAAAACGTCTTCCGGCGTCGAGAGACTGCAATGATCTCTCGTAGCGTCATCTGCGCTGAAGGCAAAGCGGGTATTCCTTTCCTCTAATAGTTAAATGAATTCAAGGATGAGTTCATCCGAAGCAGAATTGATCTTTGCAATTTATGTGCCACGATCTCCAGTGCCAAAACGTATCAGGAACCTCTTGAAAAGACATTTTCACTGCATACCACACTACCATCCAGCTTCTCTGATTTCTCGCCGGTATCATCACATGTGTAAAAAGGTTACACATATGCACCTTTGGGAGACCTATCTCTGCCAATTACTCACGTGGGTGTGTAAGAAATATACTCTTTGCTGGGCGCTTGTCTCTTCAAATCGGAAAAAAGGCCGGAGGGCGAGGCCAGAACAACTGGAATCCTGATCCATGCGGAGCTGGTCAAGCCCAGCCTCCCATTGATTGGGGGATTCTTCGCCTTTCCCACTACACGGCACTGTCGAGGAGAGGATGGTCATCACTTGGCACTATAGTTGTTATTCAACTTACGAAATCCTCCACGAACATTATCTCAATTTCTTGACTCAGCGCTCTCTCGTCTTGCAGGCTTCGGATGCTACCATCCGTGTTCTCAGATCATTCGCGGTCTGTTCTGGGATCGGCTTCTTCATGGCCGTGGTTTCTGGCTGCTCCTCATCTCAGGAAGCCGCCAAAGAGAATCTCCCCCAGGTCATTCGATCCGTGAGTCAGCCGCTGCAGATGGAGCTGCAGGCCGATAGTTATATCATCCGTCAGGGGGACCAGATTCAACTCTCCGTCTGGGGCTATCCGGAGTTCAACCAAACCGCCATTGTCAAGGAAACGGGAACGATCACGATTCCTTTGATCGGCGAGCAGATGGCGACAGGCCTTACGAAGGAACAATTTACAATCCAAATTCAGAAAAAATTATCGGAGTATGTTCAGGGTGAAGCGAAGCTCACGGTCAATGTGATAAGCACCGTCGCTCAAACAGTTGCCGTCCTCGGTGCAGTCTACAAACAGGATAACTACCCGGTGACCAGCGACATTTCGCTCCTACAAATCCTGTCCGCTGCCGGCGGCACGACGGTCGACTCGGACCTTCGGCATGTGAAGATTCTCCGTGCCGACATGAAACGCCAGCCGATCGAAGTCGACCTGACATGGTATCTTGAAAACGGCCACCTCGACTCCGTACCCCTGGTTCGGCCCGGCGACGCGGTGTACATTCCTAGGAAGGGGAACATTATTCGAGAACTGTCGGACTTCATGCGCGACGCCATTTTCATCTTCGGCTTCTTCCGTGTTTTTAACTAGATGAGCGACTTAAGTTGCGTCGACCCTCTTTGATAGGAACGCTGGGCTGCGGAATCTGCAAGGTGTTTTTTGCGTCATGCGTGATGTTGATCCTGTGCCGGTCGGAGGTCATATCTCAAAGCCTGATCTACAGCTCGCGACCGGTCGGTATGGGCGCCAGAGCTGCCTCTTTTGCAGACGCCCTCGTCGCTGATGCGTACGATGCGAACACCATCTATTCAAACCCGGCGGCTCTGGCATATTTGGAGCGATCATCGGCAATCCTCAATCATTCGCAGGAGCGGTTAATCAATCAAATGGCCGAGAATATCGTTGTTCCCATTACGGCCCGGAATGCCGAAGCGCTCGTGATCGGACTCACGCTGGGCCATGTCGGGTACCTGGACTTGGGGACTACAAGTGATTTCAAGGTGATCCAGTATGGGTACGACCTCGCCTATGCGCGAGAGATTAGCCCGACCGTCAGCCTCGGCGCCAGTATCAACGTCCGATATGCCAGGAGCTCGTCGTCAAATACCTGGGGCACCTCTTCCTCATTGGGGATCTTCTACGTACCCTCACAGCAGGTCAGTTACGGCGCCGTTGTTGGTGGACTCGGTTCGGGGATTCTGTATAATTCGGATCGTGTGACAACGACCTTAAGTTCCGAAAACCTCCCCCGCACTCTTCAGGTTGGCCTTGAAATGCGGTTTCCAGAAGGACCGAAGCCTCGGCTGGTCACGATAGCGCTGTCCAATGAGAAGCTCTTCGGTACGGATGGAATTCGGTACAAGGGTGGTGTAGAACTTCATCTGCTGAAATACCTTGCTCTCCGGGGCGGGTATTTCGTGGAACCCGGTCTGCAAGCACCTCGTTTTGGAGTGGGATTTCATTCTGACCGATTTCAGGCTGATGTTGGCGGCTCGACAAGCAAATTGACTGATCGGGCGTTTTTTTTCTCGTTTTCCCTGGTTTTTTCGGGCCAATCCGCGACTCAGTAGCCGTGCGTCACAACCGAACATCACAAAATCGTTGATATTGTTTATGCCCGGCAGATACAAATTCACTGCACTGGATTCACTTTTCGGCGTTGAGGGCAGCCCGGTGATGCAAAGCATTCGGGAGACCATCGCCAGAATCGCGATGAGCGATCTGGGTGTTCTCATCGTTGGCGAATCCGGAACCGAGAAGGAAGTGCTCGCCCGCAGGATCCATGAGCTCAGTGGCAGGTCAAGCCGGGAATTCGTCCACCTGAATTGTTGCTCGTTCACGGAGGATCTGTCCGGAAGGGCGTTGTTCGGCAGCGAGGACCTGACGCTGACCGGGATCGAAGTGCGCCGCGGTATCGTCGAATTGGCGAATGGCGGCACAATTTATTTCGACCAGATTACGGAGCTGCCGCCGTCCGTTCATACCCGGATCTGCAGGGCAGTTGAGAACCGGCAGTTCCGACGAGTGGACGGGTTCGAGCCGGTTGGCGTTAACGTTCGCGTCATCGCATCGATCAATAGGCGGTCTGGAGACACGATGCGGTATGAAGAACCCGGACACACACCGTACTGTAATATGTGCACGATATACATCAATCTTCCGCCTCTCCGCGAACGGCGGGAGGATATTCCGATCCTTATTGAACAATTCATGCTCGAGGCCAAAAACCTGACGGTGCATCACCCGGCAGGTATCACAACCGAAGCGTTGGATCTTTTTCTCTCGTACGATTGGCCGGGGAACGCACAGGAATTGTACCAGGCAATGGAGTACGCCCTTGACGCGTGCTCGGATCAGTTCATCCGGAAGAATCATCTGCCAGAGTACATGCAAAGGCACGACTGGAAGCAGACCCGACTGAGGGCAAACGAACCTACGCTCACTTGGGATTCGTAGTCATTTCAATCGTGCCAATCGTCGCATGCGGTTCGTCTGGCTCCAGGGTATGACCATGCCTAAGGCAAGTTCATAAATCAAAAATTTGACTCCGACAAAAAATTAATTGTTCGCATCCAATAACGACAACGACGCATGCTGAATCACGCTGAGCATCCGGACTGGAGGATCTATCCATGATATTCGAACTGTATATGATCTTCGTGATCCCTTTGGTTCTTTCGCTTGTGATTACACCGCTCGTGATCCGATTCGCGACGCGGTTCGGAGTATTCGACCAACCGAACGAGCGGAAGGTCCATAAGTATCCAATTCCACGGCTCGGGGGCGTGGCAATCTACGCGAGCTCGTTGTTGTCGCTTGCGCTCTACATGTACCTCCAGCCAACCGTGCATCCGTTTTCATCGATGCATCCCAACACGGGCATCATGCTGGCCGTCTCGGTGACCTTGGTACTCATCCTTGGTATCTGGGATGACATCCGGCCGCTGACCCCGAGCAAGAAGTTTCTGGGCCAATTCATCGCAGCGACCATTGTGTACATTGCAGGATTTCGCATTACGTCGTTGACTCACCCCCTTAGTTCGGAATCTATTTATCTGGGCATTCTCGCATTCCCGGTGACGATCGTATGGATGGTTGGCATCACGAATGCCATCAATCTCATCGATGGGCTCGACGGGCTTGCCTGCGGCGTTGCGTTCATCGCCTCCTTGACCATCGCTACTATCTCATTCCTCAAAGGAGACATGACGACAGCGATGATGTCGCTTCTCCTCGCCGGCGCAGTGCTCGGATTCTTGCGATACAACTTCAACGGCGCGCGGATCTTTCTTGGGGATTCCGGCAGCTTGTTTATCGGATTCTCCATCGCCATTCTCTCCATCCAGAGCTCTACAAAAGGCTCCGCGGCGTTCTCCATTCTTGTTCCGGTTTTGGCACTTGGTTTACCGATCATGGACACACTGTTATCAATGACCCGACGAATTATCCGATCAACGATTCCAGAGAAACAGAAATCGAAGTCATTGGCCGGAAAACTTTCTACGATGTTTGTGCCCGATCGTGAGCATATCCACCACCAATTGATGGCTCGCGGGCTGTCTCATCGCAATGTTGTTCTGCTGCTCTATTTGGTATCGTGCGTCTTCGGACTTGGAGCAATTGTCGCAACAGTAACAAACAACTTCATGAGCACTCCAATTCTTCTTATTGTCGGAATCGTTACGTTTTTCGGGATCTACCAACTCCGGTACAAAGAAATGGCGATCCTCCGGAACAGGATGTTCTTGTCCCTCTACGAGTGGCCGCTGATGAATAGCAGCTTTTTTCTTGGCTTTCTCGACTTAGGATTTATCATCCTTGCATACGGGGTGGCATATCACCTTGCCTTCAGAACAGAGATGATCGTACGCTTTGACGGTGTCTTTTTTCAGCATTTGATGCTCGTGTGTGGAATACAGCTCTCGGTGCTATTTTCGAGCGGTCTGTATAGGGGTACAATTCGACAGTTAGGGACGGGAGAAGTACTGCGGATTTTCAAGGCAGTGACGATTTGTGTTCTCATGACATATCTCATCTTTGCATTTCTGCCAGATAATTGGATCAAAGTAGTTCCTATCCTCTTCATCTTGGATTTCTATTTTCTGTTGTCGCTCGTGCTTGGAGCACGCATTTCCTTCCAGGTCCTGCATTATCTCTGGCGACGTGAAGAACTCAACGGGAAGAAAAGAGTTCTTATTTATGGCGCAGACACTCAGGGTTTGCTGGTGTTGCAGCAGATTCTCTCAGATGACAAGCTAAATCTTTGTCCCGTCGGATTCCTTGACGATGATCCTAAAATGGAGGGCAAACACATGAATGGCTATGCAGTTTTTGGCAGTCATTGGAAGCTGACAAGGATTTTGGGGAAGCATCGAATTGACGAAATCATCGTGCCTGCGCAGATTCAGATGCCTGAGGTCTTGAGAAGACTGCGGGCCATCGCACAGGAGAATAATGTGCGTTTAAGTAAGTATGCCATTGCATTCGATCAGTATCCTTTTGAGCCTGATGTCCGACGTCGAGACCAATACTCCCTTAAATTTGCCGAAGACAAGACGAGACAGCGAGGTCTGGTCGGTGTGCCACCATAAGCCAAGAGTTGCGGTGTGAGCTCGCTTTTCGTTGTATTGTTTAATGAGTAATGACTTACCAGTATTCTTGACAACTTTCTTGGGACAGTACTGATTGGAACTATGAATGACAGATTTTCTCAGCGGTGGCAGGCGAAGTTGAAACGTGGAATCTCAACGGCGATCATCTTTGTTATATCGACATCAATGGCCTATGGTCTTGGAGAAATCATTGTCAGAATTTGGTTTCCGCAGGCGATGCTTCCTCGCTATGTAACCGATACTCCCTACGGCGTTCGCATGAACATGCCGAATATGAGCTTTTGGCACACGTCACCAGATTACCATGTTAATATCCGTACGAATTCACATGGTATCAGAAGCGACAAGGAGATTCCATATACGAAGGCTCCTGGTACCGTTCGTATCCTCGGTCTTGGTGATTCCTTTGCGCTAGGATACGAGGTGGACCTGGAGGATACGTATCTTTACCAACTGGAGAAAAAATTGCAGGCCAAAGGGGCGCGAAATGTCGAAGTAATCAATCTGGGTGTCTCAGGATTCGGGACGGCTGAAGAACTCATCACATTATTGAACGAGGGGTTCAAATATTCCCCGGACATTGTGATCCTCGGGTACTGCACAAATGACATAGAAAACAATGTCACTTCCGATCTTTATGCTTTGCAAGGAGACTCCCTAAGGAGAAAGTCAATGATTTATCTGCCTGCGATCGGAATGCGTCAATTTCTTTACTCAATCCCTGGCTATAAGTATCTTGCCGAAAATTCTCAGCTACTGAATATTTTTCGGAACAGAATCTCTTTCTTCATTCAGCAAAGACTCTACGATAGGACCAAGGAGGATGCAGCGAAAAGTTTGGCGACGGAGGGGGAAAGTGGAACACTGAGAAAGGACTCCACAGTTGAGTTATATGAAAAAAAACTCACCGCGCGTTTGTTGGACGGGATGTATCTAGAGTGTGCCAAGAGAAACATTTCGTTCGTTATTCTCAATATACCCTTAGCCCTTTCCTCATGGAAGGACATTTACTCAAACTTGCCTCTCGGATTGATGAAAAATGCTGATAAGGTTGTGCTGGTTGATGCAAAGGATCTCTTAAAGCCATACCACCACAAGCGCCAAATGCACTGGGAGCGATGGCAGGTTCATTGGCTTCCTTGGGTTCATCACCTTGTAGCGGAGGCGCTGGCCGATACATTGATGAGGCATTGGGATTTTCACGATTTTCAAGCATCGATCGCATTGCATTCATCGCCCGGCGATTCTGCCAATAATCCATCTTGTGCAAAAGCAGGAATTCTCGACCGCAAAGTGCCTCATGCCCATGCAGAGAATGTGCGGCTACTAAAACGCAAGCCGTCGAACCACCATTAGGCTTGTTGATTTCGACCGTGTGAATGGGAAGGAGTATGGCATGAGGCGTACTGAGGGGTGGTCGGTCAGGGCGAGGTGAATATCCTTACGCTCAAGAAGGACCCTGTGAGCGTCCACAGTTGTTCCTCCAGGACTGTGGGTGAAAGTTCCATGAAGACATCGTCTTTTTGCCAGCTCCGGTTGATGAGCCACGTGGCACTGTCGAGCCGAGCGACAATTTCTTGGCCCGGCATGAATTCCAGGAGGGTTTTTCAGCTCACGGTTCGTCTCGATTCATGGGCAATTAGTACAAGAATGAGAGGGCTTGCCGGTTGGCCCCGAGGAAAATCATATGAAGAAATTTATGTCAAATGCGCTTCTTGTATGCCTGAGCGTGGTAATCGGATTGGTGCTTTGCGAAGTTGCAGTGCGTGTGCTTGCTCCGCAGCGTCTGAACCCGCCTCGACCGATTTATCAGCCTGATGTTGATCTCGTCTATAAGCTCAAGAAGAATTACAGGGGCGTGTACTCAACCCCTGAGTTCAAGATTTTGGAAGTGACCAATAGTATCGGCATCCGCGATCATGAGATTTCTCCGAAATCACCCAATGTTTTTCGCATACTTGGACTTGGTGATTCGTTCAGTTATTCCAATTCGGTAAACCTGGAATCGACTTACTTCAAGCAACTCCAGAATTGCCTCAATGCCTCAGGCGGGCGACAGGTCGAAGTGATCAACGCGGCGGTTCCCGCATACAGCCTGATCCAAGAGCTCCGTTACTTAGAAAGGGATGGCATCACACTGAGGCCAGATGCTGTGTTGCTGGGGTTCTATGTTGGCAATGACTTCTACGATTCCTATGAACTCTTCGATTCTTTGGGCCAGCCGACGATCAAGGTTGCCGATGACATGATATGGGCGACGGAAAGGATGCAGAGAGCTGTCCACGTTTCGCCACAGGAGTCGTTTCGAACCTGGACGTTTGGACTCCGAGGGTTTTGGGGGGCTCACAGCCAGCTCTACGTTTTTCTGCGCGAGAGGTCACACAATTTGCTGTGGCGGTTGGGCTTGAGGGCTAACGCCCCTCCTCCGGATTTTTGTGCGAAGACCTTCTCAAATAAGATGCAGAAGGGATGGGAGTTGGTGCAGCAGTTGTTATTGGAGCTGGAAACATTCACTCGACAGCGGAATATCCGGTTGATCATCGTTGCATTGCCGACGCAGTATCAGGTGCACCAAGAGTTGTGGAAGCACCACTTCGAAGCGTTCCGATTTGACCCAGACTTGTATGACCTGGACAAACCACAAAAGATTCTGAGGGATTTCTGTAAGCAGCATGAGATCGAGTTTTTGGACGTCTTGACTGCCATGCGTTCGGTAGCAGCGGAAGGACTCCTCTTCTACCCGATTGCCTCTTACATGAATCCCGAAGGACATCGCTTAGTGGCAAGAGAAGTATGTAACTATCTATTGCGCAAGGACGTGCCGAGACCGAAGACCATCGATCGATAGTACGAGGTTGACGGGGCTCAGGATCGGATATGAATTCCGGGTGGTCCTCGTCTAGCTTGTCACAGAAGTATGGTGTTACGCGAGCCGGTCGTGCCAACGTCATCGCTCTCGAGCGCTCTAGAATGGAAAGGCTCATTGTGAAACAAGGTGGCGTGAGACGATACCATGTGGGTTGGCAGATGGTCACATCATCTTGGACTGAATCGGAGATGACAAGCTTCCTTATACTCGAGGACAATTCTGCTTTCGAAGGAGAGCAGTTTGGCGCGGATCTCTCCGTCGCCGGTGACGGCGCGTTCAGCACCGCCATGGTCGGCTATCCCGGAGCGATGACCGATCCATCCTGCCAAGGTCAGATTCTTGTCCTCACGTACCGGTTGATCAGGACCTACGGTATTCAAGCCAACGGTGTCCATACGCAAGAGCCCTTGATGAGACAATCTTGAGAGGTACGGAATGAATTTTCCGAAATCAGCAAACCGTAAAAACGCTCTACTCTTCGTTATTTCCATTGGAATTACTCTGGTCCTCGGAGAACTCTTTGTGAGAATTGCGGTCCGAGTCCGGAATGTGGGACCCACGATTTCGGTATATGATCCTTATTACGGAAAACGACTCAAGAAAAGTTTTTCGACTGTACGGAATACACCAGAATTTACGATGCGTTTTTCGACAAACTCAGAGGGATTCCGTGGCCCAGAACCGGATTCATTCCCCCGGCGCGGAATTCTGTTCTTGGGTGATTCCTTCACTGCGGGTTATGGCGTGAATGATAGCGAGGAGTTCCCCGCACTCGTGAAAGCGGAACTAACTCAGCGTTGTGGTCCGAATCGAATTCCCGTGGTGAACGCGGCGATGGGCAATACCGGGAATGGGTACTGGATCAAATTCTTGCAGGGTGAAGGTAAACGCTACGAACCGCGGTTGATTGTTCTTCAATTCTGTGTTAACGACTTCGATGATAATATTACCGATCAGCTATACAGATTGGATGCGTCTGGTGCGCCTGTGGAATTGCCACCCAGAATCCAGAGTCTTTTGAGACGGGGACAAGATCTTGTGGATTTGATTCCTGGCCTTTCCAATTCCTATTTGGTAAGTCTCATTCGAGAAGCGTTGGTCGAGAAGCCAAATGGGAAGAGTACTCCTCAAGCATTGGTCGATGGTCAAGATGAACAAGTTGATACAGTGAGCGAACGATTAACTCTCGGAATCCTTGAACGGGTATTATCCATTTGTGAAGAGGAGAAGTGGCCTGTCATCGCTTTGGAGGTCGAGCTGGGAGGACATCGTTTATGGGAACTAAAGGAACTATTCGAACGTCATCGCATTTCGTTGATCGTAGTTCCGCCTCGTAGAGAGCGTCCAGATCTCTACTATCGTATTGACGGACATTGGAACATGAAAGGCCATGCTTTTGTGTCCAAACTGGTGATTGACCAGTTGTTTGCTGAGAACAAACTGAAGCAGTAATTCCAGCTCATGCAGATCAGTCTGGGGACTTACCCCATCGGGCAGTAATTTTGTCATGGGCCGTTAGCCACCGCATCGCCAAAGAGTAGTGGTAGTTTCTAGTCGGGGGTCAGAAAGACCTGTTTATAGGTCTCGGGGTGAGTCGGAAGAGTCTTCGGGCTTCTTGATTCCTTCCCGGCCCGACAGCAATCATGCCACGTGACACTTGCCAACAGACTTCCTTGAAAACCCTAATCCTGAATAGACACTGGTCTCTATGCGTGACGGATTATAAGTTAGCGTGCAACTCCGTGACCTGAATGGGGGATAGTGATCTTCATAAAGCATTCCTACAAGATTGGGCCCTCGGTAGGGCAAGACTTGGAACAAAAAGTCCATTTGTTGATCGCGCCTGAGGCAGCGAGCAACATAGAGACGAATCTTGCTTCTTAGTTCCGGTGTGGTAGCACTGCTTCGGTTTCTGGGACAAACCGTTTCCGAAAGCGTGCAAGACCCGCGCGATCTCCATTGATTGCGTGATACCCATCACTCCAATGCTGCACTTGCAAGCTCGCCGAGCCGAACTTGTGACCATCCTCATTGCTTCGCTTGAACCATGTACGTTTCCCTTTTATCTTTCACCCTTGGAGCAGGAAGCGGATTTTTTGTATATTAGGCACATCAACTGATGGGGAATTAGTAAAATGAAGCATTTCATGAATCGTATCGCACATATCATTTTAGTTGTTTCGATTTTGCTTTTTGTCATCATGAGTTGTTCCAATGACGTTTATGCTCAAGGGAGTACGTCGAAGTGGATTACGACGTATTACAGCACTTGGCAGATGCAACCCGCCACAGGGCCATACTACGCCATCCCCCCGGAGAAGATAAATTGGGCTGGCATCACACATGTTGTAGAGGGCGGGAATCCCAACCTTATTTCGACATATCCATATTGTACGGCATTTGATGGTGGTGCAGATTCTTTAGAATGGGCCTACGGTTCGGGAAATAATCCTGCCTTCCATTTTAGGGATAGTCTTATCGTTGCGGCGCATAGACAGGGAACGAAGGTTTTACTCGCCCTTGTAGCGATCGGTTCTGGCGGTACTGCATTAAACACCATCACGTCTGATAGCGCTACCACTGATGCTTTTTGCGGCAGAGTATCGGCGTTTGTTCAAGATCATGGCTATGACGGAGTAGACATAAATTGGGAAACAAGTCTCGGGACTAAAACTCAAACATCGCTATTATTTCGCCGGATGCGTGTGAGATTAAACGCTATTACAACGGGAAGTGGTGGGCGAGCCGTAATACACATATCACCCGTATCTGGCGGATGGGATAGTTATGATGCCGCAACCTCCAACGCAACTGTTGACCAGATCAATCCACAACTGTATGACCAATCGGCAGCGTGGGGTGGAAGTTATAACGTGAACTGGTTCGAGAATGCGCTTCATAAAGGAACTACTTATCCGGCGTTTAGTGGAGAGGCATATGATACTCGTGGGCCATTACAGTGGGTTGCAAACGGATTCTCCCCATCTATTATGGGTATGGGGATAGCTGTGATGGGACGTATCTTTGTAGGATCTGATCAACTCTTTGGAGGCCCCTATGCTGGTTGGGGGCAGGATATGGTTCACTATGATAACGTCCGACAACTAAAGGCCCTTGGATACGAAGAAATATACGATACTGCACGACACGCCCACGTTATACGTGGCACTGCAACGGCGGCTTATAGTTACCGAAATGCCAGCTTGTCTGCGGGGCAAAAATTCTGGTACACCTTTCAAGACGCAAGAGATGTTCCAGATCAAATTCAGTGGGCAAAGGATAATAATGTTGCCGGGGTGATGTTATATGATATGACGGCTGATCTCGATAATACGGCTCCATACGGGCAAACAAACCCCATTATCAACGCCATCGTCACTGCTGTGGGCAATGGCCCGCCGGTGCCCGATTCGACGAACCCGGTGGTAGCGCTCACCAGCCCCACCGACGGCTCAACGGTCTCTGGCATGGTCACAGTTAGCGCCACGGCGACGGACAACGTGGGCGTGACCAAGGTCGACTTCCTCATCGACGGCTCGCTCGCCTCTACGGATTTCATCGCTCCGTATAGTTACTCCTGGAATGCAACGAGCCTTTTGGGCAGTCATACACTGGCCGCCAGGGCGTTCGATGCCGCTGGAAATAACTCGACATCACCGATAGTCACAGTGAACGTCGTAGCGCCTCCGCCCGATACGACGAATCCGGTTGTCTCGCTCACGTCACCAACGAACGGCTCCACGGTTTACGGAATAGTGACCATATCGGCAACTGCAACCGATAATGTCGCTGTGTCAAGAGTTGACTTCCTCATCGATGGCGCCGTGGCCTCGACGGATTTTTCTCAGCCATACAGCTACGCGTGGAATACAACCGGTCTTTCAGGAAATCACTCACTTGCAGCCCAGGCATACGATGGCGCCGGTAATAGCGCAGTCACGCCGAATGTCACCGTTACGGTCACGACACCACCGCCATCACCTGATTCCATCCCCTATCCGGCTGTTCTCAGAGACAACTTCAATGCGCCCGACGGGCCTCTGGGTGGAACCAAACATTGGCGCGCCTTGCTTAATGAAATCTCGACCGCTACCATGAAAGTTGTCGATTCTACTCTCCAGCCGGCGCGAGATTCCGGTGGGTACGCCTACACTGGCATCGTCTGGGATACGCTCATGAGTGGTGGAACCGAAACAAGCATAAGGGTCAAACAAAAGAGCGGCGACTACAGTCAGAGCGCGCTGTACATCTACGCGAAAATGAATAACAAGGACTACAACACAGGAACCGGCTATCGGCTCAGATACTGGGAAAAATCGGGCGCTGACCTGCTTGAGATTCATCGGATTGGTCCCGGGTATTCGAGCCTTTCAGATCTCGCCGCAACCAACTATGAGATCAACCCAGGAGATATGATCACTTTCAGGGTTTTGTCTGATAATAGGACCCTGTGCGCTTATGTGAACGGCGTGAAAGTCATGTCGGCATCGGACTCCGTCTACATGCCGGCTCAGTGGTACTTTGCGTTTCGAGCGTTTGCTTTTCCGACGCCGACGCGACTTGATGATTTCAGAGTGAGTACCGAACAGGCAGTGTCCGGGGTTGGACCGACCGATGGTCCTGTGACGTTTTCGCTCCAGCAGAACTTTCCGAATCCCTTTAATCCAAGTACGGTGATCCGTTATACCATTCAGTTCAACAGCCACGTCACGATCAGAATCTACAACGTCCTCGGTCAGGAAGTGAACACACTGGTTAATGACATCCAGGGGTTTGGAGTGAAATCGGTCGTCTGGAACTCTGTGAATAACGATGGATACATGCTACCGAGCGGGGTGTACTACTACCGGCTCGACGCCGTTGCCCTCAACAATCCGGCGACGTCGTTCAGTCAGGTGCGGAAGATGATACTTCTGAAATAATAATTAATGTGAATATTTGTATTATATCGAGGTTCACAGCTCAATTGATGACCGATCACAAATTCAGGAGTCCGATGGTGATGAAATTGCGTATTTCCGTTTTCGTTCTCCTCTTCATTGCAGGGGCAACGATCTGTGCACAGTCAGTTTCCGCATCCGCACCGCCGGGCAGATTGAACTCTCCAACGACGGTTGCTGAGGGAAACCATTCAGATCACGCTGTTGGTTCCGCGGTAGACAGCTTAACGCGCTACGTCGACCAAATCTTCACATCTCAGGAGCTCCTCAAGACCCTGGATAAGCTCTACGCGACCGTCACCGATGCATATGGAACCCACAATCTGATGATGGATATTTATTCGCCACCTGCCTCCGATTCAGTTTCACGCAGACCCGTTATCGTGTGGATGCACGGAGGATTCTTCTCAGGGGGGTCCCGCCAGGATTTTGCCGCTTATTCTATTGAATTCGCCCGACGTGGTTATGTTGTCGCAACAATTGACTACCGTTTGTTGAAAGCGTATAATCCATCAGCATCAACTAATGATGCGGTTCACATGGCACAGGCTGACGCTGAAAGTGCTATCGATTATCTCAGAGCTAATGCCGCCACATACCGGATCGATCCTAACACTATCATCATCGGTGGTTGGTCTGCGGGATCATCAACATCCTGGCGTGTTGGTTATGATTATGAATACACAGGACATGCTTCTCCAGTGGTACGTGGAGCTATTCCAATTGATGCAGAGAATCTCAAGCCCTCAGATTTTTCAGTTGGCGATCCGCCCTGGATATGGATTCAACGCGGGCAACCAACCGACGAAGTGCCCGGACCATATATCGCTAAGTCAGATAGTCTTGGTATTCCGAATCAACTCAGCGTAATACCTGGAACGAGTCATACTGACTTAGTTAGTGCGGCGTATACTCCTTCGATCTCTGTAACTATTGCCCGGTTTTTAGCGGATCACGTGTTGTTGATACCGGTAACATCGGCGACGAGACAGACGGAGATGCCGCTCATGTATTCGCTGGAACAAAATTATCCAAACCCGTTCAATCCGAGTACCGTGATCAGATATTACCTTCCTGCATTGAGTACGGTTACGCTGAAAGTGTATAATGTGCTCGGACAGGAATTGAACAACCTTATCTCCGGGATTCAATCCAATGGATATCAGACGGTGACATGGGACTCGCGCAATACGAAGGGCGAATTGATGCCGAGCGGAGTATACTTGTATCGACTCGAAGCGAAGAGTGCGGATGCGGTGGCGGTCAAATTCACTCAGGTCCGAAAAATGATCTTGATGCAATAACGCATCAACGCGACTGGGTGAGCCTTTCTTCATATATCTTCATCGGGTTACTGAGTCAAATGAACATCCAACCTCGCAGGTTACCGCGGGGTGGGTGATTTATTGACTCTCTTCAGTTCACACGTCTCCAGTCCTCAGCGCTTGCTCAGTCTCGTTTCACCAGGTGATGAGATTATCTCGCGTGAGAATGGCCCGAATGACTAGGGATGAGAGGCGAAAGCCAAGCCCTTCCACATAAACTCCCTCGGCTGAATAGTCAATTCACTCCCTCAAGCGGTTCGACGACTTTATGAGATGTTAATTCGAATTTCATAAGATCCGTTGACAATCTCCTCTCGGATCTGGCATACATGAAACACGGTAACAGCAGGCACGTTGTATGGTAGAAGTGTTTCATAATGATGTCATCAAGGTAGGGAGTCTTCCCGCCCTACTCAGATCTTCTGAAGTGACGCCAACGCAGCAGGCGGTCCGGCAGAGCTTCAAGACCAGACACAGGATTTCCAGATCATATTCCTCCTGATGGGCTTCGACAGGGCAGGACTGAATTTCCCGTGTCTCTTCGTGAAGTACCGTAGAGCTTCTCCAATATTGGTGTTCTCTTCCCTCAATTTCTCCACTTCTCGTCGTAGGCGACGGCATTCCTGATGCCCAGATGTAACCCTGCCATCACCCGGAGACGCTCCTTTTCCATGTTCATTGAACTCCCGCAGCCGTTCTCGTTTTTGGTTCATAAAGATTCGTATTTATTTGGATGTCCGTAGAGCAGGATGAAGTTTATGCTTCGACTTTTTCGATGAAGAAAAATTAATTGTTTCCCGCTTGAAAATGATGATATATTGGTTATCTTAAAGTATCACCATGAGCAGTCTATCGTCCAAGTTTTTGCATTTCGCTGTTTCAATACTCCTCCTCAAAATGTCGATCATCGTTCCGTTCGTCATCAATCTTGCCTGCGCCCAAGATGGACAAACAGGGACGCAGCATTGGGTCACTGTATACTATCCCCAGTGGAGCGAAGGGCCACTCTCAGCGAAGACCATCCCCGCATGGGAGATCGACTGGAGAGGGATTACACATGTTATTTTCAATAACAACGACAACATCAGTTCGATTGAGCCCTGGTGGCTTTATGTGACCAGCCCGAGTGATTCTCTGAAGGCATTCTATGGTGCCGGCGGATCGGTCAATTACCTCGACAGTCTTACGAAGTACGCGCATGTAAACGGCGTGGCGGCGCTGGTAAGCATCCAGTCGATATCGAACAACAACATTAGCCGATTTGTGACTGATTCAATAAGGACCGAAATCTTTGTTGATGCGGTCGTCAGTTGGGCAGAACGGCATCACTTTGACGGTGTAGACTTGAATTGGGAGAATTGGGGAGGATCGCACTTCGCTGATAAAAACAGCAACACTCGCCTGTTGCGGCGCTTCCGCGCGCGGTTAAACCGGATGAAATCATATTACGGCGCCCGGGCGGTGCTCACGATGGCTCCGAACTATTTCGATTACAAAGTGTACTACACACCCGATGTCAATGCCACTGTTGATCAAGTCAACATTCAATGCTACGCTAACGCGACTGCAAACAATTACCAAACCGGACGACATGGAGCATGGTTTATTGATGCGCTTTACAAAGGCACGAATCCAAAATATTTTGATGGCGAAGCGATCTCTATCCGTGGGCCATTGCAATGGGCGACAAATTATGGGTACGACCGGAAAATCATGGGAGTAGGAATTGCCGGTTACAGCCTGGTGTATCGAGGTGCCGACCAGATGTATGGCCCCTATCAAAGTGGGTGGGGCGAGCCTGGGAATTTGGGTATCAAGGAATCGGAAGCATTCGTCAATAATGGTGGCACCATGGTCTGGGACAGTACGCGAATGGCAAAATACATCTATGGCACGGCCATTACCTCAACAAGCAGTGTCAGGTGGGGACAATATGGGGTTAAGGCTGGACAGAAGTTCTGGATGAGTCTTCCCTCACCAGAAAATGCGCGAGAGGTGGCACAGTGGACGAAAGACCAAGGCTTGGGTGGGATGATGCTTTATGACTTCACGACCGATATAGACCCGTCACAGCCACGCCTTTCAGGACTCCGCAATAAAATTATCTCAGCAGTTGCCACTGCTATGTCAGGAGGAGAAGGAAGGACCGTTGGTAATATCAAACCATCGACTCCGGAGGAGAAGAAATGAAGAGATTCAGCTCCTTTACTAATGAGGAATCCCTTGAATGAAAAAAGCTAAAACAGTCCTTTTAGTTTTCTCGATTTTTCTTTTTGTCATCATGAATTGTTCCAATGACGTTTATGCTCAAGGGGGCAGGTCGAAGTGGATTACGACGTATTACAGCACTTGGCAGATGCAACCCGCCACAGGGCCATACTACGCCATCCCCCCGGAGAAGATAAATTGGGCTGGCATCACACATGTTGTAGAGGGCGGGAATCCCAACCTTATTTCGACATATCCATATTGTACGGCATTTGATGGTGGTGCAGATTCTTTAGAATGGGCCTACGGTTCGGGAAATAATCCTGCCTTCCATTTTAGGGATAGTCTTATCGTTGCGGCGCATAGACAGGGAACGAAGGTTTTACTCGCCCTTGTAGCGATCGGTTCTGGCGGTACTGCATTAAACACCATCACGTCTGATAGCGCTACCACTGATGCTTTTTGCGGCAGAGTATCGGCGTTTGTTCAAGATCATGGCTATGACGGAGTAGACATAAATTGGGAAACAAGTCTCGGGACTAAAACTCAAACATCGCTATTATTTCGCCGGATGCGTGTGAGATTAAACGCTATTACAACGGGAAGTGGTGGGCGAGCCGTAATACACATATCACCCGTATCTGGCGGATGGGATAGTTATGATGCCGCAACCTCCAACGCAACTGTTGACCAGATCAATCCACAACTGTATGACCAATCGGCAGCGTGGGGTGGAAGTTATAACGTGAACTGGTTCGAGAATGCGCTTCATAAAGGAACTACTTATCCGGCGTTTAGTGGAGAGGCATATGATACTCGTGGGCCATTACAGTGGGTTGCAAACGGATTCTCCCCATCTATTATGGGTATGGGGATAGCTGTGATGGGACGTATCTTTGTAGGATCTGATCAACTCTTTGGAGGCCCCTATGCTGGTTGGGGGCAGGATATGGTTCACTATGATAACGTCCGACAACTAAAGGCCCTTGGATACGAAGAAATATACGATACTGCACGACACGCCCACGTTATACGTGGCACTGCAACGGCGGCTTATAGTTACCGAAATGCCAGCTTGTCTGCGGGGCAAAAATTCTGGTACACCTTTCAAGACGCAAGAGATGTTCCAGATCAAATTCAGTGGGCAAAGGATAATAATGTTGCCGGGGTGATGTTATATGATATGACGGCTGATCTCGATAATACGGCTCCATACGGGCAAACAAACCCCATTATCAACGCCATCGTCACTGCTGTGGGCAATGGCCCGCCGGTGCCCGATTCGACGAACCCGGTGGTAGCGCTCACCAGCCCCACCGACGGCTCAACGGTCTCTGGCATGGTCACAGTTAGCGCCACGGCGACGGACAACGTGGGCGTGACCAAGGTCGACTTCCTCATCGACGGCTCGCTCGCCTCTACGGATTTCATCGCTCCGTATAGTTACTCCTGGAATGCAACGAGCCTTTTGGGCAGTCATACACTGGCCGCCAGGGCGTTCGATGCCGCTGGAAATAACTCGACATCACCGATAGTCACAGTGAACGTCGTAGCGCCTCCGCCCGATACGACGAATCCGGTTGTCTCGCTCACGTCACCAACGAACGGCTCCACGGTTTACGGAATAGTGACCATATCGGCAACTGCAACCGATAATGTCGCTGTGTCAAGAGTTGACTTCCTCATCGATGGCGCCGTGGCCTCGACGGATTTTTCTCAGCCATACAGCTACGCGTGGAATACAACCGGTCTTTCAGGAAATCACTCACTTGCAGCCCAGGCATACGATGGCGCCGGTAATAGCGCAGTCACGCCGAATGTCACCGTTACGGTCACGACACCACCGCCATCACCTGATTCCATCCCCTATCCGGCTGTTCTCAGAGACAACTTCAATGCGCCCGACGGGCCTCTGGGTGGAACAAAGAAATGGTCCTCCATCGACAACTTATCCGGCAATCAATCGATGGAGATCGTTGGCGGTGAAATGCAACCTTCGGGCGCTGCGGGAATATATACGTTCGGCGGCATCGCTTGGGACACACTGATGGGTGCGGGTACTGAGGCGAGTCTGACGGTCACGCAAAAAAGCGGAGACTATAGCCAGGCATCTTTGTATTTGTATGCCAAGATGGACAATAAAGACTACTTAAGTGGAACGGGCTACCGCTTGCGCTGCTGGGAAAAATCGGGGACAGACCTGTTTGAGATACACCGTGTCGGCCCGGGATACGGGAACTTCGTCGATCTCGCTGTAGGTTCTTATACAAACTTCGAGCTTCAAGTCGGCGACGTGATAACATTTCGCGTCATGCCGGATAACAAGACGTTGATTGGCCTGGTCAATGGCGTCAAGGTCGTACAGGCCGTCGACTCGGTCTACATGCCACAACAGTGGTACTTTGCAATACTCGCAGGCGTTTTCCCGCTCCCACTGCGTCTCGATGACTTCAAAGTAAGCTCCCAGCCGGCACGGCTGACACCAAAGATTCATGGTCGCGTATTCTTTGACCAAAACAATAACGGCGTGTGGGACACAGGCGAACCGGCGATGCCGGCGTGGACTATCCACATTGCCGGCGCAAAGTCTGCGTCGACTGTGACGGATTCCGGCGGCTCATTCACCTTCGAGCACCTGCCCCCCGGCTCATACACGGTGACCCAGGACCATCGCGAAGCCTGGACGCGAACGTATCCCTCCGGGACGGGGATCTATTCCGTCAGCGTAGATAGTCCGAGCGCCGTTATTGTGTGCAACTTCGGCGACTACAGTCCAAATGTGGTTTCTACACCGCTGCCGAAAGGCTGGAGGCTTGTATCGCTTCCGTTGCAAATCACCGATAAGCATCTGAAAACGGTTTTCCCATCATCCAACTCTGCCGCATTTACGTTCCACACAAATTACGTTTTACAGGACATCCTTACTTACGGTGAAGGTTATTGGTTGCGTTTCCCGCAGACGCAGACTCTGTGGACCGCCGGATCCATCCTGCTTTCGGATACAGCGAACGTCACGGCCGGCTGGAACATCATCGGGTCAATCAGTATTCCCCTCCCGGTCACGCACATTTCCACCAATCCCGCCGGCATCATTGGCTCGCCGGTGTTTGGCTACCTGCAACGGTATCTGTTCACCGACACGATTCAGCCAGGTCTGGGATATTGGGTGCGAGTCAATCAGGATGGAAAGATCATTCTCTCCGGCTTGAACAGCGCATCCGGTGGTCAGAGTCCCGCCAGCTCGCCGGCGGACGTCAGATCGATGAACACGCTCTCCGTCACGAATGGAACCTCGGAATGTCAGGAGTTGTATTTCACGAGCCGGACGATCGAAAAAAACATCCAGAACCTTTTTCAGCTTCCGCCCCGCCCTCCGACTGGGATATTCGATGCGCGGTTCTTGATCCCCGGTGACCCGAGTGAAGGTTCGTTAGCCGCTTTCGCCGACGCTGCCGGAGAAATGCCGGCTCGTATACCGATCGTCCTGCAGTCATTGACATATCCGCTCAAAGTGAGATGGAATATGGTGGATCCGGAGGCACGATTCAGACTACTCGACAGGGATGGAACGATTCACGATCTTACAGGTTCGGGAGAATTCACACTGAATGACCACGAAGGTGGGCACGCGCAAGGGTCGCTTACCCTGACATTGGAGAGCTCCATAGGCGGTGCGGACTCACGTCCATCAGAGTACGAGTTGTCTCAAAACTATCCGAACCCCTTCAACAACGGCACTGTTATCCATCTCTCGCTGCCGGCGGACGGCTATGTTCGACTGGGCATTTACAATGTTCTCGGCCAGCGGGTCATTTCCCTCGTTGATCGGCAAATGACATCCGGTCGCCATACGATTCCGTTTGACGCTTCAGGCCTTCCGAGCGGGGTGTATTTTTACAAAGTGGAGGTTATGGGTCCTTCGAACCCGATTTTCTCGAAGGTCATGCGGATGACACTCTTAAAATGACCCTGTATCCTCTTTAACGAGGAGGGTTAACAGCTTTACGTGAAAAATCACTCTTACCCCCAATATTTTCGCAGCCTTGGCCTTGTTATTCCCGGCAGATGCCAGCGTATGAAGAATGAGCATACGTTCAACCTCCAGCGATGAGAGACCGATGGGGATGCTGATTTGTTGTCGTGAAGTGAGATGCCGCTTGATGCGCTCCGGCAAGTAGGCTGATCCGATCGCGTCGTGCGGAGAGATCACGAGCGACCGTTCGACAACATTTCTTACCTCCCGAACATTCCCGGGCCATGCATAGGACTTCAGCAGTTCCATAGCTTCATCGGTCATCCGCTGTTTGGGTCTCCCATCACGAAAGCAATTAATACTTCGATTTTGTTCCGTTGTTGTGAAGCCTCAAAATTGCGAGCCATTCGGTGGGTCGAAATGGCCCCGCTCGGCGTCTGATGAGCCCGATTCCAGTGTCGTTTCCCAAAATCGGTGCCAAGGGATTCAAATCCGAGGGAATCGGTGACGCAAAGCCAGGTTTTGCAAGCCGGGGGGACTTGCGTGTTGCCTCATAATTAAAGGTAACCGTAGAGGGTAAGAAGGTAGCAAAAGGTTTTGATGATTTCCACTGTTGTTTTTCCTTGTATTTATTTGTTGTTCTTTCCACCCAGGTGAGACGCC